>Ga0247841_10008244_pt1 | contig 15104 bp, 12 predicted proteins | sample LaCruzMarch2015__2_FD_192410 | JGI IMG/M metagenome (GOLD analysis project Ga0247841, IMG submission 192410) | Freshwater microbial communities from meromictic Lake La Cruz, Castile-La Mancha, Spain - LaCruzMarch2015_18m | ecosystem: Environmental > Aquatic > Freshwater > Lake | place: Spain...
TTCGTCCTGGCGGAAGAGGATCGGTTGGAGGACGCCGTGTTCCTGAATCGAGGCCTTCATCTCGTTCAAGGAGTTGGGGTCGATAAATTTCCTTGCCTGGCTTGGATCTGTTTGGAGTACGGCCAGTTCGAGTTTATAGATCTTTCCTTTTACATAGGTTGTCGCCATATTTGGTCCCTCCCATAAAGAAATTTATGGGGATATTGGCGCTAAATATATATAAAGTCAAGACCTTCTTGTGGAGAATCATTTCCCCACCCTGACTCTTTTTCAGGGGAGGGGTTTCCCTTTCCCCGGAGCGGTGGTTGGCGCTGATGTTCAGGAAAACAGATGGTGATAAAAAAATCCGGCAGCGGATGGTAAAGCGCCACCGGATCGATGATACAGACGGGATTCCTCCGGTAGGCGTCAGCCACGGATGACGTTTCCTGATATGACCATGCGCTGGGCTTCCGATGTACCTTCATAGATCTCGGCGATCTTGGCGTCCCGCATTAATCGTTCGACTTTCGCGCCTTTGATGTATCCATAGCCGCCCTGGATCTGCACCGCCTTAACGGTATGCCTCATGGCGGCTTCTGTGGCGTAAAGTTTGGCCATGGAAGCTTCCTTGCCGAAGGGACGGTTATTGTCCAGCAGCCAGGCCGCATGATAGGCCAGAAAACGGGCGGCCGAAAGGTCGGTCGCCATGTCGGCGAGCATCCAGGCAATGGCCTGCTGGCTGGCAATCGGTTTACCGAATTGGACCCTCTCCTTTGCATATCTTACGGATTCGTCCAAGGCCGCCTGGAGAATGCCCAAGGTCTGTGCGGCAATCCCGATCCGGCCGCGCTCAAATCCTCCCATGGCGATGGCAAGCCCCTCACCCTCCCGGCCGAGGAGATTTTCCTTTGGGATGCGACAATCCTTAAAGACTACCTCCGATGTCTGCGACGACCGGAGCCCCATTTTCCGGAAATGCTCGCCCGGCTTAAGTCCGGACGTCCCCCGGGGAACGATCAGGGCGCTCATGCCCTTTCGTCCCGCAGCCTTGTCCGTCCAGCAGAAAACGATGTAGGTATCAGCGATGGGGCCGTTGGAGACGAAGGTTTTCGTCCCGCTGAGGATATAATCCTTTTCTCCAGGCATGGCCGTAGTGGTAACGGCCATCACATCCGTGCCGGCACCAGGCTCGGTCAAGGCAAACGCGCCCAGGTGCTGCCCGCGGGCCAGAGGAACCAGGTATCGCTGCTTCTGTTCTTCATTTCCGAAGAGCTGCAGCGACATGCCGATGATACCGGCATGAAATGACAGGGTGAAACCCGTAGATGAACAGGAACGGGAAATCTCTTCAACAGCGACAGCATGGGTGATGAAATCCGCCCCGGCGCCGCCATATGACTCGGCGATAGGAATACCCATCCATCCTCCCTCGGCGAGCTTATGGAAGAGCTCCGCCGGGTGTCGGCTGTTCTCATCGATCTCGGCAGCGATGGGATCCACATGCCGCTCGGCAAATTCCCGCATGTTCCTGCGAATAAGCTCCTGTTCTTCAGTCAAGCTGAAATCCATGGCGTATCTCTCTCCTTAAAGGGAATCAGTATTTCATTATCCCTTCTTCCTTTTCCAGTACCCGTATACCGCCGGCCGCCAGCGCCGCCATTTCATCTTCACCGGGATAAACGGCAACGGGGGCCAGGAAACGGACCTGCGCCTCGATGTGCCCCGTCAGCACTTCGGAATGGGCGATTCCGCCGGTGAGGACTATCCCGTCGATTTTTCCCTTCAGGACTACGCACATGGCCCCGATATCCTTGGCGATCTGATAGGCCATGGCGGCAAGGACGAGTCTTGCCTTTTCGTCTCCCCCCTTGATCTTTTCTTCTACCTGCTGGACATCCGTAGTGCCCAGATGCGCCGCCAGGCCGCCCTGTCCCACCAGCCGGTCCTGAAGTTGTTTTTTATCGAATTTGCCTGAAAAGGCGAGGTCGAGGAGTTCCATTGTGGGCAACGCGCCGGCCCGTTCCGGGGTGAGAGGTCCCTCTGCGAGCCCGTGGGTGCAGTCGATGACCCGACCCTGCCGATGGGCGCCGATGGTTATCCCGCCCCCCAGATGTGCCACGACGACGTTTATTTCCTCATATTTTTTACCTTCGGCCAAGGCAAAGCGCCTTGCCGCGATCTTCTGGTTCAGGGCATGAAAAGCGCTTTTGCGCTCTATTTCCGGAAGTCCCGAGATCCTAGCCAGAGGTTCGAATTCATCAGTGCTGGGTGGATCGATGACGATTGCCGGCATGCCGAATTGCTTGGAAAAGCTTAAAGCCATGGCCGGTCCCAACGCCGATGGGTGTTTACCGTACTTCCCCGCCAAAAGATCGGCGCACATGATTTCGTCTATTTGATAAGCCCCGGCGGGGGCCGGCTTCCCCAAGCCGCCCCGGCTGACGACCATGTCGATCTCGGCGAGGCTGATGTTGTTTTTCCTTAGGAATTTCATCACGTCCATTTCCCGCAGGGGAAGTTGCTCACTCAGTGAAGAATAGGCTGCCAGATCTTCGCTGCGGTAACGGATGTTTTCCAGGGTTTCAGGTTCCATGCCATGAAAGTACGCCACCTTTGTTGAGGTGGAGCCCACATTGATGACGAGGAGGCGATGCTTTTTATCCATTGGTCCCTCCTTTGCAGCAAGTGAGGCAGGCCAGGGCAATTTCCACCAGCCGGTTTTCATTGGAGACGAAGGGGAGATTCATAATCACCGGCTTTGAAGTCCCCATAACCATGCCCGCCATCTGCATCTTTCCAAAGAAAACCAGGGCTTCGGCCAGAAGATGACCCGTGTCGATTTCGGGAACAAGGTAAATATCTACGTTGCCGGTCACAACACTATGGAGCCCTTTTCGTCCGGCGGCAACGTGACTCAGGGCGCAGTCGATATCGAGGGGTCCTTCCACAATGGCCTTGCCGAATTGCCGGCGCTCTCCCATCTTGGAAAGGATCGCCGCGTCCAGGGTCGAAGGAATGCCGGGATTAACCTGTTCGATGGCCGCCAGGACCGCCGCCTTCGGCGTCTCGATACCCAGGATGCGGCCGAGCTGCAAGGCATTTTCGAGGATCTTTTGTTTTTCAACAAGGGTCGGATTGTTATTGATAAAGGTATCCGTCACCAGGATCAGCTTTTCCCGCTTCAAAAGCTGTAAGACAGAAATAAAGCTGATGACACCGCCCTTGGGCAGCAGTCCCCGCTCTTTGTCGCGTAAGGCATCCAGAAGTTCCTGCGGGTTGGCGCCTCCCTGTATGAGGATGTCCCCTTCTCCATTCCGAACCAGGGCCAGCGCCCGATCCCGGGCTTGCTGTGGATCGTTTTCCTCCACAAAGGTGTATTTTTCAACCGCTAACGGTGAACCTTTGATCAGGTCTTCCAGTGAACTCTTGTCGCCTACGAGGATCGGAATGATAAACCCGGCAACCGCCGCTTCGGCCAGGAGGGGAAGATCCGTTGCGATAGGGCAGGGGACAACAAGTTTCTTAACCCCATCCTGCTTTGCCGCTGCCAGTATTTCCTGAAACGAGTTTAGCATTTCACTGCACCTCCTTTTCTGTCTTTTCCATACGATCAGCAAGAACGACACTCATAGCGATCTGTTGCACGATGTTGTCGTTGAAGTCCGACCGGGCGGGGATACAGACCGGTCCCCGGGAAGTGGCGACCAGAGAGCTCCGGGTTACGTCGAGAAAGAAATCGAGCTTGCAGATGATGTTGCCCGTGTCGAGGCAGGGAACGAGGAGGATGTGGGGCATTTCCTCGCCGTTAATGTTGCCGTAATCCACCCGGCGGTCCCGTCTCTTCATGAAGATATCGGTAAAGGAAGTTGCCGCTACGACCTCGCAGGAGCCGAAATCTCCGGCATCGGCTGCTTTTTGCAGGGCTTCGTAATCCTTGTATGAAGTCAGTTTCCCCCCGACTTCCCGCTGGCCGGTAAGGACGGCGACCTTTGGCCGGGGGTATCCGAGGAGATGATAAACAAAAACGGCGTTTTTGATGATTTCCCCCTTGGCCTTTAGATCCGGCTTGATGTTGACGCCTGTATCGGTAAAGACGACAAGGTGATCGATTCCGGGTATCTCCCAGAAGGTCACGACGCTCACCGTCATGTCCGACCCCGCCTTCGCCTCCTCGCGGATGATGGAACGATAGATGTAGGAGGTCGGGATCTGGCCCTTGCCGGCGATGGGCGCCTCTCCGGAAAAGAGCATCCTGATCCCGAGATCGGAAATCCCCTGATGTTCGTCGCCGGAGATTTTTCGGAACGGATTGAGATTGAAATCAACCTTTTCCGCCGCTGCCTCGATTTTTCTGGTGTTGCCGATGAGGACTGGTTCGATGTAGCCCAGCTCCCAGCTTTTCTTGACCGCCAGCATGAACTCTTCATCTTCGGGAGCAAGAACGGCCATTTTTTTCGGTCCTTTCTCCCGTGCCAGTCTCGAAATATCGGCCAGTGATCTGATCATCGCCGTTCTCCTTTCCGGTACATTTTTTCAAGGACATCTTGACTTGGCCGAAAGTGTATTATAGGTTATCTAAAATGTAAAATATATTATTAATCTCAATTTGATATTTATTAAGAATCAATGGAATTAAGACATCTCAAGTACTTTATCGCCGTCGCCGAAGAACTGCATTTCGGACGGGCGGCGAAAAGATTGAATATTTCCCAGCCACCCCTCAGTCAGCAAATCATGCAACTGGAAAAAGAAATCGGTGTCCGACTGTTCAACCGGACTAAACGGCGCGTGGAAATCACTCCGGCAGGATTGGTTTTCTTCGAGGAAGCACGGAGGATTATGGTTCTCTCGGAAGATGCGGTGCGTAGAACGATCCGTGCCGACAAAGGGGAGATCGGGCGCCTGGCCGTGGGCTATATCGGATCGGCCAATTACAGCGTGCTGCCCCAAGCCATTCGCGAGTTCCGGAAGCAGTTTCCGGATGTCGATCTTTCCCTGGCGGAAATGAACACCAGCACTCAGATCGAGGCCCTCCGCGAAGGCAGGATTCACGTGGGCTTCCTGCGGCCTCCCCAGGGTATTGAAAATGAAGGTCTGTCTATCGAGCCTGTCTTCAGGGAACCGCTTATGGTGGCTATGCCGCGGAACCACCATGTCAAAGGGGGAACGTCCATTACCCTCCGCATGCTGGCAAAGGAATCTTTCATCATGATTCCGAGACAGCGAGGCCCGGGTTATTTCGACTACATCATCGCCCTCTGTCAACAGGAAGGTTTCAGCCCCCGTATCGTCCTCGAGGCATCTCAATTCCACACGATTATCGGCTTGGTTGCGGCGGAGATCGGAATAGCGATAGTTCCTGCCTCCATGCAGAGTTCCCGATTCAAGGGGGTTGTTTTCAGAACGATCGAAGGGGGAGCGGAAACGATCCTCAATGTGGCCTGGGTTAACAGCAATCAATCCCTGGTCCTCCATAATTTTATCAGTGTGACGAGAGGAGTCGCCTGCTCGATTACCTGAAAAAATAAACGTGATATATCAGCCATCTGGGAGACGATAATCCATTTGACAATTTATACCCCCAAAGGTTAGAAGTCTCGCATGAAAATTAACTGGGAACGGATGACCCTTATCTTTGTGGGTATTTTAACCCTGCTGCGCCTGGCCGTGGCCCCCACCTTTGGATTAGGGGTTGATGAAGCCCATTATTTTCTTTATGCCCGGTTCCTGGACTGGAGTTACGTTGATCATCCGCCCCTGGTTGGCTGGACCCACTGGCCACTCTATGCCCTCTTTGGAACAAACGAATTTCTCGTCCGGCTCCCGGCGATTCTCCTCTTTGCGGGCGTCTCTTTTTTTGTTTACCGCTTTACCTTTTCCTTTTCCAAATCCGGTCTGATTTCATTCTTGTCTGTTGTTGCTGTCAATAGTTCTTTTATTCTCAATGCCATGAGCATCATGCTCCTGCCGGACTGCTTCCTCCTGTTGCTGATATTTCCCCTCATGACGGCCATTCTGAAGATTACCGAGGTTGGGGAAACGCGATATTATGTCTATCTTGGTCTGCTCCTTGGGCTGGCCGGACTTGCCAAGTATACGGCCATCCTGTTTGTTCCGCCCCTGCTTGCCTTCCTGTTCATAAAAAAAAGGTACGATCTGTTGTTTTCCCCGAAGATGCTCTTGGCGGCGGGGATTGCTCTGCTTATGGTCATCCCGGTCCTGTACTGGAATATACAACATGATTTCATCAGCTTCCGCTATCAGGGCGGGCATGTCCTTGCCGCTACCAGCCCGAGCGTCAAATCTTTTTTAGTTTCCCTGCTTGCCCAGTTCGGGGCCTATAGCCCCTTGCTGTTTCTCATGGCGTTCTACGGCCTGTATAAGGGCTGGAAATCCAAGGATGACCGCATCCGCCTCTCGTTGCTGTTTGGGGTCGTCATTTTGTTGTTCTTTTTTTATTCCTCTCTTTATGAACGGACCCTGCCTCATTGGCCGAGTCTTTTTTATCTCCTGTTCATTCCCGTCGGTGGTTATTATCTCCTTTCTGCAGGGAGCAGCAAAAAGAGAAAATATTTTTATTTTTCAGTAGGTTTTAGCTTAACCATAACCCTGTTTCTCTATGCTGCACTTCCCGCCAAATGGTTCACCTTTCCCGATTATAAATCTCCCTTTCGGGATATTGTCGGATTTGAGACGATCGCCAGGGAAGGGGATGCCATTCTGCGCCAGGATCCAGTCGCGAGAATCGAAATTCCCGAGCGGGATATGACCGGTAAGGAGAGGATAGCCAGGGAAGGGAAGGCATTGATCCGTCCTAACGGGAACCTCCCCCAAAGTGAAGCGGTTGCAACGAATTTAACAAATCCGGGAGCTGCCGTCGTTCCCGCATCGTCTGTCGCTGCGGTCGGGGAAGCTTCCCGCCTTGGCAGTTCCGGCTCCGGGGTTGTGCCCCCTCCTACCCGCCAGGCCTTGGCCGTTACCAACTGGACAATGGGCAGTCGGATGCTCTATTACAACCTTCCCTATCGTCACGATGTATTCGTCATGGACGACCGCAAGGATCAGTTCGATGTTTGGCAGCAGGCGGTGCCGAAGGGGTATGATCTGCTCTTCGTGACTACACATTTCCACCATGCGATCATTTCCGAGACCTACCGCTGCACTGCCGTCGAGCCGGTAAAAAAGATGGATATCATTCTGAACGGAGGCAAGGTCGATACGATAGATTTTATCTGGTGCCGGAATTATCAGGGGTCAAGATGAATCCTATTGATTCCCCGAAGAAAAATATCTTGACATTCACCTTGCTTATCTGTGCGGCGCTAGCCGGCAGTTATTTTTATGTCGATCTGCCCGTAGCCATAGCCAGTAGAACTATCGATATGCAAATCGTGAGCGTCTTCCAGGTGATCACCCTTTTGGGGGATGCGATCTGGTATCTTGTGCCCGCGGCGATCCTTTTCTTGCTGTTTCACTACACCTGGAAGAAAGAGCTATGGGCGCGCTGGTGTCTTTTTGTCTTTTCCGCAGTCGCCGTCTCTGGCCTCACAACCGCTGCTTTCAAATGGCTTACCGGCCGCTGGCGTCCCAAAGTACATCTCCAGGATCAACTCTATGGCTTCGATTTCTTTGGGGTTGGATACGAGGCGACTTCCTTTCCATCCGGCCATGCAACGACCATCTGGGCCTTTTGCATGGCCATGACGGTGCTATTTCCCCGGTACCGCCTCGTCTGGTACGTCCTGGCGATCCTAGTGAGCATCAGCCGGGTTATCGTCGGCGCCCATTATTTCAGCGATCTTATCGCCGGGGCCTATATAGGCGTAATAACGGTGCTATTGATCAAGGAGCATCCGTTTTTTCGCCTTCCATTGAAATGACATGGTCTTTGTCGAAATGAATATTTTGCGAACTTGACAGTTTGTGGATAGAGGAGAAATTAGTGAATACCAACATATTTGACCGGCGGTTGTGGAAACGGTTCTGGGAAATCGCCAGAATGTACTGGTTTTCCGAAGAAAAATGGCAGGCCAGAGGTGTCCTTGCCTTGCTGCTTATCCTTCTTTTCGGTTTTACCGCCCTGAACGTGATCCTAAATTTTGTGGGCCGGGATTTCATGACCGCCCTGGCAGAAAAGAACCTGCCCGAATTCAACAAAGCCCTGATGCTTTATCTGGGCGCCTTTGTTGTTGCCACCCCGGTCAGTGTTTTTTATTCCTTTATCAGAAAAAAACTGGGGATCAATTGGCGGCTATGGCTGACCACCCATTTCCTAGGGAAGTATTTTGCAAACAGGGCCTATTACCATATCAACGACGACAAAAATATCGATAACCCCGATCAGCGTATTGCCCAGGATATTTCATCCTTTACGGTCACCAGCCTAGGTTTTCTTTCCATCATCTTTTTTTCCCTCGTTCAGCTTATTTCCTTTGTCGGGATTCTCTGGAGCATTTCCATGAATCTGGTCCTGATCCTGTTAGCCTATGCTGTCATCGGCACGATCGTCACTATGTTCTTCGGCAAGCGCCTGATTAACCTTAATTTTCAGCAATTACGGCGGGAGGCCGATTTTCGTTATGGCCTGATCCACGTTCGAGATAACGTCGAATCCATCGCCTTTTACCGGGGTGAAGATCGGGAGAAGAATCAGGTCAAGGAGCGGCTGCTGGAAGCCATAGGCAATCTCCGAATGCTCATCGGCTGGGAGCGGAACCTGGAATTCTTTACCAAAGGCTATGAATATCTCATCCTCGTTCTGCCCATCGTGGTGATGGCCCCTATGTATTTTTCCGGCCAAATCAAGTTCGGCGTCGTTACCCAGGCGGAAGGGGCATTTGTGTCAGTATTGGGCGCCCTTTCCATCATCGTCTCCCAATTTGAGCAGCTCAGTAACTTTGCCGCCGGGATTACTCGTCTGGAGACTTTTGCCACGGCCCTGGATCAGCCGGCGGCAAAAGCGACCGCCGCTGCCCCCGTCATTGAGTCCCGAGAAGAATCCCGGCTGGCTCTGGAACATGTCACCCTGCAAACCCCCAATTACCAGCAGACGCTCCTCCGGGATGCGACGGCGGAGGTTTCTTCGGGAAAGGGGCTGCTAATTGCCGGGGCCAGCGGCGCCGGAAAGAGTTCGGTCCTGCGTGCCGTCGCCGGGCTATGGACTGCTGGGGAGGGGCATATTTCACGCCCGCCGCTGAAAGAGATGCTCTTTCTGCCCCAGCGCCCCTACATGGTCCTGGGGTCTTTACGGGAACAACTCCTATATCCCCATCTTGACCAGGAGGCGACGGATGGTGAACTGTTGGAAGTGTTGAGAAAGGTGAATCTGGCCGATCTGCCGGAGCGGGTAGGCGGCTTTGACGCCGAGCTCGACTGGGGGCATCTGCTGTCCCTCGGGGAACAGCAGCGCCTGGCTTTTGCGCGATTGCTCTTGACCCGGCCCCATTACGCCGTCCTCGATGAGGCGACCAGCGCCCTCGATGTGACCAATGAGGCCCAGCTTTACGGGCAGCTCCAGGGATCTGGAACTACTTACGTCAGCGTCGGCCACCGGCCCAGCCTCCTTGCCTACCACGACAAGGTTCTCGAGCTGCGGGGGGGGGGAGACTGGCGGCTTCTACCCACGGCTGAATACCGGATTGTCTCGGCGCCAAATTAAAAAGAATATAATTCTGATTCCAAATCAAAGCGCTATCTTCGTTTAAATATAGATAATCCTTTGTTTTTTACCTCGAAGATAACAAGAACTACCGGAATGAGAGCCAGGGCAACCCTCCACAGTATGGGACTGATCGGGACGGCGGCAATAGAGATTAAGGCCATGGTAGGCTCCACCATGACCTCGATCTTCAGTTCGTTAACCGTTTTCTGATCCAGTTCCGGGTCCACGAGGCGGCGGTTTTTCGTACAATAATTCCACATCATCAGGGAAGAAACGCCAATCAGGGTCAGGTTGGCACTGTAAAAGATCTGGATCATCCAGGAATCGGGAAATTTCATGATCAGGGCGTTGGGGTAGGGGAGGAGCACGATAAACATGATGTTGATGAGGCTCAGGAAGAGAAATACCGTATCTACATGCCGTACATATCTTGACAGGCGCGTGTTGGTAATCCAGTAGAACCCCAGAAGCATGAAGGTGAAGCCAAAATAAAAAACCGGCTTAGCCTGGGTCAGCATGAATTTTTTTATATCTTCTTCCGCGAATGTGGCGTCTTCGGCGGGAAAATTAAAGGTGAAAACCATCAGCATCATGGCGACGGCAAAGATGCAATCGGTAAGGGTCTGAATCCGCTGTACGGTCATTTTCTCATTTGTTCGTCATAATAACATTCTTACCCTGCTTGGCTACAGCCGTGCCGGATAGAACATTCGCAGTGTGATCGCCGGTTTCAGGCTTCCTTTTTCTGCAGTTCCCGCTCCCTGGTGACGCAATAAACGCCGCGGCCCTCAAGGGCCGGGGTAAAGCAGAGATTGTCTGATATGCAGGCCGCAGGGCTGCGGTCGCCTTGCTGCCAGCGCCGGATCAGCTCCGGTTCCCGGATGAAAGGGCGGCTCATGGAGATGTAGTCGGCCGTACCATCGGTGACGAGGAGGTCGGCGACCTCAAAAGACCGGTTTCCTCCCACGAGAATCAGGGGCAGATTAACGGCATCCCGTACTATGCGCGCTTCCGCCCGGAAATAGGCTTCCCTTTCCGGGGCACTGATCCGCGTCCGGCTGGGCGAGAGCTTGCCGCTGACGATCGTTCCGCCGCTCAGTTCCACGGCGTCCACTCCTGCTGCCGCCAACATTCTGACCGCTGTGGCGGCGTCTTCGGTGGTCAGCCCATTCTCGATAAAATCCTGCCCGTTAATTTTGATCAGGATGGGGAAGTGTTTCCCCACGGTCTCCCGGATGGCGTGACAGATATCTCGGTGAATCCGGATGCGATTGCTAATATCTCCCCCATAGACATCCCGGCGTTTATTGAAGGCCGGGGAGAGGAACTGGCTGAGGAGATAGCCGTGGGCGGCGTGAAGCTGCAGGCCGTCAAAACCGGCTGCCTTGGCGCGTCCGGCGGCATCTGCATAGGCCAGGATGATTGCCTTGATATCCGTGACTTCTATTTCCTTTTGCGGAGAAGGATCAGAACTCTCCGCTTTGGAAACAACCAGTCGGGGCTGTCCGCTGAGCGCCGCCGCGGCAAAGGCGCCGGCATGGGCAAGCTGCACGGCGATTCTGCCCCTGGCAGCATGGACGGAGTCCGTCATCTTCCGCAGCCCGTCAATGCGTTCGTCTCTGTCGACGGCTAGCTGCCACGGGGTGGCACGGCCTTCATGGCTGACAAATGCGTGGCTTGTGATGATCAACCCGACGCCGCCGGCGGCTAAGGCAGTTATGGTTTCCAGCAGCTTCGGCGTTGGATTTCCATCCTGATCCGCCATGCCTTCCCAGGTTGCCGAGCGGACAAAGCGATTCTTCAATTCGAGTCCGTTGATGGCGCTATTTTCAAATAAATTGCTCATTTTCTTTACCTCGATATTTTTTACTCTCTGACATAAAAATTGAGGGAAAGCAAGTGGACCGTTCTGGGAATTCGTCATCCCTGTTGGTATTTACATGGGCGTTATGATCCTCGCCTCGTCATCATGACATTCTTGGCGGGTGTCATGCCCGATCAGTTCTTTCAGAAGGCCGTGACGGTATTTCCGGCAATAATTTCGGTGATTTGATCACCTCCTTGCCGCCTGGCAATCCTCGGTGATGAATGCATGGAGGGGCCATTTTATTCTTTTAAGCAGTTTTGATCAGTATCATGAGCAAATCACTCATCGTTATGAGAAAATTATAGAATCGCGTTGTCCCCTTTTTTGCCCTAAGGTGCCGCTGGGGCAGGGGAGAGATATGCTTCAACATGCTCCTTCCTAGTTAGATAAGTTCTTTCAGGACGCTTCAAAATCTTGCGTAAGGCGTCTATACTTCCACGGGTATGGGATTCAAAACGGAAACTTGTCTGATAATTCTTGAAAGGGTTAGCGGTGGCTGTTGTAATACTTTTAGATGATATACCTGTCTGCCGTAAATCAATTCCTGCATCTTGCATCTCTGCCTCCTTTTCATAATTAAATAATAAAAACAGGCAGATGATGACTTTAATCCTATAAACAGTCAATCATCATTTTGTTACGTATAGTTTATTGGAGTCGAGAAGGGAGGTCGGTTTGATTATGTAGCAGAGTACAACCCGTAATGCTTAACCCAAAAGACATGTGTTGGTTATTGAACGGTATCTACAAATCATTGAACCCTGCCTGCCTATAAAAGCAAAGATTACCGATGATAACCGTCAATCTATTATTTTATAGCCCTTCTCGTTGAAAATGTGCAGGCATGCATCCACTACTTCAGAATCATAAAGAACGCCTCTGCACTTCGTGATTTCGTCCAGAGCTGCGTCAAGGCCCAAGGAAGGCCGATATGGACGGTGTGAAGCCATGGATGCCACTACATCAGCCACGGCCATAATGCGTGACTCTATAAGAAGATTGTCACCGGTTAAACCGTTGGGGTACCCGGACCCGTCCATCCGCTCATGATGCTCCAGAATTATTTTTGCTATCGGCCAGGGGAATTCAATGTCTTTTAGGATGTCATACCCGGATTGAGCATGCGCTTTAATCAGGCTGAACTCTATGTCTGTTAATTTTTTCGGCATGCTGAGTATCTCGGCGGGAACAGAGACCTTTCCAATGTCATGGATCTTGCCGGCCATACGGAGACCATCGATCTGGTCATTGGAGAGTTGCATCTCCGTTGCAATGGCACGGGACATGTCGGCCACACGTCGCTGATGGCCAGCCGTGTAGGGATCTCTTGTCTCGACCAGGGAAGCTATGGCCAGAATGGTCCCTCCAAGAGCCTTTCTCAGTTGATGAACACTATTTTTCCGGTCTGTAATGTCTTCAACAATCCCCTCATAATAAAGAAGTTGTCCCTTCTCGTCACGAATCCCCCGCATGGTCCGATATACCCAGATCGTGCGTCCATCCTTTCGATAGAATTGAAGTTCAACGTCCTTTGCGAAGCCGTGTAGTCTAATCTGCTCTATGACTTTTATACGTTCCTCAGGATTGACATAGAGTTGATGGGTGATATCGGTCATACTGTCCATCAGTTCCTCTGGGGAATCATATCCCAGTATGCGTGCCATGGCATGATTGGCCATGGTGAATCTCCCCTCAGGCGTTGTTCGGTAAATCCCTTCCTGAGCATTCTCAAAGATGCTCCGGTAGTTTTCTTCAGACTGACGAAGATACTCCTCAGCATGCTTACGGGCGGTAATGTCCCTGTTCACCCCATGAATTGCGGTTAATACCCGTTTGTCATCTCGAATTGCGCTGATGATCGTTTCCGTCCAACAGGTTGATCCGTCCTTATGATAATATTCCAATTCCAGGGTGATTTTTCTTTGAGGATCAATACGGCCCTCTTTTTCGAGGACGAGTTCCCTTGCGAAAGTGTCAAATACGATAGACAATGAAGCAGGTGTCAGCTGTTGGTTTACAGTCTGTTGCATTCGTTCTTCCTGACTGAATCCAAGGACTGTTTGCACAGAGGGGCTAACATAGGTGGTTTGCAAATCCAAGTTTAGAATAAATACAATATCGGGTATTTTATCAGCAAGGAGTCGGTACTTTTCTTCGCTCTTCTGCAGATCCTCCTCTGCCCTTTTGCTCTCTGCTTCTGATTTTTCCAGTTCCTTAATTCTCTGCTTTAATGAGGCATTATCTTCGAGTAGTTCTTGATATGTTTTGGATGGATCGTGCATCTCATACCCCCTGTTTCGATTAACGATGTTGCCTGGAAACAAAAGTGGGTGGTTGCCTTGTTGAGTGGTAAAAAGTCTTTTGAATGCTATCGGATACCCGGGAAGATGTCAAATGCAATATGAACCATCAGATACTGATTACCAATTGATATCAGCTATTTTCCCTGAATCAGGCTGCTCAAGGCTTTCAGGAAACTATACGTAACAAAATCTGATTTTCTTATTGATGTTAATAATTTACGTTGCGTCCAGTATATCCATAAATTCCTACATTCGTCAAGTTGATTTTAGATGTCACCGTTACCAACTCGACCACAAGGAGTTATCCATGGCCGCCCCCGCAGCTTTTTTGCGGAGCAGGGCGGGGACGGCTGTGGGTAACTCCGCCTAACCATATGATCTCTTGTTTTGTCCGTTGTTTCGGTTGCAAGCCGTTTGATGCATGATCACCTCCATCGCGTTGAAGTAATCCCTCTGCACTTTGAGATTTGATACCCGGCAATAACGCTGGGTGGTTTTTACATTGCTGTGCCCCAGAAGATCCTGGATAGTGCAAAGATCGGCATCAGCATTGAGCAGTTGTGTGGCCATCGTATGCCGGAGATGGTGACAGGAAACTCGGAGTTTCGCCTTACCGGCATAATACTCCATACGCTTCTGTATTCCGCGTATGGAGATGGGATTTCCAGTGCAGGTCCCTTTTTCGACCAGAAAAATCCTTTTGGATTTGGATGGCGGCCTCACCTTGAGATAGTCTGTCAGAGCAAGGAAAGCGTCTTTGCTCATATAGACGATCCGATCTTTGGAACCCTTGCCATCTTCAATGATAATTTTTCTTTGTTTAAAGTCCAACACACCCAGGGAGAGATGGGCGACTTCCTCAACGCGAAGCCCACACCTGATCATCAACATGAATATGGCCCGATCCCGATGACCCTTCACAACGTCAAAAAAGGCGTCCACCTGCTCATCTCGCAAATGCCGGGGGAGGGGCTTGGGCATTTTGAGGGCATGATTCTTACGAACTGGATTCACGATGGATACATGCTCCTCTTCACGTAGATAGTGATAAAATTGGCGAACGCTGTTCACATGACAGTTGATCGTCTTAGGCCTGAGCCTCTTTCTCATAAGATGATCAATGTAGTGCGAGACCTTCGAGTGCGTCACGCTTTCTACCGGCACATCCAGCCAAATGACAAAGGACTTGATGGCATTCAAGTAGTTCTTAACCGTGTTGGGCGAGCAGTTCCGTCGCTTCAAGTATCGCCGCCAGTTCATGAGGCTGTCGGTCATCATCGCTGTTATCCCT
>Ga0247841_10008246_pt1 | contig 15102 bp, 8 predicted proteins | sample LaCruzMarch2015__2_FD_192410 | JGI IMG/M metagenome (GOLD analysis project Ga0247841, IMG submission 192410) | Freshwater microbial communities from meromictic Lake La Cruz, Castile-La Mancha, Spain - LaCruzMarch2015_18m | ecosystem: Environmental > Aquatic > Freshwater > Lake | place: Spain...
TCGGGCAGCCGTCGATCTTCAACACCGACGCCATCGTGCAGGAGTTCCTCCGCGTCGGGAAGTCGCTCGAGGAGGCGCGGTCGGGCGGGCCGAGCGGCTGCGTCGAGATCAGCGCGTTCGGGACCGAGAGCTGTGTCTTGACCGGCTACATGAACTGGCCGAAACTCCTCGAGCTGGCCTTGCACGACGGCGTCGACGTGCGAACGGGCAAGCGAATCGGGCCCGCCACTGGCGACCCGCGCCAGTTCCGGACGTTCGACGATCTGTTCGCGGCGTACCGCGCGCAGCTGAGGTACTTCGTCGATCTCAAAATCGAAGGCAACAGCCGCATCGAGCGGCTGTTCGCGGAGCACATGCCGGCACCGTTCCTGTCCGTCTTTGTCGACGACTGCATCGCGAAGGGCGAGGACTACAACGGGCCGGGGCCGCGCCACGCGACGACGTATATCCAGGGCGTTGGACTGGGGACGACGACCGACTCGCTGTCGGCGATTCGGGAGCACGTCTTCGAGCGACGAACGATGACCATGGGCACCCTGCTTGACGCGCTCAACGACGACTTCGTCGGGCACGCTCGCGAACTTCGCCTGCTTGCCGAGGAGTCGCCGTTCTTCGGAAACGACGACGACCGTGCCGACACGATCGCCCGCGCTGCCTTTGATGCCTACTTCGACGCGCTCGACGGGCGCCCGAACACCAAGGGGGGCAGGTACCGAGTCAACCTCCTGCCGACGACGGTTCACGTGTACTTCGGCAGCGTCGTCGGGGCGAGCGCAAACGGACGCCGCACCGGGGTGCCCCTCTCGGACGGGATCTCGCCAACGCAGGGCGCCGACACCCACGGGCCGACGGCCGTGATCCGCTCGGTGGGGAAGATTGACCACGTGCGCACCGGCGGAACGCTGCTGAACCAGCGTTTCCTCCCCGACGTTCTCAAGGGCGAGGCGGGGCTGCGCAAGGTGGCCGATCTCGTCCGCACGTACTTCCGCTACGACGGGCACCACATCCAGTTCAACGTGGTGGATTCCGAGACCCTGCGCCGAGCGCAGGAGCACCCCGAGGAGTATCGAGACCTCATCGTGCGCGTCGCCGGCTACAGCGACTACTTCCACCGACTCGACCGCCCGCTGCAGGATGAAGTGATCGCCCGCACCGCGCACAGCGAACTCTAGCCCTGCGTCACGCTCGCGCTCTTGGCGTGAGACGAGCCGTTCATCACGCAAAGCGCGCCAAGATCGCCAAGAGGACCTACCAACATCACTCCCGAGTCCCTGTTCTTCCCCCGGCAGTCCTTCGCGTCCTTTGCGCTCTTGGCGTGAGGCGGGCCGTTCATCACGCAAAGTACGCCAAGATCGCCAAGAGGGCCGAAGGACATCAGATCCCGAGTCCCTGTTCTTCCCCCGGCAGTCCTTTGCGTCCTTTGCGCTCTTGGCGTGAGACGGGTCGTCTATCACGCAAAGCGCGCCAAGATCGCCAAGAGAACTAGAGTGTAGCGTCGGAGCTTGCCTCCGACGTTCGTTGGTGTCGAGCGCTAGGCCTCCGACGTTCGGGTTCGGAGTCATTGCAGATTTGCGAACGTCGCACGCAAGGTGCGACGCTACATTGACCCTCCCGTTCTTCCCCCGGCAGGTCCTTGGCTCCCGGCGTTCGTTGGTGCCGGGAGCTAGGGCTTGCGGCGGCTCGGTGATGCCGCAAGCTGGCCTCCGTCGTTCTTGGCGTGAGGCGGGCCGCGCGGCGCCAGCCTGGGCCTCAGGAGGCTATGGGCCGCTGCGCCGCGCGGACGCCGGCCAGGAACGCGGCCTCGAGGGTCTTCGCATTGGCCCTGACGCCGCCGGGCTCGGCCGAGGCGTGGGCGTACAGGACATCTTCGACGAGCTCGGCGCCTACCCACTTGAAGAAGCCGTTCACGGTGACGCGCAGGGTGCGGAACTGCTGCCTAGATCCCGCCGCGGCGACGAGGACGGCGCGCTTTCGGTAGGCAGGGCGCGGCGCGAACGCGCAGGTGCCGTCGGGGCGCTCGACGAGCGGCGTGATGCAGTTGCAGCGGTCGATCATGAGCTTGGTCTGGGCACTCACGGTGTCGAAGTAGACGGGTGTGCCGAGGATCAGGATGTCGGCCGCGTCGAGGAGCGCGTGGACTTGGCGCATGTCGTCGTCGATGCGGCAGCGGCCCGCGTGCGAACCCACATCGTGGGAACCCGGCCCGCAGCTTTGGCAGGGGCGGATGGTGAGGTCGTTGAGGAAGACCTTCTCGACGCGCGCTCCCTGGCTTGCGGCACCCGCGAGCACCTGGTCGACGAGGAGGTCAACGTTTCCGCCGCGGATCGGGCTTCCCACCAGCCCCAACGCCATCGTGTGCGTGTTTGGCTCGGCCATCGGGGAGGAGTGTAGCGGTAGGGCAGGCGCTACGCGACCGCGCCGCCGCCGGCGTCCTGCGCCGCGCTTGCGCGCTTCTCGCGGTACATGGCGGCGTCGGCCTCATTCAGCGCCTCGTCCGTCGTCTGCCCGCAGCCGGGCGCCCAGTGCGCGACGCCGATCGAGAGGGTGACGTCAAAGTCGAGGAGATGGTTCGTCTTGTTCCACTGCTCGACGGCCGCGAGGATGTGATCCTTGACGAACCGCGTGCTGCCGTCTGTCTCGGGAAGAACGACGAGGAACTCGTCGCCGCCGTAGCGAAAGACGAGGTCGGCCCGGCGGACGGCCTTGAGGAGAACGTCAGCCACCGCCTGCACCACTCGGTCTCCGGTCCGGTGTCCGTAGGTGTCGTTGATCATCTTGAATCGGTTGACGTCGATCATCAGGAACCCGATCGGATGCTTGTACCGCTCGGCGCGCGCGGTCTCCGTCTCGAGCACGGCGCTCAAGTGGTGGCGATTGAACGCTCCGGTCAGCGAGTCGTGGTGAGCCATGTAGGCGAGCTTGTCCTCGTACTCCTTGCGCTCGCTGACGTCGCGGACGATGGTCGTGCGGTGCGTCTCCTGCCCGGTCGCCCAATCCGTGACGGACACCTCGACGGGGAAGAGACCGCCGTCCTTTCGGCAGCCGAGGCCTTCGAAGTGCGGGGTATCCGTGCCCTTCGGCAGCGGTGCGCCGGTGGGATCGGAGAAGAGGACGCGGGCGCTCATCCCGAGAGCCTCGCTCTCCGTGTACCCGAACATCCCTTCCGCCGCCCGGTTCCAAAGAAACACGCGCTCCGTGCGGTCGGAGCAGATGATTGCGTCGGCCGCGGTCTCCGCCACGGCGCGGAAGCGCGCCTCACTCGCGCGCAGCTCATCCTCCACCCGCTTGCGTTCGGTGATGTCGCGGGCGATGCCGTAGAAGCCAACGATCGTGCCGGCTTCGTCCCTCAAAGGAACAGCACTGGAGGTGTGCCAGTACCAGGTTCCGTCGATGTGCTGCACTCGGTACTCAACGCCCTCTTGCCGCGTTCCTAGCTCGACAACCGCTCGAAGAAACGCCATGCATCCGGGAAGATCGTCCGGATGGACGAATTCTTGGAATGGCTGTCCGGCAACCTGGGTTACCGGGTGCCCCAGCAGCGTCGTCCATGCGGGCGAAACGAAGACAAACACTCCCTCTGCTGTGAGCGTATAGATGATGTCGTGAGTGTTCTCGACCATCAGGCGGAACCTTTCCTCGCTCTCCCGCAGCGCCGCTTCTGCGCTCTCCTTCTCGACCCGGAGGCGAGAGCGTTCGAGCGCGTGCCCGATGGCGGACGGAAGACGATCGAGGTACGCCCCGCCGGCGTCCTTGACGAGGTAGTCGCTGACGCCAAGCTTCATCGCCTCGACCGCCTTCTGCTCGTCGCCGGTGCCCGTGAGCATGATCGTCGGAGGCAATCGGTTCTCGGACGCGAGGCGTTCGATGACTTGAAGGCCGCTGAGCACCGGCATCTCGTGATCGAGGAGGAGGACGTCGTACGCGCCCTCGGCGAGCAGGGCCAGCCCACGTTCACCGTCCTCGGCCAGGTCGACCGACCAGTTCTCTCGCCGCAACCGCTTCTGCACCAGGCGACCGAGCCCGGGGTCGTCTTCCATGTACAAGAGACGAAGGGTCGTCTCCGGTACGCTCATGTCTTCCCGTCCGGAACCGCGACGATCGACAAGAAGAGTCCCAGCTTCCCGATCGCGTCGGCGAACTTCACGTAGTCCACCGGCTTGGTGATGTAGACGTTGCAGCCGAGCTCGTAGCAGCGGGCAACCTCTCGCGGGTCGTCGGTCGTCGTCAGGACGATCACGGGGATCCGCTTCGTGCGCGCGTCCGCCTTCATCCGCTCGAGGACCTGGTAGCCGTCGAGAACCGGCATGTTCAGGTCGAGCAGGACGAGAAGTTGCTCAGGGACCTCGGTCCCAGCGAACGCCCCTTCCCCGAACAGGAAGTCGAGCGCCTGCTGGCCGTCCGCCACGACGGTCACGGAGTTCGTGATGTTCGATCGCTTGAGGTTCTTCTCAATCAGGCGGGCGTGCCCAGGGTCGTCTTCGACGATGAGAATGCTGACCTCATGGCCGTTCTGCATGGCTTCCTCCTTGATCGCCAAGCGAACTCGAAACAGCAAAGAAGAACGTCGTGCCGACGTCGGGCGTCGACTCGAACCAGATGCGGCCCCCGTGCTGGCGGACCATCGTGCGTACGTAGGAAAGCCCCATTCCCTCGCCGGGCACGTCCTGCTTGCCGGCGCGGCGGAACGGCGCGAAGACCTTGTCGGTGTCCCCGGCGGCGATCCCGCGTCCGTTGTCGCGTACCCAGAACGTTGTCTCGGTCTTGCCGCGCGTGCCGCCGACCTCGATCCTCCCGGGCCGGCCGGGAACCAAGTACAGAATGGCGTTCGCCAACAGGTTTCCGAAGATCTGCTCCAGGGCCGTACGGTCGGCGACGATGTGGGGGAGATCGGCGACCGTCACCGTGGCGTCGTGCGCCGCTTGCTGGTGTGCCAAAGTGCTGAGGATCTCCTCGACGAGCGGACGCGGGTCGAGGGGCCGAAAGGCGAGTTCGCGTCGGCCGACGCGCGACAGCTTGAGGACGGCGTTGATGAACGAATCCATGCGTGTCACCGAGGAGTCGATGAATCCCAGCGCCTCGGGGATGTCCTCGTCGATCGCGCTGTGGGCCATGCGTTGGTCGGCGGCGGGCAGAGCAGTCAGGGCCTGCCGCGCCAGCGGGAGCACTCCGTCCAGCGCGCGGCGCAGCTCGGAAGAGAAGCCGCGCAGGTTGACGAGCGGGGCGCGCAGGTCGTGGGAGACGATGTAGGCGAACTGCTTGATCTCCTCGTTCGCCGCCGCGATCTCCGCCGTGTAGCGTTTCGCGCTCTCCTCCGCCTGCTTGCGTTCGGTGATGTCCATTACCGTTCCCGACAGGCGTACCAGGTTGCCGGCCGCGTCGAGAGTGGGCCCGCCTTGCGAATGGAGATAGCGTTCCGAGCCATCGGACCATCGGATGCGATAGTCGACATCGTACCGCGCGTTGTGGCTCACGCTTTGGGCCATCGCGTCTTCGTACCTAGCCCGATCGTCGGGGTGGATGCGCGCAACGAGTGCCGCCTGCACTTGGTCTCTCCCTTCGCGGATCACCTCGGGGGCAATCTCGAACAAGCGGCAGAGCTCGTCGCTCCAAGTCACTTGATTGGTGACGAGATTCGTCTCCCAGCTCCCCACTCGAGCCGTCCGTTGTGCCTCCTTTAGTCTCGCCACGGTGAGCGCTAGTTCCTCCTCCGTCTGCCTATGCTCGGTGATACGTCCCAGTCGCTGGGCGAGAGCATTGATGAGCAGTCTCTCTTCCTTCAGGAATGGGCCTTCGTCCTCTTCGGGTCTTTCGTCAAGGTACCCGACATCTATCGTCCCTACGACGGCGCCACTCACTCGGACTGGCGCGGATTGCTTCCACGGTGACTCTGCGAAGTTGCCTGTGCGAAACTCGCGGTCCCCGATCCGTATCCTGGCGCAGGTGATCTCTGGGTACTGCCAGCTCTTCGGTAGGATGTCCGTCAGTTCCTGGTACACTTCGTCGAGAGAGATGCCTTCCCTCTCCGCGATCTCGGCCAAACCGTAGTGTGCCTGCAGTTCCTTCGTGCGTTCCTTGTGCTTACGCTCCAAGCGTTCGCGCTCGGTGAGGTCGCGCAGGATGCCGTAGGTGCGGACGAGGCGGCCGTCGGCGTACTGCGGAATCCAGTGATCCTCCGTGTAGCGGAGCGAGCCGTCCTTGTGGCGGCACCAGACGCGATGCTCGCGGATCGATGACACGGCCTGTCCATCCTGAACGCGCGAGAAGCCGTGCGCCTTCTCCTCGACGTCGCCGCTCACGATCAGATGCTGGAGGAAGAGCCTTCGGCCGCCGTGGGCGGCGACGTCGTCCAGCGTGTAGCCGAGGAGGGTCGTGAACATGGGGCTAAGCGTGACGTACTCCTCGGTCTGTGTGTCCACAACGTAGAGTGCCGTCCCGATGCATGCGAGGACGTCCTGCAATCTCTCGACCGACCCAGCGCCTCCGTCCGTTGCGGGGCGATGGCTCGTGCCGGTCGAATCGCCGGCCACGCCGCGAGCTCGCGTCTTCTCCATAGGGCTGCCGCCTCCGGTTCGTAACGCAGGCGCGCGCACTCCGTGGGGAGGCTGCCGCGTCGCCAAGCGTCGCGAAGATCATCGCCGCCACGAGGCGGCGCGGCGCGGACGATGGCGCGTTCGACTCGTCGCGTCTGTCCCTTTCCTAGACCTGGCCGCGGTGATGCAGGCCACAGACGTCCAACGGTTCTCATGCTATGCTCCCACCGTTCTCGGATCGGTGTCCGAGCGCCGTTGCGGCGGGCGGACCGCTGCGATACGATGAAAAGATCCTCGGAGAAGCATCTATCCAAGGCAAACCGTTCGAAAGGGCGGGACGCAAAGCTACGGACCTTCCGGGCAGCGCGGCCAGTGTTGGCCTGCGGCCTGATGGTGGCCGAGCCGCTAGATGCGCTCGACGAACCATGGAGGTGTTTCAATGAGGATGAGGAAGTTCGTGGGTTTGTTGGTCGTTGTCGGCGTGGTCACGGGGGCGGTGGTTGCCGGATGGGCGGCCCAGTCGTCCGTATCCGTGAACGCATCGTTTGTCATCCCGTCGTGGATTTCCCTGTCGGTTGTCGGTAGCGGCGACGTGAGCTTCCAGAACGTCACCGGCCCCGGCACCTACGCGGGCTCGAACGGAACCAAGCTGCGCGTGCTGAGCACGGCGAGTTGGGTTCTGTCGAACACAATCCTGTGGACGTCGTCCACGGTCCCGACCGACGCAAGCGAGCTTGTGCTGAATGCCGCGTTGGGACGGTCGTTCGACCGGACCTCGGGTGCGTGGGGACTGTTTGAGATCAACGTGTCCTACGCGCTGACGCTGTCCGCCGAGGATCTGGCGAGCGTCCCGCAGGGCAACTACAACCTGGTGGTTCAGTACACCGCGACGACAAACTAGCCGCGGTGAGAAGCAGCCAAGCGGCTGCAGGCAGCTTCAGCTGCCTACAAGAAGCAGAGTCGTTTCAAGAGGTCGTCGGATGCGTCCGGCGGCCTCTCCTTTCGTTCGCCGGCTTGCGCCCTTCGCGCTCTTGGCGTGATAGTCACTGCGAGCGTTTGGATTGGCCCCATCACACCCATCCCACCGGGATGACATCCACCTCCCGGTTCAACGGCACTCGCTCCGCGGCGAGACAGACGACGGCCCCATGGCCGGTTTGGGTCCCCCGCCCGGCCAGCGTTCGAAACGCCGCCGCGTCGGCTTCCCGTACGAGAGCCGCCTTCTTGATTTCAACCGGCCACAACCGGCCATCCTGCGCAATCAGCAGATCGATCTCCCGCCCATCCTTGTCGCGGTAGTAGTGAAAGGCGGGGTGCCGGCCCTGGTTGTGCCACGTTTTCAGAATCTCTCCGAAGACGAAGGTCTCGAACAGTGCCCCCGACATGGCGCCGGCTTCGAGCGTCTCGGGAGACGACCACTCCGTCAGATAGGCGCATAGCCCCGTATCGAGAAAATGGACTTTCGGCGTGGCATACAGGCGCTTCGACAGGTTGGTGCGATACGCCGGCAGGATGGCCACCTGGAAACTGCCTTCCAGAACGCTCATCCATTTCCGGGCCGTGTTGACGCTGATGGCACAGTCCCTGGCCAGGTCGGAATAGTTGAGCATCTGGGCCGTCCGCGCCGCCACCGCGCGCAGGAAGCGCCCGAAGGCGTTCAGGTCGCCGACCTGTGTCAAATCCCGCACATCGCGCTCGAGGTACGTCTGCACGTAGGAGCGGTAGAAGAGATCCCGGTCGCGGATCTGCCCGGTGACCAGCGCGGGCATACTGCCCCGCCAGATCCGCGCATACACATCGTGCAGCGTGAGGGTGGCCGCCGTCGTCGACCGCGCCTGCAGCGCCGCCTCGTCCGGCAGAAAGGGAGGTAGGGCAGCCGGCCGCCCGTCGGCTTCCCGTTGGGTGAACCCCAGCAGCGTGAGGATCGCCACGCGTCCGGCCAGCGTCTCAATAATGCCCTTCATGACCGCGAACTGCTGCGAACCGGTCAGCCAGAAGGCGCCGGGAAGGCGGTCGCGATCCACCGCGAGCTTGATGGCCGTGAGCACTTCGGGCGCATACTGGATTTCGTCAATCAGCACCGGTGGCCGGTACTTCTGCAGGAACAGGTCAGGGTCCCGCCGCGCCAGATCCCGCGCGGCCAGATCGTCCAGCGTCACGTAGCGGCGGTTGGCTGCGGACACGTGGCGCAGGAGGGTGGTCTTGCCGACCTGCCGGGGCCCGGTCAGGAGCAAGACCGGGAACTGGGTCGCGGCAGCCTGCCAACAGTCCTCGGCCCCCCTCGTCCGATAGGTTGATGTGCGTCGATTGTTCACAACGACTGCATAATAGACGGCTTCCCGCAATTCGTCAACCGTCGTCACTGAACGCTCCACGCCTTCTCTGTGTCCTCTGCGGTGACTTCCCGTCCACGAGCGGTCTCTACCGCGGAGCGCGCTACATGGACCTTCCCATTCTTCCTCCTGCAGTTCTTGGCGCCCTTTGCGTTCTTGGCGTGAGACGGGCCGTTCATCACGCAAAGTACGCCAAGATCGCCAAGGAAAGCCGTGGGGAGCTAAGGACATGAAGCCGATGACGGCGCGGCGCTTACGCGGGGAGGGCGTAGCCCTTGTCGCGGAAGAGATGGATGCAGGCCTCGGCGGCCTCGGGATCGTACAGCCGCCCGGCATTCTGCTCGATCTCGTCGAGGGCGGCATCTATGCCCAGCGCGGGCCGATACGGCCGGTGGGAGGCCATCGCTTCGACTACGTCGGCGATAGCGAGAATGCGCGCCTCGCGAAGGATCTGGTCTCCCGCAAGGGCGCGAGGGTAGCCGGTGCCATCCAACCGCTCGTGATGCTGCAGGACGATCTCCGCCACCGGGCCGGAAAACGGGACGTCGGCGAGGATGTCGTGCGCCTTCTGGGGGTGCTCGCGAATGAGGTCGAACTCAATCGCGGAGAGCGTGCCGGGCTTGGAGAGGATCTCCGCCGGGACGCCGAGCTTCCCAATGTCGTGAGTCAGCCCGCTGGCGCGCAATGCATCGCACGCGTGGTCTGGGAGCCCGAGCTCGCGGGCGATGGCGAGCGCGAGGTCCGTCACCCGATGCTGGTGCCCAGCCGTGTACGGATCGCGCGTCTCCGAGGCGCGACTCACCGCGCGCAGTGTCCCTTCAAGGCTGCGGCCAAGTGTATCCGCGGCGCGCTCGGCATTGGCGATCAATAGAGCATTCTGGATCGAGATCGCGGCCACGTTGGCGAGACCACCGAGGAGGTCCTCGTCCTCGTGCGAGTAGGCGTTCAGTCGGTTGGATTGCACCTGGAGTACGCCGGTCGGCTCGCCGCGGAACATCAAGGGGACGAGGAGCGCCGACTTCGTGCAGTTCTCGCGTTCGGTCTCCGGCGGCGGTGGGGTGAGCGTGCCATCGGATGCGATGTGGTGCACGGTCTGCATCTTGTGCTCTCGCTCTGCCAACGAGGGGACGTTGAGGGGCTTGCCGGTTCGCAGGACGTGGCTCTGCATTCCCTTTCCTTTCGGCGCGAGCGGAACTGGAGGAAAGGTCGAGGCGTCGCGCTCCATGCCTTCGTCAACGACGAACAAGGCGGTGATGAGCTGCGAGTCCTTGTGATACCTGGAGACGAAGAACGTAGCGGCGTCGAGGAGAGTCTGAACCTCGCTGTGCAGCGTGCGGAGAATGGCGGGGACCTCTGTCAAGGCGCCGAGAGCGAGCGTGATGCGGTTCAGTGTGACCTGCTGCCGGAGCAGGCGCTCGCGGCCGCTCTCCGCCTGTTTGTGGTCCTCAAAAGCGCTGAGCAGCGCCCGGCGGGACTGATCGGACAGCGCCAGCATCCTTTGCGTCTCGGCATGAGCTGTTTGTAGCCGGCGCTGGGCTTCTCGGCTCTCGGTGAGATCCAGGATCACCGCGCGACACTCCAGCCGATCTTTCAAGCTTGTGCCATCGATCCGGATGATGAGTGGCTGAGAATCCTCATGCTGCAGCGCTACTTCGCAGGATTCCTTGGCGTCGCTCGCAAAGACCCTCTGCAGGAAGAGACTGAACGCGCCCCGGTCGTCCCAGGCAATGAACTGACCGAAGCGCCGGTTCACCAGGCGGGAGCGCTCGACGCCGAGCAGGCGCGTGGCCGTGAGGTTCACCCGCTGGATCGTTCCGGTGCGGCTGAAGGTCATGTAGGCTACCGGGGCGAAGTCGTAGAGGTCGGTGTATTGGCTTAGGGTCTCCTCGATCTTGACGTGCGCCTCCTGGAGTTGCTCGTTCTGCATCGTTAGCTCGATCTGGTGGATCTCCAGTTCCTCGACGAGCTTCGCGGTGTCCACCTCCGTCCTCGGCCCTCTGTCTGGCGGCGCCTGGTATTGCAGCTGGTCTTCAGCGCGGCGCTTCTCGGCGCCGCTCCGGAGCGTAGCGCCTACGGCCGGGAGGGCGTTCGCGGGCTGGTCCTGGTTCTTCTTCATGGCGCGACCTTTCTCGTGACTGCGCGTCCTGCGGCTCTACCGGCGCCCTTCGCGGTGCGTCCGCCCTGCTTCCCTGTCTGCAACGAGGTCTCGGTCTGCTGTAGCTTCACGTCTTGTTCCGCGATGTGTCCTTCCAGAATGGTCTGCGCCTTGCGCAGCTCCGCCTCGAGCGTCTTGGACGTGGTGATGTCCGCAAACGTAATCACCACGCCGTCAATGACGTTCTCGAACGTGCGGTAGGGCATGATGCGCACCATGAACCAGGACCCGTCGCGCGCGGCGACCTGTTGCTCGTGAACGGCCAGAGTCCGCAGCACTTCGCGCGCGTCGTCGGCTAGTTCCGGGTAGGCCAGGTCCGAGGTGATGTCGGTGATCGGCCGGCCCACGTCGCCTGGGATGAGTTTGAACACCCGGTTCGCCCCCGCCGTGAACAGCCGCACGCACAGCGTGGAGTTCAGGAACAGGGTGATGATCTCCGTGCAGTCGAACAGGTTCTTCATGTCGTTGTTGATCCGGGACATGTCTTCCACCTTGCGTTGCAGCTCGGAGTTGAGCGTCTGCAGCTCCTCGTTCATCGACTGCATCTCTTCCTTGGAGGTGGTCAGCTCCTCGTTAGTGGACTGGAGTTCCTCGTTGGTCGACTGCATTTCCTCGTGGGCAGATCGCGCTTCTTCTTGGGAGGTCTGCATCTCTTCGCGGGTGGTCTGCAACTCCTGGCGGGCCGCCTCCAGCTCCCGCTCCATCCGGCCCTGCAGGGCGCGGCTTGCAGCGGGGTCTTTGGCTTTGGCCGGCGCTTCCGGTGCGGGGGAGGCGGCCACGTCCGCAAAGACGACCATCACCAGTCCCCGCAGCGCCTCCGGCTCCCGGATGGCCTGAATGGTGAGGTCCAGCGTCTGCGCGCCGCCATTGGTCCCGACCTTCAGGTTCCTGAGGGTGATCGCCTCTTGCTGCCGGAGCGCCTTCCGGAAGGCATTGGTCAGCTCGTAGCGCAGGCCCTCGCGGGCCATGGCGAAGAGGTTCCAGTTGATCTTCCCGGCCGCCGGCTCCAGATACTTTCCCGTCCTCCCGCTGATGAAGACGATGTCGCCCTTTTCGTCGACCAGCACCGCCGCCGGGGAGTATCGCTGCAGAAGAAGCTGCTCTGCCTGCGACTGGAGGTTGGCCGGTGAGCTCAACGTCTTCGGCGACACCAAAGGACGGGAGAGCGTGAACGCGGCGGGAAACTCGATCGGCTCCAGCCGCGGGGCGGATTCGAGCCGCCGGTAGAGGTGCGACTTGCTCTCCAACGGCGCGAAGAGATCGGTGAGTCCGCCGACCGTCTCGGCGCTCCCGAGGAACAGAACGCCGCCAGGATTCAAGCTGTAGTGGAAGAGCTGCAGTAGTTTCTTCTGCAGTTCCGGGTTTAGGTAGATGAGCAGGTTGCGGCAACTCACGAGGTCAAGCTTGGTGAAGGGCGGGTCCATGGTGACGTTCTGCGGTGCGAAGATCACCATCTCTCGGACGGGCTTGGTGAGTTGGTAGCCGCGGTCGACTTCGACGAAGAACCGGGCCAGCCGTTCCGGCGACACATCCGCGGCGATGTTGGCTGGGAACACAGCCGCTCTGGCCTTGTCAATGGCCTCCCGATCCAGGTCGGTCGCGAAGAACTGGAACGTGTAGTTTCTCGGCTGCTTGAGTTGATCCAGTGCCTCGCGGAAGACGATGGCCATGGAGTACGCCTCCTCTCCGGTCGAGCAGCCGGGGATCCAGACCCGTACTGGCTGGCTTGGCGCGCGGGCCTGGAGCAGTGCCGGGAGCGCATGGGCTTTCAACGCCTCCCATGCCGCCGGGTCGCGGAAGAAGCTCGTGACGCCGATCAGGAGTTCCCTGAACAAGAGTTCCAGCTCCTGGGCATTGTCCCGCAGAAATCGTACATACGTGGCGATCTTGTCGATCTGGTGGATGCCCATGCGCCGCTCGATCCGGCGATACACGGTGTTCTTCTTGTATTGGGAGAAGTCATGGCCCGTATGCGCTCGCAACAGGATCACGATCTTCTCGAAGGAGCTTTCGGCCTTGTCCTGCTCGGTCGCCTCGGGAGCGAGGTTGGTGGGAATGTGCTGGAGATAGGCGATGATCTTGTCGGGCAGGGCCTCCACCGGGGCGACCACGTCCGCCAACCCAGCATCAATGGCGCTGCGGGGCATGCCATCGAACTTGGCCGAGGATGGGTGCTGCACGAAGACGGCCCCCGCCTTCCCCTTGATGGCTTTGAGCCCCAGCGTGCCGTCCGTGCCCATGCCTGACAGGATGACGCCGATGCTGCGCTCCTCCGAGTCATCGGCAAGGGCGCGGAAGAAGAAATCGATCGGCAGTCGCAGGCCGCGGGGCGCCGCTGGCTCGAGCAGGTGCAGGACCCCGTGCAGGATGGACATGTCCTTGTTCGGCGGGATCATGTAGACGCAGTCTGGCTGGACCCGAGTGCTGGACGATGACAAAGGCCAAGCCGCTGCCCTTCGGCACGTTCCGCAGGAACGCTTCCAGCGCCTCCAGCCCCCCGGCGGAAGCGCCAAGGCCGACGATGGGGAACTTTCGGGCGTCGTTCGCTGGCGGGCGCGGGGTCTTCTTCGGGGTCGTGGCGGCAGTCTGGCTCTTCCGGCGGGTGGGCTTGGTTGGCTCGTTCATGGTGTGGCTCTCTCCTCAGTCTTTACGCCTCGCGTGGCCCCGCTTCCGCGTCCTCCTGGCTAGGATAGCGGATGGGCTCGCCCAGGCGGCGAAGGAGCTCGTTCACCTCGCGCTTGAGTTTCCCGGTGCGGTCCTCGCGGTCCAGCATGACCGCCTCCCAGCGCTGGAGTTCTTCCAGCTGGGTCTTGCCCCTCGCCTCCGCCTGCTTGCGCTCGGTGACGTCATTGTAGACAGCAACGATCTCACCGCTGGGCAATTTGTAGACCCAAATGTCTCGCCAGCTGGCGCCCAGCCGCGTGTCTTCGTACATCGCATCGGACAAGTGCTCCGGCTTTCCCGTTTGCCACACTCTGCGGAACACGTCAAAGGCTCCAAGTGCCTTTACCCCGGGAAACGCTTCGGAAACACGCCTCCCGATGACTTCTTTCCTGCCGATTCTCTCGATCGTCTCCGCTGCGGGATTGAAATCCCTGAATACGAAATCCCCGCCGTTGTCGATTGCCTCATACACGGCAACTCCGCTGCTCATTTGACCAAAGAGTTCCTTGAACTGCGTCTGGCTTTTCGACAGCGCTTCCTCCGCCTGCTTGCGCTCGGTGATGTCCTGGAGTGACCCGAACAGACTGACGGCGCACCCGCCCGGCACCACTTCGGCGCGTCCACGAGCCACGCACAGACGCATCTTGCCGTCCCTCCGAATAGCCCGGAGTTCAAGCTCATAAGGCGTTCCCTCGGCGAGAGCGGCCTCGACGGCCCGTCGCAGACGAGCCATGTCATCTGGGGGATAGAGGGCTGGATGCTCAGCGAAACTCGGCGCTCCTTCCCGCGGCTCTCGCTGGAAGATTCGGAAGAGTTCGCCTGACCAGGTCACTGTGTCCGTTGCGACGTCCCAGTCCCAGCTCCCGACATGGGCAATGGCCTCGGTCCGCGCGAGCATCTCTTGGTCCCGCCGCAGCTCTTGCTCGACCTGCTTGCGCTCGGTGATGTCGACGGCTGTACCCTGGGCACCGATCACTGCTCCATCTCTACGAACTCTTGTAAAGGAACACTCAAACCACGCCCTTTCCCCAGATCTCTTTATCATGGGTGTTTCAAAGCGCTTGATCCCCACCCCCGTCATACCTTTCTGTATGGCTTCCATGGCCCTTTGACGCTCTTCCTCGGGGATGAAATCCACGACGCTCTTGTTGATCACTTCCGCGCTCTCATAGCCGAGTGTGTCCTTTACTCTTCGGGTCACAAACGTGATCTTGCCTGCCAGGTCAATAGTGAAGATGATGCCTGGAACGTTATCCACCAGAGTTCTATACCGGTCTTCCGATTCGCGCAGCGCATCCTCCGCCTTCTTGCGCTCCGTGATGTCTATCGCCGTTCCAGCCAGGCGCACCAGGTTGCCGGCTGGATCCGAACTCGGCGCACCTTCCGCATGGATATGACGTTGTGAACCGTCGGGCAATTG
>Ga0247841_10008247_pt1 | contig 15100 bp, 6 predicted proteins | sample LaCruzMarch2015__2_FD_192410 | JGI IMG/M metagenome (GOLD analysis project Ga0247841, IMG submission 192410) | Freshwater microbial communities from meromictic Lake La Cruz, Castile-La Mancha, Spain - LaCruzMarch2015_18m | ecosystem: Environmental > Aquatic > Freshwater > Lake | place: Spain...
CCATCCTGGCACCGGCGAGATTGACGTTGATCAGGGTGCTGTCACTGAGCTTTGCCCCCTCCAGGTTAGCCCTGGGCATTTGCACCCCTTCCAGGATAACTCCCGAGAGGTCCTGACGGGAAAGGTCAATTCCCGTGAGATCCCCTCCAGTCAGATGACCGTCCCTTTTGATTTTGGCAATTATCTCGTCGGCATTCATGATTTATGCCCGAGTTTGAACAATGTTTTCTCAATATTGGAGCGATCGAGATTCGTCTGCCGTATCCGGGCCTGATAAAAATCCACGCCGTAGAGGTTGGAGAGTTTCAGGTCCGTCCGGGTTAGAATTGCCTTCCGCAACGAGCCCTTAAAGAGATTAATGCCGGTGAGATTGGCGTTGGTGAGGTCGGCCTTCATGAATTTCGCCTCTTTGGCTTTTGCGAGAATCATAATGGCGCCCGTCAGGTCGCACTTGCTGAAATCGGCGCGGTCCAGAGTCGCCTCTATTAACTGGGCGCGGTGGAGCCGGGCGCCCTCCCAGCAGGCGTCGGTCAAATCGACGCCATATAAGCGGGCGTCCGTCAAGACAGTGTCGGCGTCGGCCCGGGAGGCGGTAAGGCGGGACAGACCGAACTTCGTATGCTCTCCCGTGGCCCCGTTCAGGCGGAGCCCGCCGGCGTCGGCATCCATAAAAGAACAGTGGGTAAGCTTGGCTCCGGTGAAATCCCCATCCGTCAGCTCCGCGCCCGTCAAGTTGGCGTCGGTAAGGTTCGCTTGGGCAAAAAGGGCCTTGGGGGCGGAGATTCTCTGCGCCTTTAGCCTCTCCATGACGGCCCCCTCGAAGATTGCTTGGGCGGCGTCGGCGCCGGAGAGGTCCGCGTCGGTGAAATCCGCGTCGGTGAAATCGCCGCCCGCCAGCTTCGCCCCCGGCAAACGGGTCTTCTGAAAGCGGCCACCGGAGGCGTCAGCCTGTTCCAGGTTGGCCTGGGAGAGATCGGCGGCGCAGAAATCGACGTTTTTGAGGATCGATCCTTTAAATATCGCCTGGGGCAGCGTTCCATTGGTAAAGATTGCGCCGGTCAGAACGGCCCCGGTGAAATCCGCCCTGGCCAGCTTCCGCCCGGAAAAATCAAGACCGGCAAGATCCAGGCCATGGAGGGAGTCTCCCCGTCCGTAGCGGAGCATAACCTCCTCCACGGTAAGGATAAGGCTCGCCGGGGCCGGTTCCGGCGGCGTTTCTGCGGCGGCTTCTGCCGGTGGGACTGGGGCAGCCTCCGCAGCCTTTTTCTTCGCAAGGTTGTCGAGGGCGGCCATGGATTCCTGAACGAGTTTTTCCGTTTCTCTGAACTGCAACTCGATCTCCGGTTTATGGATGCCCGCCTTCCGCAGCCCCGCGATGATCTCGTCGGCGGATGGCAAGGGCGCCTTCGGCTTCGGCGTCATGATCTTTTCGATGTTGGCGGTGCTGATGTTGAATTTCTTCATGAATTCGGCGGTTTGTTTCTCCATGGCCGCTACGGCTATGCTCAACTCTTCCAGGGACCCGGCCGCAGCCCGTTCCTCCACAGGGAGAAACTGCTTAACTACGGTATCCGGATCGAGGCCGGCCTTTTTCAACATCGCGACGGTTTTGGCCTCGAAATCATGGGTTTCCTTGAGGAGGGTCGCCAATTCGGGGTGGATGTCCGGCGCTTTTGCGGGCGCTGCCTCCGGGACCGGTTCCGCTGGCGCCGCTACGGCGGCTTCTGCCGGCGGTTCCGCTGGCGCCAATTCTTCCTGAAACATCCGTCCGTATTCTTCGAGGGATTTCGGTTGTTCTTTCAAGGATTCCCACTGACCGTAGAGATGCAGGACGTCCTCATATTCCTCGTCTGCTACGGTGACGGTCCCCCGGTAGAGAAGGACGCCGACTTCCCGGTCTGGGAAGAGCCAGAGGGTTTCGGCCCGGCAGGGAACCTCCCTGAATATCTCCTTATCTCCCTCTTTTTGATGAACAAAGATGCGGGCTCGCAGGGCAGGTAAAGATGAATGGATAAGAGGCTTTTCCGGATGCATGTTGACGATTTCGATCTTTTCATCCCCTGCAAAAAAACCTTGCAGCCGTTGATCCTCCGGAGCGGCGTTGAACAGCTCCCAGTTCGTGTCCCTGGGAAAATGGGGCCAGTCTTCCAGAAGCCACTTTTCGTCCACCTTGCCCATGTAACGCTGCCGCTGGGGCCAGTTAATGGGATAGGCGGAGAAGCCGGCGGGCGGCGGCCGGTCCTGGGGAGAGACGGTGAGGTAGAGGTGGTCCTGGACATTGGGGAGGGGCGTTTTCCCCGCGGCGTCGGGAATAATGCCTTTCCCCAAAGGATTCTCGTTGTAATCCGGGCCGCCGAAGGCGTTTTGGTAATTGACGGGCATATGTGTAAAGGGGGCAGGCTCTTCAATACCAGCAAATGTCCAGTGATGATGGCCGAAGACGGCCAGGGTCTTGGTCAGATCGTCGACACGGACGGATACCTTGAGACCGTGGACAGGTTTGGGCGCAAAGGCGCCCCCATAGACCAAATACTCTCCCCGCACCTTGGGGATACCGAAGTCGAATAGTTCGTCCGGTTCAAAGGCCGCCTCGATGACGGGCCACATATCCTGCTCATCAAGAAGACGGTTCGGGGCCTGGATATCGAGAGCAAAAGAGGCGCAGGCAGCTACGGACAGATAATTCTGGTTATCCAGGAGAAAAGACCGGAAATTGAGGCCGAGTTGTTCGGGTTTGATGATCTTCATATTTGCTTACCTGAGTTGGATCAAACTGCCTTCGACGTTAATGCCGTTAGGCTGGACTTTCAGGATGTTATTGCCAATCTTAAGGATCAGGTTTTGTCGATTGACGCTAAATGAATTGTTACCAAAAGCAAGCGTTGCTACCTGATCGGTAATCAGACTTAATCTTGCGTCACCGTGCTTAATCTGTACTTCATTGTCGGTGATTTTGACATATTTGTCATCCGCCGCACCTTTTTTGAGTTCAATGTTGGCATTGCTGATGGTGACGGATCCCTGGTTGTTGTACTGTTCAAGCACCACTCCCGCGCTGTTGATGGTCATCTTCCCGCCTTGGCTCTTTTCCAGGGTGATACTTTCCGCCGGTCCTACTCCGGGGGTCATCTTGATAGTCAGGGAGGGCGGCTGCGGCACCCCAATGACGGGGGGTGCAATTTCCAGATTGATCCCCAGATTAGTCCCTCCTTCGGCGTTTGCAGATGTGGCCTTGATTGTGATTCCTGAGTCAGCCATTTCAATCTGTGATATTGGATGGGTGATTTCCGTATTCAGTTTGTTTATCAGATACTCAAGGGCAGTCACCTGCAGACCCGTTCCCACCACGATGGGGGCCATGCTTACCCCCATCTGCTTCATGGCCGCAACGCCGCTTTCTTCATCAGGAAATGCCGCGCCGCCGATATCACCGCCCGCGGCCGCGAGGAGCGCCCCCACCGCAGCGCCGCCAAAGACCAGAGTTTTGGCCAAGGTGGACAGTATGGCCTTCTCAGCGACGGGGAGACCAGCGGAAATCACCACTTTTTCCGTGCCCATCAGTTCATCTTCGTCCTTGATGGTATCCTTGGTTTTTCCGAACTCAATATGATGGCCCGATCTGCATTCAATGTTACCGGCAAATTCAAAAGCAGTTTTGACGGCCAAAGCGAATTCCGAGCTAGTACCCAGTATGGCGTCCAACCTGGAGCCGATGGTCACATAGTTCTCCGAGCCGATGATGAAGGAGTCTGCCTGTCCCAGGACCAGCTCATGCTTGTCCCCCGATGACTTGACGTGCATCACGCTTTGTGGCTCCGCCCCGGAATCCCCTTTGTCGCCCTTAGCTCCGGTATCACCCTTGCCCCCGGTATCGCCCTTATCGCCTTTTTGCCCTTTAAAGGCCCCTTCCTGAGTTCCTTCTCCTCCCTGCCCCAGATAAATCCAGTTGCCCTTATTTCCAAAAGGGCTGAAAAGATACATGAATTCCTTCCCCGGGGTATCGTCCATCACAAACTGATTGCCCCCCGGGGTCTTGATTACATGTTGTTTCGGATTATTATCTGTAACGACGTTGAAATTCTGGGAATTGAAAACGGCGCCGCTGATGACGGGGAGGTCGGGGTCGCCGTCCCGGAAGGAGAGGACGACCTCCGCCCCCTTGTGGAGGGGGAAATTCATGCCGTGGGTCTTGTTGTCCGTCCCGGCATAAGGGCTTGCCATCCGTACATGATATTGACTCGTACTCTTCCCCCATTTCTTGCTGAAGTCATCCCCTTCCGTTTCCGGCGCGAAGGGAAGGCGCACCTTGTAGCGGCCGAAGGTCGCGTCGATATCCGGCGTCTCCGTTGATAGATCCCCGTCGATAACCGCATTCATGGTTGCGAGTATCTTTGGCTTGGGCGTCAGGCGCTGGGGTCGGAACTGCACCGCCGCTAGAATCATCGTAAAGGTGTTGTTATACTCGAATTCCTGCTCAATCCCCGGCAGCGGCTGCTGGCCCGCATGGTCGGCGTGGATGATCAGGTAATCCCCGGAAAAGGTCTGCCCCGAATCCTCTATCTTTATCAATGTCCCAGGGGTCAGGCCCGGTCCCGAAGCTATCCCGTAATAAACCTTGGTCTGGCAGAATATCTCTTCGGCCCTGATCCCGGCCAGGGTCTGACCTTCTTCGGTAGTGCTGAAATTCTCGCCATAGATGGTCTGCACCCTTCCCGCGTCATCGGTCGCAGAACCCACATCCGCCGTTGCCGACATGGTCCCCATCCCCGCCGTGTTGTAATTGTAATTCCTTAATATCACCTTCGCCGGAAAGGCCGCCTGGTGCATGATCATGGTAAATATCGTCTCCGGCGCCGGACCGGGACCGGGCGCTCCCACCTGCTTATACTGTAACGTCTTCTTGGCCGGGGAATGAGATACTTTCGAGTCGGTTACGATCATCTTTTCCGGCTTCACGTCTTGCAAGCTTTCGTGCCAGGCCTGATCCTGCACATAATAATAATAAACCCCTTCCCGTTCCATCAGGCGCTGAAGAAAATTGAGGTCGCTCTCTTCATACTGACATACATAGGACCAGCGATTGTATCCCCCCGGCAAGGGATCATAGTGGTTCCCCGTCAACTGCAGTTCATAGTCGAGAGAAGTAAACCCGTTGTCCTTCATGACGCCATTGATGATATCACTAAACGGCTTCCCGACATAAATATCCGAACGCGTGTTGAGGTAAGGAAGAAACATTTTTGCCCGGAGCCTGAGTTCATACTGGGTGTAGTCGCCTACCCGCTGGATCTGGCGGAATTCCGTGACGATACCGTGATAATAGGCAAAATGCTCCTGGACGACCAAGCATAAGACGGCCGGACGCAGCAGTACCTCTCCGAGCAGGGCCGGTATGTTGTCCGTCGTGGAACGCAGGGTGATGTAGAAGTCATAAACAAACGAGAGATTCTCGTTCCCCGTAAACGAAACCACCTCGAATTCCGGCCGGCTCTTATCCTTGTCGTTGTAAATGAGGCTGAAGGTAAAATAATTGTCCGGCGCGCTACCATCGTCTGTCAAATTGCTCCACATATCCTGTTCCATATAACCTCCCTACATCTATATTGCTGCCCTTCATTACTAATCTAGTTAACGCTCATGCCCGGCACGGGCGCAACGAAACATAAAAATCCCCCCTTACCCCCCCTTTGACAAAGGGGGGATGGGGGGATTTTTATATAAAACGGGAACCATGTAGAGATTATTCATGTCATTTATTTTTAAGCCATCCCTTTTCAGGACAGGGCTACCACGTGGACCTCTGCATCTTCGGAGGCGGCGTATGGTCCGAAGAGCAGTTTGTCAGGAGCACCTTGGACGCGCACGTAATAGGACATGGCGCCGTCCATGTGATTCTGGGCGGCCCAGGCGGTAAACTCCTCTTCCCCAAGTTGGACTTTCATGCCTTTCACGGCATACTCCAGGACGGTCCGGGCTGGAATCCCGTCCGCAGGCCCGACGCCGTGGACGTCAATATCCGCCCCGTGCACCCCGAACATGGCGCCGTCCCAGGGGATATCCTTTGACGGCCCCACCTCGAACCACAGGCCGATGCCATGCAGGGCATGGAGATTAAGGCGGTATCCCGGGTTAAGTGATGTTACGGGCCGATTGGCCAGGGCCACAATCTTTGGTCCCAGTGTTGCCGTGGCGAAGGGAACGACCTCTGCTCCCCGGAAAAGGGTGGGAAGGGTCTCCGGATCAAGCGTTCCCTCCGTAGGGACAAGGAGGATCGGAAACCCCAGCCCTTTTTTATGTTGAACGCCAAGGGCGAGGAGCGAAAGACCTTGCCGGCCGGAGGGGGTTTGCCATGACGATTCCTTGCCGATAATAATCCAGAGGGCCGTATCCTTGTCAGCAAGAGGTTCCAATGCACTGTCCCAGGCCATCTTCGTCAAATCGTCCAACCAGAAATGCCCATCTACGGCAAGTCCATATGTCTTGACTACGCTCATAATCTTTTGAACCTTTTCCTGGTCCTTGTCCAAGGCGCTGATCCAGATCTTTTTCATGTCGAGACCTCCTCATTATAAAATTCCCAATGTCATTGACTTAAGAAGCATTCTCTTTCAGCTCCCCCTTTGACAAAGGGGGATACAGGGTGATTTTATTGGCTTTCTGAAAATCTCCCCCAACCCCTCTTTGCTAAAGAGGGGAATTGCAGTGCTTAAGTCAATGACATTGAAATGACTTTGATAAAATCCAGTACTATGCCGGCCTTTACCAGGAAAAGGTGAAGGCCAGCTTCCGGGAATCCGGGGATACCGACTTCGGAGGAGTGAAGGCAATATCCAGGGGCAGTGGCCCCTCTTCCTCCTGGTTGCGCCCTTCCGGGTAGAGGCCGATAGCTACCCACAGGTCGTCCGGCGGTTCCTGCCCTGTTGCTTCAAAAAAGGCCATCAGGGCTTCGGTGACGAAACTTACCGGGTCCGTTTCCTTGTCGCTTTCCTCATAGGCGTTCCGTAATCTGATCAGAAAACCGATAATCCGGGAAAAGAACATCTGGGAAAGGAGGGATTCGCCAGAGGCGACGGCGGCTTTGGGCATGAAGGCTGTGTCCTGCCCCGGCGCCCCCGCCAGGGGGGTGATGCCGATTTCCACAAACTGCCGGATTCGGTCATCCGGGAAGATCGTCTCCGTGGCCGCAGCCGCTTCATCCCCTTGGACAAACACGGCAAGGTCCTTCATCCGTACACGCATGTAGTCGGTTAGGCGCGAGGGCCAGCCAAACTGGTTGACACTCTGGGCGGCCAGGGTTCCAAGCGCCCAGACCGGGCTGATCCACAGGGGTTCTGTCTCCGTGAAGGCGACCAAGCGTGGGCGGTTGTTTTCTCCATAAGGGGCGCGGATAAGAAAACGGTTGCAGGTCAGGGTCAGCCATTGTCCCGACTGCTGCTCTCTGAGTTTGCGCCATTTGGCATAGACGGCGTTGTCGATATGGTTTTTGAGATAGGACAGGCGGTGCAGCTCTCGCCAGTTATTCAGATGGAAAAAAGCGGGGGTAATCCATGTCGCTGTGGGGGTGAGCAGTATGGTTGCAAAGGCGGCGATTCTTTCCATTGTCTCGACGCCGCCGGGGGTGTTGTCCAGGGGCAGGTCGATGAGAATAAGGTCGGGGATATCCTCAGCAAGTTCGCTCGTTATGTATTCCAAGGTTGTAGTAAGGGTCCCCGCGGAGGCCGGGATGATTTTCAATACGATCTTCCCACCTTCCTTAACACCGCCATGGCGGACGAGGCATTCCACTCCCCGCCAGGCCGCCTCAAAAGCCCGGAATTCTTCATTGTCGAAGATACAGGCGATATTTGCCGACAAGAGGCTGTCAATCTGCTTTTTCCAGTCCCCGGGACCTCCAGCGCCCTTTGGTCCTGGTCCTCCCTGATCTGCTCCACCGGGCATGGCCACCATGGAGAGAATATCGTCGATGGCGCTGTCCTGGCGGGTCGCCTGTTGTGCATGCGCAGATACTGTGGGAATGGAAAGATCCAGGGGAAGATGAGGCCAGGCGGATTGTGCCTGGGCGGCGATATCAGCAGGGGTGGCGCCGCTGGTTTGGCCTTTGGCGACGAATTCCCCGGCGTCGCAGAGATCCTTGAGATAGGGTGTCGTCCGGATCAAGCCGTCGGGGGTGAGGTCTCTTATCCCGGATGGTTGCAGGGTCAAACCCCCGGGCGGGCAGATATCCGCAGGCGCCGGAATCCAGAGCCGGGGCGACAATTGACCAAAAGCCTCCTGGAGGGTCGTGGTTTCTACAGGGATGATGTTCAGGGAAAATCCCGTTTCCGGGATGGGGCAAAAAGGGCCTAATGCGAGAATAGTGTAGGGGGGGGGAATGGTCTTCATGGCTTTTGTCCTCATTTTGATCGATTCTAACCCTGCAATTTGGTTTTTTCGCTCGCTAACCGATTTCGGTGATAGCCAAACCGGACAGGTATCTCTCCGATTTATTAGTCACTTGCCGCGGCTTTGCGTTTCTTTTCCCTGCCGATGACGATGTGCCTCGCTTCGAAATTGCTGTCCAGACCATAACGGCTAAGGATGGATTCCCAGACCGGTTCATCGATAAGCTTCAACAGTGATATGTTGATTGGTTTCCGCAGGGGGCTGTTGTGGGGCATGCCATAGGCAATAACAATCTCTTTCAAACTGGTCGGATGTACGGTAATGATTCCCCGGTATTTTCCCTCTGCGTAATATTGTAACGTCGCCTCATCGTAAAGGAAACCGTCAATTTTTTTACTGACGAGCGCCTTTAATACTTCCTCTTCACCACCCTTGATAAACGTTGTCCGGTTACCGATTTTCTCGACAATGGAATGGGGCACCGATCCTGCTTCCGTTCCCAGGTGCATTCTTCTCATCTTATCGACGCCGAATTTTGTTTCACTGAGGTTATGGGTCGTAAGGGAAGAGCTCAGGGACGCAATAAAGGCGCTCAAGGCGAGGGCGCAGATCAACATCCAAAGGAGACCCAATACCCGGCCGCCGATGGATTTCAAGCTGACGCCGAAACAGACGCCGGAAGTCATGGTGGAGCCCACCCAGTAAATGCCCGAACCAATACCCCGGATCAGTCCTTCGCCAAAATGTTCGGGGTTGCTCTTCCGCTCGATTCGCCAAAAGATAAATCCGAGTAATAACAATATGATCATCAGGGCAATGAGAATCTTCAAGGTGCCCCAGGAAAAGAATATTTTCAAGGCTGCCAGCCAGGGGTGATCTTCCTTATCGTAAAGGGTTGCCACGGCTACGCGCGTGCTGGCAATGGGTACGGTAAACTCGAAACGCTTTTCCCGATTGGAGGTGATGATAATGGCATCGGCCGACAAATCTACAGTGCCGTTCTGAAGGGAATCCAGGACTCCTTCCTGAGTCATCTCCTTCAGGGAATAATCCAGTTTCAAGTCCCGGGCGATGTGGCGCCAGAGATCCACCGTTATTCCGACCCACTCCCCCTGCTCGTTCTTGAATGTATAAGGCGGATCATTGGCAATGCCAACGACGAGCTTCTTCTCGGCGGCAGACGCTGATGTCCATCCGGCATCCATGATCCAAACGCCCGACTGCAACAGCGCGAACCCCAGGATCGGTATCAAAATCCGCTTTAACATCGGCCCCCTTTTATCTGAAAAGACCCAAACAACAATTTGAAATCAACGCATATATATTTTGACTCCCCTTCAAGGGGGAGGTGATAAGATCACTTCCCTCCCCTTCGACGGGAGGGTTAGGGTAAGGATAGGTTGAAAAAGCATACGATGGACATCCCGATGTGTCAATGAGATATTGACCGTAAAATACAAGGTGCGGCGCAATGCATATCTTACCTTGGGACCAGAAATAATTTTGACATGAGGGGAGAATCTATCTATACTCCCGCCACGAAGAAACGCATGATCACGGACTGAGGGAATGCCATACACAGCGACATAATTAATTGCGTATAGCGTCATTCCGGCGAAAGCCGGAATCCAGGAAAACACTGGATGCCGGATCAAGTCCGGCATGACAAACTTGCCTGGCAGACATGTCGTCGTGTATAAAAGAGTCCCTCCGAAGGAGGACGACAATGAATTACTTTACGGCGAAAAAGTTTTCTTTTATTTCAAAGGTCCTACCTGAAGACACCTTTGGAGTGATAAGCATGAAAGGTTCGGAAGGGATATCCAAACCCTATGAATTTGAGATCATGCTTGTTTCGGACAATTTCGAAATAAATTTCGATGAAATCATGCAAAACACCGCCAAACTCGTATTCCACCGGGAAACAGGGGACGATGCGATTTACAACGGCATCATTACCCATTTTGAGCATCTGCATGCGATCGGAGAATATGCCTTTTACCGGGCCTATCTTGTCCCCCGCCTCTGGTGGCTGTCCATTACCAAGCATAACCAGATCATCCTCGATAAATCCCTTCCGGAGTTTGCCCAGATGGTGCTTATCGATGGCGGCCTCACGCCGAATGATTTTGAATTTCGCCTCCAGGGCGACTATGATCCCATTGAATATGTCTGCCAGTACAATGAGAGCCACCTGAACTTTCTCTCCCGCTGGCTGGAACGAGAGGGCATCTACTATTATTTTGACCAGACGGAAAGTGGCGAAAAGGTGATCTTTACGGACACCCGCCTGGCCCACACCGAACTTGCCGCGGGCAAGGTCCTCACCTATTCACCCCCTTCGGGACTTGAAGCCCTGCGCGCCGCAGAAGTAGTAACGTCTTTTCATTGCCGCCGGAGCCTGATGCCGGAAAAGGTGTTTCTGAAAGATTACAACTACCGGAAGCCTTCCCTGGAAATGAGCGGTGAGGCGAACGTGGACCCCCAGGGGCGGGGCACGGTTTTCTTTTACAACGAACATATCAAAACACCGGAAGAAGGAAAGCGTCTTGCCAAGATCAGGGCCGAAAGCATTCTCTGCCGCCGGGAAGTATATCTTGGCGAAGGGTCGGTTCCGTTTATGCTCCCCGGCTTTACCTTTACCCTCGAAAATCACTACCGGAAAGGCGTTAACCAGAATTATCTGATTACCGATATCGATCATGAAGGAAATCAGACCGGCTATCTGTTGTCAGGTATCAGCGTGGGCGGGGGCGGCGACGAAGAAAATAAAGTCAATTATCGCAACTATTTCACCGCTATCCCCGGGTCGGTCCAGTTCCGGCCCGAGGCGAAGACGGAAAAGCCGAAGATTTCCGGCACGATTTCGGGAATGATCGATGCGGCGGGGAGTGGTCAATACGCGGAGCTTGATCCCCAGGGGCGGTATAAGATCGTCTTTCCCTTCGATCTGTCGGGCCGGAGCGGCGGGAAGGCCTCGAACTGGGTCCGGATGGCTCAGCCTTATGCAGGCTCCGATCACGGCATGCATTTTCCCCTCCACAAAGGAACGGAGGTGCTGATCACATTCATCGACGGTGACCCCGACCGGCCCATTATTGCCGGAGCGGTCCCGAATCCGGAGACCCCGAGCGTCGTCAGCGGCGACAATCAGTCCATGGCGGGTGTCCATACGGCCGGCAAGAACAAGATTGCCATCGAGGATCAGGCGGGGAGTGAACGCATCCTCCTCCATTCGCCGAATCAGGGCAGCTTCATCCGCATCGGGGCCCCCAACGACCCGCCGCCCTGGCCGGCGGACTATTCTTCGAATCCGGACAACACCGACTACGGGTTTAATTTTAATACCGCCGGGCAATTGAATATTACCGCGGGTACATCAAATGAGATTATCCTCGGGGAATCAACGGAGACGGTGGTCGGGGTGGAAATCTCCACCACCATCGGGTTGACTATATATCTCTATTTTGGCGGCTATTGTGATTTTAAATTTCCCGAAAGCTGGGACTTCTCGCCGGAAACTACGGAAATGAAAGGTCTGAGAACGGTTATCAACGCCGTAAACAACAGGGTCACCACGACGGAAAATCAGATATTTGTTGATCACAACAAGCTGGCCGCTACCGAACTCAAGGTTACCAACCTGAAAACGGCGGTTGATGATCAAAAGGTTCAAGTGACGGCGGATTATACGGCTGCCATCGCAGCTAGGACCGAAGCCATGGCGACAGTAGCGCAAGTGACCGCCTCGGAGGAAAAGGCCATCGCCGAATCGACCAAAGCCATTGCCGCCTCGACCAAGACCCTGGGCGAGCGAATCGATGTAATAGGACAAGACACCAAGACCGCCGGTGACGAAATAAAAGTCCTCGCTTCCAAATTACATACCTGCGCCGAGGCCACGTACACGATCGCGTCGCAGACGAATGTTCTTGTTGAAGAGAGTACCGTTGCCGCCCTCGTCAGCATTCTTTAAGCAGGGGACATCTGATGGCAGGCTTGGGCGGAAGGTTTAACCTCCCTCGGCAAGGAAGCTATGAAAGTTTATAAGAAAAATCAGCATTCTCTGTTCGTGAAGCCCTTCGGGGTGCAGGACAAGCTCTATCTGGCCCTGACGGTTTTTATCTATTTCGATCTCATGGCCCCTGATGATCCCCTTACGGAACAGGAGTTGTGGAAGACGATCCCCGATCAGTTAAAGCCCACTCCGATCCTTGATGCCGGGATGCCGAAGCCGCGTGGGGAGGTGCTCCTTACGGGGTCTTGTTTTTCCCCCCGGGGCACGGTCCGAAACGCCTCCACGGTTTCGTTCCGGGTGGGAGAACTTCGCAAGGAAATAGCCGTTTTCGGCGATCGCTGGTGGCAGAAAACCAAGGCCGGCGTAAACGCTATTACCGACCCGGTCCCTTTTTCCGAGCTGCCCCTTACCTGGCGCAATGCCTTCGGAGGAGAGGATTTTCCTGCCAATCCCATTGGGAAGGGCATCACCCCGGTGCTTAGGAAAGATGGAGAGCCACGGACGCCGCTGCCGAACATTGAATATCGGAGCATGATCATCGGCTCGCCTGCCGATCGGCCTCTGCCCGCCGGATTCGATGTTATCGATATGATGAGTCCGCAGCGGCAGAAAAAGACAGGGACCTACGACGATAAATGGCTGAAAGAACGGTGGCCCTACTTCCCCGACGACATGGATTATGAATATTTCAACTGCGCCCCTGCCGATCAGTATCTCGGCGCTTTCTTCCAGGGCGGCGAGGCGATCGAGATCCTCAACATGCACCCCGATATGCAGCTTATCGAGTCGCACCTGCCGGAACTGCGCATCCGGTGCTTCGTTACGAAAAAGGAAGGGCCGAAATCGGCGGTGGAGGTTTTCCAGAATGTCACCACCCGGGTGGATACGTTGTGGCTTTTCCCTACGATCCTCCGTGGGGTGGTCATGTACCGGGGTACAACGGAGATATACGACGAGGAATACGAAGATGTCCTGAGGATCTTCATTGCCACGGAGCGGCTGAAAGACCAGCCCCTTCCTCTGGAGCATTATCTGGAGGAACAGAAAAAGGCCATGGACAGGTCCGTTTCCGTGGATATGGCGCCCCTTCAGGAGGCGGCGAAGAAGATCGGCAAGATGATGAAACGGCTCAAGAAGATACCGAAAGACATCGACCATTCCCTGAAAATGGCCACCGGAAAAGCCCCGGTCATGCCCCGGACCCCTGCCGAGACCGTAGCCGCCGGACAGCAGGTTATCGGGGACAACCTTGCCCTCCTCGACCGGCTGGAGGCACAGTCCCGGGACCTCCACGGCAAATTTGGCCATCTTGCCAAGATCGATTTGACCATGTTCGAGCGGATGCGGGGGGCCCTGCGGGCGACCTCGACCAAGATCGGTGAAAGCCTGACCAAAATTGAAACGATGGCGGCGAAGGTGAGGGAGGACGCCGCGGCGGGTCTCAAGGCAGGGGCGGATAAGGTAAGGATGACCATTCCTGCCGCCCAGCTCGATAAGATCGGCTTTGCCCCGGAGGAACTGCTTGACCAAAAGAAAAAGGTCAACCCCTGGCACGATCGCGGCTTTCCCCTGATTGTACAGTGCCGGCGAAATCTCGAGGCTGACCGTGACGCCCTGAACGCCCTCCATTCCCTCGGCATCGAGAAAGATACGATCAAGCGGGCGTGGCTGGGCATAAACCCTGGGGAAATAAAAGACTCCCGGACTATCTGGGGCCTGAAGCCGTCTCCTGATACGCCGCCAACAGAAATCACCCCGAAAGGGGCGAGCAAAAAGGCCCCTGAAGCCCGCCCTGACATCCTAAAGAGCGTCGACCCGAAAAACGCCGCCTCGCAGGACATCCCGGCGGAAAGTGACGGGCTTGTCATTCCGGCCGGTCTGGTTATGCCCCGTTTCAACGAGGCCGTTTTAAATAGAATTTTGATTTTGCCCGGAAACCAGCAAAAAGATGGGGGCTGGCAAAAAGACGGAGACCTGGCCGGATGTGAGCTTGTGGATGGTTCCGACAAAACGCCGCTCCTCTTCATTGCTGAGGATGGCGCCCCTGTCGTTGTCATAGCCGATGAGCTTCAGGCCCTTCTCCTGGAACAGGAGATCGGCGATGCCTGTTCGGTTATTGTGCTGGCCGGGCCCGATGAGAAACCGTCCAAGGATGGCGACGCCCAGATCAAAAAGACGACAAAAGTAGAGGCGAACCAAGCGTCGCCCCTGCTTATTGTCATGCCGGAAAAAGCAGCGCCTGGCGCCAAGGATTGGGAAGCATGGAAGAAGGCCTACCCTGATTCCCTGCCCTACGCCCTTCCCAAGGGGGATAATCTCTTTGCCGCCGGAAGGATGGGTGTCGATATCCGGGCCTGGATCATGGAGGCCTTGCCCGAGGCTTTCAGAAAGAGACATAAAATCGCCCCATCACTGCCGGAGCCGGGTAAACATCCTACCGCCGAGGACCTGACCGTGCCGATTCCCGCCATCGACGTCAAGGCCCTCGTTGATAAGTCGAGCAAGGAGATGCACGCTTATCTGGACGGTAAGATGGGCGACCCCGTCGCGAAACAGGCACAGGTGAAGGCGGAGTTCCTCGCTCGTGCCGGAGAAGCCATTAAAAAGGCCGGTCTTGACCCGGAAGAAGTATTGAATACAAAGCCCATTCCCAAGCCCAACGCTATCGCCGCGGCCGGGGATACCATGACGGCGAAGCTC
>Ga0247841_10008248_pt1 | contig 15099 bp, 11 predicted proteins | sample LaCruzMarch2015__2_FD_192410 | JGI IMG/M metagenome (GOLD analysis project Ga0247841, IMG submission 192410) | Freshwater microbial communities from meromictic Lake La Cruz, Castile-La Mancha, Spain - LaCruzMarch2015_18m | ecosystem: Environmental > Aquatic > Freshwater > Lake | place: Spain...
TGCTCAGCCATTCACCTGGAAACTGGTTGAGGAATTGGTCAAGGCTACAACCGTTCCGATCATCGGCCCAAGTGTCTGGGAATACGATGACATCGAAAAACTAAGATTAATTGGAGCAAAAGTATCCAGCTTCGGCTCAATTTTTCTCAGGTACCCGTTGCGGCCCACCTTATTCGTACGCCGGGACATGGAAAGTAGGCGCGGGAAAACAATTTGAATCGACACGCGATCGAAGGGAGGATAATCACACTTTAGCCCACCAATGCAGGATGCAGGTGGGCTAATTTATTTAAGATTTAATATTTCAATCGTAATTATTGTGAGGAGAGGGCAGCGCATAACGGTAAACCGATTAGCGCTGCCCCCGTGCGAAGTTGCCGAAGATTTGCGAGCAGGGTCTCCCCTCTCGAAAATCGTTTTGGCGGTTGACGATGAATTCGGCGACGACACTCCAGTCGCTGAATTCGAACGAGCCAGTCGGGAAGTGGTATTGCTCCACGCCCCGCTTTGATCCGTTATTGAAAAGACCGAACGGCACGCCGGCGTTGATAGCCAGTCCGCCGTCCTTGTTCGGGTCATCACCGAAGTAGATGACCCTTGATCTGTCGCGAGCCGGCCCTGCGGCCAGCCAACGTCGTACGAGCAGGTTGAAGCCGAACGGAGCCGGTTTCACGCGCTTGGTAGGATCGACCGGGTAGCGACGAGTCCTCATCTCATCATCGGTAACCATCAGCGAGCATGGAATGCAATGCAATCCGTTTGTCCGCTTGATGAAGTCATCATGGCCAGAGGAGATGATAGCAATCTCAAAGGTTGCCTTCGCGAACCTTTCGATTGCTTCTGCGAAGCACGCAAACCCCGTACAGAGAGGCGGCCATTCTAACCCGATCTCCCTCATCAGGAGTTCGAGTTTGTAATGAACCAACATCTCAGCGATGACTGACCTAGTCCTCCTGCCTCTGAGGCTCGGCAAGATGTCAGGTTCGATCCTTGCCATAGCTTCCTGCTCAAACTCCGGCCGCATTCCGAGAAGTTCGATAGCAACCTCTCCCGGTGCCCGGTTCCGAAGTCCTCCGAGCATTTGGTAAAGGCTAAGCCCTTCCTCCCCGAACACACAACCAACGGCGTATTCATACGCCTGGATGACGCCAACCCCGCTTGGGTTGGCAGCCGTATCTGCTATTGTCCCATCAAAATCGGACACTAACAGATAGTTTTGTCCTGCCACAGTAGTGTCCTCCTTTCACGGATTTTCAGGTATCACTGCGCAGTTTCGTAATTAAAATGGAAACATAAGAAAAACAAAAAAGCAAATCGAATAAGCAATTGAGCTTAAATTTGCTTTTCGCTTATTTAACTTATTGACAAGTGTTGCATTAAAAGTTAGCGCTTTGATATGATTGGCTTAAGATTAATAGCCTTTTGAAAATATGCCAAACAAAATCACTGTCAAATATAAGATTCCAGACGCAAGATCCAAGGTAAAAAAAGCTCAATTTGAGAACCTTGGCTTCGAAGGCAAGATAACATCGGTGCACTTGGTTGAATCTTATACTATCGACGCAGAGGTTAGTTCATCTGAGCTCAAGCATGTCGCAAATATTCTTGCCAATCCCCTGCTCGAAGAAGCGCTGATAAATGACGAAGGTGCTCCCAAGAGATTTGACTGGGCAATTGAGATCGGTTTTCTCCCGGGAGTCACCGACAACGTCGGCAATACAACCAAGGAAACTATTGAAGACCTATTGAAAAGAAAATTTTCTGATGGCGAGGGTGTTTACACCTCGCTTATTTATTTTATACGAACTGATCTGACAAAAAAGGAAATAACAAAAATTGCTGATAGCTTGTATAACCCCTTAATACAGCGTGCAACAGTCAAAGAGGCGGAGAGCTACAAAAAAGACAACGGAATGGGCATCGCAATTCCCAAAGTGCAACTAGATGCCAAGATGGATGTTTCTGAAATTGATCTAAATATTAGCGATGAGAAGCTTGATCTTTTAGGAAAAATGGGCATCGAAAATCTTGATAGCACACGGCGAGGGCCATTGGCACTAGACCTGGATTCACTTAAAGTTATTAAAAAGTACTTTGCCTCCAAAGACCGAAAAGCAACCGACATCGAGCTCGAATCGATTGCTCAGACATGGTCAGAACATTGCAAACATACTATTTTTGCCAATCCGATCGATGAGGTCAAAGATGGCTTGTACAAAGCATATATCAAGAAAGCAACTCAAGAGATACGGAGAAAAAAGGGAAAAGATGATTTCTGTCTTTCGGTCTTTAAGGACAATTCCGGAGCAATTGATTTTGACGAAAAATATCTCATCACCCACAAAGCTGAGACTCACAACAGTCCCTCTGCACTCGATCCTTTCGGCGGGGCTATCACTGGAATCGTTGGCGTCAATCGTGATGCTATGGGTTTTGGCTTAGGCGCCAAGCCAATCATAAATACTTACGGCTTCTGCCTAGCAGACCCAAATGACAAACGTCCGCTTTATCGAGATTCAGAGAAGAAACAAAAGATGCTACCACCGAGAAGAATTATGAACGGCGTGATTCAGGGAGTGAATGTCGGCGGCAATTGTTCTGGCATTCCGACAGCGCAAGGTTTTCTGTTCTTCGATGAACGTTTCCGCGGAAAACCTTTGGTTTTTGTGGGCACCGTCGGACTCATGCCTAAAACACACAACGGCCGTACTTTGTATGAAAAAAAGGCCCAACCTGGCGATTACATTGTGATGGTTGGCGGACGCGTTGGCCAGGACGGCATCCACGGGGCAACATTTTCCTCCGTTGCAATGGACAGTGGTAGTCCTGCAACTGCAGTCCAGATTGGTGATCCCATCACTCAAAAGAAAATGAGTGATGCAATTGTGAAGGAAGCACGAGATAAGAACTTATATTCAAGCATAACCGATGACGGTGCCGGCGGTATCTCATGCTCTGTTGCAGAGATGGCAAAGGAGTCTGGAGGTTGCTCTGTCGACCTTGAAAAGGTGCCATTAAAATATCCTGGGCTCGAGCCATGGAAAATTTGGATATCTGAATCCCAAGAACGGATGACTTTATCAGTGCCAAAAGAAAAATGGCCCACTTTTAGAAAACTGATGGTAAAGCGTGGCGTTGAGGCAAGCATAATTGGTGAATTTACTGATACAGGAAAGTGCATCGTCAAATATAACGACCAGATCATCATGGATATCGATATGGATTTTCTCCATGACGGACTTCCCACAAAAAAGATTGAAACAAAAAAGTTCCAGCTGATACATGACGAGCCGATAGTCAACGATGGCAATTGGAACGAAGCTACTAAAAAAATTCTCGCACGGCTAAATATCGGGAGCTATGATTTTATTTCCAAACAGTATGACCATGAAGTTCAAGGCAGTTCAGTCATTAAGCCAATACAGGGAAGAGGCAGGGTCAATGCTGAGACCGCAGTTCTCAAACCTGTATTAAATTCTCAAAAAGGTGTGATCTTGTCATATGGGATTAATCCCTCATATTCTGATATAGACACGTATCATATGGCTGCTTGTGCAATTGATTCAGCTATCCGCGCTGCTGTCAGCGCCGGCGCCGATATCGATAAGATGGCTATTCTCGACAACTTCTGTTGGTGCAGTTCAAACAAGCCAGAGCGGCTCTACCAGCTTAAACAAGCTGTCAAAGCCTGCTACGACTGTGCAGTTGATTATGAGACCCCTTTTATCTCCGGCAAAGATAGCATGTTCAACGATTTTCGTGGCTACGACGAAAAAGGAAATCAGGTTGAGATTGCCATTCCCCCGACGCTTCTCATCTCAGCAATTGGCGTGATTCCTGACATTTATAAATCTCTTTCAGTAGATCTGAAATTTGCAGATGACTTGATTTACCTGTTGGGTGAGACCAAGGATGAGTTGGGAGGGTCAGAATATTTTTCGATGATTAGTGAAGAAAAAAATAAGGATTATCTTGGGAACAAAGTCCCAAAGGTTGATGTTCTCAAGAATAAATCTCTATATAAAGATTTTTACAAAGCTACAACCGAAGAACTGATTTCTTCCGCTATCAGCATCAGCCGCGGCGGCTTGATGGTTGCTCTTTCCAAAATGGCGATGGCAGGAGGTTTGGGCCTGGAGATTTCACTTTCTGAAATGGCAACAGAGGACCATGTGGCGCTATTTTCAGAGAGTCAGGGTCGAATCTTAGCGACGATTAATCCAAAGAACAAAGATGAGTTTGAAAAAATGATGGCGAAAAACAAATTTACCCTAATCGGCAAAGTTATAAATACTAAAAAGATTACTATAAGTAATAGCGCCAATAAAGAGATTATCAACCTTGATCTAAATTCGATTCAAGAATCCTATAAATCAACCTTTGAGGGTTATTAAAATGAAAAAAATTTCAGTTTTAGTTTTATCCGGTTATGGCCTCAACTGTGAGGAAGAAACCAAATTTGCTTTTGATTCTGCTGGCGCTTCAGCCGAAATCATCCACATCAACGATCTTATTGCAGATAGAAAGAAACTTGAAAAATATCATATCTTGGTTTTTCCTGGAGGCTTCTCCTATGGTGATGACACCGGGTCAGGTAAGGCATATGCAAATAAGCTCAAAAATCATCTCTCTGTTGAGCTTGAACAATTTGTTAACAAAGATAAACTTGTTTTGGGCATCTGCAATGGATTCCAAATCTTAACCAATCTAGGGCTTTTGCCCGGTGCTCTAACATTCAATGACTCTGCGCGCTATCTAGATCGTTGGACTGATATCAAAATCGAAGGCAAAAGCCCATGGCTAGACGGACTAGATACCTTGATGTTACCGATTGCCCACGGCGAAGGAAAATACTATGCAGACCACGAAACTCTAAAAAAATTGAACCAGAGCCACGCGATTGCCGGAAGATACATCAAAGGAGAGATTTGCGAATACCAAAATCTACCTGCGAATCCAAACGGCGCCATTGAAGATATCGCCGGAGTCTCGAGTCATCAAGGTAGGGTTTTGGGGATGATGCCTCATCCGGAACGAGCAATGTTTTTTCACCAATTGCCTCACTGGCCGTATCTGAAGGAAAAATATAAACGGAAAGAAGTATCAATCCCCAAAGAAGGTCCGGGTATTCAGATATTTAAAAATGCTATTAATTATTTTCGTTGGTAAGAATGCCGAACAAGAGAACCACAAACAACTGGTATGTATTTACCGGCGGACCGAGCGCTGGAAAAACGACGCTCCTACAATTCCTTGAAAAAAAAGGTTTTATAGTACAATATGAAGCAGCGCGAGCCTATTTTGATCAACAAATTGCTCTTGGAAAGAGCATCACTGAGATTAGGTCAGATGAAGCTAGCTTCCAACAAACAGTTCTCGAATTAAAGATCCAAAACGAGAGCAAACTGCCGGCGAACGAGTTGATCCTATTCGATCGAGGCATTCCTGACAGTATTGCTTATTATGAGATTGCCGGATTGCCGATAGATGATCCCTACTTGCAAAGAGCCGTCAACAATTCATGCTATAAAAAAGTTTTTTTGCTCGAGCTTCTCGATTTTGAAGCCGATTATGCCAGAACCGATGCCAAAGATGCTGAGAGAATCCAAGCATTACTCTTAAAATATTATGAACTGGAGGGATATAAAGTTATCCAAGTTCCGGCGATTTCAGTCGAAAAAAGAGCTGATTTTATTCTTAATCATTTAGAATAGGAGAAGAATGGCGAAACCCTTAGTTGGAATAATAATGGGTTCTGACTCCGATCTTCCAGTAATGCAGGAAACGGCGAAAATCTTAGACAAATTTAATATCGCTTACGAGATCACAGTTATCTCAGCACATCGGACACCTCAAAAAGCAATCAACTATTCCTCTACGGCTCAGGAACGAGGATTGAAAGTTATAATTGCAGGAGCCGGCGGGGCAGCTCATCTTGCCGGAGTTTTGGCATCGATGACAACTTTGCCTATCATCGGTGTTCCGATCCAATCAAAAACCTTGAGCGGTGTCGACTCTCTTTATTCGATCGTTCAGATGCCGCCCGGTATCCCCGTAGCAACAGTAGCAATAAATGGCGCTAAAAATGCCGGCATCTTAGCGATCCAAATTTTATCTTTGTCGAACTCCAAGTTGCAAGAAAAATTGGTCGCATTTAAAAAAAATATGGAATCCGAGGTGCTTGAAAAAGGAAGCAGATTGGAAAATCTAGGTGCTGAAAAATATCTCAAGGAAATGTAATTTAATTAGAAAGATTCAGTATGGGAAGCGAAGAAAAAAGCTTATACGCAAAAGCTGGAGTTGATTATAAGGTTATGGAACCTTTTAAAATGGCAATGATAGAAACCGGCAAAAAAACCCTTAAGTTGCCAAACAGTCGAGGTGTTTTCATTAACGAAGAAGTGACGCACGCCCATGGAGCAGTTTTTGAATACCGTGGGAACCAACCTCATATTTGGTGCAAAACGCAAGAGGATCTCGGGAATAAAAATTGGATTGCCGAATGGATGTACGAAAATTCTGGAGAGGGCAAGACATATTATGATCAAATTGCGATTGATACAGCGCTCATGACCGTAAATGACGTTTTAGCCCAAGGCGCAATGCCAGTTGTCTTTACTGACCAGATTGAAGCCAATGGGAGCGAATGGTATGCCGACGAAAAACGTGCCCAAGACTTAGCAAAAGGTTTTTTAGAAATATGTGAGGAAGTAGGCATGGCCTTACCTGCGGGCGAGTCTGCCTCCCTGACTTATGTTGTAAATCCAAAACCACCGGTTAAAACAATAGCGACTCTAAGCGGCTGCACAACCGGCATTATTGCCCCGAAAAATAGGCTTATTACTGGACGCGAATTGAAACCCGGCGATTCCATTGTTGGTGTTTCTTCTTCAGGACTCCATTCAAACGGCGTCTCTCTAGTCATCAAAAAAGCAATGGAGCTCCCTCAAAAATTTCTAACCAAACTACCGAATGGAAGGAGCTTGGGAGAGGAAGCTTTGATTCCTACCAGATCGTATGTCAAGCTGATAGAAGCATTGCAAAATGCCGATATTGAAATGCATGCACTTCTGCCTGGAACAGGAGATGGTGTTGGAAAAATTTCCTTTGACAAACGACAATTTGCTTACAGGATTCATAGCTGGATGACTATTCCCCCTTTGTTTTTATTCATGCAGGAGATCGGGGTATCCTTGAAAGATTGCCTGAAAAGCTTTAATTGGGGTATTGGCTATTATATTTTTCTGCCCGCAAGTGAAGTATCAAAGACCCTGAGGATAGGGGCGGAGAATGGCTACGAGCTCAAAGAGATCGGTAAAGTCGAGCAGAGTCCGGAAAGAAAAGTTATCTTTGAACCAGAAAACATCGAATTGCAGCCACCTGGCAATTAATTATTAGTTTATAGAAGGGATAAATTATGGATAAGAACGAGATTGCAAAAAACATTAATTATGTATTAAAGGAAACAAATTTGTCCGCCTTGGGCCAGAAGAAGGTTGGAAAGGTCCGCGATATTTATACCCAAGATGATAAGCTCATTTTAATATCAACTGACCGTCACTCTTCATTTGACCGAATTATAGCTCATGTCCCATTTAAGGGCCAAGTTCTGACTCAGACTTCCCTCTTTTGGTTCGAGAATACAAAGGACATCATACAAAATCATATTTTGGATAATCCTGACCCAAATGTTGTTGTGGGCAAAAAATGCAAAGTCCTACCTATCGAGGTAGTACCACGAGCTTATATCACCGGCGTTACAGGCACTGCTCTATGGACGCATTACAATAATGGTCAACGTGATTTTGGCAATTTTGTTCTCCCTGACGGCATCAGAAAAAACCAGAAGTTAGATAGGCCCGTTCTGACTTTTACCACAAAATCTGATGAGCATGACGAATATATCACTCCCGAAGAGATCGTTGAGAAAGGATTGGTCGATCGGGAACTTTTTGCACAAGTTGAGGATATTGCCGAAAAGTTATTTTTGCGCGGACAAGAAATTGCAAACCGACAAGGTTTAATTCTCGTCGATACTAAGTATGAATTTGGGGTTGACGATAATGGTCAATTGATTCTAATCGACGAAATTCATACGCCAGATTCCTCCCGGTATTGGATTCTTGGCAGTTATGATGAGAGATTTAACAAGGGAGAAGAGCCAGAGTATTTCGACAAAGAATTCCTCCGAATCTGGTTCAATGATCACTGTGATCCCTACAAAGACGATGTACTGCCGGCCGCCCCTCCAGAATTAATTGCCGAATTATCGTCCCGGTACATTCGTATTTACGAACAGATAACTGGCAAAAAGTTTGAAATTGATACAAACCTAGAAATTGAGAAAAGGATTGAAATTAATTTGGCCAAATATGTTTAGCGAAGAAGCCATCAGTCCGATTGACGGACGATATAGATCAAAGATAAGTGAGCTGGCTCCTTTTTTCAGTGAGGCAGGTCTGTTTAAATACAGAATTATTGTTGAAGGAGAGTACCTGATTGCTCTTTCCGAAAATACCAAAGTCGGATTACGGGAATTCTCAGATGCAGAGAAAAATATTATTCGCTCTCTTTATGAACCAAGCATGAGAGAGATAAAAGCTATCAAAAAGATTGAAGCAACCACCAACCATGATGTGAAATCAGTTGAGTATTTTCTTAAGGAAAAGCTCAAAAAAACTTCATTGAAAGATTGCCTGGAATGGACTCATTTTGCCTTAACCTCTGAGGATACGAATAACTTAGCGTATGCGATGATGCTTTCGCTTGGCGTAAAGGATGTTATCCTGCCTTCACTTGAGAGATTAAATCAAGAAATAGGAAAGATCGCCCTCGAAAATAAGAGTCTGGCGATGCTGGCCAGGACTCATGGTCAATCGGCCTCGCCTACGACGATGGGCAAAGAGTTAAAAATTTACAATGCTAGACTGAAAAGACAATTGGAAGAATTGGGGAAATACAGGATTATGGCGAAGCTTAACGGCGCCACCGGCAACTATAACGCTCATTTTGCTGCTTATCCAAAGGTAAAATGGGAAAAATTCTCAGTCAGTTTTATCAACCAACTGAACAAATTGTATAAAATCAATCTGGAACCAAACCTAATTACCGCCCAGATCGAGCCACATGACACTTATGCAGAACTGTTTGATATTCTGCGCCAGATCAATGTTATCATCATAGATTTCGATCAGGATGTCTGGCGGTATATCAGCGATGGTTGGATCAAACAACGCGCCATAAAGGGCGAAGTAGGATCCTCGACAATGCCTCACAAAATCAATCCTATCGACTTTGAAAATAGCGAGGGCAACCTTGGGATGGCGAATGCGCTCTTTACTTATTTCTCGAATAAGCTCCCTATCTCTCGTCTGCAAAGAGATCTATCTGATTCAACTGTTGAACGCAATTTTGGAACTGCATTTGCTTATAGCCTCTTAGCTTACAAATCAACTCTGAAGGGTTTGGGTAAAATTGCTATTAATAGCGAAAAAATAACCGCTGACCTAAACAGCCATCCGGAGATTCTTGCAGAATTGATACAAATCATCTTTCGAACCGAGGGAATAAAAATGCCCTATGAAAAGCTCAAAGACCTAACCCGCGGGAAAGAGATGACTAAAGAAAAGATAGACCTGTTTGTCGAAGGTCTCTCAATCGATAAAGAGATTAAGAAAAAACTAAAAGACATCTCCCCTGCTGACTATATTGGAATTGCAGAATCTCTCGTCGAACTATAGGTCTGATTCCCCGCTTGCCGCATTTATTGACTGATGCTCTTTTTATAATGCAGAAAACTATTGACTTTATGTTCTTTTTAAAATATCTTATACCTATACCATAGGTATACGTATTAATTAAGGATAAAAATGGATTATAAGCACGAAAAAACTCTCATAAACTTTAAAAAGGCCAGGAGTCATATCGATAAGATCTCAAAGATGATTGAGGATGGCGAATACTGCATCGATATCATGCAGCAAAACTTGGCCGTCATCGGCCTCTTGAAATCCGCTCATCAGATGTTGATGGAGGGACATTTGAACTCTTGCTTTAAAAATGCAATGAAGACCTCAAATGAGGCAAGAAAACAAAAAATGATTGATGAGATCCTTAAAGTTTCCAAATGGGCTAATAAATGACGTAAAGCGTCATCCCGTACTTGACACGGGGCGATAATTTTAGATTCCTGATCAAGTCAGAAATAATAAATTAGAGGGAAAATGAATAAAATTACAATTTCAATCAGAGGTATGCACTGCCGTTCATGCGAGATATTGATTGAGGAAAAGCTGAGAGAGATCATGGGCGCAAAGAACGTGCATGTCGATCTGAAGAAGAGTGAAGCAACAATTTACTCGATCACAACCATTCCGAATGAGGTTATACATAAAGCAATCATTGACGCTGGTTATTATCCCGGCACCAACGGCCCAAAAACACTGTTCAGCAAAAACCTAAGTGATTATACCAATCTTGCTATATCAGGTTTGATTTTGCTTATTCTTTACTTTATTGCTAATAAATTAGGCTTGCTCGATATCTCAACTAGTGGAAATAATCCCTCAAACTATTTCGTTATTTTATTAATCGGGCTCACCGCCGGCTTCTCTACCTGCATGGCCCTAGTCGGAGGTCTCATTTTGGGCCTATCGGCGAGATTCAGTGAGATGCATCCACAATCAACATCCATCCAAAAATTCCGGCCTCATCTCTTTTTTAACATAGGAAGAATCGGCTCTTACTTTATTCTCGGCGGTCTCATTGGATTAATCGGCAAGTCCTTCCAATTGTCAGGCCCAGTCTTGGGCACTCTCACGATTGGTGTTGGTTTAGTCATGCTAGTACTCGGACTTCAGCTGACTGAAATATTTCCCCGTCTCTCAAATGGCGGACTGACACTGCCATCTGGAATAAGCAAATTATTCGGATTAAAAAATAAGGTGAAGGAATACAGTCATGCCAACTCGATGCTAGTCGGGGCACTTACATTCTTCCTTCCTTGCGGATTCACGCAGGCAATGCAACTTTATGCTATGAGTACTGGCAGTTTCCTTTCGGGCGCGATAATCATGGGTATCTTCGCTCTTGGCACAACGCCAGGTCTTCTTGGAATCGGCGGTCTGACCTCAATAATCAAAGGTACTTTTGCTAAAAAATGCTTTAAATTTGTTGGGGCGATGGTTGTTCTACTTGCTGTTTTCAATATCTCCAATGGTTGGAATTTAACAGGTTGGCAAGGTGTTAGGATTCAAAGCAATGAAATTTCGAGTAATAATGATGAGGGTGTCAAAATTGAAAATGGCTATCAGATTGTGAAGATGGCGCAAAACGCTTATGGTTATGAGCCTAATAAATTTACAATAAAGAGAGATATTCCTGTAAAATGGATAATTGATTCTAAAAACTCCAACTCATGTTCTTCCAGTATTCTGATGCCCAAATATAACGTTAGAAAATATCTAATACCTGGTGAAAATATTATTGAATTCACGCCAAAAGAAACTGGTGAGCTAAAATTTACCTGTACAATGGGGATGTATTCTGGAAAGTTCATGGTAACTGAAAATAAATCAAGTGGAACTCCAGCTAACAATGAAATTGCAATCGCTAATAATGTCAACGCTAACACTGATACTCTCATCGCAAAAGAGTCTAATACCAAAAAAATCCCAGAGAATACAAATCAAACTGCTAGCCGAAATTCCAATACATCAATTCCTAAGAACAGTCCCCAATTACCTGCTAGAGATGAGGCTATTTTGGATGATACTCAGGTTATTAAGGCTACATTCAATGAAGTGCCATGGGAAGCTGCATCCGATATCTCACCATATGAATTCAATGTTAAAGCAGGAAATATGGTCCGTTTCGAAATACTTGCCAATGCAGACGGCTTGGGCTGCATGAGCACAATTATGATCCCTGGTTTGGCTGATACTCCCGAACTACTAGAAAAGGGCAAAACAATCGTATTTGAATTTGTTCCAGCAGAAGGAACCTACGATATTACCTGTGCAATGGGCGTTCCTAGAGGCAAAATAATCTCAACTTAAAAAATGAGTAATGATTAAAATTAGCAGAAGGAATATATGCGACATAAACTAATATTAGAAATTAAAGGCATGCACTGTTCTTCATGCGAGAAACTTCTAAGCAATAAATTGAATAATATTCCTGGGATTTTCTCTGCAAAGATTAGCTATGTGGATAAAAAAGCTGAAATTATTATTGAGCCTCATGATATTGATAACGGAGCAATTCTTGATCTGATAAAAAACGAGGGATATGTTCCTATAATTATTAATGACGAGACGGAAGCAGTTAATGATTTATGGACTCCATCGTTGGAAGTTCATCATAAAGCTAGTACTTTCCAAGAAGATAATACAAACGGTGAAAAGAATCAAAAAAGTAAGTTCTATCTCTCCGGTATGCACTGTGCTTCCTGTGCCGGAATTATTGAGAGATCTGTTAAAAAAATTCCCGGTGTCAAACAAGCTAATGTCAACTTTGCAGCCGAGAAAGCTTCTGTTATTTTTGATGAAAACCTAGCGAGTCTTGAAGAGATAATGGGAGCTATCAAAAAAGCAGGTTACAGTGCTACCTTGGTAAATGAGAAAGATACTGGGTTTGATCGCAAAAAAAGAGAGGGCGAAATAAGCCAGCTCTGGAAAAAGTTTATCTTTGGCTTAGCACTCTCTATTCCAATGCTGTATTTTATGATGCTTGATTTCTTCCCAAGACTTCCAGGAGGAAATTTCTTGCCCCCATATTTTGGAATTATTTCACTCATTTTAACTATCCCTGTTCAGTTTATTATTGGAGCCGGCTTCTATAAAGGCATGTGGTCAAGTCTTAAAATGAAAACCTTCAACATGGACTCATTGATTGCCATCGGCACTTCGACCGCATTCTTCTATAGTTTGATTAACTTCATACTTTATATGATTTCAAAAGGCTCAATCATCGGATTGGACGGCATGAAGATACCGGACCTATATTTTGAGACCGCTGCCTTTTTGATTACTTTTGTCATACTCGGAAAATGGCTTGAGGCAAAAGCGAAAGGTAAGACGAGTGATGCTATTAAAAAACTAATGGGCTTACAGGCGAAAACAGCCAGAGTGATTAGAGATGGCAAGACCGTTGATATTCCGATTGATGAAGTTGTACATGGCGACACGATTCTTGTCCGCCCTGGTGAAAAAATTCCTGTGGATGGGATTATTACTAAAGGCTCATCCGCTCTTGATGAATCCATGGTTACTGGCGAAAGCTTGCCTGTTGAGAAAAATGTTGGGGATAAAGTAATAGGTGCTACTATTAACAAAGCAGGCGGCTTTGAATTTGAGGTCACTAAGATTGGTGCAGAAACAACCCTTTCACAGATTATTCGTTTGATCGAAGAGGCACAAGGTTCAAAGGCGCCAATTCAAGCTTTTGCTGATAGAATTTCTGCTTATTTCGTACCAGTAGTAATCATTTTGTCAATTTTGACTCTAGTGGTTTGGCTGATCTTAGGCTCCGGCATAGCGTTCGCTTTAATGGCCTTTACCGCTGTTATTGTGATCGCTTGTCCATGTGCGCTTGGTTTGGCAACACCTACCGCGATTATGGTCGGGACTGGCAAAGGTGCCGAGTATGGCATTCTAATAAAAGGTGGGGAGCCACTTGAAGCGGCTGAAAAGATTACAGCGATAGTCTTCGACAAGACCGGGACATTAACAAATGGCAAGCCTGAAGTAACTGACATCTTATCATTTTCTAATACCGACAAAGATGACATTCTTCAAATCTCTGCTTCCCTCGAAAAATCATCTGAGCATCCGCTTGCAGAAGCAATCTATAACTATGCAGATGAAGAAGGTGTTAATCTTGATGAAGTCACTGATTTTAAGGCAATACCCGGTCATGGTGTTGAAGGTAAGATAAACGGCAAGAAATACTATTTCGGGAACCGAAGACTTACTACAGATGTTGTTGGTCTGGATATTGATAAGATCAACCGCAAAATGTCACGAATCGAAGAAGAAGGTAAGACCGTCATGATTCTTACGAATGAAAAGGAGATTCTTGGTGCAATAGGTGTAGCTGATACAGTTAAAGAAACTTCAAAAGAAGCTATCGAAAAACTCAGGAAGATGGGCATTGATGTTTGGATGATTACCGGCGATAACCAACGAACTGCCAATGCTATCGCAAATGAAGTCGGTATTTCTAATGTTCTCGCCGAAGTACTTCCTGATCAGAAAGCGACTGCAGTAAAAGCATTACAACTCAATCGTTTGGAAGATCTGAAATTGGGTAATTGGGACTTAATTAGAAATTTGGAATCAGAAATTAGAAATTCCAAACAAAGTTTGACTGTTGCCATGGTAGGTGATGGTATTAACGATGCTCCAGCACTAGCACAGGCCAATCTTGGCATAGCCATGGGGTCGGGTACTGATGTTGCTATGGAAGCTGGCGGTATCGTCATTATTAAAAATGATTTAAGAGACGTAGTAAAAGCAATTGAACTTTCAAAAGAGACAATGGGCAAGGTTCGCCAAAATATGTTTTTTGCTCTGTTTTACAATGTCGCCGGTATTCCGATTGCGGCCAGAGTGTTTGCAGGAATTGGTCTTGTATTGAAGCCAGAGTTAGCAGGTCTTGCAATGGCTCTAAGCTCAATTTCGGTAGTTTCGAATTCAATGCTCCTGCGAGGTTTTAAACCATATAAGAAAAACTGGGTATCTACTATAGCCCCCATTATCATGACGTTGATTTTTACCTTACTCTTCTTATGGTTCGCAAAGATCAGCGCCCAGATGAAGAACTAAATCTCAAAAAGAGTATTCGTTTCCTTTTTTTGATAAAACTTCCGCAAGAAAAGCGACCGGTGATGTTTGCTTGGTCCAAACTCCTCTAGCGCTTGATAGTGTTTACTACATCCATAGCCTTTGTTTTCTGAAAAACAGTACCTCTCCCCCACCTCGATATTTGACATCAGATTATCGCGATAAACTTTAGCAATGATTGATGCAGCAGCGATCGATAAAGAATGGGATTCTCCTTTTTCCAAACATAAATATTCACGGTCAAAGCCACGGAATC
>Ga0247841_10008250_pt1 | contig 15096 bp, 12 predicted proteins | sample LaCruzMarch2015__2_FD_192410 | JGI IMG/M metagenome (GOLD analysis project Ga0247841, IMG submission 192410) | Freshwater microbial communities from meromictic Lake La Cruz, Castile-La Mancha, Spain - LaCruzMarch2015_18m | ecosystem: Environmental > Aquatic > Freshwater > Lake | place: Spain...
TGTAAAATTATCTGAAATTTCTTTGCGCTAGTAAAATAAAAAAGAGGTAGATGTTTTATCTACCTCTCTGTCCTTTGTCGTTCCTCCTGAAAACTACGGCTCGACGGCTCAGATGGTAACGACGGACAGCACGCCTAGTCGCTTTTTCATGGATTTCCTCCTTTTCCATGAACGCTTCTGATGCAGAGACTTCTTCTCTGTATTTTTATTATACTAAAGTATGACTAAAAATCAATACTAGTAAATTTTTTGTCAAGTTCATCGAGCTCTTTAATTTTAGATCCTTTGTGGTATTATAAAAGAAAGTCGTTCGCGTCTGTTTTTCTTGTTTTTGATATTTATTAAATCTTTTATTTAAAGTATGGATTTCAAAGAAAGAGAGCAAAAAATTCTAGATTTTTGGAAGAAAGAAGATATTTTTAAAAAAACCTTAAGAACCACCGAAGGCGCTCCTGAATTTGTCTTTTACGACGGACCCATCACGGTTAACGCCCAACCCGGAATTCATCATGTTGAAGCCCGTGTTTATAAAGACATTGTCGCTCGATATAAAACAATGCGTGGCTTTCATGTTGCACGCAAGAATGGTTGGGATACACATGGTTTGCCCGTAGAGCTTCAGGTTGAAAAAAAATTAGGATTCAAGTCTAAAAAAGATATTGAAAAATATGGCATTGCTGAATTTAATAAGGAATGTCGAAAAACTGTTGACGAGCTAATTCCAACCTTTAGAACAATGACTGAACGCATTGGTTACTGGATAGATATGGATGATCCCTATATCACCTACAGTCCAGAGTATATTGAGACTCTCTGGTGGATTTTGAAACAAATTTGGGATAAAGATCTGCTTTATGAAGATTTTAAGGTTGTCCCTTGGTGCTCTCGCTGTGGCACAGGTCTTTCAAGTCACGAGCTTGCACAGGGCTATGAAAATACCAAGGAAAATTCTGTTTATATAAAACTAAAAGTAAAACCAGATCAAAAAGTTAAAGATTTTACTTTCAAAGAAAACACCCACATTCTTTCTTGGACAACTACACCATGGACACTGCCTGGCAATGTTGCGTTGGCAGTTGGTCAAAAAATGGATTATGTCTTGATTGAAAAAGATGAAAAAGGTTTTATTTTGGCCAAATCACGACTTCCTGTCGTTGAAGAACCATATAAAATTGTTCAAGAATTTAAAGGAAAGGACATTGATGGTCTGGGGTATGAACCGATTTTTGACACAAAAGATTTGCAAACGAAAAATTCTCATAAAGTATATTGCGCTGATTTTGTTACAGATCAAGATGGCACAGGAGTAGTTCATGTCGCTCCTATGTACGGCAACGACGATTTTGATCTCGGCACAAAATATGATCTCCCTAAAATCCACACAGTCAGTGAAGAAGGAAAATTCAATAGACTAGTGGGTGGTTTTGAAGAAAAACAAGTCAAAACGAAGGAGACCGAAAAAGATCTCATTGATTACCTTAAGGAAAAAGATATTCTCCTAAAGCAGGAATTAGTAAGTCACGATTATCCCTTTTGTTGGAGATGTAAATCGCCCTTAATTTACTATGCAAAACAATCCTGGTTTATTAAAGTGATCGAAATTCAGCAAAAATTGATCGATGCAAATAAAAAAATTAATTGGCTTCCCGAACATTTAAAAGAGGGTCGATTTGGCGAATGGCTCAATGGCATAAAGGATTGGGCAATCACAAGAGAGCGCTATTGGGGTACTCCTTTTCCCGTTTGGCGTTGTCCGTCTTGCAACAAAACTAGGTGTATTGGTTCGTTTGAAGAATTAGGACAAAAAGTCGCAGATCCTCATAGGCCATATATTGATGATGTAATTCTTGCATGCGAATGTGGAGGCTCAATGAAGAGAGAACCTTTTGTCGTCGATGTTTGGTTTGACTCAGGATCGATGCCATTCGGACAAGCTCACTTCCCCTTCGAACAAACTTCCTCCTCCGCTAAAGCTACGGAGGACAAGCAAATTAAAAATTCAAATCATCCAGAATTGTTTCCTGCTGATTATATTGCCGAAGCAATCGACCAAACTCGTGGTTGGTTCTACACCCTTTTGACGGTATCGGTTCTTTTGGGCCAAGAGTCTCCATACAAAAATGTCGTTTGCCTTGGTCATGTTCTTGATAGTAAGGGAAATAAAATGTCCAAGTCTAAGGGTAATATCGTCTCGCCAGATGAAATTATTGACAAATATGGCGCAGATACAATTAGGTGGTATTTTTTTACTATCAATCAGCCTGGAGACCCAAAAAGATTCGACGAAAAAGATGTTAAAAAATCCCTATCGCAGCTTCTTTTATTAGAAAATAGTTTTGGTTTCCTAAAATTTTACATTGGCGACAAGAAAAAAATATCAATTAATGATTTAGATGATTTGAAAGCATCGCATATTTTAGATCAATGGCTTCTGATAAGATTAGCAGATACACAGAAACAGGCCACTTCTGCCCTTGAAAAATTTGAGATTGTTAAAGCTGCCAGAATTATTGACGAACTTATTGGCGATTTGTCTTATGGCTATATTCATTGGTCAAGAACGCGCCTCAAAAATGAATCAGACAAAACAAGTGTTTTGGTCTTAATCAAGGCTATATATGAAATCTCTAAGTTATTGGCGCCATTCGCTCCATTTACATCTGAATATATATATCAAAATCTAAAATCTGATGTGTTTTCTGATAAAAACCTCCCCGAAAGTATTCATTTAGAAAAGTGGTTAGAAACAAAAGAAATTACAGAAGAAAATAGACAAATTTTACAGGATATAACAACGCTTAAAATTCTTATTGGGCTTGGCTTGAGAGCGAGAAAAAACTCGAACATCAAAGTGAGGCAACCGCTTTTAGAAATTAGGTCAAATATTAGCTTCAAGACTAAAAATTCTTTTTGGGAATCGGTAGTCTGTGATGAGCTTAATGTTAAAATTTTTAAACTAGTTAATAATATTGAAAAATCGCCAGAATGGATCACGGAAGAAGATGGATCTTGCGGCATCAGTTTAAATATCAATATTACTCCTGAATTAAAAGAAGAAGGATTGTCTAGGGAAGTAATTCGTCACACGCAAATCCTAAGAAAAGAGGCAGGAAAAATACCTCAAGATAAAATTCAAACTAATTACTGTGTAAACTCGCCAGAAATAGTTTCCGCAATAAAAAAACACAAATCATATATACTATCCGTTACAGGATCAATAGAAATATTCATAAATGAACCTAATTTTACCTCAGATCACCAGAGCGATGTCTTGATTGATAATCAGCCTGTAAAAATTGGTATTAAAAAAGTATAATAGAGTTAATGCACTTTAAAACCAAAGCTCTCATTTTAAAAAATAGATCAGTGGAGGGAAAAAATACCTACATTACGGCTTACACGCTTAATTTTGGAAAAGTTGTTTATCTCGCTAAGGGATTAAATAGAAATGAAGCTCGTTTGAAATCTGCTCTTACCCCCTTCTCTTATAGTCAAATTATTGCTGTTCCTTCAAGCGGAGAACCTGTAATAACTGGGGCTGAGCTTTTGAATGATTTTTATCCCAGAAAATCATCTCTGCCACAATTTGTCGCTTTCTACTTAGTGGACTTGATTGATAATCTGATTGAGGAAAGAATTTCCGATAGAAGAATATTGCTTCTTTTGGTTTCGGCACTATCATTAATAAAAAAAAATCCTGACAATAGAACTTATCTATTGATTTTGACTTATTTTCCCCTAAAGTTAGCTTTCTATCTTGGCTATTTTCCCAATTTAAGTGTTTCTGGGAAAAAAACGACAAAGAATTTCTCTTTTAATTTTAAGACGGGACTTTCGCAATCGCTAGTAAATGTTAATAGCAAAAATAAGAAATCAGTCGTTATTGATCAAAAAGAATTAAATTTCTTGCGCCTGATCCAGAAAAAATCATTTAGCTATTTAAAGAAAACTACCATCAAAGAAGATGGTCTAAAAAAAATATTCGAATTTTCTAATAACTATTTGGAATATTCATCGGGAGTTAGTCTTCCTAAGAGTTATTTGCCAGTTAAATCATTACTTCTCAAAAACAACTAATATGTCATCACTAGATGATCTCAAAAAGAAAATTTATCGACCAGATGTTGATAATGGATTAATTAAGCGACTGGATTATCAGATTGATCAAAGAAAAGAGGAACTACCACCGCGAGAGCCATTTTTTAATCAAAAAAGAAAAAGATGGCTAAAAATCATTTCTTCTTCTTTGATGGTCATGTTATTGGTCGGTATCATTCTTTATTGGTTGAATGGTCGCACCTCATTCAGTCAAGATCGCATTTCTATCCAAGTAGATGGTCCTCAAAAAATCCAGTCTGGATCATTTCTTAAGTATGATTTTTTGATAAAAAATAGTAATGGCGCTGCCATAGAAGATTGTCGATTGTCTATCGAATACCCAAAGGGGTCACAGCTACAAAATCCTCAAAGACCAGATAACCAAGATACCTTAGAGATTGGTCGCTTGGCGGGAGGTAAACAAAAAACTGTTTCTTCTTATGTTAAAATTTTCGGCCCCGAAGAATACAAAGGAGTGGTAAGGGTAACTTTAAAATACACGCCCTCCAGAATCAGCTCAGAACTAAAGAAAGAAACTGATTTTGCTGTTGATATAATATCTTCTCCATTGAAAATTGTTATCGATGAACCAAAAATTGTAACTCTCAATAAAGACATTACTTATACGATCAATTTTTCTAATAAGTCAGAAGATATATATAAAGATATTCGTTTTAAAATTAATTATCCAAACGGATTCAGCCCTAAGAGTTACACTCCGACAAACCCAGACATTGCTAATAACACTTGGGTCATTAATCAAATCAACCCATCAGAAGAGAAGGAATTCAAAGTTACTGGCATCCTAACTCAACGACTAGATATCATTAACCTGACCGCCGCCATTGAAATGAAAGATACCAATGATCAATATCAGGTTTATTCCCAAGCATTCTCGGCAATTTCTTTAACTCCTGCTCCTGTCAACATTAGTATTCAAACGACTAACTTAAGTAGTCTTAATATAGCTAATCCAGGATCAGACATAGAGTTTATTGTTAATTTCAATAATACTACCGATTCGGTTCTAAGAGATCTTACTCTGTCAGTGGTTTTGGCTAGTAATCTTTTTGACCCAGCAAGTATAATTCCAGAAAATCAAGGTATATATATCGAAAAAGAGAAAAAAATTATGTGGGATAGTCGTCGAATTTCGCAATTGGCTATTTTGGGACCATTTGAAGCTGGTAGTACTAAATTTAGACTAAAACTTAAAAACAGCATCCCAATAGAAAGCTATAATGATAAAAATTTCACAATGGAAGCCAAAGCAAGTATATTGCCCAATATGGTTCCTCCAGAACTTTCTGGTATTCAGCTAGAGAATAGTTCTCAGGCCTCAATAAAATTAAATTCTGTTTTAATTGCCAAGGGGTCTATCTTGGATCAGAATACTCAGCAACCATTTACAAGCTCTGGTCCTTATCCACCAAACATAAGAGAAAAAACTACTTATCTTATTGATTGGCAACTTCTCAATTACTATAACGATCTAGAAAACATAACTGTTTCATCAAGGCTTCCTGTCGGAATTTATTGGGAAAATACTTGGTGGCCCCAAGACAATAATATAACTTTTGATCCCTTAACTGGTCAATTGCTTTGGCAAATTAAAGAACTTAAGGCGGGCACAGGATCTACAAGTCCGGTTAAGCGAGTTATTTTTAAAGTGGGTTCAATTCCGTCACCAACCCAAGTGGGATCAAGATTGAGATTAGTTGAAGAAGCCCAAGTCAGCGGAAAAGATATGTTTACCCAACAAGGTCTTAGTGCTAAAATTTATCAATTAGAAACTGGTTTGAGTGTTGAGCGTTAAAATTATGGAAAAGTCAATTGAAAAAATTATTTCGCTTGCAAAAAGAAGAGGATTCATTTTTCCATCATCGGAAATTTATGGCGGCATGGCAAATACTTGGGATTATGGGCCGCTTGGAATCGAAATTAAAAATAATATAAAACAGATGTGGTGGAAAAGATTTGTCCAAGACAGACAAAATATGGTCGGAATTGATGCTGCGCTGATTATGAATCCAGATGTTTGGAAAGCCTCTGGCCATTTGGGAGCAGGATTTGCTGATGAATTGATTGAATGCAAAAAATGCCATATGCGTTTTAAAAAAGAAGAATTAGAAAAACCAGCTTGTCCAAGCTGCAAAAATAATGAGTTTACCAAGCCAACCAAATTTAATTTGATGTTCAAAACTTTTATTGGTCCCAAGGGAGAAGAAGATGGCAATATCGCCTACCTAAGACCAGAAACTGCTCAGGGTATTTTTGTAAATTTTAAAAATATTATAGATTCCACTAGGAAACGATTACCGTTTGGAATTGCGCAAATTGGTAAGGCATTTCGCAATGAAATTACGCCAGGAAATTTTATTTTCAGAACCCGCGAGTTCGAACAGATGGAAATTGAGTATTTTGTTGAAGAGAAAGATTGGCAAAAATATTTTGATGAGTGGCTTGTTGAATTAAGGAACTGGTTAAAATTACTTGGGCTTAGCAAAGAAAATGTCGACGAACACATTGTTGAAGATAAAGAATTAGCCCATTATTCCAAAAAAACTATTGATATTGAATACCAATTTCCTTTTGGCAAAAAAGAACTTTATGGTCTTGCCTATAGAACAGATTTTGACTTAAAAAATCATGGATTTTCCTACACAGACCCAGAAACCGGCACAAAAATAATCCCTCATGTAATTGAACCAAGTTTAGGCGTTGACAGAACCGTTTTGGCTGTTTTATGCGAGCATTATCATGAAGAAAAAGCCCCAACGGCAGATGAAAAAGAAGAAACAAGGATCGTTATGAAATTCCCCTATTGGTTATCACCCATAAAAATAGCAATCTTGCCTCTGTCTAAAAAATCAGAATTAACTGAAATTGCTAAAAAAATTCTTGCTAACTTAAAAAATAAATTCATTTGCGAGTATGATGAAACTCAAAGCATTGGCAAGCGTTATCGTCGCCAAGACGAAATTGGCACGCCACTTTGTATTACCATTGATTTTGAAACAATAGACGATGGTGCTGTTACTATTAGAGAAAGAGATTCTATGAAACAAACAAGAATAAAGACTAAAGATTTAAATGATGAGTTATTTAAACTACTTAACAATGAAAAATAATCAAGACTATCTGATCACCTCCGAGTCGGTTACCGAGGGTCATCCCGACAAGATGGCTGATCAAATTTCAGATGCCATATTGGATAATGTTATGAAACAAGATCCAATGGGTCGGGTCGCAATGGAAGCATTATTAACTAACGGCATGGTTATGATTGCTGGAGAAATGACAACCAATTGTTATGTTGATATTCCTAAGATTGCTAGATCAGTCATTAGGGATATAGGCTACAATAATTCTTTTATTGGTTTTGACTGGGAAACCTGTGGTATTAGTTGCGCTATTCAGGAACAATCTCACGACATTGCTAGGGGCGTTGATGATCCAAATGATTTAAATATAGGCGCAGGTGATCAAGGCATGATGTATGGCTACGCCATGAAGGAAACCCCAGAGTTGATGCCTCTTCCAATAATCTTGGCTCATCGTTTAGCTAAAAAATTATCCGAAGTCAGAAAATCAGAAGAAATTAAATATCTTAGACCAGATGGAAAATCTCAGGTAACAATTGAATATGAAAATAATGTTCCGGTAAGAATCCAAACTGTTTTAGTATCTGCCCAACATGACCCAGAAACCAAACTCTCTGATCTAAAAAAGGATATTATTAATAAGGTTATGTTACCGATTTTGCCAAAAAAACTTATTGATAAAGAGACTAAATTTCTTGTAAATCCAACTGGTAGGTTTGTTAAGGGCGGTCCAGCCGCAGATACGGGTCTGACAGGTAGAAAGATTATTGTTGATACTTATGGGGGAGTTGGTTCTCATGGTGGGGGCTGTTTTTCGGGAAAAGATCCTACAAAAGTTGATCGAACTGGGTCATATGCAGCTAGGTGGGTAGCAAAAAATATCGTAGCAGCTGATTTGGCCGATAAGTGCCAAGTTCAAATTGCTTATGCGATTGGCGTAGCAGAGCCGCTGGCAATTGATGTTTATACTTTTGGCACCGGAAAAATCTCCGATAAAGAAATTTTATGTGCAGTTAAAAAAGTTTTTGATTTAAGGCCCGGCGCTATTATTCAACGCTTAGAATTAAGGCGGCCGCTTTATCGCCAAGTTGCTTGTTATGGTCATTTTGGTAGACCAGAATTGAATCTTCCGTGGGAAAAAACAGACAAAGTTGAGGCTCTTAAGAAAATCCTTGGCGCATGACGCAAGAAGAGTTGGGGCAGTTTCTTTTTGAGCGCACCAATAAGATTTTAAATCTTACTGGTTTTTGTTTTCAGGCAATGAAAAGAAAGGCGCCCATTAAAGATCCGAAAAAATCTTTCCGCATTGCTTATATTAATCTTAAAACCAAAAAAGTAGTTTTGGACCTTTACTCTCCCCAAGAGAGAAGGCCAAAAAAACCAAGCGTTATCCTACGAACTCTAGCTCATGAATTGGCTCATTATCAGAAACCGCCTTATCGCCAGCTATGGCGAAGAAGGATTATTAATCGTTCTCACTACCCCGCTTACTATCGCCAAGTTAATCGCAATATAAAAAAATTTCAAAAAGACAAGATTTTAAGTCAATTTTTCACCTAAAAAATTGACTTTTTGTTTTAAGAATCCCTTTATTGCCTTATTTTTTATTTGTTATACAATAGGAGATACAGGAAATAAAAGGGTTAAGAGGGATAAAGGAGACAAAAAGATTATCCCTTCCGTTTATACCCTGTATCTCATTTATTTCTTATACCCCTTTTCTATGACTCGTTTAATATTCGACATTGAGACTATTCCTGCTGAGCGAGAAAAAAGAGAAATGGTAGAAAAAATTATAAAGAGAAGAAAGGGTGATTCTTTCGAAAAAACCGCTTTAGATGGTAATTTTGGTCGTGTTTTTTGTATTGCCTATATAAAGGAACCACCAAAATTAGAGGGCGCAACCATTATTAAGGGCAATGAACGAGAGATTCTGACGGAATTCTGGAAAATTGCTGAAGATGTCGATGTTTTTATCGGACACAATATCATGGACTTTGATCTCAGGTTTCTTTATAAAAGATCAATTGTTCATAGCATCAAGCCCTCAAGAGAGCTAAGTTTTGCACGCTACCGATCGGAACCTATTTACGACACAATGAGAGAGTGGGAAAAGTGGTCGATGATTAGTAATACATCCCTAGATACGCTTGCGAAAATTTTTGACTTTGCAACTTCAAAAGATGAGATGTGCGGCTCAGAAGTTTATGGGAAATATCTCGACAAAGAATATGATGAAATCTATAAATACTGTAAGAAAGATGTCGAATTAACCAGAAAAATTTATTATAAAATGAATTTCTTAAAACTTTAATGAATTACAAGTCGCGTCAATTAAGTAATGGCCTTAGAGTTGTCTTGGCTCCTCTGAAGAGCACTGAAACTGTAACGGTGCTATTTTTAGTTGCGGCTGGATCAAAATACGAAACTAAAGAAGAAAATGGCATATCTCATTTTTTAGAGCACATATTTTTTAAAGGTACCTCTAAGCGCCGGGATACTCTCGCCATTTCTGAAACACTCGACAATGTAGGCGGTATTTATAACGCATTTACGGGAAAAGAATATACTGGTTTTTATGTAAAACTTGCCTACCTCCACCTCCCTTTGGCGCTAGATGTTCTTTCTGATATGCTGACTAATTCGCTTTTTAAAGAAGAAGAAATTGAAAGAGAGAAGGGAGTCATTGCTGAAGAAATAAAATTATATCAAGATACGCCTATCGCTTATGTTGATGAGGTTTTCGAAGAACTTCTTTACGGCAACACTCCGTCAGGATGGCATATTATAGGAACAGAAAAAAATATTGCTCAACTCAAACGAGAAAATTTTATTAACTATCTTAAAAATCACTATAGTAGTAAAAATTCTATATTAGTAATTGCCGGCAAGATTGACCCTGATGATACTTTTAAGTTAACGGAAAAGTTTTTCGGCTCATACCCAACTCAGGAGACTAAAGATAAAATTAAAACTATTGAAAAACAAGAAAAACCAGAAATTGTTGTTTTCCCTAAAGAAACAGACCAAACGCACCTTTGTCTCGGAGCAAGGTCCTTTGATATGTTTAGCAAGAAACGCTACGCCTTAACGCTTCTTGACACTGTTTTGGGCGGAGGCATGAGTTCTCGTTTGTTCATCAATATTAGAGAAAGACAGGGGCTTTGTTATTACATTAAGAGTTCTCAAGAAAGTTATACCGATAGTGGTTATTTTGTGGTCCAAGCTGGAATTCATCACGAAAATATTCAAAAAGTGATAAAATTAATTAAAGACGAATTTGAGAAAATGAAACAAGATCTTGTTTCAGAGCAAGAGCTAAGAAAGGCCAAAGAACACATCAAGGGCACAACATTGCTTGCTCTTGAAACTTCTAGTGATATTGCTTTTTTCTTGGGGAGACAAAAACTTCTTAGAAATAAGATTAGTTCACCAGAGAAAATCTTTCAAAAAATAGATAGCGTCACCAGTGAAGACATTCGTAGTGTTGCACAAGAAATATTTGTGCCTAAAAATCTTAATCTTGCTCTTATTGCTCCAAATAAGGACAAATCTTTAAAAAACACTTTAATTTTTTAAAAATATCCATGGAAAAGAACCAAAAACAAACCATAGAGATATCATCAGGTACAATTTTTAAGACTTTAGCAGTCATTGCTTTGATTTTTGTTGCTTATTTAATTAGAGATGTCTTGGCTATTCTATTTTTTGCCTTAATTATTGCTTCGACCGCCAGTATTCCAGTAAATTGGTTAAAAAAACACCGTATTCCAAGGACGGTTGGTGTAATTATTGTTTATCTGTTCGCCATCGCATTTATTGGATTTTTGCTCACAATCATTATTACTCCTCTAGCAAGTGAATTAAAACAACTGTCAAACTTTATGCCCAGCATTGCAGATGAATTAAGTTCTGGTATCAAGTTTTTCCGAAATATTATTCATGACCAAAGTCAGTTTCAACAATTCTTTGTTAGTTTAAGCGAGAAAATCAGTCAGCTCAGTTTTGATATTTTTTCTGTAACCGGAAATGTTATGGGTCGTGTTGCTTCATTTGTTATTGTTTTTATTTTGTCTTTTTATTTAACAGTAGAACAAGAAGGTGTGCGAAAAATTATTCGATCATTTCTGCCAGAAACTAAAAAAGACTATGCGATTAATCTTTGGGAGCGCGGTCAAAAGAAATTAAGTCGCTGGTTCGGCTCTCAATTGCTCTTGGGATTGATTGTCGGTCTAATGACCTTTATCGGCCTTACAATTCTACAGATTCCCTATGCTTTAGCACTCTCTGTTCTAGCAGGAATTTTTGAATTAATACCTACTGTTGGTCCGATTCTTTCGGCAATTCCAGCTGTCGCAATCGCTTTCATTGAATCTCCTATCCTGGCACTCATAACTCTTGGATTGTATGTTGTTATCCAACAGCTAGAAAATCACCTGCTAGTTCCTAAGATTATGCAAAAAACCACCGGACTTAATCCGATTATAACGATCTTGGCAATTTTGATCGGTGTTAAGCTGGGTGGTATTCTTGGCATGGTCTTGGCCATTCCTATTACTATGCTGATTTCTGAATTTTCTAGCGATATCTTTGGATTAACTAAGTTTCGAAAATCTAAATCAAAGTAATATGGGAGAACTTTATCTAGTCGCCACCCCAATTGGTAACCTTGAAGACATAACCATAAGGGCACTGCGAATATTAAAAGAGGCAGATCTTATATTATCAGAAAAACCGCTCGTAACAAAAAGGCTTCTTGATAGATATGAAATTAAAACCCGCCTTCAATCATTCCACGAACACTCAGAAGGCCGTGTTTATGATACCATTATTGGGCTATTGAGGTCTGGCAAAAAAATTGCTCTGGTTTCTGAAGCAGGTACGCCAAATATATCAGATCCAGGAGGAAAATTAATTCAAAAAGCAATGGAGACGCTTAGTGAAAGTGTAAAAATTATTCCCGTGCCAGGTCCTTCTGCCCTAACTACATTGTTGTCGGTTGCCTGTTTTAATGTAAACCGTTTTCTGTTTCTAGGTTTTATGCCAAAAAAGAAGGGTCGTAAAACTTTTTTAGGTATTATTAAGAATTCTCAATTTCCTGTGGTAATTTATGAATCAGTTCATAGAATAAAAAAATTATTATCAGAAATTATTGATTTAGAAATAGAAGAAATTATATTAGGAAGAGAATTAACCAAGAAATTTGAAACTATCTATCGAGGAACACCAAGACAGGTGCTTGAAAAACTAGATCAAGATAAAAACAAAGGAGAATTCGTCGTTTTGATAAATAAATGAAAAAATATTATATAACAACTTCAATTGTTTATACCAATGCCTGTCCTCATATTGGTTTTGCCCTAGAATTAGCACAGGCAGATGTTTTGGCACGCTACCATCGACTTCAAGAAGAAGATGTGCGTTTTCTGACTGGTACCGATGAAAATGGCGTTAAGAATAAAAAGACTGCCGAAAAGCTTGGTATTGCCCCAAAACAACTAGTAGATGAAAACTCTGCCAAAGTTCTAGAATTAACAAATGTGTTAAATATCTCAAATGATGATTTTATCCGAACGACCGACGAGAAGCGTCACTGGCCAGGTGTTGAAAAAATCTGGAAAACCTTAGAAGAAAATGGTGATATTTATAAAAAGATCTATGATGGCCTTTATTGCGCCGGTTGTGAAGCCTTTATCACTAAAAAGGACTTAGCTAGGGATGGAAAATGCCATCTCCATAACGCTAAGCCAGAAGCGATTAAAGAAGAAAATTACTTCTTTAGACTTTCAAAGTATGGCGATCAGATTAAACAATTGATTGAATCTGGAAAACTCAAAATTATTCCCGAAGTCAGAACCAATGAATTGTTTTCTTTAATAAAAGATGGTGTTCAAGATGTGAGTTTTTCTCGTCCTGCCTCATCTCTTGATTGGGGCATTCCTGTTCCAAATGACAACACTCAGACAATTTATGTTTGGGCTGACGCCCTAACGAATTATATTTCATCTTTGGGTTATGGAAGTAAGAATACAATTGATTTTGACAAATATTGGCCTGCCGATATTCAAATAATCGGAAAAGATATTTTGCGTTTTCATGCTCTCATTTGGCCAGGCATTTTGCTTTCGGCTGGATTACCCCTACCAAGCACTCTTCTTGTTCATGGTTTTATTTCTTCGGGCGGACAAAAAATATCAAAAAGCTTGGGTAATGTTGTTAGTCCATTTGAAATCATTGAAAAATACGGGACAGACGCACTTAGATATTATCTTTTAAAGGAAATTCCAACAACCAGCGATGGTGATTTCACTCACGAAAGATTCAATGAAACTTATAATGCTGATTTGGCTTCAGGATTAGGAAATCTAGTCTCCCGTGTTGTAAAAATGGTTGAGAAATATTGCGATAACAAAGTGCCGCAGATCAATAAAGACATCGATACCCATCCCCTAAGAGTTGACAATAAAATTTATAACTGGAAGAAAGCTTGGCTGGACATTGATAAAAATGTTACAAATTTTAAATTTAATGAGGCGCTTTTTTCAATCTGGCAATTCATTGCCGAAGCTAATAAATATATTGACCAGGCTGAACCTTGGGCGCTAGCGAAAAACGGGAAGCAGGAAGAATTAGATTGGGTACTTTATGGCCTTCTTGATGCAATCCACCAGATTGCCTGGCAGATTTATGTTTTCATGCCCGAAACTTCTCTTAAGATTGCGAAAGTTTTAGATATAAAGGAATTACTCGCCAAAGATCCGAAATATAAGGATAGTTGGACGAAGATTAAGCCGGGCACACCACTGAAGCCCATCGACCCTCTTTTTCCAAGAATTGATTAATTAAAAATACAAAAAAAACAGCTTTAATTAGCTGTCTTTTTTTGTGTATTACTTTAATTGTTCTATCTAGCCCAATATATTTATTTTACTATTAGATATTTTCTTCTTCAAAAAGTTTTTTAGCAAAAGAAAAGAGACTGGTTTTTGCCTTACGAAAATAACAATAAGGGGTTGAGCAACTTTTTTGAACTTCTAACTCAGTCTCAAAGTTTCTGTCTTGTGCCTTAAATTTCCTTGGTCTGCTCAATGTCACCCAATTAGCAAATTGCTTTACTTGGCCGATTGGACCCATGTTGTGAGAATGATAAACCCTAAATCTTTTATCGTGAATTACAACAAACCCTCTTTCTACCCAGTATCTAGCCCAGGCGGTATCTTCTCCTCCTCTAGCAAATTTTTCATCAATGTTGTATCTTTCCCAAAGATGCCTATCAATAATCGCATTGGTAAAGCCCAAAACGCCCATGCCAACTTTTTCAGCTCTATCAATAACAAGTCTTCTTTTGCTACCAATAACATTAGTACCATATAAAAATCTTTCTAATAAATTTGCATTAGGTAAAGCAGATGTTACGCTGTAAACACCAGCAACATCTTCATTGCGAAAATTAGACAGACCATTTCTAAGCCAATCATTATTAATCGGGATTGAATGTCCGCTCAAAAAAACAATGTATCGGCCACTACTATTTCTAACACCGAAATTGCAAGCATAGGGATAAGTAAAATTTCCTTTTGGAATAGATACGATTTTGCACCCATAGTTCTGTGCAATTTCTAAGGTTCGATCGGTTGAATGATCGTCAACAATAACAATCTCAAAATCTTGATAAGTCTGTTGCTTTAGTATTTGAAGAACTCTTTCTATGTGTTTTTCTTCGTTTTTTGTTCTAATAATAATTGATGTAGTCGGATTCATAAAATTTCTTTATAATTAAAATCTTCCCTTTGTTTCTTTATATCATTTCTTTCAAGCCGCGGGAAAAATTACAGCCAATAATACGGCAATATTTTTTACAATTTTTTATTTTCTTTCGCTCGCCTACGGCACC
>Ga0247841_10008251_pt1 | contig 15095 bp, 10 predicted proteins | sample LaCruzMarch2015__2_FD_192410 | JGI IMG/M metagenome (GOLD analysis project Ga0247841, IMG submission 192410) | Freshwater microbial communities from meromictic Lake La Cruz, Castile-La Mancha, Spain - LaCruzMarch2015_18m | ecosystem: Environmental > Aquatic > Freshwater > Lake | place: Spain...
CTTAGCCGCTTGAGAACCGGAGAAGATCGAGGATCAGACGCCCTGCCGGGCTGGCTCAGCACCTCAGTGCCGCGCCGTTGAATTGAATAAACAATATCACAGCCCCCGTGTCAACGCCTGATTCTAAAAACTTGCAAACTACAGCCTGTTTTTGAAGCAACCAATTGAAGATACGCACATTTTTTCGTCATCAAATTCTCATCTAGGGCGTGATTCGTTGAGCGATTCCGGCAAAATGGTGCAGTGCGAGTGTGCGGTGCGGTCGGTCGAGGGGAACGCAATGCTAACCATGATGGGTCGCCTCGGACTGCGCGCTTACCTGTTTTCCTCGCGGCGCGCATCACGGGGGCGCCGTTGCGCGGAACCGCTCGATACAGGGTCTGTGACGCGTGGAGTGATGTCATGTTTCAGCCGCGATTGACCCGATCATGCACCAGCGTTTGACTGTTTGTTGGGGGGCGTGGCTCCAGTTTCACCGAACACGCTGGAATCAACGGATTGATGGGCTTAAGTAAGAACTCAGCAATTTCGTTCCGTCGGCCGAGGTCTAAGCTGGCTATGGAACGTGTGGAGACGGGGTCGTCGTGGTCGACAGGCGCAACATACCAAGCCAAGTCCGGCGGCGTTCGGTGCCTGCGGTCGATCGGCCACGCGGTTTGCCCCATGTTTATCGCGGCGGCTCACGGAGCGGGCGTAAAGCCAACTATGAAAGCGAATACGGGCTGGGCTCGAACAGCGGACGGTTCCGTTGGTTGCTCAGTACGTGCCTCGCTGGCGGTGTCGGCGCTATCGCCATTCTCGTTGTGATCTATGGCTCGACCGACCGCGCCGATCAGGGAGGGTTGCTGCCAGCCCTCAAGAGAATGCGCGATGGAAAGCCCGAAGCGTCGCTATTAATGCGCCATGATGATGGGCTGAAATGGGCCGTTCCCAAATCCGACAAGCTGCAGACCACCAGCGGCTCAATGTCGACTCGGTTCGTGATCCATGAGTCCATGAAGGTCAAGAAGGCCAACCGGGAGTACATCTACGCCAAGCCCTACGCACGGATCGTGGCTCGGCTGGCACCGGTTTCGAGTGACTATGCCGACGTGATCCCGCCGTTCAATCCATTCAAGCTCTACGCCAACGAGGGCGGAACACAGAGCCGATCGAGTTCGGCAGGCGACGGCGCTGCAGGCAACGACGTGTCGATCAAAGTCGTCGAGTTGCTTGGGGGAATATTGCCGGGCGAGGATGGTCAGGAACTGGATGCGCAGGAAGTCAGCGATCTGGTCACGCGTGGACGGGAAACCACGGCTGGCGAGACAGCTGGCATCGTTGAGGCGGTCGCCAACGCTCCGACGCCCGTGCCTGCGCAAGCGGCAGCCGACGACAAACGGCGACGGATGCTCGACGAGGCCGTGCCCTACAATACGACGCGGCTGGTCAAGACGAAGTTCGAAGACGAGGATGGACCGGGGGGCGACGATTTTGAAAATCGTCAAGTCAAGGTCGTTAAAATCGGCAAACCCGAAGTCCTCGCCAAGATCTTGCAGCAAGCGGGTAGCGACGCCTGGCAAGCAAAAGCCATGGCAGAAACGGCGAAAACCCTGCTGCCCGATGGGATGTTGTCGGCGGGGCAGGAAGTCCGCATCACGATGGTGCCGTCACTCACACAGGCGGGGCGGGTGGAGCCTGCGCGTTTCAGCGTGTTTTCGGAAGGGCACGACCACAAAGTGACCGTGACCCGCAGCAGCGCGGGGGAATTCGTTGCGAGTGCGACGCCGTTTGACGAGCAGATGGCACCGGAAGCAGCCGGAACGTCGGCGCAACTTTCAACGCTGTATGCGAGCTTTTACGCTGCCGGGATTGCGCAGAATGTGCCATCCGAAACGATTTTGCAGATGCTACGTGTCCACGCCTATGAGACAGACTTCCGGCGTCGGGTGGGCAGCAACGACGCGATCGAAATGTTCTTCGACCTCCGCGACGACAGCTCGCCCGATAGCTCTCCGGGCGAACTGTTATTCACGGGCATCACCGGCAGCGGTATCAATGGCCGCTTCTGGCGCTTTCGGACGCCGGATGGCGTGGTCGACTTTTATGATCAGCAGGGCAACAACGCGAAGAAGTTCTTGATGCGTAAACCGGTGCGCAGCGACGACGCACGCCTGACGTCAGGATTTGGACTGCGGTTTCATCCCCTGTTCAACGACCGGCGTATGCACACGGGCATCGATTGGGCGGGCGTGATCGGAACGCCGATCGTCGCGGCCGGGACGGGCGTTATTGAAGAAGCGCTGTATAAGGGCGGGAACGGGAAATACGTACGCATCCGCCATGCCAACGGCTATCAGACGACTTACAGCCACATGAACGCTTTCGCACGGGGCATCGAGGCGGGGGCTAAGGTGCGTCAGGGACAGGTTATCGGGTTCCTGGGCAACACCGGTTATTCAACCGGGCCGCACTTGCATTTCGAGATCTTGGTCAACAGCCGATTCGTTGATCCGCTGTCGATACAGGTGCCGCGCGAAAAGCAGCTGACGGGCAAGCAACTCATCGATTTCCAAAAAGAACGTGCGCGCATCGACGATCTGATGCGGCGGCCGCCGGTGATGACACAGGTTAAGTAGCGTGGACCGATTGGTTCATCGCGGAGTGCCTATTGGGGCGAAACTTTTAGGGTGCGTGACCCGTATGCCCCTCCGGTTTGGCCATCTTGCGCAACCGAGAGGTGGGCGTCATATGTTAACTATGTTGCAAGCGCATCATGGCGTACGGGAACGTCACGCTCTAGGCCGCTGTTAATCGTTATTATTATCTGCTTGGAGTTCTCAATGTCGAAAATGTTGGTCGTCGCCGGTCTGGCTGTGATGGCGGTCCTGGGTCCGGTTACGGATGCGTCTGCTTTCCATCCGTTTGACGATATGCCCGATTACCGAATGCCAAAACGCCGCGTCGAGTCAGCGCCAAAGCCGCGTGTTGACGCCAAGCCCGTGCGGCCCGCTCGGCAACAACAGGCAAACTGGTTCTTTGGCGACGATGAGGACGAACCAGAGCAGGCGCCGCAGCGCTCGACCCGATCGGCTCCGGCGAAAAATCCGCCAGTGCTCGATGGCGGCGGTCGCCCCGATATCGCAGCGATCGCACCGCCTGTGGTCGCGTTTGCAGGCCAGGCGCCCGGCACGATCGTCATCGATACGAGTGGTCGGGCACTCTACTACACGCTGTCGGCAACGACGGCTTACAAGTACCCGATCTCGGTTGGTCGCGATGGCTTCACTTGGACGGGGACGGAAAAGGTCACACGTGTGCAGTCGTGGCCGGATTGGCGTCCGCCAGCCGAAATGAAAGAGCGTCAGGCCAATTTACCGGACCTGATGACGGGCGGCGTGCGTAACCCACTGGGTGCAAAGGCTTTGTATTTGGGTAATTCGTTGTATCGCATCCATGGCACGAACGATGTGAAATCAATCGGGCAGGCCGCGTCGTCGGGGTGCTTCCGGATGATGAACGGGCATGTCCTGCACCTTGCCGGCATCGCTGGCGTGGGCACCACGGTCAAGGTCATGAACCGGTTGCCGACGAATTTTGCGGGCAACGGTCAGAGCCGACGCGGCTGATTGAGCGCGACGGAATTTTGAATATGAGGGGTCCCCGAACGCTCGTTCGGGGACCTTTTTTGTCAAGCGGCGGTTTTGACGGGCCAGCCGTTGAGGGTGAGGGCACCGTCGCGGACGGAGACGTGGACCGTGTCGCCGTCCTTGACGCCACCCGACAGGATCTGTTCGGCGAGCGGGTCCTGGACCTGCTTTTGGATGACACGCTTCAAGGGGCGCGCGCCGTAGGCGGGGTCGTAGCCACGGTTGGCGATCCAGATGCGGGCGGCGTCGTCCAACTCAACCGTGATCTTGCGCTCAGTGAGGAGCTTGCGCAGTCGCGCCATCTGGATGTCGACGATCTGGGCCATATCCACGCGCTGGAGGCGATGGAACAGGATGATTTCGTCCAACCGGTTCAGGAATTCCGGGCGGAAGCGGGCGCGGACTTCGGACATGACTTCGTCACGGACTAGATCGGTCGATTCACCCTCGGCTTGGGCGACGAGGTACTCAGCGCCCGAGTTCGACGTCATGATGATCAGCGTGTTTTTGAAGTCGACCGTGCGGCCTTGACCGTCCGTGAGGCGGCCATCGTCCAGCACCTGCAGCAGGATGTTGAACACGTCAGGGTGGGCCTTTTCGATTTCGTCGAACAGGATCACCTGGTAGGGGCGCCGGCGGACGGCTTCGGTCAGAACGCCGCCTTCCTCGTAACCGACGTAACCTGGAGGCGCGCCAATCAGACGGGCCACGGAGTGCTTTTCCATGAACTCGCTCATGTCGATGCGCACCATCGCTGTGTCGTCATCGAACAGGAACGAGGCGAGCGCTTTCGTCAGCTCGGTTTTGCCGACGCCCGTCGGCCCCAAGAACATGAAGGAGCCGATTGGGCGGTTGGGGTCTTGGAGACCCGCACGCGCACGGCGGACGGCGGTTGCGACAGCTGTGACCGCTTCGGCCTGGCCGACAACGCGCTTCGCCAGGGCCTGTTCCATTTTCAAAAGTTTGTCGCGTTCGCCTTCCAACATTCGCTCCACGGGGACGCCTGTCCAACGCGAGACGACGCCGGCGATATGGTCGGCGGTGACGGCTTCTTCCAGCATCGGCGCTTTGCCGTCGCCTTTTTCCAGGGTCGCGAGCTTTTTTTCCAGTTCGGGGATCACGCTATAGGAGAGTTCGCCCGCGCGACCATATTCACCCGCCCGCTGAACGCGGTCGAGTTCCATACGGCGCTGTTCGAGTTCCTCTTTGAGCTTTTGCGCCTGACCTAGTTTGCCCTTTTCGCTTTCCCACCGGGTCGTGAGGGATTGCGACTTTTCCTCAAGATCGGCGATTTCGCGGTCGATGCGACCGAGACGGTCGCGAGAGGCTGAATCGCTCTCCTTCTTGAGGGCTTCACGCTCGATTTTGAGCATGATCATCCGGCGGTCGATTTCGTCCAACTCTTCAGGCTTGCTGTCGACCTGCATGCGCAGGCGGGACGCTGCCTCGTCCATCAAGTCGATGGCTTTGTCGGGCAGGAACCGGTCCGAAATGTAGCGATGAGACAGGGTGGCAGCGGCCACGAGTGCGCTGTCGGTAATGCGCACGCCGTGATGGAGTTCGTACTTCTCCTTGAGGCCGCGCAGGATCGAGATCGTGTCCTCGACGGTCGGCTCATTGACCATGATGGGCTGGAAGCGGCGGGCGAGCGCTGCGTCCTTTTCGATGTACTTCTTGTACTCGTCGAGCGTGGTTGCGCCAACGCAGTGGAGCGCTCCGCGGGCGAGGGCGGGTTTCAGCAGGTTGGAGGCATCCATCGCGCCTTCGGATTTGCCCGCACCGATCAGGGTGTGCAACTCGTCGATGAAGAGGATGATCCCGCCCTCTTCGGCTTCGATTTCGGTCAAGACGGCTTTCAGGCGTTCTTCGAATTCGCCACGATATTTCGCACCGGCGATCAGCGCGCCCATGTCGAGCGACATGAGCTTTTTGCGTTTGAGGCTTTCAGGAACGTCACCTTGGATAATGCGCATCGCGAGGCCTTCGGCGATGGCGGTTTTGCCGACGCCGGGCTCGCCAATGAGGACGGGGTTGTTCTTGGTGCGGCGAGACAGGACCTGCATGGTGCGGCGGATTTCTTCATCGCGGCCGATCACGGGGTCAATCTTGCCGTTGGCGGCGGCCTCCGTCAGGTCGCGTGCGTAGCGCTTCAAGGCATCGTAGCTTTGCTCAGCACCAGCGCTGTCAGCCGTCCGGCCTTTACGCATGTCGTTGATGACCCTGTTCAAATTCTCGGCAGTGGCACCGGATTCCGCCAGGATGCGGCCAGCGTCCGTGTTCATTTCGATGGTGAGTGCGAGCAGAAGGCGCTCGGCGGTGACGAAATCGTCTTTGGCCTTACCGGCCAGCGTTTCGGCGGTGTTGAACACGCGGGCGAGTTCGGGCGTCACGTAAATCTGGCCCGCACCGCCGCCACTGACTTTGGCGCGCTTGGCCAGCAGGGCTTCGGTTGCGCGCAATGCGTCGGCGGGGCGGCCGCCGGCCTTGGCAATAAGTCCGCTGGCCAGGCCCTCGGGGTCGTCCAGCAACACCTTCAGCAGGTGCTCGACGGACAGTTGCTGGTGGCCTTCGCGCAGGGCTAAGCTTTGGGCCGCCTGCACAAAGCCCTTGGACCGGTCTGTGAATTTGTCAAAGTTCATATTTGCTCTCCACCTGCGAACGGCGTCCTCGTTTCGCGTAGCGACGGCGCGCGCTGTGATTGATATATGCGGACCCTCATGTGGCATCCGCGTGATCCATCTAAGGTCGATGGATCACCAGTAAAAGGCCTTGAGCGGCATCAATGTGCTGAGAGATGAGGATTGTATGGTCTATGCGAAACTGGTCGGATTGTACCGGTATCCCGTGAAGGGGTTATCCGCAGAGGCGCTGGCGGCGATTGAGCTTTCGGCGGGGCAAACGATGCCGTTCGACCGGACTTATGCCATCGAGAACGGGCCGGGGGCCTTCGACGAGGCCGCGCCCCGGCACCTGCCCAAGCTGGCCTTCCTCTGCCTGATGCGCGACGCGCAGTTGGCAACGCTTCAGACTTCGTTTGACACCGCGACGTCGACGCTGACGCTTGCGCGTGATGGGGTCGTTTTGGTGCGCGGGTGCTTGGAGACGGCTGAGGGGCGGGGCCTGATCGAAGCATTTTTTGCGCGCGATGTGGCCGAGGGACTGAGGGGTCGGCCGCGCGTCGTGTCGGCCTCAGGGCACAGCTTTTCCGACGTGAAGGAAAAGTGCCTCCACATCATCAATCTGGCATCGGTGCGGGCGCTGGAAGCGTCGATGGGCCGGGTCATCGATCCGATGCGGTTCCGGGCCAACGTGGTTCTGGACGGGATGGAGCCGTGGGCGGAACTGGATTGCGTGGGCCGGGAGGCAAGGCTGGGCGATGCGCGCGTGGCGGCGTTCAAACGGACCGTGCGTTGTGCCGCGACCAACGTCGAGCCGATGACGGGCGTTCGCGAAGGTGATTTGCCAGAGGCGATCTTAGAAGCCCACGGGCATCGCGATTTTGGTGTGTATGCCATGGTGACCGAAGGCGGGACGGTCAAGGTGGGTGATGGCTTTACAGTGACGTGACGGCCAGGGACCCGCGGCTCGCGCCGACGGAATAAAGGCCGCCAGCTGGGGAGCGGGCGGCCTTTTGATTTCAGTCTTGACCGGGTTCGCGGTCTGGTATTGTCGCTGGCGCGACAGGGGCTACGGCTGCCTCCTCGGCTGCCGCGGCCGCATCACGGCGCGGACGACGGACTGGGCGGCGCAGGAACTCCGGCTGTTCATGTTCTGCCACCACGGTCGGCGCGCGTTCGCGGCGAGGCGCACGCGGCGCACGGGGCGGCGCATCCGGACGAGGCAACGGCGGCTGAACGGCACCCAACGGCAGATCGGCGACGAACGGGGGCTGTTCGGCGCGAACGGGATCGCGGACCGGTAGTTCGACTCTCGGTTCGTGGGTCCGTACGGGCTCTGGCCGCACGTCGGGCTGCTCGGTGGCGCGCAGTTCCGGGGCTGCCGGGGGGCGGCTTTGCGGGCGGAATTCCTGGCGGAACTCCGACCTGCTCTCAAACCGCTCCTGACGATCGGGGCGGTCGCCGCGATCAGGGCGGTTATGATCGTTGTTGCGTTCCGCACGCGGTTGGTTGTTGTCGCGGAATGGCCGGTCGCCGGTTGGTCGGTCAAACCCGCCTTCGCGTGCGGGACGCTCAAACCCGCCCTCGCGGGCGGGACGGTCAAAGCCGCCTTCACGCGGCGGGCGATCGGCAAACTGCTGGCCACCGCCCTGGTTGCGGTCGTTGTTGAAACGGTCGCGCGGCTGATTGTTGAAACGATCGTTGCCGCGGTCGGCGTTGTTGTAGCGTTCGCCACCGCCCTGGTAGCGATCACGCGGCTGATTGTTGCGCCGCTGTTGATCATTGAAGCGGGGCTGGCGATCCTCGAACCGTTGCGGTGGCGACTCTGGACGCGGGTTTTCAAAGCGCGGCTGTTGTTCGGCCTGGCGTGGCGGCAAATCGGCGGGCGGCAGCGGCTGCATGTCGCGACCGAACGACTCGCCTTCATCCTCACCGTTATCGTCGGCGTTATCTGTCGACTCGCCGGCAGCGTTTACGCGGCGCGGACCACCGTCTTCGCCACCTTGGGCCTGGCTTTCGCGATAGGCGAGGATAATGCGATTATAGTGTTCGGCGTGCTGGAGATAGTTTTCAGCAAGAACAGGGTCGCCTGACGAGGTCGCATCGCGCGCCAGTGACAGGTATTTCTCAGCAATGCCGGACGCCGTGCCCGAAACTTTGCCGTCCGGACCGTTGCTCTGGTACGTCCGAGAAATCGGGTTTTGGCCCTTGCGGTTGTTGTTATTGTTATTGTTTCCGCCGTGATTATTGTTTTGACCGCCCCGGGTGCGACCCCGGCGATGTTGCTGTCCTTGCCTCATGATCTCCCGATCTCGCTAAATAGTGTTCGCACTTTGATATGGCTTTCGAAGACGTGGCTCTCGAAGGGTTGAACCGGACGGCGGTCCCCATACGGAGCCTCATGCGGCCAATGCTCTGCACCGGCTGCGTTGTAACTGGACAATGTTCCTCGAAAGGAGGTTTCACAGATGATGACCGGCACGCCCCGCGTGCATTCCAGATCATTATCCGCGTTGTAATGGTTGCGCCCTAACCCTTTGATCGTACGTAAGATAGTTCTTAATCTGCTGCTTTTGATGTGGACCTATCGGAAGGGAAGCAGCGCCCGCCAACCGTTGTTCGAATTGCGCTTCACTGAGTGATCCGGGTCGTGCGCTTTGAATTTTCTGATCCTTCCGCGCTGGATGCGGATGGACCCAAACCCAAAATGGCCGCTCACGACGCCTGCTACGCCCTGGCAATTCTTGAATAAAGGTTCATGAGAGCTGTTCAAATCGAGCCAATTGTCCGGCCCCATCTCGCTGCTCAAATCATGTTCAAGTGGACGATAACCCGGATTGCGCAACGATCCAAGATTTTTTTCTCGTTAACTATCGAGTTGTGTTCTAACCGCAACGCAACGCTCATGCCCACTCAGATCGCGATGGGTTTGGATACTCGTTGCCGTTTTCAGGTTGCCCGTTCGAGCCGCGATCTCGACGACCGCGTGGCTCTGACCGGCGCCCAATTCCATGATGAGCGCGCGTTGCTTGAGCTTTAACGTGGGAGCGGATGCCCAACATTCAAGGATCGCACGATAGAATTTTAATCCGTCGCTGCCGCCGTCGAGGGCCAGAATGGGGTCGTAGGCGGCGACTTCGGGGTCAAGCTGGGCGATTTCCGCGCTGACAATATAGGGTGGATTGGACACGACGAGATTAAAGCCGGTGGCGGGGCCGGGGGGGAAGCCTGCGAATATGTCGCGGCGTTCGCACGTCATCCTGTTGGACAGACCAAGGCTTGCGGCGTTGGCGCGGGCGACCGCGAGGGCATCGGTACTGATGTCGATTGCGACCCCGGTCGCGAGCGGGAGTTCGGCGAGCAACGTGCAGATGATCGCGCCGGAGCCGGTGCCGATGTCGAGTATGGTGATCGGACACTGGTCCCAGCCGAATTCGCGCGCGGTGACAAGGGCCGCGTCGATGAGCGTTTCAGTGTCAGCGCGCGGGTCGAGCACGGCGGGCGTGACCGCGAACGGGCGGCCGTAGAACTCACGCTCGCCAAGGATGCGCGAGACCGGTTCGCGGGCAACGCGGCGAGCCGCATAGGCTGCAAGGCAGGCGGACTCGATTGGCGTCAAGACGCGGGCCGGGTCGCGGATCAAATCGGCGGGCGATGCTTTTAGGGCGGAGGCTAAAAGGCGGCGCGCATCGCCGGGGGCTTCGTCGCCGATGCCGGCGGCGGCGAAGGCTTGGCGCAGGCGGCGAAGGGCCTGCTCAATCGTTTCATAGGCCATCCTGGGTCGCTATTTCTGCCATCAGGGAGGCTTGGTGGTCGGTGATGAGGGCGTCGATCAGTTCGTCGAGGGCCTGGCCCGACATGACGGTTTCGAGCTTGTGCAGCGTGACGTTGATGCGGTGATCGGTGACGCGGCCTTGGGGGAAATTGTAGGTGCGGATGCGCTGTGAGCGATCGCCCGAACCGACCTGCTCCTTGCGGGCGTTCGCGCGCTCGTCGGCAACTTTCTGGCGCTCAGCCTCGTAGATGCGCGACCGCAAAACCTTCATCGCGATTTCGCGGTTGCGGTGCTGGGATTTTTCAGCCGAAACAACCATGATCCCTGTCGGGATATGGAGCATGCGGACGGCGCTGTCGGTCTTGTTGACGTGCTGGCCGCCGGCGCCGCTTGCGCGCATCGTGTCGATGCGGACGTCCTCGGGGCGGATGTCGATTTCGACGTCCTCGGCTTCGGGCAGAACGGCGACGGTGGCCGCCGACGTATGGATGCGGCCTTGAGTTTCGGTGGCGGGCACGCGCTGGACGCGATGGACGCCGGATTCGAATTTCAGGCGGGCGAAAACACCTGAGCCGGTGATTGATGCGACGATTTCGCGGTAGCCGCCGAGATCGTTTTCAGCGACCGAGATGACCTCCGTTTTCCAGTTATGGAGGTCGGCATAGCGCTGGTACATGCGGAACAGGTCCGCGGCGAACAGGGCTGCCTCGTCGCCGCCCGTACCTGCGCGGACTTCGATGATGGCGCTCTTGTTGTCGGCGCTGTCCTTGGGCAGCAGCTCGATCTGGAGCTTTCCTTCCAAGGCCGTCAGGCGCTGCTTGACGTCGTCCAGTTCCTGGCGGGCCATTTCAGCCATATCGCGGCCCGCGGTGGCGTCGTTCGCCATCGCCGTCAAATCGGCGGCCTCGGCGGCGGCTGCGTTGTAGGCTTTGATGGCAGCGACGATGGGGGAGAGTTCGGAGAACTCCTTGGTCAGCTTGACATAGGCCTGCTGCGCAACGCCCGAATTCAATTCGGACTGGACGGTTTCCCAGCGCTCGACGAGGCGGTCCAATTTTTCACGGGGCAGTGACATGAGAAACGCGGCATCCTTCCTATTCAGAGGAGCGCTTATAGTACCCTCGAAACTCTGTGGGGACTTAATTTTTGTCGAGACGGATGGACCGTTGCCGGGGCTTGACGGGGAGCTTATCGGCGCGGCGGCTGCGCGGGTCGGCGACGTCAATCCAGATCATGCCCTCAAACTTTGCCGATGTGCGCAACAAGACTGCCTCACGCGCTTCACGGATGAGCGACCCAACGGGGGCGGGGAGGTTGGTCATCGCGGCTTGGGCCACCCAGCCCTGGGTAAAGAGACCGGCAACGGAGAGCAGGATCATGACGGCTGAGATGCGCAGGGCAAGTCTGGTGCTGGGCATACAGGCGCTTAGCCGCTGTATCAACGACGGCTGCGGTGTGTCGTCTTGATCGCTGCCAGCATCGTCGTGGATTTCGTCAATGTCGTCAGCCGACTGCTGGGTGAGGGTTGCGATCTGGTTGGGCCGCACACTGGGCTGCGACGGGGTGTTTGCCGAGCGCAAAGCGGCTTGGGCCGTCTCCTCCAGGCACAACTCCAGGCAATGCAGCGCGGGTGTCGGGTCGATCCTGGCGAGGGCTGCATAGTCCCAAACGATGCGGCGCGTGTGCGGCCAAGGCGGCAAGTCGGCAAAGTTGCCAGTTTCGAGAGCTGCAATCACAAAGGGATAGGTTTGGAGATGGGCTGCGGCCTGCTCGCGCGTGAGGCCGAGGTATTGGCGCAACTTGATGAAGAATGACGCCGTTTGGCTGTAGGTTTCGTCAAGCGGCGAAACGGCTGGCTGGGCCGCTGGCAAAACAATAGCAGGCGCTGCTTGGGCGAGCTTCTGCTCGTTGCGCTTGGTCTGCGCGATGGCCGCAAACATACTCATTGCACAAGCCCACTCATACGCACTGACCTCCTGAAAGCCGGTCACCAGTGGAAGATCGTAGGCATACATTGGGCCACACAGGGCTTGCCCGTCAACCTAACTATACTGCACCGTGAGGAACACCGCAGCTGCCTAAAATACGGGCGTTTGGCTAAACTTCGATGTCGTTTTCAGCGGCGAAACGGGTGAGAGCGGCGCGCAGATCGCCGTCGCCGGTTTTAAGGCGCTCGTCCATGTAGGCTTCGACCTTGGCGGCGTCGAGGGACAAGATCATTGTCTTGACCGGGCCGATCGACGCCGGCGCCATGGAAACCGCACGGAAGCCGAGGCCTATCAGGGCCAAAGCTTCGAGCGGACGACCAGCCATTTCGCCGCAAAGCGTGACCGGCACTTTGTACTTCTTGCCAGCCTTCACCAGCATCTTCAGGGCGCGGAGCGGGGCGACCGACAAACAATCGTAGCGGCTGGCCACCTGGGCGTTGGTGCGGTCGGCGGCGAACAAGAACTGCAGCAGGTCGTTGCTGCCGACGGAGATGAAATCAACTTTTGGCATCAGCGCATCGAGCTGGAAAAGCAGGGCTGGGACTTCCAGCATGGCTCCGACTCGGACCTTGGTGGGCGCTTCAAATCCACGCCGCTTCATCAACTCGTGTTCTTTGTCGATGAGGGCGCGGACAAGGACCATCTCCTCAGCCTCCGAGACCATTGGGATCATGATCGACAATTCGCGGCCTGCAGCTGCGCGCAGGAAGGCGCGAACCTGGGTGCGGAACAGGGCGGGACGGTCGAGCGACATGCGGATCGCGCGCCAACCGATGGCGGGATTCTCCTCTTTGGTCTGGCGCAGATATGGCAGAACCTTGTCGCCGCCGATATCGAGCGCGCGAAACACGACGGGCTTGTCGCCGGCGATATCGACCACGGCTTTGTATGTTGCCAGCTGGCGTTCCAGGCGGGGCAGCGTGTGAGACAGCATGAACTGCAGCTCGGTGCGGAACAGGCCGACGCCCACTGCGCCGGATTCGGCCAGGTGGGGCATGTCGACAAGCAGACCGGCATTCATGTAGAGGGCGATTTTGACGCCGTCACGGGTTACGGCTGGAACGTCGCGCAGAGCTTCGTATTGCTTCTGGCGCCGGGCGCGGAAGCGCACCTTGTCGGCATAGGCGGCGACCATTTCGGGGCTGGGCCGCAGGTGGACCTCACCACCGACTGCATCAACGATGATGGCGTCACCGGCGTTGACACGGTCGACCACGCCCTCGGCCTGGCCAACGGCTGCAATGCCCAGCGCCTTGGCGACGATTGCGACATGGCTCTGGCTAGAGCCGTCTTCGACGACGAGGCCGCGGAGTTTGGTGCGATCGTAGTCGAGCAGTTCGGCTGTGCCCATGGTGCGGGCAACGAGGATCGTGTCGGCGGGCAGGTTTGCAGGGTCGGTGAGGCCCTGGCGGCCTGCCAGAATGCGCATCAGACGATCCGAGAGATCATCCAGGTCGCGCTGGCGTTCGCGCCATAGCGGGTCGTTCTGGCGGTGCATGCGGGCGCGCGTACCGTTCTGCACGCGTTCGACGGCGGCTTCGGCGGTGAGGCCGCCTTCGACTGCCTCGCGCAGGCGGCGATGCCAGCCTTTGTCGTGGGCAAACATCCGGTAGGCTTCGAGCACGTCGCGGTGCTCGCCGGCACCTGCCAGGTTTTCGTGGTCAAGCATGTCGTCGAGGGAGGCGCGCAGGTCGGCGATCGCGGTGTCGAGACGCGCCAGGTCGACGGCTGGATCGTCGGACATGAGCTGTGTGACGACGATGCGCGGTTCGTGCAGCACGACGCGGCCAAGGGCGATGCCTTCGGAGATGCCTTCACCTTCGATGCGGGCCGACAGGGATTTGCTGATTTCCAGCGCGGTGCCCGCGCCTGCGACTGCGCCCGACACAAGCTGCTCGGCCACAACCATCGCAGTCGTCTGCATGACTTCGACGTCTTCGTCGGAATAGTCTTTGACCATCCGGTTCTGGATCACCAGCACGCCCAACACCTGGCCGCTGCGCTGGACGGGGACGGCCAGCAGCGAGTGATAGATTTCCTCGCCCGTTTCGGGACGGTAGGAGAACGAGGGGTGGCTGGAGGCTTCCGACTCGTTGATCGTCATGTTCATTTCGGCGCAGCGGCCCACGAGGCCCTCGCCACGCTTCATACGGGTATTGTGGACGGCCTCGGGTTTAAGGCCCTCGGTCGCAAACAGCTCCAGCGAGCCGTCTTGACGCTTGAGGTAAATCGAGCACACTTCGGCGACCATCACGCCTGCGATTTGGCGCACGATCTTGTCCAGACGCGACTGTCCGTCGCCCGGCTCGGCCATGATCTCGCGCAGACGCCGCATGATCACGCGCAGCGCCGGCTCGGAAGGCAGAAATGTCTTGTCGTCGCCGCGCCTGCTCATAGCCCGCCGTACTGTGATGACGCGGAAACGCACACTGCTTTTCCGCGATTGCCCTCAGACCGTCGACGGTTCGCGAACCGCCGTCAAGAGCATTGATTTCACGCGCATATTGCGCTGCATCAACTTGACCGTTCCGTCAACTTTGCGTGTGGGCAGCAGCGCTGGCTGATCAGGTCGCGTCCAGCCCATAGAGGCTGTGGAGCGTGCGGACGGCCAGTTCCGCATAGGCGGAATCGATCAAGACGGAAATCTTGATTTCGGACGTGGAAATGGCCTGGATGTTAATTCCCTTGTCAGACAGGGCCTTGAACATTTGGGCTGCGACGCCCGCATGGCTGCGCATGCCAATTCCAATGACCGAAATCTTGACCACGTCGGCGCTGGAAATCACGTCGAAATAGCCGATGTCAGCTTTGGCGGTCTTCAAAACTTCCAGCGCACGCGGCAATTCGGCGGCCTGCACCGTGAACGTCATGTCGGTGCTTTTGCCGTCGGGTGCGACGTTCTGGACGATCATGTCGACGTTGATGCTCGCATCGGCCAGCGGGCCAAAGATGCGGGCTGCGACGCCGGGCTTATCCTGGACCTTGAGGATCGTCACCTTGGCTTCGTCTTTGGCATAGGCGATGCCGCTTACAACCTGCTGTTCCACGATCTCTTCCTCGTCACAAACAATCGTTCCGATATTTT
>Ga0247841_10008252_pt1 | contig 15095 bp, 4 predicted proteins | sample LaCruzMarch2015__2_FD_192410 | JGI IMG/M metagenome (GOLD analysis project Ga0247841, IMG submission 192410) | Freshwater microbial communities from meromictic Lake La Cruz, Castile-La Mancha, Spain - LaCruzMarch2015_18m | ecosystem: Environmental > Aquatic > Freshwater > Lake | place: Spain...
CGGGCCGGCTACTGGCGCCCGTGGGACGGCGTCCCATGCGCACAATCGTCCAATCACCGGCGGGAACATTCCAATCGAGGGATCCATCAGGCTTGAGCTGCCGCGTGAGATCCAGAATCCCGTCCGGCGGAATGACGCCCGACGGCCCCGGTTCCTCATAGCGCGCCGAGGTCGGCAGATACGGTTTGACCTGCCTCCATATCGAATACGGCCCCCTGCTGAAAAGCGCCTTCTCGTCGATATCGGCAATGATCGGTTTGCGGCTGGGGAAGGCCCAGACAGCCACATCCTCATAGAACGGGCTGGCCATCTTGTGAAACTTGGTCGAACGCTGGGCAGGCAAGGGAAGAATCGCCGAATAGCGCTGTGGCCCCTTGACCTCCACCGCACTGAAGACCAGATGCTGCATGGATTGTTCCGGCTTGACCCATGGACCGCCGCTGCCGCACCAGCCCGGCCCGATCCCCAGGGTGATGTCTATGCCGAGGCGTTCCGCGTCGCGGACCGCCTGCACGAACAGCTCCTGCCACGGCTCGCTCATGAACTTGACCGGCCCACCGGGCACCCCGATGTCCACCTCCAGAAACACCAGATTGCCGAGGCCCGCCGCCTTCATGGATTCCAGGTCGGCGGTCATCTCCTTGCCGTTCAGATTGCCGTCCAGGAAATACCAGTAGACTCCGGGCCGCGCTGATGGCGGGGGACTGGCAAATTGCGACGCCAACTCATCAGCCGCCAGCGCCTTGCCAGCCAACAGACAGGCTATGAACAAACATAATATTCTCTTCATGATTTCACCTCACTGGCGTCCCACAGGGCCCCGCCAAGGCTGAAGCGGTTTAGACTGAAGGCTGAAGGCAAAACACGAATTCAATAACCTGAGACTATCGTAAGTGACATCGCATCTAATTATGCATAATGATGCGAATTTCCTAACAGTCTTCAGCCTTCAGCCTATTAACCTGCGTCCTATGGGACGCTAGTGGTTTCACCTCTTTCTTTATCGTCTGATTGTAGACAGTCTTCATCGACCTGTCCATTATCTGTTGCGCCAAGTTTCTTAGCCGAATCTTGGGACAGCATTAGACGTCGGAAGGAATGTTTACGTTTACGATGTCCGGTTGGATATTCCTTGTTGGATATTGGGTGTTCAATGTGATTGCTATTTGCATACCGTTCGCTTTCCGTACTATGATTACGCCGGTTCACTGGCATTGGTAACCCTGCGGAGTAAATTGTGGATTCTTTACGCGAATTGTATCGGATCGGCTTTGGACCATCATCCTCCCACACCATGGCTCCGAGGGAGGCAAGCAAACGTTTCCGCAACCGGTGCTCAACGGCGACCACATACCGCATCACGCTATACGGCAGTCTCGCCGCCACCGGCAAGGGGCATTTGACGGATGCGGCTATCGGGAGTGTCCTGTCCCCCACCCCATTTGAAATCGTATGGAAACCCCGGGAAACACTCCCACAACACCCGAACGCCATGCGATTCGAGGGGTTCGACAGCACGGGCCAGATCCTGGACGAGTGGACCGTCTACAGCGTCGGCGGCGGTGCCATCATGGACGATAGCGGCACGCCCGCGCCGCATGGATCGGTCTACCCGATTCACTCCATGGAAGAACTTCTGGAATGGTGCGACAAGAACGGCGCCTCGGCCTGGACATTGGTGGAGTCCTGCGAAGGGCGGGAAATCTGGCCGTTTCTCCAGCGCGTCTGGACAACGATGCGCGCCGCAGTGGAACGCGGACTGTCGGCGGAAGGGACACTCCCCGGCGTCTTGAAATTGCCGCGAAAAAGCCATCGGTATCATATCCGGGCCCGTCAACTCGAGGGTTGGCTCCGGCGCACAGCGTTGTTGGCTTCCTATACGGTCGCCGTCTCGGAGGAAAACGCCGCAGGCGGGGAAATCGTAACCGCCCCGACCTGTGGCGCCTGCGGCACCCTCCCGGGGATCCTCTATTTCCTTGCCGAAACCGAGGGATTGAATGAAACGGAAATCCTGCGGGCGCTGGCCACAGCCGGACTGGTGGGGAATCTCATCAAGTTCAACGGCTCTATTTCCGGGGCCGAGGTCGGTTGCCAGGGTGAGGTGGGTTCCGCCTGCGCCATGGCGGCGGCCGCCGCCACGCAATTGCTGGGAGGCTCCCCCCGACAAATCGAATACGCCGCGGAGATCGGCATCGAACACCATCTCGGTTTGACCTGCGACCCCGTGGCCGGCCTCGTTCAGATCCCCTGCATCGAACGGAACGCCTTCGCCGCCACCCGCGCCCTGGATGCCGCCGTCTATGCCCTCCTTTCCGACGGGCAGCACCGTGTCAGCTTCGACGACGTCGTCAAAACGATGGCCGAGACCGGGCGCGACCTCCAGTCCGGCTACCGTGAAACCGCCACCGCAGGCCTCGCACGGACCTGGATGGGCAAGTATGCCTCCCTGCCCGGGTCATGATGCCATAATTGTTCATTTATAACCACTCAGCGAGGAGTCAGCGAGGAGTCAGGGGGCGCAGCAGTTGTATATGGCTTTCGTCCCCTGCCGCCTTGTGCTGCAGGAGCGGAAGTTTATGGACCATGCAGCTAATATCTCGCTGACGATGGTCTCGTTGGCATTAACGGACATAAGGACATCAGAGAATATGTTTTCACTGCATCATACAGAAATCAAGAAGTCGCCTCTTTCGCAAGAGAGAGAGCATTATCTGGATACTATTGTTGTCCCTAGCGATCCTCACACGCGATTTACAAAACGGCGGCCGGTGGTTCCAGGAATTCAAATTTTGTTGGTGATCGCCGGCTTGTGTTCCCCATATGCGGCGCCGGCAGTCCGGGCCGAAGCCCCGGCGGCGACCACCACCGCCGCGCCGGAAACCCCGGTTGACGCCGCCTTCACCGTCCCGCCCTACCTGCAGGATCTCCGCGCAGACCGCGTGACCGTGATGTGGTGGAGCGCCGGGGGGACCTATGGCTGGGTGGAATACGGCGAAACCAAAGCGATGGGAAAGAGAGCGGACACGGTCATCGACGGCATGCGTGAAGTCACCGTCAGCCGGCACGCCGTCCGCCTGTCCGGCCTCACACCCGCGACCCGTTACTTATACCGGTTGGGCATGCGTTCTATCATCAGCTACAAGAAGAACTCCGTGAGATGGACGGAAGATATCTACTCTCCTGTCTATTCGTTCACCACACCGTCGTCGCGGGACACACAGGTGCGCTGTGCGATCTTCAACGATACGCATAACGACACAGACATCGCGCCGCTCCTGTCCCTGCCCGGCGTGAAGCCGGTCGATTTCAGCCTTTTCAACGGGGACAGTTTCGCGGATATCCGTTCCGGACCGGAGGCGCTGGCCCGCCTGCGCTCTTATACTACGGCCGTTGACGGCGCTTCGCGACCCGCCGTGTTCGTGCGCGGCAATCAAGACTTGCGCTTCGCATACTCCACGAACCTGCGGAGCCTTTTTACCTATCCGGAAGACCGGTGCACCTTCGCCTTCACGCGCGGTCCGGTGCGCTTCGTGGTTCTCGATTGCGGCGAGGACAAGCAGGACGCCGATCCCTCGTATGGCGGCATGGTTGACTTCTCGCTGTTTCGGGCGGAAGTCCGCAACTGGCTGGCCCGCGAGATCGCATCCGACGCATTCCGGCAGGTCCGGTGGCACGTGCTCATTCACCATATACCGCTGTACGGCCCCTCCGGCTCAAAATATTCCCAACCCTATTACCTGCCGGTGCTGGCCAATGCGGTCTTCGATCTGGCGATCAACGGGTATACGCACCAGGCCACGGTCCTGAACCGCGGCACGTGGAGAAATCCGTACCCCGTGGTGATCGGTGGCGGCCCCGGTCCGGCAGCGACCGTGACGGTGTTCGAAGCGAACGCCATCGGCTGGAACGTCACAGTACTCGACCGAACGGGCAAGGTGCTGATCAAGGGGCGTGGAGGAATATGATGTTTATGACAACGGGAAAGCACGCTGGCATTCTTGTCGTCATACTATTGGCCCATACCGCCCTGTTCGCCGCAAGGGCGGCGGAGCCGGTCCGGCCTGTTCCCCCCTCGCAATCGCCAACGCCGGCGGCCAAGACTCCGCCGTCGCCTCCGCCAGTTGACGCCGCCTTCACCGTCCCGCCCTACCTGCAGGATCTCCGCTCCGACCGCGTGACCGTGATGTGGTGGAGTGCCAAACAGTCCTATGGCTGGGCGGAGTACGGCGAAACCAAAGTGCTGGGAAAGAGAGCGGACACGGTCGTCGAAGGCCTGCGGGAAGTCAACGCTAACCGACACGCCGTCCGCCTGCCCGGCCTCATGCCCGGGACTCGCTACTGGTACCGCACCGGCATACGCTCGATCGCCAGTCACACGACAAGCAACGTGCAATGGGGGGCGGCCATCTATTCTCCGGTCTATTCGTTCACCACGCCCTCACCGCAGGATGCCAAGGTGCGCGGGGTGATCCTCGCCGACACGCATAATAACGCAACCTTTGGGCCCCTGCTGGCCCTGCCGGGCGTGGAGCCGTTCGATTTCAGCCTCTTCAACGGCGACTCTTTCGGGGATATCAGGAACGAGGGGCCTTGTCTGGCCCTCCTGCGCGCGTACATCGAACTCGTCAATGGCGCTTCGCGGCCCGCCATGTTCGTACGCGGCAATCACGAGTTGCGCAACTGGTACGGCCCGTACTTGCGAAATCTGTTCACCTATCCGGAGGGTCACCCCTACTTCGCCTTCACGCGCGGTCCGGTGCGCTTCGTGGTCCTCGATTGCGGCGAGGCTGTGCGGGACTCCCATCCCATGTGTGGCGGCACGCTCGACTGCTCGTCCATGCGAGTGGAAGTCGCCCAATGGCTGGAGCGCGAAATCGCCGCGGACGCTTTCCGGCAGGCCCGGTGGCGCATTCTCATCGTGCACATCCCGCTCTATGGCGACGGATGTTCCGAACATTCCAGGCCCCTGTATCTGCCAGTGCTGGCCAAAACCAAATTCGATCTGGAGATCAACGGCCACATCCATACTTCAAGGCTTTTGAAACCCGGCGCGGCCGGAAACCCCCACCCCGTGGTGTCCGTCGGCGGTTTCAACTCGGCCGTGGGTGTGTTCGAAGCGACCGCCACCGGCTGGAATTTCAAGGTCCTCGATGGCACGGGCAAGGTTCTGGTCGAGGAACGAAGCGGAAGACGGTGAAGAAGAACGTCAAGAAGGAGCGGAGCAATGCTTGTGGGGCAGACCTTGCCCGTTGACGAAGATGCCGCCTGGGACTGTCCCTTGCTCGGTCCATTGATGCGTGCGCCTCTCACAAATGCTTGCCCTCCGTTCTTCATGTGTTTCCGGCCAGTTTCGCGGGGAGGGACGTCCATGTTATTGACTCTGCGATTCACTGGCGTCCCGCAGGGACGCCAAGACTGAAGGCTGAAGGTAAAACACGAATTCAATAACCCGAGACTATCGTAAGTGACATCGCGCTTAATCATGCAGAATGATGGGAATCTTCTAATAGTCTACAGCCTATCAACCTATCAACCTGCGTCCTATCGGACGCTATTGACTCTGTATTTCATTTCCCAGAAGTTTATCCAGCGCCGCGTCGGTGGCCTGCAACCGCAGTGAGAACTGCTTGAAATCATTGACGGCCCCGGGGTTCCAGATGCGTTCGCTCATCGTGGCCACCCGTTGGCGCAGGCTGGGAAGCTCGACCTCCTCCTTCTGTTCCCATGCACACATCTGCGCGCCCAGGACCAGGTTGGTGGGCGACACCTCGATCGGCTTCCCGTAGGCACGGGATTGCTTCCACCAGCTTTCCCAACGGTACATGTTCCAGCCGTAGATGTATTCCGGCGACCAATTCCGCTTGCCCACCACATAGAGCGGCTGCCACGAGGTGTTGATCACCGGATAGCCCTGGGCAATCAGGTCCGGCGCGATGTTGTACTTGCTCTCGAACACCATCACGGTGATATCGCGGGGAATATCGGTTTTCCCTTCCTTGTGGAATCCCTCCCAGACGATGGTCTTCTTCCCGTGTTTTCTGACGATCTCATTCATTCGCACGATGAAGTGCCGGTATAGCTCGGTACTATCAGCCAACTGGTGTTGAGCCCTGTAGCTCTGGCAATCCACGCACGTGTTCCAAGGCCCGATCTTGGCCTCATCGGCCCCCACGTGCAGATACTCGCTGGCACGGAAGATTGCCGCCATCTCCCCGACCAGCACATCCAAGGCCTGATAGACCGCTTCCCGCCCCGGGCAAACAACGTTGCCGCCTCCAGGCTTGTTGGCAAACAGGTCCGGCATGGCCGACAGTATGGCGGAAGCGTGGCCCGGGACATCCAGCTCCGGAAGGATCGCCACGCCGCGGTCGCGCGCGTAGATTTCCAGGTCCTGGAGTTCCGATACCGTATAGTGGCGGTTCGTTGTCGCCAGTTTCGGGAACGCCGTTGAAGGGAAGGTGAACGACTGGTCATCCGTGAAGTGAACCTGCAGGTAGCGGATCTTGTACCAGCGGCACAACTCCACCATCTGCTTGAGCGTTTCCGGACTGTGCCAGGCCCGGGCCGCGTCAATCATCAGCCCGCGATATGCCGCAAACGGCTCGTCGTTTATGGTCAGCCTCGGCACGGTCACCCGGCCGTTCTCCGCGGAGAGCAACTGGAGCAGACTGGCTGTTCCGGCGGCAACCGCCGCATAGTTGCCGCCACGCACGGTCGCCTTGCTGTCAACGGCCAGGGTATAAGCCTCCCCCTTCAAGGAGGGGTCCATCACCAGGCAAACATCCCCCTCGCGCGGCGCCTCGTCGCTGACCGCCGCCAGCTTGCCGGTCAGCCGCCGCATTTCCCCGGCGACGATGGCCGCCAGCGGGCGCAGCTCGCCGTTTCCGCACACAATCCGTTCGCCAAGCGCCAACCGGCCCTCCCTCGAAGAAACCGATCGGGGAGATGGGATAATCGGCAATCCGGCGGCCGTCGCGCCGACAGCATCGTTCCCCCCGCACAGACAAAGAATCATCCATAACCCGCACACTACTGCAACTCGCTCAGTTGTCTTCATGGCATCCTTCCCTGTTTAGTAATAACTCACGTAGTCTGAATTCAGTAGTCTGAATTCAGTATTCAGAATTCAGTATTCAGAATTCAGAATAGACTGCAAATACGCCTCCATTAATCTCGTTCTGACTCCTGACTACCTGAGTAGTAACCCTATCTTCTACCTGGTTTTGCCAAAAGAAATGCGTAAAGACTCGCTTAGTCGACGGCACAGGAAAGCAATAAACGTCCACTCTGCAACCCTGTCACTCTGCCACTCTCTTCTATTGGAACGTATACGTCGTGCCCTGTGGCGGGATAAGGGCTATATCTTGACCGCCGGTCGCGTTCGGATAGCCGGCTGTGTATGTTATTTTCCACTCACCGTTCGGCAGTGTCACAGTCGTATCCTGCGCAAGGCCCGCGAAATTGCCCCCAGAAGCATTTGTTCTTCGCATCAGGAATAGAATCCCGCTTGTGGATTGCGGCTGGAATCCAGTGGTGTCAAACGTCAGCGTCGCGCCGTTCGGCAGCACTGAGCCGGCCACGATCATGTCGTGCGAGGCGTTGCTGACGATCCGCATCACACAGCGCGAGCCGGACTCAAACGTCAACGTACCGCCAACCGTCAGGGTTCCAACAGTGCCGGTTTCACCAGCCGCCACTGTTCCGCTGTTGCTCACACTGCCGCTGACCGTGCCGGTGCCGCGCAGTGTGCCGCCGGCATCCACGGTCACCGTGCCGGTGCCCGTCGCCGATCCGGTGCCATTGTTCGCAAGCAGTGTGCCGCTGCTGACCGTCGTCCCACCGCTGTAGGTGTTCGAGCCGGAGAGCTTCAGCGTGCCGGTGCCGGACATGGTCAGGCTGCCACTGCCGGTGATCGCGCTGTCAATCGTCCCGCTCGCGACCGATGTGTCCACATAGCCCGCGGCGCCCAGGACCACCGCCCGCGAGGCATTGACCGTCATCGCAAGGCCGAACTGCAGAGTGCCGCCGCTGAAAGTTAGCGTGCCGGTACTGCCAGTATAAGTGCCGAGGTTGCTGTCGTCGCTGATATTCAATTTCCCGCCGCTTAACGTCGTGCCGCCGCTGTATGTGTTCGCGCCCGTCAGCACCTGCGTGCCGGTGCCGGACATGGTCAGGCTGACTGCGCCACGGATCGAGCCGGAGAAGGCCGTGCTGCCGGAGGGAGTGAGGACCAGGGCCGCCGCACTGCCGGCGCTGTTGGTGACCACGCCGTCCCCGGTTACCGAGGCTAGGGTCTGAGTGACGCCGTGCAGGTCGAGAACGCCCGCTGCCGCAAGGCCCACCGCTGCGCTGGAAGGGAGTTTGGCCGCAGGGTTCATGTCGCAAACAAGGGTAGTGTCGTCAAGGAAGACCGTCAAATCGGACGATGACTGGGCTCCCTTGAATCCGATGGTGTGGCTTCCAGCAGTCGAAATCGTGAACGTCTGGGAGTCGGCCTTCCAGGTACTACCTGCACTGTTCCAAGAGCGGGTGGAGCCGACCTGGACGCCGTCCACGGTGACGAAGTACGGATTCACCTCTGATCCACTGCGCCCATTCGCCTTCCAGCCCAGCGTATAGGTGCCCGGAGCAAGGGTGAGAGTCTGCTTGATGCCGCCTGTCCTCTGGAGGCCCACAGCCGCTCCGCTGTTCGCGGGAACAGCCCATGTGCCGCCGCCAGTGATTGAATAGACGAACTCGGGGTCTCCCGTCCATACAACAGAGGTCTTCTGTGCAACGCCCATCAAGGTGTAGTAGACATAGTCCCCAATTCCCGGATCGGTGAACCCCGGATTCTGGAGCGAGACCGGGGGAACACCGCCCACGCCCAGCATCAGCGTCCCGCCGTTGATCGTCGTCGCGCCGCTGTACGTGTTATTGATTCCGGCGATCCTCAGAATTCGCGTGCCGGTGCTGGTCAGTCCGCCCGATCCGGATATCGCGCCGCCTACAGTCAGCGTCCCGCCGCCCGAGCCGCCGAAGGTCACATCCGTACCCAGGGTGATATTGTTTCCGATCCACACGGGAGCCGCGCTGTTCTGGTTGACCTGCGGCAGGGTGGCGCCGTTGTTGGTCAGGGTCACGCTGTTGCCTCCCAAGGTCGCCGTGGCCCCGCCGAAGTTGAGCTGGTTGACCAGGAACCCGCTGGTGAGCATGTTCGTGGCCGTATAGGTCCCGGCCTGATTGAAGTTCAACGTATAGTACCGTCGGCCCACGTTCTGCGGCGCAGCCACCAAGCCCGTTTCGTTCGTCCAGTTCCCAGCCGTCTCCCATCCACCGGATACCGTGTTGGTCCAGAAGAAGGTACTCGCCGCCTCGTGAATCACCAGGGTGTAGGCCTGCGTCCCGGTGTACCCCTGCGCATCCTGGGCCTGCACCGTGAAGGTGTAGGTTCCGACGGCAGTGGGCGTGCCCGACAGCACTCCGTCCGTCGTCAAGCTCAGACCGGGTGGCAAAGATCCGGATACGACGGTGTTGGTGTATGGCGTCGCCCCGCCAAAGTCCGTCAGGTTCTGGCTGTAGGTGACGTCGTTCATTCCAGCAGGGAAAGTCTCCGGCTCGATCGTGATCGTCGGCGAAGAGGGAGCGACCAGCCTGATCCTACTGCCGTCCATGACGATGTTCGTGGAGAAAGCGCCCGCCAGCGAGCCACTGTCAATGACCGGAGTGGCCGATACGGTGCCGGAGAAGCCGGCGACCGTGTTGGTGGCCAGCAGATAGGTTCCCGCAGGCAGATTGTCCGGCAGGGTGAGATGGATCGTCGTGCCATTCATCGTCACCGACCCGGTGAACCGCATCGTCGCGCCGTTCGTGAAGACCGCGAAGGCGCCGCTGGCATACGTGACGTTGCCGGTTATGGCGCCGCTTCCGCCCAGCGTCGCGCTGGAGACGACATTGACCGTCCCGGTGACAGACCCGTTGACCAGCAGTGTCCCGTTGCTGACCGTTGTCCCGCCCGAGTACGCGCTGGCCCCGCCCAGGACCTGCGTGCCGTCGCCCGCCTTGACCACGCTGATGGCGCCGCCGATGGAGCCGGAGAAGGTCGTACTGCCGGAGGAAGCATTGAGGGCCAGGTTCGCCGTCACGGCGCTGGCGCTGTTGGTGACCACGCCGCCCCCGACGCCGGAGTCGGACAGAGAAGCCACGGTCTGGCTGAAGCCGTTCAGGTCCAGCGTGCCGCTAGCGCCGATGGACACCCGCGCATTCGTCGGCAGGAAGTTGCCGCCACCAAACCATTTCCGGCTCAGGTAGCCCATGACCTGCGTCCATTCCGTATCAGTCAACACCCGGTTGTACACCTGGATCTCCCCAATCAGCCCGATCCAATTGTCCACCACCGCCGGCGCCGTCCCGATCGTGGTGGTCTGCCCCGCGCCCAGTGTGCTGCCGGACGTACCGGAACCAATGCTGATGCCGTTGGTGTAAAAAGTGGAGCTGGTACCACTGCCTGAGTAGGACAGCCCGGCAATAAAGGCGCTGTTCAGTGGAATGGTCCCCGTCGAGGTGCCCAGCGTAGCGACATACGGCGCGCTAAGTTGCAACCCGCTATTGCTGGTGTCGCCGTTCGTTCGGAACTCACGGCCACCCCTATCGTTGGGGCCAAGGATGGCCTGCACTCCACCCGCTGTTTTGACCACTGCTACCACCGTCTCGCTGGCCGAACTGGCCGATAGAGCGCTGTTCATCCGCGAGTTGTTGAATGTAAGCGCGGGGAGCCCGTTGATAGCGTTCATCGTCAGCGTCGGATAGGAACCGCTGACTCCCGACGCATGGCGTCCGTTACCGCTGAGATCGTTCCATTGCGTCACCTGGGAGGAACCGTTGATTGCGACCGAGGACAGGTCGCGGGCGTCCAGCCAGAGGCTGGCGCCGGCCACGGGGTTTCCACCCAGTTTCAGCGTCCCTCCGTTGATCGTCGTAGCACCGCTGTACGTGTTGTTCGTGCCGATGACCACGAGAATCCCCGTGCCGGTTTTGGTCAGCCCGCCCGAACCCGACATCGCGCCGCTGACCGTCACCGCTCCGCCGCCCGAACCGCCGAAGGTCACATTCGTGCCCATGGTGATATCGTTTCCGATCCACACGGGAGCCGCGCTGTTCTGGTTGACCTGCGGCAGGATGGCGTCGTTGTTGGTCAGGGTCATACTGTCGCCTGCCAGGGTCGCCGTGGCCCCGCCGAAGTTGAGCTGGTTGAGCAGAAACCCGTTGGCGAACGTGTTCGAGGCCGTGTAGCTGACGGGATTGTTGAAGTTGAGCGCATAGTACCGCCGCCCCGCGTTCAGCGGCGCGAACACCACGCCAGTGTCGTTCGTCCAGTTCAACGCCGTGTCCCAGCCGCCGGACACCGTGTTTGTCCAGAAATAACTGCTCGGCATCTGCTGAATGGCCAGAGTGTAGTCCCGCGTCCCGGTGTACTCCTGCGCATCCTTGGCCTGCACCGTGAAACTGTAGTTTCCAGCGGTAGTGGGCGTGCCCGACAGCACACCGCCCGTCGTCAGGCCCAGGCCCGGCGGCAAAGATCCTGAAAAGACGGTGTTGGTGTAAGGCGTCATCCCGCCCACGACGGTGAGGGTCTGGCTGTAGGCGACGTCGGTCATTCCGGCAGAAAGATTGTCCGGCGAAAGAACGATCGTCGGTGTTGAGGGGGCCATCAGCTTGACACTACTGCCGTCCATGACGATGTTAGTGGTGGTGGCGCCCACCAGCGAACCGCTGTCAATGATCGGAGTGGCCGTGACGGTGCCGGAGAAGCCGGACGTCGTGTTGGTCGCCAGTAGATAGATGCCCGCAGTCAGATTGTCCGGCAGGGCGATGTGGACCGTGGTGCCGTTCATCGTCACCGGCCCGGTGAACCGCATCGGCGCGCCGTTCGTGAAGACCGCGAAGGCGCCGCTGGCATACGTGACGTTCCCGGTAATGGCGCCGGTTCCGCCCAGCGTCGCGCCGGAGACCACGTTGACTGTCCCGGTGACCGACCCGTTGACCCGCAGGGTCCCGTTGCTAACCGTCGTTCCGCCCGAGTACGCGCTGGCCCCGGTCAAGACCTGCGTGCCGTCGCCAGATTTAACCAGGCCTACCGCGCCGCCGATGGAGCCGGAGAAGGCCGTACTGCCTGAGGAGGGATTGACGATAAGGGTCGCCGTCGTGGTACTGGCGCTGTTGGTGACCACGCCGCCCGCACCGCCGGAGTCGGAGAGCGAGGCGACGGTCTGGACCTGGCCGTTAAGGTCCATTACGGAACCCGCGGCGACGGACAGGGGGGTATTTGTCGGTAGCAGACCCTTGCTCGAAACGGCTTGCAGGGAGAAACCATACAGGTGCCAACTGGCGCCGACCAGGTTAGTCGCACTCAGCGTCAAGGTGCCGCCCGCGCCAGCGGTGCAAAGAACGTCAATGTAGTTCCCGGTCGCGTTGGCATCCTCGTTCACATTGGCCAACGCCGTTGACGAGCCAGCCAAACCCGGATCAAACGCCCAGTTCACCGTACGAGTGCCCACACTGCCATACGTACGGTAGTAGATCCTGGCATCGTAGCCTTGACCGGGGGTAAGACCGGTGAGGGTCATCGTCTGCACATTACCGGCGACGGCATTTATGAGCCAGTAGAAATGATTCAGCAGTGAGTATGTCTGTTGACCTGATGCCGGTTGGAATCCACCGGGGAAACTATCCGAAACGCCGTAGTTGCCCCAATTACTCAAGGACCAGTTTATGGAGCCGTTCGAACCGGAAGCAGCAATGCCCGTGTCCTTGAAAGTAACCCCGTTGATGGACAAGTCGGAGCCCTGGTTGAAAGCCAAGGCCAGGACGTAGCCGCCGGGACCGTAAAGCGTATTAGCCGTCCCAATGCCGGAGTTGGCGTCGCTGGTGAAGGTTTGCGAGGACGCGGACGCGGTAACACCACCCAACTTCACCGTACCTCCGTTGATGACGGTTGCTCCCGCATAGGTATTGTTCGTGCCGGCAATGGTCAGCGTGCCGGAGTTGGTCTTAGTCAGCCCGCCGGGGCCGGACAGCGCGCCGGAGAGGGCCAGCGTTCCACTGCCCGTTCCGCCGAAGGTCACATTCGTGCCCAGGGCCAGGCTGTTGTTGACCGTGACGGGAGCCGCACTGTTCTGGTTGACCTGCGGCGGGGTGGCGTCGTTGTTGGTCAGGGTCATGCTGTTGCCTATCAAGGTCGCGGTGGCTCCGCCGAAGTTGAGCTGGTTGAGCAGGAACCCGTTGGCGAACGTGTTCGAGGCCGTGTAGGTCCCGGCCTGGTTGAAGTTCAGCGCGTAGTACCGTTTACCCGTGGTCGCCGGCGCGGTCACCGCGCCCGTATCGTTGGTCCAGTTCCCCACCGCCTCCCAGCCGCCGGACACCGTGTTGGTCCAGAAGAAACTGGTCGGCGAAAGTTGAATAGCCAGGGTGTATTCTTTGCTCCCGGTGTACCCCAGCGCGTCCCTGACCTGCACCGTGAAGGTATAGCTTCCAAGTGTATCCGGCGTGCCCGAAAGCAGACCGTTGATCGCGAGGTTAAGGCCCGGCGGCAAAGATCCTGAAATGACGGTGTTGGTGTAAGGTGTCGTCCCGCCGCTGGCGGTCAGGGTCTGGCTGTAAGCGACGTCGGTCACTCCAGGCGGGAGGGTGTCCGGCGAAAGCGCGATAGCCGGTGGCGTGGTACTCCAGAGATACCGGACGAGTACGATGCCCGAGCCGCCGTTGCCGCCAATGTTGCCGCTAGCGCCACCACCACCACCACCGCCTGTATTGGCGACACCCTTGGTCCCGACGCCCGATCCCGAACCCAAGCCTCCGCCACCCGACCCAACGCTTCCAATTGTGCTGTTGTCGAGGCGACCGCCGCTACCCCCGCCCGCAAACCAGCCGCCAGGCGACCCGGCAACAGCCGCAAACACCGTATATTCCGCGCCTGCGCCACCGGCCCCACTTACCGAAGAGCTTGCCGCACCACCCAAGCCCCCCTTGCCGCCGCCGCCACCGCCGAGATGATAAGTGCCGTCGTAACCGGCACCTCCGACATTGCCCTGCCCATTCGTTCCGTTGCCAGGAGTCGAGTAGTTACTACTGCCGCCACCACCGGAACCACCCGTTTGTCCTGCCCCGCCGTCACGCGCTCCACCATTGCCGCCCCCGGTAGCGATCAGCAAACCAAAGATTGAGGTGCCGCCATTGGTACCAACGGCCACCTGGGCTACCGACCCTGCACCCACCGTAACGGGCGTATTTCCGGACGCGACGGCACACGACGATGTATAGATCACACCGCCAGCACCGCCGCCACCACCATCGTGGTAACCGCCAGCACCGCCGCCAGCCACCACCAGCACTTCGCCCGTCACAACGCAGGGGACGTACATGGTGGCCGCGCCTGTGTTGGTGAAGGCATGGACGACATAGCCGTTGGTATAGGCCGGAGACGAACGGGGATTCTGCCCGCTGGAATCCAGATAGGTGATCGTTCCGCCGGAGCCGCTGTTGTCCACATAGAACGTATTTGTCGTGGTGTAGGCTGTCGCTGAACTGTTATCGGTCACCTTGGCGTAGATGGTGTACGTTCCCATGGGCAGGGCGCCCAGGTTCACCGGGTGCGTTATGGATGAGGAGTTGTTCGTCGTCCAAGCCGCCACCGAGTTCGTGTAGATCGTCACGGAACAAGGGAACGTGGCGTTCACGACGGTGGCCGTGGCCATGATCGAGGAGCCGGCGGCGATTGACTGTCCGTTCGCCGGAGTCACCGTGATCGTGATAGCGGCCGCCCAAGGATACCGGACAATCACGATGCCAGAGCCGCCCTTACCCCTGGTAGTGGCATTATCTGCGCCGCCGCCACCGCCCGTGTTGGCGGTTCCATCGGCGCCCGAGTCCCCGCCGCCGTAGTTGGGACTGTTCACGGCATTGTACGCACAGCCGCCCTGGGCATAGTATTTCGTAGTGCCGCTGATCGAGGAGGCCCCCGCCGCACCGCCAGCGCCCCCAGAGCTTGTGCCGGTCACGCCTACGCCACCGGCACCGCCCCCGCCGCCACCCCGTCCCGATGTTCCGGCCGCACCGCC
>Ga0247841_10008253_pt1 | contig 15095 bp, 12 predicted proteins | sample LaCruzMarch2015__2_FD_192410 | JGI IMG/M metagenome (GOLD analysis project Ga0247841, IMG submission 192410) | Freshwater microbial communities from meromictic Lake La Cruz, Castile-La Mancha, Spain - LaCruzMarch2015_18m | ecosystem: Environmental > Aquatic > Freshwater > Lake | place: Spain...
TGAAGGCGAAAACCGTGCGCCTCTCTCTCGACCGCAAGCGGCTGGGACTCGACGGGACGCTTTCGGCGCGGGACGAGTACCGCGGCCGCGCGATTCCCGACTGGGAAACCAGGGGAATCGAAATACCGGCGGAGAACTTCGTGCTTCTCGTCATCGAACCGGAGAAGAAGCAATGAACGGAGGGAGATGGGTGATAAGGGACAGGCAGGATGCGGTGACAGGTGACAAGTAACAGGTAGAAACGAAACGTCGACAGACAGGAACAGTACGGCGATGATCTAACGCTGCGGTTCTCTTGACCTGTAACCTGACGCCTGTTACCTGTCGCGTCGTTGGGAATCCGTGATCTATCGCATATCACGTATCGCCGTGATGGGGGGATGGATGAACAAAATAGCGGTGTTTTCGGTCGGTGCGGCATTGATGGCGGGGGTGGTGTGGGGGGCGGAAGTGAATCTTGTGAAGAACGGCGGGTTCGAGGAGGAGCAGAAGGTCAACACCGAGCAGCAACAGCCCTATGTGGAGCTGCTGGCGCGGTTTGTTGACATCGAGCAGGGGGAGTTTGTGGCCATGCCTGTCGGCTGGACCCCGAATGTGTCCGACGGATGGCTGAAAGGGCAGGCCTCGGCGTTGCGCTACGTCCGCGGGGAACCCGGCAAGGACGTTCACGGCGGGACCCGGGCGCTGATGATCTCCTCCAAGAACCATGCGGCGGTGATGGACGGGCGCGTGGCCGTCGAGTCCGAGCGGATCCCCGGCCAGCCGTCCTTGAAGTTGAACGGCCCGAACCGCTTCAGCATCTACGCGAAGGGAACGGGGAATTTGATGGTGTATGCCTACACCTATGATAAACGCGGGCTCAACATCTACGGCAAGGTGAAGTCTTCCCCGGACAAGTTCGTTCTGACGGATACCTGGACCAAGTGCGAGGGGACAATCGAGTTCACCGGCCCGGAGGTCGGCTATTGCATTCTGGTTATCGCCGCCGGCAACGGCGCCGCCACCATTGACGACGCGGAGCTCTTTGGAGAATAGACGCCGGGGGTCTCGTCGCCGCGAACGAATTCACGGCGACAGGTAACACGCGGCAAGTAACAAGTGACAGGTACCAGAAAAGGGAGAAGCATGGCCGTTCTTCCGATGATTGACCCGTCACCTGTCACCGGTAACGGCGGGAGGGTACAGTGAAAAGGATACTGGAGACCGTTGGGGGCACCCCCGGCAAGTGCGTTCGCAATGTGCGCGTCGCCTTGGAGCAGGGCCCGGTTTCCCTCCCGGTCCGCGTTGCCCGCGGGCGCAAGGATGGTCCGGTACTGGTGGCGGCGGCTGGTGAGCACGGAACGGAAGTCAACGGCATCGCCGTCATCGACCGGATTTTTCAGGAGGTCTCCTGCGATCGGCTCCGGGGAACGCTGGTGGCCGTTCCTGCGATCAACCCGTGGAATGTCCGGGGGCGTGGTTTCCCTCCCGGTGTGGAAGATCCCAGTCCGTGGGACACCTGTTACCGGTGGCCGGGCGATGTCGCCGGCACTCCCGCCGAGCGGATAACGGCGACCCTCGCTGCCACCGTCATGGACGATGCGGATGTGGTCATCAACATCCATGCCTGGAGCTGGTACTCTTCTTCCTGCGCTTTCACGTGGCGGGGGGACCCGCGGTCCGTCCGGCTGGCGAAGGTTTTCGGCCTTCCGTTCGTGGATTTCAGTTTTCCCCGGTACTGTGAGGGCCGGAAAGAGAAGCTGCATCCGCGGCACAACATGCTGACGCAGTATATCCTCTCGCGCGGAAAGTCCGCCATGCTGGTCGAGCTGCGAACGCATCACTGGCAGTTTCCGGAGAGCGTGGCGGCCGGTCTGCGGGGTCTGCGGAACGTCATGATCTCCCTGGGGATGCTGCCCGGCGAAGTTTCTCTTCCCACCCGGCAGTTTGAGAGCACCGGCAAGGAGGAGGTCGTGCGCGCGTCCCACCGGGGACTCTATGTTCCGCTCAAGGAAATAGGGGACAGGGTTCGAAAGGATGAAATGCTCGGTTATCTGCTGGACATGGAGACCGGGAGGAGGACCGAAGTGAAGAGTCCGTGCGCCGGCGGTGTGTGGTTGAACAGCCGGGTGGGCCCGGGGCAGTGCGCCCTGGAGGATCTGCATTCCTACGCGGACCGGGGAGATATGCTGGCCATGATCAAGCACATCCGCGTATCCACAAGCATCGGCGAATGCCAGCGTTAGACTTGATTCGCACGATATCGGCAGATCTGAACAGCACGCGCCGCCTGCTCGCCGTACTCCCTGCATCGCGATTTATACCGGGTCGTCTTCATCCATAGAACTGTGTTGGCTGCGTCGTCGGCATTGTCAGCGTACGTTCTTGTACGCCTTCGCGCCGCCTCGCAGCCGCCTTGCTCTCTGGCGAATCCAGCCCGGTATACTCTATGGTTGACCACGAATTGGTAGTACCTGCCGGACGCACAGAGATCAATGTCAACCCGCCTTTCATCTATGGTGTTGCCTTTTTGGTCATAGAGTCTGAATCGGTAGTAGGGAAGGCCAAAACAGATACAGGCGCCGACGCGTCAGAGCGTTCGATATGGACGCCCCTGCAGGAAGGTGACCACGCGAAGATCGGGAAACCGGTGTTTCACCTGTCCGGCGTAGTAACGCATCCCGATTTCCTCGGACAGTTGATGGGAGGTCTCAATAAGCGGGACACCGGCGTCGATTGCATAGTGCATCATCAATTCGTCCGTCTCGCCACAGATCCCCACTTCCGCCCCATGGAGAATACTCTCTCGAAGCCAGTACACATTCGAGAGCAGACCGAGACCTCCCCAGAAGTTACCCACCCGCCGCACTCGTTTCTTCAGGTCGCCGGCCACGCGAATCGTCCCCTCAATCCGCAAGCGCCGTTTGATGTCATCGGCCAGAGCCGCCACGGTAGTCGGTCGGGCCAGTTCATAGACACTTTCCCATCCGTGGTCGCAGTATTTGCGTGTAAGCCCCACCGCATCGGCAAACGCCTTTTCATGCCCGAAGCGATCCAACCCATAGTGACACACAAAGACCGTGAGGCCATGTTTCTCAATCAAGCGCCGCCGTCGACTGTTGGGATGCCGGGACGGCTCGAGCGGTCCGACGTTGGGCGTCAGCCAACGGTAGGGGGGCATCTCGCGCTTCTCGGCGAAAAGCGGCGCTTCGTGGCACACCACGATATTGCACGATTGCCGAACCGCTTCGGTCAGCGCGGCGACGTTCGCCATCCAGGTAATCAGCACGCCCCGCACCGGCGTGTCGGCCGACCCGCTGTGGTAACCGCCATCAGGCCAGAGCATGTAGTCCATCCCCAGAAACTCCTCAACGATCCCCACCAAATCCGCGCACGTGGGCGCAGGTCTCACGTGGCAAGCACTTTTCCGGAGCTGTTGTCTCCGGGACCGCCGCATTTCATTGTTGACCGTGGATTTCGCCATCGCATCTTCTCCCCTTCTTTTCAGACATGGGGGACTGACCCCCTCCTCTACAGTTGTTCTAACGGAAAACAATGTTTTATGATACACTGAATGCCATAACAATGGAAGCACTCAGAACCAATGGCCTGCTCCCTTCCTGGAAAGACCGTCTTCAGTTCATCGCGCTGGGTCCCCGCGATCTGCTTCTGTATCTCGTTTGTCGCACGTACCGTACCTTCATCCTGAGCTTCAAATTCTTGCCTCCGCGGTATCTGGCCTGGGCCAGTGGGATCAGGGCCCGTCGTGCTTTCTTCCGGGCCGTCAGGGAAGTTCCCGCCTACGCGAAGTTCCTTGCCGGAAGAGGCATCGAAAACGGATACGTGCCGGAAACCGACAAGGAATCATATATCAAGGTGTTCTCCGCCGAATCCCGCTGCAAGGGCGGATGCCTGCCCGGGATCCACGTGATGATTGACGAGTCCTCCGGGAGTACCGGGGTACCTTTCAACTGGGTCCGCGGCAGAGAGGAACGGAACCAGACACATGAGTTCATCAGCTACTTCACCCGGTATGGTTTTGGTTCCGGTCCATGGATCACCGTGAATGCTTTTTCCATGGGGGCGTGGGCGACCGGCATCAACATGGGATACGCCCTGCAGATGAACAGCGTTGTCAAGAATACCGGTCCGGACATAGCCAAAATACTCGGCACACTCACCTTTTTCGGATCGGGCTATCCTTATCTCATAGTCGGGTATCCTCCATTTCTGAAACAACTGGTTGATGTTGCGCAACGACAGGGGTTCCCTCTGGCCGATTTCCGTTTGAACGCCATGGTCGGCGGAGAGGGCATGTCGGAAGGGCTCCGTGATTACCTGCTGCGCGTTTTTCAGAAGGTTTACAGCGGCTACGGCGCCTCGGACCTGGAAATCGGTATTGCGGGTGAAACGCCGCTATCGGTCGCGATCCGCCGACGTGCCCGCGACGATGCCGGCGTCCGTGATGCCCTGTTCGGCGGCGATTCCCGACTGCCGATGCTCTTTCAGTACAATCCGCTCATGCATTATGTGGAGACCAACGACAAGCGGGAACTGATCTTCACCATCACCCGCTCCTCGATACTCTCCCCCCGGATTCGCTACAACATCCATGATGAAGGGGGCGTCGCCCGGTTTGACGAAATGTCCGGGCGCCTTGCCGGTTCCGGGGTTGACATCAACACACTGGCGGAACCCCTTCCCAAGCCCGTGATACGGCTTCCCTTCCTCTGGATCTACGGGAGAAGAGATTTTACGATCAGCGTGATGGGGGCCAACATCTACCCGGAAGATCTGGAGCAGGCCGTGTATGCCGATGCGGAACTGGCCGGAATCACCCGGTCCTTCTGCCAGTCCCTTTCGGAGGCCCCCGATGGAGGAGTGAAGCCCTGTTTCTTCTTTGAGGTCGCCGTGGAACCGGATGACCGTCTGGCGCGGCGGTTTTCGGATTCCATCCTGAAACACCTGCTGAAGATCAATGCGGATTTTCGCGAGGCCTGGCATGAGTACCCCGAAACGATGATCCCCGAAATCCATCTCTGCCGGCCGGGCGAGGGGCCTTTTCAGCAAGACGCCGAACGGATCAAGCAGGTACGCTTTCTCAAGTTCGGCGCCTGACAGGAATGGGGGTCTGCCCCCCTCTCCTCTATTGCCTATGCGAGGAGGACCGCCTTCCTCAGGATGAGCACAACGTCGTTGATAGTCACATCGCCGTCGCCGTCCACATCGGCCCGGTAGATATCAACCACATCCAGGCCGGTAACCATGCGGAGAGCACCGACGGCATCGGCGATATCCACCGCGTGATCATCGTTGACGTCGCCCGGCAGGCCTCGCTCAAAGGCGCCCATGTCGGTGAAGTCGGGCGTTCCGGTCCCCGTATTGTCTACCGCAGGATCGTCCCAGCGCGGATTCCCCTGCATGTCCAGAAGCGGCACGCTCACACCGTCGTCGCCGATGCCGGCATCGATGCACGGCGAATTCGGCGCCAGATGGTAATCGTAAATCTGGTAGGAAGCTCCTGCAGTGATACTGGAGAAACCCCCGTCGATGGTAATCGTGGTTGCCGTATTAGCGACGATGGGATACTGCCTGACGACGGAGGTGTCCGGCTGCAGGAGCTTGCCGACCAGCGCATTCGGCGCGAAAACCACCTGCGTGTCGGTCAACGTGCTTCGCACACGGGTTTCATCATAGGTGGCATCACGTGTCCAGGTACCGGAAGGCCCTCCAGCGAATCGAGGGTCCTTGTCAATATTGCCGGCTCCCCAGGAAACTTGCGTGCTGCCGATCCCGTCGTATCCTCCCTGGACGTCGCTGTGGTCGACGCCCATCCAACTGGTCCAGTTCACGCTGATCTGGTTGGGCCCGTTGCTATCGCCGTTTCCCCAGAAGATGCAGTTCTCGGTGGTGAAGTTGTTCCCAGAGAACAACCCCCCAGCACCTCCTCCCTGGTTCAGAGCCACGGTGTTGTTGGCGAAGAGCCGGAAGTTCCCGAATATGCCGCCGCCCCAGCCGTAGCTTCTGTTGCCCGCAACAAGGTTGTTGACTACGTCGACGACCGAAGCCCCCCCCGCCTCCGATATCCCGCCGCCCTGATTGTTGCCGACATTCCCTGCGATGACATTGTTGCTCATCAGCAGTGAGCCGTCGGTGTCCGCGAGAACCCCTCCGCCTGAGTCGGCGGCGTTGGCGGAGATGCTGTTGCCGGAGATCACGCCCGAACAGCCCGAACCAAGGGAGATGCCACCCCCGTTGCCGCGGCTGCTTCCGTTGAAGACGATCGTATTGTACGTCACCACTAGGGAGCAACGGGGATCGAGGCAGATACCGCCACCGCCGGCGGAGGCCCCATTTGCCGCAATCCTGTTCTCGGTGATGATGAGCGGTCCCGTTCCCTCCAAGGCCCAGATTCCCCCGCCGAAACTGCCTTCCTGACTCTGAGCTGTGTTCCAGCTGATGACGTTGCCCCGAATCAGCGGGGAGCCGCCGCATACGGCAATGGCGCCTCCGGATTTCGACGCGGTGTTCTTCGTGAGGACGTTGCCGGTGATGGTCGGGGAAACATTCTTGCAGTAGATGGCTCCGCCGTAGTCGGCGGAACCGTTGCGGATCGTGAACCCCTGGACAATGTCGCTGTTGTTCTGACCGCTGTCGGAGAAGATGAACCCCCGGCCGGCAGATGCGCAGTCAATGATGCACCTGGCGGGTCCGTTCAGCGACTTCACGGTCAGGTGTTTCTCCTTCCATGTCCAGGTGAGGTTGCGGTTCCCTGCTCCCGTGTAGACCCCGTCGGCAACCACGACGACATCACCGCTGGCCGCGGCATCAATCGCCGCCTGGATAGTCCGATACTGAGCGGGGACCTGAATTTCCTTGGCGGCCGCGACACGCGGCAAGACAGAGCACGCGAGCACCGCCAACAGGAACATCACGACTGTGCGCGAACACTGTACACGAGAGAAGCTCACGCCATCCATGAGTCCTCCTTTGAACGGATTCAATTGCCGCCGGCAGTGCCGCATCCACCGTTACTCTATCCTCGTCCCCCGCTGCTGTCAAATCGCCGCAGGTCTGACCCCTGCGCCGCGGATTTGACATTTGCACGACCAGTTGTATAAGATACTTCCCATGAACACGACAACGCGCAGAATTCCTCTGATTCACAGTACGGATATCCGGCATCCCTACGGCGACCTGGACGATGATTTTGACCTTGCCGCCTGTTTCGCCTTTCCCGAATACGACCTGAAAGGGGTCATTCTGGAAAGTCTGTCGAGTTTGGGGGCCTCACTCGAACACTCTTTCTGCGCATCCCGTTATCCCTCTCCCTGCGGGCATTCCGGAGCACAATAGCCTGTGGGTTCAGGAGTATTGGATGGACAAGGAGAGAAGTTTGTAGCCAACCAGGGGGAAACATGAAATGTTCGTTCCTCGCAGTCGTTGGTCTGTTCACAGCAATGGCGTCACCGTGTTCCGCCACTGAAACGCATCTCATCGAGGTCTCCATTCCCATCGTGGGGCCACAATTTGAACTGACCATAAGGAAGGTGCTCTTCCAGACCTACTACTGCAGCCCGGAATCTGAGATATCTGCCACCTGCTGGCCCTATGTCGTCAACAGAGTTCCGGAAGAACAGCCGGAGTGTCCCGAGAGAAACCTGAACATTGCCTCTCTTGCAGGATTGAAGATTACTCAGTCTCCGAGCAGGGACAGGGCTACCAACAAAAGGGTGGTAATAGATGTTTCCCCAATGACGAAGCTTCCCGATGCCACGAAATCAGAGATCATCCGGTTGACGGTGAAAGCATTGGAGTCGAATCTGACGAGATGCAGGATTCACAACTGCGGTGTTACTTATGCGGGCAAGGAGCGGCATCCCGATGTTGACTGGGCGGCATTGCCGGTCACCCTGAACCGGTCCCGGGTCCCGGACAAGCAGATGACCGACAAGAACCAGGCACTCGCACCAAAGCCGGCGAGGAAGGAAATCGAGCGGTTCCAACACGATGCAACAGGGATCACCGTCGTGAAAGAGAACAGGCTTGTTTTTCAGGAGGACCTCGACGGAGACGGCGTGGTGGAAAGGATCCTCATCCGGCCCCGGGAAGACGACAGCTTCACGATATCCATAAACGGCAGAGAAGTTCTCTCCGACACGATTGATTCCAGAGTGGACGCGGCGGGGATAGTTGACATTCAAGCAGCGGATACGCTCAAGGAAATAAGCGTGTTCAGTCTCGGGCCGAGCGACGATCCCACAACTCGCTATTACCACTATGACAGAGGAAGAATCACCTTCATGGGCGAAGTGAGTTGTCCGGATGAGCCGGGAGATGGTTCTCTATACACCGAGGACTGGAGAGGATCCTGGATGCGATATGAGAAGTACCGCATGGGCAAGAATTTCCGTCTGGAGGCAGTCAGCCAGCCATCCTATTGGGTTGGCATTTCAGTGAAAGCGGCAAGTCCTTTGTTCTTATATTCTTCCGCGGGCAAGAAATCTCCTGCTTTGGAAGCCGTGGGAATCGGCGAGGAGGCGGTACTCCTTCTGGAGAATGACCCCTGGTTGCTGGTAAAATCACCGAGGAATATCCTGGGATGGGCACTCTACAGTGACATAGACGCATGCTGTCCTGATCTGCCCAAAGCGGACTGACTGCAGAGGTGTCAGCCCTCTGCGTTCGAAGATTTTATCTCCTCGTTTCAGTGGTTTCAATACCTGTGGCCGCCCTGCTTCACTGCCAACACAACCACCGTAGACCCAAGGATCCTGTGGCCGATGTAGTTTGAGGATATTATCCGCAACTCTTGTTGTGCAAAGAGCGACAGGAGATCGGTATCGCGAAATTCCCAGAAATACTTGATCCAAGGCTCAACAATATGTTCGTGGAGCCATCTCAGGAGAACTCGGGTTGATTTTGGTGGACTGGTCATTTCCGCAAAACAAATGCTTCCTCCTGGTTTGAGTACACGCACAATTTCTGCCATCGCGGGTTCTTGATTCGCCACTCCACCAATACCATATGTTGAAATCACGTAGTCAAAAACACAATCGTGGAAAGGCAAATGTTCTGCATCGGCTTCCACTATAGTGATTCTATGACGATACCGGGAGTTCTCAAAACGTTTCTTGGCCACCAGAAGCATTTCCTTTGATGTGTCTACCCCGACCACTCTAGTCGAAGGACATGATCTGACTATCTCAAGAATTGTGAGACCTGTTCCGCAACCCACATCGAGACAAGTTGAATTGGGTCTAAGCCTCGCGGTTTGTACAACAGTCCTTCGGTGTGCAGTATCCGCCCAAAGGGTTTGGAGGTGGTGCCAGAAATCGTAAGTCCTCGCACGGCGCGCGTAGAGTCTCCGAGACCGTTCTTGGTCAATCCGATGCAGGTTCACTCACTGTCCCTCAGCAAGACTAGTAGCGGATGCCCCACAGCAAAGAATAGAAGCGTTTCTGAACAAGCGTACCCCACCAGAATTCGTATTGCTTCAATCTGCTTGAATGCCATCTTCTTTGCAGTCTTGACGGGAAAAGTGTCTGTGGAGAGTGCAAACAGAATAGTCATGCAGGCTCCGGTGATGACACCAAGATATAGGGATAGTGTGACATAGTTGCCAAAGAGGGGGATCCATGTAGCCTCGGGCATACTCTCCATCGGAGGAGTGAGAGTGAGAAAGCCAACCAGCGCCAGGTTGACTGCCATCCAGGAATTCTGGATGACACTCGCCCGGCTGCTGATTTGTGAGACAGCTGTGGCAAGAAGCGTCGGAAGAAGCAGTATCAGGAACTTCAAGAGATTCGAGGATGAAGGAATCATGGCCAGAAGGAACAGAGAAAGTGCGAATGCCAAGGGATGTGAAAACCACAGAATGAACCGATTAGGCCGTATCTTCGTTTCGAGACAGGGCGCTATCAAGAATGCGTTTGTGAGACTGTAGAAGAGACCCAATAGATTCAAAAGCATCAGATAGGAGATATCCTTGAGCATCATAGTCACTCCGTCTTTCGATCATCGTGGGAAAGCACAAGTCTATAGGGCGTATTCCGCTCAAAGGCACCATCTGTGAAAGTAGCACCCCCCTGTTTTGCCTCAGAGCGAAGCGACGATGGGTTGCCCTTCTCCTCTTGGCTGAGATATCCCTATTGTTTTTCCGACGCCCCGCTTTTTCAAAGAACACTGTACCCTTTTTCTCGTGCTACTTCAAGGCAATTGCCTTTCGCGTTGACTCGTTCTTGAGCTTAATCGTGTAGGCATGGCGGTCCAATCGGTCCCAGATGGCATCGGGGGGGGAGCCGGAGGAACCTCTTGACAGTTGTCTGGTCGAGAAGACGAGTTCGCCTTGAGATTGACGTACTCCCGCCCCTGGAATGATAATGCACTATGGTGATTCAAGAGAGAACCAGGAGTGCTGAATGGCGAGATTCAAACTCCACCAGGCAGGCCAATGATATTTGTTTTCTGCGAGAGTGGAGGATCACGCGGGCACCCACTCAAGATACCAGAAATAAAATCTCTTGACTTTCGAGAATATATAGGGTAATATTCCCAATATGGGAACAAAGTTCCATGTACTCTGTTGTCCAGCGACCAGAAATGAAACTATTAGGCAGAAAACTATTGGCCGACTTCAAGCAAGAGCACGCCGACGCTCGATCGCAGATTGAGTCGTGGGAAGTAGAAGTCGAAGATGCTGAGTGGAATACCCCGCACGATCTAAAAGGGAGGTATCCCAAAGCTAGCCTCCTAGTGTAGTGTTTCACTAACGGCTTTACAATGAGATACCTTCTGGAGAATAGAATCGACGTTCTTGGTCCAGACAAACGGTTTGGGATTGTCGTTGTTGAAGCGAATATAGTCCTCGATTGTGGCAACCAAGTCAGGCACACTGTGAAAGACACCTCGTCGGATACGCTTGCGAGTGATTTCGCTGAGCCAACGTTCCACGAGATTCAACCACGATGAACTGGTCGGTATGAAATGCAGATGGAATCGGCGGTGCCGTTTCAACCACGACTTGACCCTGGGATGATTATGCGTTCCATAGTTGTCGAGAATCATATGAATCGCCAGTCCGGGAGGCGTCTCGCGGTCGATCTGTCGCAGAAACTTGCGGAACTCCACGTTCCGATGCCTTGGAAAACAGGAGCCGATAACCTTGCCCTCCAGCAGGTTGAGCGCGGCGAACAGACAGGTAGTTCCGTGTCGTTTATAGTCATGCGTCATGGTGCCGCAGCGCCCCTTCTTCATGGGCAACCCTGGTTGCGTCCGATCCAGCGCCTGCACGTGCGATTTTTCGTCCACGCACAGTACGACCGCCTTGTCCGGCGGATTCAAGTACACTCCGACTACATCCGTCAGCTTCTCCACAAAACGTTTGTCCTTGGAGAGCTTGAAAGTCTCCACACGGTGCGGCTGGAGTCCGTGCGCATCCCAAATACGGGATATGGTGGCGTTACTAACTCCCATGGCTTTGGCCATTGTCCGCGTAGACCAGTGTGTTGCATCCCTGGGCGTCGTGTGCAGCGTCGCCGTAACAATAGCCCGGACCTTTTCTGCCGGCAGGGCACGCGTACTTGGTCCGTGCGGTGCATCTTCGGCCAGTCCTTCCGCACCTCGCTGCTGGAATCGCTGTCGCCACTGCACTACCGTCGGCCGGCTGGTCTTCAGACTCCGGGCAATGGTTCTGTTGGGCAAACCTTCGTTCGCCAACAGGCAGATACGTGCTCGCAAGACCGTCCGTTGCGGACTCGTCCCTGCATTCGCCCAAGCTTGCAGCGTTACTCGCTGTTCATCCGTCATAGACAATCTCTTGGCTGGTTTCCACATGAAACGGAGAATATCACATATTCGACGTATTGTCAAGATATTACTGTAACACTACACTAGGAAACCAGCAAGTCGTTTTTAACATCTGTGGGAATAAATACAGGTTGTTGGCACTGGTCAACTATAGAAACGGAATAGTATGGGTGAAAAGAATAGGCGTACACAAGGCATACGATAGTTGGGCAATGGACTGAGCGAAAAACATGAACAGAATTAAAGTCATAAGAACTGAAAAGGATTACGAAGAAGCTCTCAAGCTGCTTGAGACACTGATGAATCGCGATCCGGATCCTGATTCAGAAGAGGGGGAACAACTCAGCCTGGTTAGTACTCTCATAAAGGATTACGAAACGAGAGCGTTCCCAGAAACACTTCCCACTCCCATCGCGGCAATCAGATTCAGAATGGAGCAAGCTGGGCTTAAATCAGCCGATTTGGTTCCCTATATTGGGAGCAGAAGCAGAGTATCGGAAATTCTCTCGGGCAAGCGCCAACTGACTCTTGAAATGGTAAGAACACTAGAGGCAGGACTCGGAATTCCCGCAAGAGTGCTCATAAGGAAACCTGATCTGGATGAGAGTTCACAATACGAAAATTGGGATAATCGTCTGGTGACGGAAATGGAGGCACGAGGTTATTTTGGGACTGCTTCATTAAAGGAACACGGCAAGGCTGCACTCTTAGGAGGTTTCTTTTCGCCGATTGGCTCTCCTGCGCAGATTGCTGGAATGCTGCGCAAGTCCAGCTACAGATCCTCGCCGCTCACAGACAAACGCGCCTTGGCCGCTTGGGCTGCGTGCGTTATCAAGAAGGCCAAGAAAGTGAAGACGCCGAAGAAATATAGGCATGGGGTCATTGACCTCAGCTTCATGCAGAAGCTGGCAACATTAAGCGTAGAAGAAAAGGGCCCTCTTTTGGCTCAAGAACGTCTAAGGGAACACGGGATTATCGTGCTGATAGAACCCCATTTTCCCAAAACCCACTTAGATGGGGCGGCAATCTTGGCCGATAGAGACAATCCGGTCATCGGGTTGACCCTTCGATACGATAGATTAGATAACTTCTGGTTTACGCTAATGCATGAATTGGCTCACATCGTTCGGCATTACAATCAAGACACCGATCTCTTCTATGACGAACTGGAAAGTGTGAAAGGCCATGCTATTGGTGATCAGGAAAAGGAAGCAGATGCTCTGGCCAGTGAAGCACTGGTACCCTCAAGTAAGTGGGAAATCAGTCCAGCGAGATTGGTTCCCTCATCTATAGCGGCAGATAGTCTGGCAAAGGAAATAGGCGTACACGTTGCTATTGTTGCTGGGAAAATCAGATATGAACACGGAAAATGGGGCTACTTGAACAGTATTATTGGTCAGGCGCAGATCCGGAAGTACTTTCCTAACGAAAAATGGGGCCCGGACAATAATGTTTGACTCAAAGCACTATGTACCCATATTGAAGTGGAAGCGGGCTGAACAGAGGGCACTCAGAAATCTGGAGGAGAAAGATAGAGACGCAATAACGCCGTTGATCGAATTGGTGATGCCAACAGTACTGCGGGAGAAAAAGGGAGGGATCAAGAAGACTCTCGAAGAGGTCTCCTCAGAAGTAGTTGAGAAGTTCAAAATGAAGAGGATCAAGGCAATACCAGAAGAGATAGCGGTGTCTTGGGGTACTATGCCAGTGTTCCTTGACTTCAGTTTGTTGCATGACGGTGAACTTACAACCCGCCTGAAGATAGATAGCATAACCAGAATAATGCCCGCAGGAATTGACCTGGGCCTCAAAGTAGTCCCGGTTCTCAATCTGAATGATGCCCAGGCGATCAAAGCAGCAGTTTCTTCTCTCCTGATGAGAGGACACAGCCAGGGAATCTGTCTAAGAATAACAGCTTCTGACCTTCCGAAAACGGGACTGTTGAATGAGAAGATTGGAGCCTTCTTGTCAGATCTTCATTTGTCTGAGAGAGATATTGATCTCCTTATTGACATCAAACAAATCAATGAGAAAGGCGGTCAGCATTTTCAGTGCATGAACTCAAGTCAAAAGATAAGGAATCTGGCAACATGGAGGAATCTTATCTTCGCAAGTGGAGCATTCCCAGAGGACTTGTCTGAATGCAGATTTCAGGACCCTACTCCCCTTCCGCGTTTTGACTGGCAGCACTGGTTATATCACATCAAGGCAAAAGGACTTGAAAGGAACCCAACCTTCGCTGATTATGCCATTCGGAACCCCGTTTTTCGTGAGGAGCTTCAGTACCACAATCCAACGACTAGCATCAGATATACTTGTGACAATGACTGGATGATTATGAAGGGAAAGAAAAGGAGATTTGAGTACTATTTGGCGAATGCAAAACTCTTGGTAGAAGCTACCGGCCAGTTCTATGGGGAGAGCTTTAGTTGGGGGGATCAAGTAATAGCCCAGAAAGCCAAACATTACGATGTTTATGCAAAGGATCACTCGGTTAAGGGGACTGGTAGTAATGAAGACTGGATTGCGGTGGGGATCAATCACCATCTGAAGGTAGTAGTGAACCAGATCGCCAGTCTTGTCTGCTGAACAAAAGGATCTGCCTAACCTTCTCCTGAAGGGTTTTCTTGTCCAGAACGCTCGCCAACTTTTCGCAGATTTCGGAGCGCGGCTTTGAGCGAAAGCCACGTGCTTCATTTTCCTCTTCCAGGATACCGAGAGCTTCTTCTCTCCATAGAAGTCCTGCGATCGAGACCTTACTTTGTCCTGGATTATGGCCAGGATTTCGTATGTGGCCGAGACAAACGGTGCCATCCGAGTTGAGCTTCGCAATCACGATACCCCACCACTCAGGCACGATGTGGATCACGTCGTATAAGTGACTCTTGCCGACAACAACTGTTACTTGGCTAAACACTGAATTGTACACCTTCATTTGCTCCGGTAAGCGCCGCAAAGTATCTCGATCGCTCTTTATCTCATACCCCTGCATGGCTCCGTTAATGACAGCAATGTCAATTCTAACCGTCCCCTGCTCAAGGCCCAATTCCTCGACTATTCTCACAGGACGTCCGTCCCTTGCATAGCGGTGCCGCAGGCGTGCGATTAAAGCAGCGCGAACGAGCTTGTCGTTTATGGAAGTCATTCTATGAGAACCGTTCTTTCCATACGAAAAACAGAGGAAATTGCCTATATCTATTGTAGCATAACGCAGCAAGATGTGAATGATGGAGTCTTGTACAATACAGGATGAGCCTGAAGGAGGATGTGGTTTCCAATACAGGTTGAGCCTGTAGGGGATCAAGAGT
>Ga0247841_10008254_pt1 | contig 15094 bp, 20 predicted proteins | sample LaCruzMarch2015__2_FD_192410 | JGI IMG/M metagenome (GOLD analysis project Ga0247841, IMG submission 192410) | Freshwater microbial communities from meromictic Lake La Cruz, Castile-La Mancha, Spain - LaCruzMarch2015_18m | ecosystem: Environmental > Aquatic > Freshwater > Lake | place: Spain...
TGCTGACGTAGGTCTCGGCATATTGGAAGCAAAAACGGCTCGAACGCATATGCTTTAAACCTTTTCATTTCTAACTAACCATGGGGCTGTTTGGTAAGATACGCGGCAGTGACTCAAAGACTGAAGAGGAGCGGATAGTCTTTTCTGAGCTGCCTGCCTGGCTAAGCAATAAGCGTGCGGGCATGGAATCCGACTTGGAGAAAAAGCTGGAGTCGCATAAGAAAAAAACCCGCGATGTTGCAAAGGAGCTTGGCGAGAAGCTAGAAGCGCTGCGGAAGGCGAATGTCTCAAAAGACATGATCGGCAGGATAGACTCCATAGTGACAAGCTCAAGGGATAACTATGCCAGCGGCATGCTCAGGGCGCTCGAGGACATACACGCGAATGCAAAGGCCCTGGAATTCGCTTATGCCCTAAGGACCTCTCTGGTTGCAATGAAGGAGCTTGATTTAAAGTATGGCGAACGGGTCAATTATGGTTTCCACGACCAGCTGTCCAAAGTAAAGAAAGTCCTGAACGGGCTTGTAGATTTGTCCAACGACACAAAGGCCGCATCAGCAGGCATAGAATCGGCGAATGATAGGCTCATCGGGATTGAAAACGAATTGAGCTCGGCAAACAGCGAGCTGGCCAAGATAACTTCGTATGAAGCCCGGAAAAAATGCTTTGTCGAGGATGTAGAGGTAGCCCGGTCTGAGATATCGCGAAAAGAGGCTGAGATACACCGGCTAGAGTCAAGCGACAGGGCTGAAAGGGTCAAGGTGATGAAGACAGAGGTCGAGGGGCTGAAGGGAAAAAAGCAAGAAATCGAAAACGCGATGCTGAATGTGCTCGGCCCGCTCAAGAGAGTCTTTAAGCTCTACGCACGCGCAGTCAGCGACGGGAAGGTCTCCGGGCCGAACGCAGGCAAATACGCTGAAGACCCTATTAGCACTTATTTAAGAGGCGACAACACCCTGCCGGAGCTGTTCGCGGGGATGTTAAGGGCGCTGCAGACCGGTCTGCTTGAGACTGACCAGGTCGAGATAGACAAAACACTGAAAAAGATAAGGAACATAAGTTTCACGTATATTGAAAAGCTGCGTTCTGAGTACACGACTATAGTCTCCAACCTGCGCAGCCTGGAAGTCAAGATAGCCGAGCTGGACGTCTCTAAGGAGTCTGAAAGGCTGTTGAGGGATATTGACAACCTGAATGACAAGCTCTTGCTGGAAGCCAAAGAGATAGAGAAGCTGGAGAACGATGCGCGCGAAGAAGGTGGAAGGCTGAACGGCTTGAAGATGGATTTGGCTGCGAAGCTCTCGGAGTTCACCGGGCATAGGGTGGAGATCGTATAAAATAGGGGTTGTAATATGGGTGGTGAAAGTTTAACAAACCAGTTTACCTTCTGTGGTGTGCCACTTTTGGCTCATGAGGGATCCTTATGCTTAACATAGGCCCGATTTTGGAATTTCTGGCAGCGAACGTACCGCCCTGTGCCTCAGTCAATAATCTAGTAGATATCTTCCCATAACCCCTTTTTGGGTCATGCATTGCACGGGTGAACCTCTTGTAGCCTATCTTTGCAATCTCCTCGGGTTTAAGCGACGGGCCTTCATTGGTGACATTAACCTCAACGTGGCCATCCCTTTGCGCCATAGTCACATAAATCGGCCTGCCGGGAGTATGGTTATAAGCGTCTGTTACCAGGTTGTATACGCTACGCAACATCAGATCGGGATCATAATTTACTTGTCCGACGTTTTTTCCCCTGAAGATGACTTTCACAGGGCTCCCGTCCCTGTCAACAAAATCCCGTTGTGTAAACCTGCTCAAGAATGAATGCAAATCATCAGGTCTCATCCGTGCTATTACCTGCTTCCCAAGCTGGGCCGCGGGGAATTGCTGTCTATACCTCTCCAATTCGCTTATGCTTATATCTAAGGGTCTCATTGCATCTTTACCGAGCGACGCTTTGTGACCTTCCCTAAAAGCTTTGGCTCGACGTGTGATATCATAAATCGCCCGATTGTGAGCTCCTATCTCTCTTTGGTAATGCACTAGCCATTGTTTTGCATATTTTGGTCTTTCTTCACTTCGCCTGAACCCTCGGTGTTGATCGTGTGTCTTAGAGACTGCCTTGCCCTGCCTTATAAGTTCATCCATCAATGACTGTAGTCCCTCATCCCCTGCAGCGTTCTTAACTATGGTCAATTGGCTTGCAGCGTTGTGGATAGGGGATGCTGAATCATGGACAAAACTGCTTATACTGTCTCGCGTGAGCTCCCATGGAAGTTCTTCAGGCATAAAGTATTTAGGTTTTTAAATAATATAAGTTACACTACACCAGTTAAATTTGAGTCATGCCCCAGACTATTAGATATCCACAATCCAGGTCTTCATCTCGTCAAGCCCTTCCTTGAGCTGAACACCTGCGAAAATCTGGTTTTTAATCACCTAACCCTAAATAAGTAAGAATTTTCTTACATAATGATCTCAAAGATAGTGAAGGTATCGGAAAAGGGCCAGATAGCGATTCCGGTGGAAATAAGGCGGAGTGTAGGCATCGGCATGGGGGACAGCCTCATGCTAATGCAGAAGGGCAAAAGGATACTTATCGAAAAACCCGAAATGGCTGAAGAGGACTTCAGCGGGTTCCTCTCCGAGAAGGTCATGAAAGAGCTGTGGGACAACGAATACGATGAAGTGTGGAATGACCTATGAGCAGGGCGACATACTGCTGATGCCCTTTCCCTATTCAGATCTTACAGCAATAAAGAAAAGGCCCGTCCTTGTCATCTCAAGCAGGGAATACAACACAGGCAGCAATGATATAATCATCTGTGGCATCACATCCAACCCAAGGCAGGCGCCCTATTCGGTGCTCTTCGACAACTCAGACCTTACCAGCGGCAGCGTCCCCATGCCAAGCAGGATAAAGGCAGACAAGCTTTTTGCGTTGGAAAAATCCGGCGTCATAAAGAAACTGGCCAAGCTGTCGGAGAACAAAATCAACGAGACGAAGGACCAGATGATAAGGATATTCGGGTTCTGAATTACCACTAGTTAGTCAGGACTCGCATCGGATTAAGGAGATTCAGATATCCACAATCCAGTTCTCCATCTCGTCAAGACCCTCTTTCAACTGTGACGGGGTCTTACGACCAGTCTGTGACAGCCACCCAGAATCTTTCACATCCTTTGGGAAGGTCTTGTCTATCTCAGGGTCATCGACCTTAGCGCGCCTTAGGAACTCGCCGACACCGCAGTTGCGGATTAAGCTATCCCTAGGCTTGAAGACGCCAGACCAGATGGCCCATACCTTGAAAACAGTATCGGGAAACCTTCCTCCGCCCATGTCTATGGCAAAGACATCGCATTTCTTAGTAAGCTTAAGGACTTCATCCACGGTTGAAAAGAAGCGCGCATCGGCGCGGATGAAAGTGACGTTTTTAGGGCACTTCTTGAAGGCCTCTTCAGCCTGCTCTGACTTGTCTATGGCGATTACCTTACCGGCCTTTTTCGCGATTATGCCTGTGCTCTTGCCGATATGCGGGCCTATTTCTATGACGGTATCACCCGGCTTCACCAATTCCTCAAGCGCCTTATGGTAGCGCTGTTGCGCATAGACTACTGAGATCATGTTATATGGAAAAAGTGATATCTCGGAATTATTGTAGGTGATATCTTGGAATTATTGATAGAAACTATTAATCTTGGGGATTTATTAATTGAGCAGTTAAATAGTCGTGGAGTGCGCAATGTGCGGTGCGGAGATAAAGAAGGGAGTCCTCGGCAAGATAAAGGGAACGTACATCAAGCAAAGTGGCAAGCTCAAGCCTGTCTGCTTCAACTGCCAGAAGCTGGGTGAGGACAAAGTGATGGAAAAGCTGGGTGGCAAATTATAACAAAAGAGTATAACAAAGGAGTATAACAAAACCTTTAACATGGCTAAAAAAGAGGGCGCGGCCCCTAATGAGACCCCTAACCTGGTGAGGCTGAGGGCGCAGATAGACGAGATAGATGCCGCCCTGCTGCAATTGATAGCCAAACGGAAGGATATAGCGCTCGAGATCGCCAAGGTCAAACAGTCGTCTGGCTCAAGCGACGATGAGCAGCGGCTGAAGGAAGTCCTTGACAGGGTGCAAGGCAAGGCTAAGGAAGTCGGCTTGGATGAATCGGAGATGAAATCACTCTGGAAGTCGCTGATCGCATACATGATAAAGGAGCAGATGAAAAAGTACCCCTACTGATGCCGGATTCGGCGATTTTATCGGAATCGCATTCAATGCACCCTTTTTATACTCTTTTAGTCAAAAGACGATAATGAGAATACTATTGTATTGTGCTTTGGTAGGGTTGATGCTCTCGGGGATAGTGGCTGCAGACTGCCCATACACCCAAGTCGACCCTACGAGTGAGTACACAAAATGCGAGCTTTTGAAACCGGTTGAAACATTCGTCGGCGATGCCGTGACAGTAAAATGCACGAAGTTCGAGAAGATCAACAACCAATGGATAAACTCGCCTGTCAGGAGCGGAGCCGTGCACATAACCGGTTACGCTGCGGGCACCCTTGAAGTCATGGAAGAGATGTTCCTGCAGATGGGTGGCGATGGTTACACTTTCAGGCCTATGGTTGCAGGCTCTTATGCAGTTCAGATAGGGGCGTACAGCACCAGTTTCACAGTCATGAAAGACCCGAACGCAGTTGAGTCTCCAACGGGCGCTGCAATAGTGCCAGATATCGAAGAAGTTGTCCTTGAACCTATTGAGCCTGCTGCAGAGCCTGCAACAGAAACTCCTGCAGCAATAACGCCGACCGGTGGTTTGCAGGGAGTCATAAACGTGTTTGTGAACTCCTCGGATTCTGAAAAGACCAAACAGGACGCTCCGACCCTGATGCTTTTCCTGGTTGGGCTTATGATAGCGTGAGGCGCCAAGAACCGCGGGTAATATGCCCATGGCATGCCAACTTGACAGTAGTTACGCTGAGCTGCAGGTATGCCATCTGAATACTTGACTTTAATTGCCTCATGAGCAATTAGACCGATGAAAAGCTCGTATAGATTACTTAATGTCAGGGGCATCGATATTAAAATCCACATAACCCTTATAATCCTTTTTTTGCTCCCCTTCATGGACCTAGCCAGTGAGGGCGGCCTGGCTTCCTTTGCGTATATGACGGCGTTCCTTGGCGTCCTGTTCTCGTCTGTATTGGCCCATGAGCTGGCCCACTCCCTCGTCGCAATGAGAAACGGCGTTAAGGTAAACCAAATAACGTTATGGCCGCTTGGCGGCATAGCAAGCATAGGCTCGGTCAAGGGCGCATGGAAGGAATTTAAGATCAGTGTAGCTGGCCCGCTTATGAGTTTAAGCTTGGGTTTTGTGCTGCTGCTAGCAGCATTGCTGTTCATAAGCCCTGCCGCGTTGATTGATGGCATACGATCTGATAGTATCATGGAGTCCCCGTCTGCACTCAACTTCCTGGTCCTATGCGTGTATGTAAACATAATTTTGGGTCTCTTCAACCTATTCCTGCCCATCTTCCCGATGGATGGCGGCAGGGTCCTGCGCTCGATGCTCGAGATGTTGACCAACAGGCTGACGGCAACAAGGATAGCTATCTTGATAGGCCAGGGCTTCTTAGCAGTCTTCATCACTCTTGCACTATTACTCGGGAGCCTTTGGCTGGTAGTCCTCGGCGTATTCCTCTTTATGGCTGGATTCACCGAGCTGAAGGTTACACAGATGGGGGCATTGCTCGAAAAGGTCGATTTGTCGGGAGCCGTAGTAACCAACATCATAGCACTGGGCCCGGATATGCCGATAAAAGACTTCCTTAGGATAGAACCAAAGAACCAAGGGATATACCCTGTTACTGATATCAAGGGAAAACTGCTTGGGGTCTTCGAAGCTAAGAATGCAGCCGGGAAAACAGGAAGCATTGCGGAGAATATGCAGAAGGACTTTGCAGTATCAAGTATCTCTGGGGACCGGGAATCGCTTATAGCAAATATCTACAGCAGCGGCTATTCGTTCATCACTGACAAGAACGGAGTCCTTTTTGGTGTGCTGACTGCAGAGGTTATGAAGGCGCTCATAGAAAGTGTCAAGTCTGCACAATAATTCAAAAAATAAACATTAATTCAAAAACAACCTGGTAAAGTCTGTCAACTCCAAAGCAGGGTCTTGTATCAAGAACCACCGGTCAGAGACCGGTGGTATGAAGGTGGTTCTTGATAGTAGAGATTCCACTTTCAACCACCAGTCATTAGACTGGTGGAATCTCCTGATTTGGATCTTGTTTGGATACAACTTTAATATTTGTTTGAATACAACTTTAATATACCTTATCAGGGTCAAAGAGTTTTTTACCGACAACGTTACCCTTCAAGTCTCTGTAGAAACAAGTGTCATAGCCCTCGTGGCATGCGCCTCCGGTCAGTTCGCATGCATAAAGCAACGCGTCTTTATCACAATCAACCGACACCTTTTTGACGAGCATGATATTGCCTGACTGTTCGCCCTTCTTCCAGAGCTTCTTCCTAGACGTCGAATAGAACCACATCTCGCCTGTTTCTATCGTCTTCTTGAAGGCCTGCCAGTCTTGGAAGCCGACCATCGCGACGTTCTTGTTGTCTATGTCCTGGACTATCGCTAAGACGAGCTCCATCTTCCCCATCTTCCTTTTCTTAAAATCTTTCCACTCCATAGTCCCACCAGCCACAACCAATTAAAACTTCTTTGCCATCATCATTGCAGGCTCTCCCCCGCAAAGGACATCATCCGTTTTTGAAAACCCGAGCGATTTGAAGAACTCTTGTGCTGGCATATTAGACGCTTTGACTTTAATAACCACGGTTTTCACTCTCTTCGAGCAAAGGAACTCAAAGGCAGTTTCAGACAAGATTCGCCCGGCACCCCGCTTGCGAAAGGGCGCCTCGACACATATGGGGCCCAGCTCAGCCAACAGGGGCGACTGGAGATTGACTCCGCAAAATCCGACTACTTTGCCAGAATCCTCAAGGACGAACATCTTGAATACGCGGCTGGAGCACATCTGCGCGATGAAGTCAGGAGTAACGCTTTTGTACTGGAAGGCATCGCCGCTTTTGTTGCTCAAATCTGCTATTGCAGAGGCATCTGAACCTTTAAACATCCTTACGTTCATCTTTATTTGGAATATTGAGGGGATATCATGAAGTATTGAGGAGATATCATGAAGCGGATATTAAGGGGCCCGCTTAACCGGGACAAAGTATGCAAACCCGTTCTCCCTTCCTGCGAATTTTGGGTCTGCATTGCCCTCTTCAGCAGAGCGCGCATAATTCTCAATATCAGACTTGCTAAGCCTTATGCTGCTGACATCTGCTGCATGCCTTCGCCTGAAATAATCGACAAGCGGCTCATTGGGCGTTATAGCTGTGAAACCCATCACTTTCATATCCGGCAGGAAGTGCGGGCCGACCTCTGCAATAACGAAGTCTGCAGCGCGCAGGTGATCAGGAGTAAGCCGCCTTCCCGGCACATGGAAATCAAGCGCTGTATTCCCGCCCCCTAATGACCTCTCGTCAGCCGCAAGAAATAACAACTTTTTTGAGTTGTCTTCTAAGCTGCTTTTTATAACCGTGCCCCCTTTCTTGCCAATCTCCAACAGCATGTCGCCTTTTAATGCTGTGACCCCCACCGGCTTCTTGTTGGCATTGTAAAATGCAGTACCCTTTACCGGGCCTAAGGTAAAATTCCTGCTAAATGCAAACGGCTTGCCCGACATCTTCCTGTGCTGCCCCACCCATTCTAAAGCGGGTCTTGGTTTTTGCATCTTTAAATGGATTTAGGTGGTCACTGCCTGACCGCAACCCCGTTCTTCCTCAGGTAATCCTTCACGTCCTTGATGGAATACTGCCCGAAGTGGAATATCGATGCTGCGAGGGCAGCATCCGCCTTTCCTTTTGTCAGGGCATCCAAGAGGTGTTTTGGCTCTCCGGCGCCGCCGGATGCGATGACAGGAATTGAGACTGCTTCGGATATCGTGCGAGTGAGGTCGAGATCATAACCTGTTTTTACCCCATCAGCATCCATCGAGGTCAAGAGTATTTCGCCTGCACCGAGCTGCTCGGCTTTCTTAGCCCAGTCTACAGCATCCTTGCCAGTGTCAGTTCTTCCGCCATAGGTCCATACATTCCAGGCTTTGCTGTCTTCGGTCTGCGGTTCGCATTCGCGAACCGAGACACCAGTTCGCTTTTGCGAACTGTTTGTCTTCGGTCTTCGGTCTTGCCTTTTTGCGTCTATCGCGACGACTATGCATTGGTTGCCGAACTTCTTCGCACCGTCACTTATCAGCTTAGGGTTCTCGACGGCTGCCGTGTTTATGGAGACTTTATCAGCGCCTGCCTTGAGTGCTTTATTGATATCATCCGTCGCCCTGATGCCACCTCCGAGGGTGACAGGAATGAACACATTCTCTGTGGTCCTTTCAAGGACGTCCCACATAGTCCCGCGGCGGTCTGCAGACGCAGTTATATCCAAGAAGACGATTTCATCCGCACCTTGCTTGTAGTAGAATTCAGCCCTCTCAACCGGGTCGCCCGCATACTGTATCTGCTTGAACCTGACACCCTTGACTACTCTGCCCTGCGGCACGGACAAGTCACAGTCCAGGCACGGTATTATGCGTTTTGTGAGCATCTTATAAGCGGCTCCGGTATCCGTATATTTTTGTCTGTTAACTGATAAAACCAAATATGCCAGGAAAAGCCAGACAGGCACCTCGAGGATGGATAAAGCCAGAGCGCGTGCAGACCGTGACTAATGGTAAATGGAAAGCCCCGACACTAAGGCAGATGATCAGGAAAGGCAGGTGGGCAGAAGTCACAGGTCTTGGGGATGAGCATGTTATGCACGGAGAACGCATGGGCAAAAGGCCTGCACCAGTCTTCATAAGCAAACAAGCTACTGAACAGATGAGGGCGGACGCAAAGAAGTATAATGTGCCATTTAGCAAGCTTGCTAGGAAGCTCGGGGTAAGCGTCGACGACCTACGGCTGGTCGTAAAGCCGGATATGAAAAAGGTAGGCGGCAGGGTCTGGCACACGACACGGGCTGAGAGCAAACGGCTGATGCTAGAAAAGGCATCACGAGAAGAAAGCCTCAGCGCACAACAAGCCGGCAGGCTGTGGAGGAGAGATAAAGCCACTGTACGGCGCTGGATAAAGAGTGAACTTATACCAAAAGATGCACTTGTTCCTGATGGCGTATTCTTTAGGATAGATAGAGCCTGGGCAAGGGCAAACAGGCATAGGTTTGGCCCTGCTGCCGGCAGGTTTGTTAAGAAACCCGACAGAGCGCCAGTGGCTCAACCCAGCCGAGAGGACATGAGACGTAGGATTGCTGAGATCGAGGCTACTCTGACCGGGAGGCTTGAAAGAGAGATGAATGAACTGAGGGTTAGTGGACTACCTAGGCAGAAGTATCTATTGAAACAGGCTAGGATTATTCGTGATAGGGTAAATCTTACAAATGAAAGGACAGCTTTGGAAGAAAGATTGAGGGATGATAATCGTCCACATATCTAGTGTTAATCATCCACCTGCCTAATAATACATATAAATCATGGCGATTCCGAAAACAGCAAGGAGACCTCAGGGAGGACGAGCTGCAAAGCCACGGCGTACATTCCTTAGGTTTCCCCAAATCATCACATTGACAGGGGGTAAGATGCCTTATTTCGCTCTTGACAGCGCGGTCAGGAGCAAGCTTAGGGCAGGCCACGATTTTAACGGGAGGCTGCGAAAGACCGGGCGCGGGATGGAGGTTGACAGCGGCCTGGTCAACGAGATCATCGCACGCTGGCAGGGAGGAGAACCGCTCCTTCCTATGCCAAAGGAGAGCATTGTCTTTTTAGAACAAAGACTGAAGGGGCCTGTTGAAAGAGTCCCATTCTGGAGAACTAGCAAGATAACGGAAGAGAGTGGCGGGAAGGCAGATCCGCAGGTCATATGGGAGGCTGTCAAAGAAGGTAGGCTTACTAGGGGTATAGTGCAAAATATAACGGGCCATAGGGAGGTACTTGTAAGGGAAGACATCGCAAAACGTATGGCTCAGCTTGCGAAGGCCGGAAAACCCTATGCGACTGAGAATGTGAGGGGTGTCACAACAATCAAGGTTAATAGAAAGAGCGTCAAATGCTGGGGGCTGAAACATATAGAAAGCAAAGGGGGGCCCAAGTATTGGACTCTGTTCCGTGCTGTCGATACAGGACGGCTTGAAGATGGCGTCCATATCAACCATAATCATTCACAGAGTACGTATGTCATAGAAGCACCTGTTGCAAAAAGGTTGATAGCGGCTTACAAAAGAACAGGAAAGGCCAGCTTCAGGAGAATAAATGACGGTATCGTGCCTGTCGAAGTCCCTGGTCAAGGCCGCGTCGTATGCTTGACTCAATCTGCTGCTGCAAAGCGCGTTGGCATGAGTTATAACACCTTTAAGAAGAATATGAGAGTTGCTCTGAAAGACGGAAGAATCCCCAAAAGCATGGTCCATAACCATCCTTTCAACGCCCGCGGTGATGTGAGAGTCATAGAAGAAGCACTAGTGAATGTCATGGAGGAGAGGAAAGCGTTGGGAAAACGCCCGATACCGACTAAGAGGCGACAATTGTCTGAGGCATCCACTAGTTACTAGTCAAGAGGTAAGCCAATTGCTAGTCAATAGAATAGGCCAATTACTAATCAAGAGAATATACCGATAATTCTTGAAGTAAATGGGGGATAAGCTTTTCAACAGGCTCCGGTTATTAACCCATGCGAAAAGAGAGGCTCGTTGGTCTCGATGCTGAAGGAGCAAAGCGCGAGGTCTTAATAAGGCATGACATCGCTGCTATCAAAGACCCTAACGAAGTTGAAGAAGAGCCAGCCAATAAAGGCAAAAGGAAGATGCTAGAAAGGGTCATAGAATCTGCGAAAAGGCCCCACGAAGATGTTGCACACGCCCTTTCTGCAAAACCTGAATCTAAAGAGGAAAGCCCGATTTCAAAAAAGAGCGACGAAACACTCTTGGCTGAGCTTAAGCACGCAGTGAAGTCGGCAAAAGGCCATAAGGGAAGGATACGATTATATTATAAGGTATACGCAGACGAACTCAGGCGAAGAGGCTGGGCAGAGAACAGCATAGCCGCGACTTTTACAGAAATAGCAGTCTTGGGGCAATCCGGAAAGTAACTGTTTTATACGCTAAACCTCAAATTTAATAGAAGTTTATTTGGAGATTAATGTGGACAAAGACGCTATTCTTCAGGCACTTGCAGATGCAAAGGTTGTAAAGTTCGGCGAATTTACACTTGTCAGCGGTGAGAAAAGCCCGATATATGTGGACCTTCGGCAGCTCCCGTCTTATCCGCAGCCTTTTGATACCGTGACTACGGGGCTTGCAGAGCTAGCAAAATCGACGGGGGCGACAGTCCTTGCAGGGATGGAGACTGCAGGGATACCGCTCGCAGCTGCGATGGCGATAAAGCTTAAGAAACCCATGATCTATGTCAGGAAGAAACAGAAGGATTATGGGACAAAGTCTAGAATTGAGGGCGTTGTCCGGCCAGGTGACAAGATTATCCTTGTCGATGACCTGATGACGCGCGGCACGAGCAAGATAGATTTCATAGATGCTGTCAAAGAAGCTGGTTACGATGTTAAAGACCTTGCTATTGTCCTGGACAGAGAACAGGGCGGCGCGGATGAACTGGCAAAAATAGGCGTGAAGCTGCATAAGCTCGTGACACTTAAGGAGCTGCTTGCATATGTGTTAAATAAGAGGTTAATAACCTCTGAACAGTATAATAGGGTTATAGACTATCTAAAAAAATAATTAATATCTAAAAAATAATTGTAAAAATGGCAAATGTCTATGTGATCGGCGGCTCCGGATATACTGGTGGCGACCTTCTGAGAATACTGTTAAACCACCCGAAGATCGAGAAGATAACTGTCAGCTCGCGACAGCACCAGGGGAAGAGGCTCAGTGAGCAACATCCAGCTTTAGAAACGGACATAACCTTTGAGGATTATAATGAGAAGAAGGCGAACGACGCAGACTTCGTCTTCACCTGCACGCCGCACACGAAAGCGATGGAATATGCCTCCAAGCTTGATACAAAGATAATAGACCTTTCGGCAGACTTCAGGCTGAAGAGTGCAATGGTCTACGAAAAGACTTATCAGGTTAAGCACACTGCTCCAGAGTTAATACCCCAAGCTGTCTACGGGCTTCCGGAGATACGCCGAAAGGAGATAAAGAAGACAAGGATACTCGCGAACCCTGGATGCATGGCTACTAGCGCGATACTCGCTCTTTGGCCGCTCGCAAGGAACTTCAAGGTCGAAAGGGTGGTTGTCGATACAAAAACGGGGATAAGCGGCGCCGGGCGGGAGCCTACTGAGACTAACATCTTCGGCTGGGTCGACGAGAACATGATACCCTACAAGGTAATGGGGCACAGGCATGTCGCAGAGATGGAACAAGAGACTGGGCTAAAGGTCTATTTCACACCGCACATCGCCCCGATGTCGAGGGGGATACTGACAAGCGTGCACGCATTCGCGCAGGGCGATATGGAAAGGGTGAGGGATATCTACAAAAAGGCTTACAAGGACGAGCCCTTTACTAAAGTGGTTGATAAGATACCTACACCGCTGGCTGTAAGGGGCTCGAACTACTGCCACATCGGCGGGTTTACACAAGACGGCGACCGATTAGTGTTATTCTCAGCTCTTGACAACTTAGTCAAAGGCGCTTCCGGGCAGGCTGTGCAGAACATGAATATCATGGCAGGCTGGGATGAGAAGGCGGGCATTGGCAACTTAGGGCTTTGCCCGTGATAAGCAGCTTTTATACTTTATAGGGTAAATCAAACAAGATAAAAATGGCTGTAAGAAGAGGGCAACCTCGCAAAGGTCCCATAACCCCAAGAGCATTGATGGCGGAAATGCAAAATCGAAGTCCGGGAAATAGGACTCTCAAAAGACCGCCAGTACCAGGTACGGTTTCACCTAGAAAGTATCAAGCAGATGCTCGTCAGGTCATTAAAGAGCGTAAGGGCGGCATGAGACAACCGCGTTAGTATTCAGTTCTAGGATTGCCCGGCTTAGTGCGCGCAGAATAAGTGCTAATGGGGCATGATGCTCTCTTTTTAATTGATTCTCTTAAAAGTTATACTACAATTCTTTTACATTACAAAAAGTTACACTACATTCTAGATTATGTCGCACAAATGAACCGCGAGACTCAAGAGTACAAACCGGAGGTCCCGCAGGGACTTGAAAGGGTCGGGATAACTAACCTAAGGACGTTAGTGAAAACCGGCTTCGGCGGGCAGATATATAAGTTCGTGCCGACATTCGATGTCTTCATCGACCTGCCAAAAGATAAAAAGGGGATACATATGTCTCGCCTTGTTGAGTCCCTGAGCGAAGCGGTGAATGACGAAGCAGCCTACAAGCACGAGACTTTTGAGAACCTTGAGAGGAGCATAATCGAAGAGCTCGCGAGAAAGCACCCGTTCGCGCGCGCTGAGGTAAGCCTAAGGACTGCGCTCGTCGTCGAGAAGAAGTCGCTAGTCTCGAAAAAACACACGGCGGAGACGCATGATATCGCCGTCAAGGTGATACTTAAGGGCGGGAAATATCGAAAGGTCCTTTTGGTTTCAGTAGTAGGCAACACCGCCTGCCCGCACTCGAAGGAGAACACCGGCCAGCCGCACATACAGCGCGCAATCGCAGAGCTGGAACTAGAATGCGACTTCGAGCGGGGCATAGACCTGCAGAGCATGATAGAATGCGTCGAGTCGGCTTTTTCGTGTCCTGTTTATACCCTAGTGAAAACTGAGGATGAGAACGAGATTGTGAAAAGGATCTACGACAACCCGAAGTTCGTCGAGGATGTGACGCGGGGGATACTCGCATCGGCTAAGAAAAAGTTTAAGGGCTGTAAGATCAGGGCAAAGACAGTTTCACAGGAAAGCATACACCGGCACGACGTCGTGGCTGAGGGAAGCGCTTAAGTATTGTCTTTTATCCAATAACCTGCCATAACATTAACTTACAATGCCTTTAAGAAAGATTGGCTCCGGCAGGCCAAATGTTGCCCCCTTTGTCCATATACGAAGCAGCCTGGGAAAGGCCAGGGAACTGCCTGATGAAAAAATAATGGCGGCGCTCGATACCGGCGGGATTAGATTCAAAAGCCAGAAGACCGCGCTGAGGGCCGCCAGATCGCTCAGGGGCAGGATGACACGGGCACTGGACGAACTCGGGCCGGCTGGACCATCCCCGAAACACAGCTTCGTCTCTGCACAGGTTCCTGATGGTAAGATAGACTTTAAAATCAGTCTTTTCCCGAGCGGAAGGGTCCTGATACGCCAGTGGCCGGCACTGCATGGTGTAACCCTGAAGGAACTGGGGAGCTTCCAAGAGCTTAGAAGGATCCTACACGAAGGCTTCAGGGGGTTTGACCGCGAGAAAGGCAATGTTTTCAGAGCAAGGGCGAGGCGACTCCCGGGATTCGCAGATGCGCACATGGGCAAGGACATAGCTCACGGGGATATGTATTCACTTGAGATGATGGCGCCTATGCAAAGGACTAAAGCAGACCCTCGCGACCGTTCTACTCGATTTGTTAGGAATGCAGACGTTGGGCAGATAGCAAATCTGACTGTAAGGATAAACCCTAGGGCTTCGGACGCTGAGTTCGAGGACAAGAAGAGGTTTTACACTGAAACCCTAGGAAAACTTGGCGTGCCCATACGTTATAAGAGGGGCTATTCGTAGGGCTGTCAGAGACTAACTATTATACACTCTTATTATACAATCTTGGTCAGGTTGTATAGCGATACATTGAGCGATACATTGCCCCTGGGTTTTTATAATTGAAGCGCTTACATTAACATGGCTCCAATTGCACCGCATGCAGCAAGACCAGCAGCAAGGGCCCGCCCGCGAGGCTTAAGGCTTGTCAGAGTCAGCCCACAACAGGCAGCCGAACATGATCGCGCCTTTCACGCAGAACTTGCAAGGCGCCGCCCAATAAGCAAGGCAATGGAGATGATCCTTGGGGCTCA
>Ga0247841_10008255_pt1 | contig 15094 bp, 12 predicted proteins | sample LaCruzMarch2015__2_FD_192410 | JGI IMG/M metagenome (GOLD analysis project Ga0247841, IMG submission 192410) | Freshwater microbial communities from meromictic Lake La Cruz, Castile-La Mancha, Spain - LaCruzMarch2015_18m | ecosystem: Environmental > Aquatic > Freshwater > Lake | place: Spain...
GATAGGGTTGTAGTCATTTACTCTCATTTTGTCTCTTCCCTGAAGCAAACTCCAGTCGTTAAGAAAGTTCTTCCGCTCGATAAAGATCATATTGACCTGCCCGAATTATGGGAGCAAAGCGGAGTAGAGAGCAATAACGTGGAATACAAAATTGAGCCTAATCCTGACGAAATTCTAGAAAAGCTGCTTTACAGATTCCTACGATTGCAGGTCTACGGAGCACTTTTGGAAGCAAACGCTTCCGAGCATTCCGCGCGTATGGTCGCAATGAAAAACGCAACTGACAATGCCGGCAGCTTGATAGACGACCTAACCCTAACATATAACACCATAAGGCAAAACAGCATTACGAATGAGATTGCGGAAATATCTGCAGGAGCAGAGTCGATGCGGTAGTATCGACAAATTTCTAATTAACCTAATTATTCTAACTAACCTAAACAAATCACAAAAATTAAAATCCTAGAATAATTGAGTTATTGGCGCTTGGCCATTCATTAGAACAATTAGTACAATTAGAATAATTAGAATAATTAGAATAATTAGAATAATTTACGGAGAATATTATGAACAAGGGAACAATCACACAAATTATCGGGCCGGTTATTGATGCCAGATTTAAAGACAAAATTCCGGCAATTTACAATGCTTTGGAATGTAAACTTGATGGGAAAAGAATTGTCTTTGAGGTCCAGCAGCATTTAAGCGTCGACACAGTAAGAGCCGTGTCCATGACCTCAACCGACGGGTTGCAAAGAGGAGTCGAAGTTGAAGATTCAGGAAAGCCAATTTCCGTGCCTGTAGGCAAAGAGTCTTTGGGACGAATGTTTAATGTTATTGGCGAACCGGTTGATGGTAAAGAAGCTTCTAAAAGCAAAGAATTTTATCCAATCCACCGTCCAGCACCCAAGTTTACCGATCAGGATACAAAAACGGAAATCTTCGAAACCGGCATTAAGGTTATTGACCTGATCGCCCCAATTACTAAAGGCGGTAAAGTCGGCCTTTTCGGCGGTGCCGGTGTTGGAAAAACCGTTTTAATTACCGAGTTAATCCGCAATATTGCAACCGAGCATGGTGGCTACTCAGTTTTTGCCGGTGTTGGCGAACGAACTCGTGAAGGTAATGACCTTTACAACGAAATGAAGGAATCCGGCGTTTTGGAGAAAACAGCCCTAGTTTTTGGACAAATGAATGAGCCACCAGGAGCAAGAATGCGTGTCGCACTTTCCGGCTTAGCGCAAGCAGAATATTTTAGAGACCAAGGCAAAGACACGCTTTTGTTTGTTGATAATATTTTCCGGTTTACCCAAGCAGGTTCTGAAGTTTCAACTCTTCTCGGGCGTATGCCTTCAGCTGTTGGTTATCAGCCAACCTTGGCTAACGAGATGGGCGAACTTCAGGAACGGATTACTTCAACCAAAAAAGGCTCGATCACTTCAGTGCAAGCTGTCTATGTTCCTGCCGATGATTTAACCGATCCAGCCCCTGCCACAACATTTGCCCACCTTGACTCCACAATCGTTTTGGACCGTTCTTTATCTGAATTGGGCATCTATCCTGCAGTAGATCCACTTTCTTCCTCCTCAACCATTCTGGATCCAAATGTTGTCGGCGAAGAACATTACAATATCGCCCGTGAAGTTCAACGACTTCTTCAGCGATACAAAGACTTGCAAGACATTATTGCAATCTTGGGCATGGAAGAACTTTCCGATGAAGACAAACAAACAGTTACACGAGCAAGAAAAATTCAAAGATTTTTGTCCCAGCCTTTCCATGTTGCTGAGGTCTTCTCGGGTATCAAAGGACAATATGTCCCACTCAAAGATACTCTTTCCGGATTCAGAGAAATCATTGATGGCAAACATGATGATAAAAATGAACAGGATTTTTATATGAAAGGCGATATTTCCCAGGTTGGGAAATAGATACAAATTTTCAATTTTCAATTTTCAATTTAAAATGAATTTAAAATTCATAATGATAAAGTTTTAAAATTTGATCATTGAAAATTCAATTTAAATTAGTAAATTTTAAATTTTAAATTTATAATATTATGAACACTTTTAACTTAAAACTAATAGCTCCGGACGGCGTCAAATACGAAGCAGATGCAATTGAGGCGACTTTGCCCACACCTGACGGTCAAATTACCATTCTTCCCAATCATATGCCGCTTATCTCTCTCCTCTCACCAGGTGAAATTGTTCTGAAAATCGACGGCAAAGAGCATATTCTAGTAACTGAAGGCGGTATTGCTGAAATTGCGAACAACACGGTCAAAATTTTGGCCGACACAGCAGAAGATATTAATTCGCTCGACCAACTTAAGATTGAAGAAGCCAAAAAGCACGCTGAAGAGCTCATCGCAACTGCTAAAACTGATATTGAATATGCCAATGCAGCCGCTCACTTGGAAAAACAATTGTCTAAGCTGAGCATCCTAAAGAGAAGAAAAAAATACCGTTAAAATGACACAGCCCGGCAACTTGCACCGGACTGTCGGTTTTGATGTTTAATCAACAGCTTTGTTAGTCTCACCCATCCTTCATGTGCTTCTCATGCGTCATTCCCCTCGCACCCACAATGCAGATGGCCGTGAGAAAAGCGAGGCAGCTCACAGGAAACACATGGATTCTGAAGTATGTGGCTATTCCTCCAACCAAGCACATGTAGACTGCAGCTGCCACAATTTCACTTAGCTCGATTACATCGTAATTTCTAAGACGGTAGCATGATAGAGAAATCCCGACATATGCTACTGATATAGCAGCGCAGAACAAAAACATTAGTAATGGTAAACCCTTAATCATTATCGCACCCTCCAGCGTTTTACGCTCCATTTATCTATACCAAAAAAGCCCAAAACTGACAATCAGAATGGGCTTTTTAGATCCCCTCTATCTTCCACTTTCTACCTTCCGCTATTTCACCGTCACACTCTTTGCTAGATTACGTGGCTTGTCAGGATCCAAATTCTTTTTGAGGGCAATATAGTAGGCTAAAAGTTGTGAGTAAACTATCGAAGAAATCGGCGTGTAAATGCCGTTTTTTTCGACTGGTAAGAATGTGTGAAAGGCTGGATTGTTTTCAAACGATATTCCAATCACATCAGCTCCACGTGATTTCACTTCCATCGCATTCGAAACAATTTCTCTTTCCGAGCCGTCATTGCCCACGAAAACAAGCACCGGCGTACCCGATTCGACTAAAGCGATCGGACCATGTTTTAAATCGCCACCGGCAAAACCCTCAGCGTGAATGTAAGAAACTTCCTTGATTTTGAGGCACGCTTCAAGCGCCGTCGCATAATTGAATCCGCGTCCAATAGCATAGATATTTTCAGAACTTGCAAGCTTTTCTCCCAGTTTCTTGATTTTCGCTCTGCTCGAATCTGAGATGATATTTGCAATGTCATCTTGAACTTGTTTTAAAATCTTCTTTCCCTCAGAAACATTGTTTTTCAGCGCGAATGAAAGCATCACAAACATAGACATCTGCGAGACATAGGCCTTGGTTGAGAGAACACAAATCTCGGGACCGGCTTTAGTTAGAATTGAATGGTCAGAAAGACGCATCAAAGACGAGCCCATCACGTTCACAAGTGAGAGCACCTTGGCGCCTTTTTCTTTGGCGCTTTTGACCGATTCCAATACATCCGCAGTTTCACCGCTTTGAGAGACTGCTATGATCAGATCTTCTTTATCGATTAAATGTGAAAAATAGGGGAACTCTCCGGCCGAAATAGGACGGGCATTAATTTCATTGTTGTGGGCTAGAACATAGCTGCCATAAATTGAGGCATGAAGAGCCGTTCCGCAGGCCACAATATAGACATTTTTTGCTTTTTTGATAAGAGAAACTGCTTTGTTTAATTCTGTTTCATTTGTTGTCATGACTTTCTTAATAACATTCGGCTGTTCCAGCATTTCCTTAATCATAAAGTGAGGGAAACCGCCCTTCTCCGCATCTTCAACCGACCAAGTGATCGTGTCAATCTTTGGCTTTACAGTTTCTCCGGTTTTGATGTCAAAGAGTTTGAATGATGCGCCCTTGTCATTGCGAGCCTGATGTTCTTGGAGGGCGTGGCAATCTTTCTCAGAGATTGCTTCGTCGCAAGTTTCTCTCCTCGCAACGACGCCGTAAGCGTCGATCTGGACCAATTGATTTTCATCCAAGAAAACGACTTTTTTTGTGAAGTTTAAAAATGCCGGCACATCTGAAGCTAGAAAATATTCTCCCTTGCCAACTCCCAGAACAAGCGGACTCCCCTTCCTTGCACCAATTAACAAGTTCGACTCCGTGTCCAACACGCCGACTGCAAAACTGCCTTCTAATTTTTTTAGCGCTGACAAAACCGACTTCAAAAAGTCTTTGTTCTTTTTGAATTCCAGCTCAATTAAATTTGGGATCACTTCTGTATCTGTCTCTGACTTGAATTTAATACCTTTTTCCTCGAGATTTTTTCGTAATTCCTGATAATTCTCCACAATTCCATTATGGACCACGGCAAACCGCCCACTTTGTGACAGATGTGGATGAGAGTTCTTTTCGGTAACGCCGCCATGTGTCGCCCATCTCGTATGACCAATACAAATGCTTCCTCCCTTTTCTAAGGGGAGGTTAGGTGGGGTTGATTTGCAGAACTCTTTCAGATCTTTTTTCGGATCAAGGCCACCAATTTTTCCGACCTTTTTATAGGTTTTAATCTTTCCATTGTCCTTGACTGCAATCCCCCAAGAATCATAACCGCGATATTCAAGCTTCTTAAGTCCGTCAACAACGACTTTTACCCCGTCTTTATTTCCAAAATATCCGACAATTCCACACATAATTACTCCGCAACTCATTAATTATTTTTATAGTTTGTTGCGCCCTCCGTCGTGAGGTTTTGGCTGCGAACCAGTAGGATTTGAGCCAAACCCGAACAAAGGATGGGCCGATTTGTGTCATGCCGAACTTGTTTCGGCATCCCATAGTTAGGGGATCCTAAAACAAGTTCAGGATGACAATCTTTATATTTCTTATAATACTACTTTAGAGACCGTAAAAAAAGCTATTTATACTCAAGATAGCGCTTGGCTTTCAAAATTGCATCTTCAGAATTTTTTTCCCAGACAATTTCCGGAAATCGTTTAAACCAAGTCACCTGCCTCTTGGCATATTGATGAGAACGAAGTTTTAATAAGCTTTTCATTTCTTCAAACTCCTCACTGTCATGCCGAACTCGTTTCGGCATCCCGTCACTAAAAGATCCTGGAACCCATTCGGCAAGTTCAGGATGACAAGTTAAGATGTATTGAGTAATAATTCGATATTCCAAACCTAAACTAATAAGCCAATCTGAATTCACCCCAGATCTTAATAAATCGACGACTTCGCCAAGCATTCCCTGTTCAAACCGATCGTCAACTCGTTTATCGATTCTTTGGTTTAATATTTCACGAGTCAAATCGATCGCAATCTGTAAAACATCAAAGTTCGGCTTTTCTTTCGTCATTTCTTCCCCGCCCTGCGCCCTCTCAATCGCCCGAATGAGACGATGAGGATTTTTCTTATCGATAAGCTTCTCGTATGCCTCAATATCAATTTTTTGCAAAATCTTTTGCAATTGTTCAATTGTTAAATGCTCCAGCTGTCCCCTATCAATCCTGTCATGCTGAACTCGTTTCAGCATCTCCTGATTTTGAGATCCTGAAATAAATTCAGGATGACATGTTTGAAGATGGAATCCCTCAACCAGCCCCTGAACATACAATCCTGTTCCTCCGACGATAATGGGCACTTTTCCACGGCTAAATATATCCTCAATCGCCAGTCTCGCCAGTTCTAAATATTTAAATAAATTAAAATCCGACCCAGGTTCCACAATATCGATCATCCACTGCGGAATGTCATCAATATATCGCAAACTTTTTCGCAAATATTTTAATTTGTCATCCTGAACTTGTTTCAGGATCTCTAAATTTTCGTGGTTCGTTTTGTTCGTGGTCCATTTCTGAATCGGGACACCTTCTTTTGCTGTCCCGATATCTAGTCCACGAAAAACTTGCCTCGAATCCGCTGAGACAATCTCGCCGTTGAATTCTTTGGCCAATTTCACGCCGATGGCCGTCTTTCCACTCGCCGTCGGTCCGACAATAGCAATAATTTTTCTATTCAACTTTGAATTCATCTATTTTTTATACCACATAACTGCCAGCTCGACAATATTGCGCTGAAATTAATTTGGCTTTAAAATAAAACTGTCATCCTGAGTGGAGCTTGCGAAGGATCTAGTGAAACGATATGATAGTTTTTCGCTCTGCTAGATTCTTCAGCCTTCCGCCAGCTGGCGGATCGGCTTCAGAATGACGATATGGTGAATGATTATGCCCACTTGCTTACTTGCTTACGCGCTTATCAGCTTAAATGCTTAAAATTATGATCAAAATCACAAATCTTACAAAATCTTATAGTAAAACTAAAATAGTCGACGATTTGAGCTTGGAAATCAAAAAAGGCTCCATTTTCGGATTTCTCGGTCCGAATGGCGCCGGCAAAACCACCACTATCAAAATGCTGGTCGGACTCTCAAAACCAGACGGCGGAGAGATTAAGATTGAAGATAAAAATATTTCAAAGAGCCGTGAGATTATTGGATTTATGCCTGAAGATCCTTATTTTTACGATCACTTGACTGCACTAGAATTTTTGCAATATATGGGAAGTTTATTCGATCTGCCTCGTCATCCTGAACTCCCTCACAGTCATCCTGAACAAAGTGAAGGATCTAGGCCACGGGCCGGAGGCTTTGCCAGATTCTTCGCTAACGCTCAGAATGACAAGATTGGCATTCTGAACAAGATAAACCAGCTTCTCGGCTTGGTTGGTCTCGGCAAAGCCAAAAACCAACCGATCGAATATTTTTCCAAAGGCATGAAACAGCGCCTCGGTTTAGCTCAAGCCATCATCAATGATCCTGATTACATATTTTTAGACGAGCCACTCGATGGTTTAGACCCCATCGGCCGTCGTGAATTCAAAGAAATACTTCTCGAGCTCAAAAAAAGAGGAAAAACAATATTCTTCAACTCACACATCCTCTCCGATGTAGAAGAAATTTGCGATCAAATCGGCATTATCAATAAAGGAAAACTAATATATTCCGGAGATGTAAAAGGATTCTGCAAGAACAAATCGCTGGAAGATGCGTTTGTAGATAAAATATTAACCATAAAATAGAGGTGTCATCCCAGACTTGATCTGGGATCCAGAAATTTACAATGAAAAACATATTAGTCATCGCAAAAAATACCTTTAAAGAAACCGTTAGAGATAAAATCTTATACGGCATTCTTGCCTTTGCTCTTCTTTTTCTAATCTCCACTACCATGTTCGGATCGATCTCGCTTGGCGAAGACATTAAAGTAATAAAAGATCTTGGGCTAGCCGGCATTTATATTTTTAGCTTGATAATTACCATTTTTCTTGGATCATCGCTAATATATAAAGAGCTGGAAAAAAGAACTTTGTATGTGATCTTCTCAAAACCCGTGTCTGTTTTTCAATTTATTATCGGAAAATTCATGGGGCTTTGGGCTAGTATTAGTTTAAATATTTTACTTATGACCGCAATATACTTGGGCATAGTCGCCATTAAAGGTGGCGGTTTTGACTACGTTTCGTTATTTGCAATATTACTTTTAATATTCGAGATCGCCATCTTAATCGCATTAACAATCCTGTTTTCAACCTTCACAACCCCCTTAGCTGGAACAATTTATACAATAATAATCCTTTATATTGGCCACTCTATCAGCATTACAAAAACATTTGCTGAAAAATCAGAACCGTTTGTCCGTTATCTACTCAATGCCTCTTATTACATTTTTCCCAATCTAGAAAAATTCAATTTGCGAAATGACGTTGTTTATGGTTCCCTACCAAACTCTGCCCAAGTAATTTATCCGATAGTTTATTCCGCACTTTTCACAACAGTCCTGCTTTCCTTGGCAATTTCAGCCCTCAAAAAACAAGATTTATAGCAATGAAAAAATATTTATCAACATTTCTATTATTGGCCTGCATGGCGGGCGTCGTTTCTGTTCAATATCTTTTTGATACTCAGAAAAACAAACTTCCGTTCCGAGAACCCTTAATCTTAAAACCAGAAATCATCAAAGCGGCTGATTTAGGATTAGACAATGCTGCTGCCGATGCAGCTTGGCTCTCAGCTATTCAATATTTTGGCGGAGGAGAAAGTAGAACAAGCGAGAAATTACCGGATTATCTCTTCTTGGCTTCAGATTTGGACCCTAAATTCGCTTATCCATATGCATTTGGTGCGCTTGTTTTGCCAAGCATCAAATTCACAGACGAAGGCATCGAATTAGCCAAAAAAGGCGTCGAAAACGTCAAAAATGACTGGAGAATTCCTTATTACCTTGCCACCACTTACCATTTAAATAAAGACGATCCAGTCAATGCCGCCAAATATTTTGATATAACTGCAAACACGCCCGGCGTTCCGGATGGAATCAAAAAAGTTTCGACCAGGTACGGGTCTAAATCAGATAAAAGGGAACAAACAAAACAGATTTGGATTGGAATTTACGAAACAACAAATGATGAAATCGTCAAAGAAAGAGCAAAAAACTACCTTATTCACTTTGAAATAATGGATCTCTTGGATCAAGCCTCAAAACAATATTATAAGATAAATAAAAAATATCCCGCAGAACTAAACGACTTAATAAATGCTAGGATATTGAAGGCAATTCCACCTGATCCGTTCGGTCTCGAATTTGAACTCAATCAAGAAGATGGCACCGTAAGTGTAAAATAACCTGTTAGTGAAAAGGGGAAAGGCCGCTCACAATGTGAGCGGCCAGATTTTCATGCCTACCAAGCCGATAATCAGCTTGGTCTTGTCTCGAGTTTTACCTCGAGAAGCTTCTGGCAGTGCGGGCAAAAACTTTTTACTTTGCCCATCACCTCCAGAAGGTGAATCCGAGAGGACATTTCTATGCGCCTCTCGGGAGAAAGTTCTTCTTTAAAGAACACATAGTGAAAGTATTCCTTGAATATGAGGATGGGAAGACTTACCCAGCCACACTCACACATTAGGAATATCTCTTCTCCTTCTTTGTGCTCTCCGAGTAACCACTTTGTCGTGCTCCCGTTCTTTAGAACAGGACAATTTCCCGACTCAGTGGCGGCTTTCTCAATCATAGGGACACGATTGTCCCTGCGGCTTTCAAGTATTCGCTCTTCTACTCCTGGAGAAACCAATCTCCCGAGTACGAGCAAAACCTTAAATACCGCCTTTTCCAAAGTCGAACTTTGCATTGCAACATCCCCCTATAGGATTATTACAAAGCACGGAGGTCAACCCCGAGTTCGTTTGAAGATACGGCAACTGGCTACCACCTTGATTTCTCAAGAAGGCCCTAAAGCTTTGCGTCCCAGTCTTTCGACTGGTTTGCCTTTGTCAATCTCCGACTTTGTTGCCTAGACTATACACTAATTTTACTAATTTGTCAATACGATGAGCTCAAAAAAGACCGAATTTAGATTTTAGTCAATGCTATTGAGAAATATTTCAATTTATTGTTCGAGCACAAGAGAGAACTTTGGAATAAATTAGTTCTCATAAATATTCAAACAATAACTATTTTTTCTTATTATCTTTTATTCGCTTGATCTCAAAAACGCCCCTCCCTGAGACAGGCATGGGAGTTTTTCTCTTTTCCAACTCTTCCCGAAGTAGCTTTTCCTCAATCTTATCTAAATCACTATGTTTTTCATTATCTTCTTCGTTCATATTTACATATTATCACATACCAAAAGTAGCTCCCAATAAATTGGAAACTACTTTTTGGTGCGGGTGAGAGGACTCGGTCACCGGTATTTTTCTGCTGAAAAATCCGTCGACCCCGTCTCGCGCTACCCGCGCTCCGACTTTCGAGCCCTTTAGCTATCCAATAAAAAAGAATGAGAAAACTCATTCTTTTTTATTGGTGCGGGTGAGAGGACTCGAACCTCCACGCCTTGCGGCACCAGTTCCTAAGACTGGCGTGTATACCATTTCACCACACCCGCAATATTGAGATTGTACACAAAAACAACTATTTTTACAACGTTAGATCGTAATTCTATCTTTAAACTTATCAAAAGTCTTGTCGCCTATTCCTTTTACATTTTTGATTTCATCAATCGATTTAAAACCACCATTCGAATTTCTGTAATCGATAATCCGCTGAGCATAAGTCGGTCCAATGCCTGAAAGCGAATCGAGCTCAGTTACGCTTGCAGTGTTAATGTTAATTTTCCCGCTAATTTTTGCGTTACCCTGAACACTCTCTTTGTCATCCTGAACTTGCCCACCCTGAGCGAGGCCGAAGGGTTTCAGGATCTCACTGTTATCTGTATTCTGCCCAACTGCATTCTGACTACTCGCTCCCGCCACTTGCCCCTGTTCTTGAGCTTGAGTATTTGGATCTTGAGTACTTGAGATTTGTTTGGTTATTGTTTCTTGCATCTTGTCTCTTTCATTTTCAAGTTGATTAATTCTTGAATCAAGATTCGCAATTCTTGATTCTGAACTTTGCTTCGCAAAATTCTCTCGCCACAATAGAATTCCCGCTCCAGCCAAAATCAAAATGAGCAAACCGCCGCCAATCAAAAAACGATATTTTTCAATTAAATTTCCGAGATCAAACTTTTCTTTTTCCACACCATTATAATAAAAGAAGAATATTAAGAAATAGTTAAAAAAATATAAATATTCACTTGGATGCTTACCTGCTTATCCGCTTACTTGCTTATTCTAGATGTTTATTCTGTAAATAGTCAGAGACCTTTTCTTTCAATATAGAATAACCCTTGAGTTCGGGATCGTTTTCAACGATTGATTTTGCCGCCGAGCTTGCTTGTTCAATTAAATTTCTATCACTAAAATTAGCCATTTTTAAATCCAAAAGACCGGATTGCTCTGTACCAAACACGGCTCCTGGACCACGAGTCTCTAAATCAATCTCTGCTAGGCGAAATCCATCGGAAGTCATCTCTAGGCTTTGTAAACGTTCCAGCGCTTTAGGGCTTCTTGTAGAGCTGAACAAAAAGCAAAAGGATTGATGTTCCGCCCGTCCAACCCGTCCACGAAATTGATGTATCTGCGCCAATCCAAAACGTTCCGCATCCTCAACCACCATAACTGTAGCATTGGGCACATCCACGCCTACCTCGACCACTGATGTACTCACTAATATATTCAGTCTGTTGGCTATAAATTCTGCCATCACACCATCTTTTTCCTTTGATTTCATCTTGCCGTGCAACATCCCAATATTGAGCTCAGGATATATCTTCTTTAGCTTCTCATATTCAGCCTTGACTGACTTTCTGTCCTCATCAAACAATGAAAAATTGTCATTCCGGCCTGTGTCTTGAGAGCCGGAATCTATACGATAGCTTTTCTGGATTCCCGCCTCCGCGGGAATGACACCAGAGGTGCTGCTCTCCTCGATAAGAGGGCAAATAACGAATGCCTGTCTGCCTGCTTGAATCTGTTTGCGAATAAATCCATAAGCCTTATTGCGATTAATCTCCTCAACCACTCGCGTTTTAATTTCTTTTCGATTTGCAGGCTTTTCTTTTATGATAGAAATATCTAAATCACCAAATAAAGCCAAATGCAACGTTCTAGGAATTGGTGTCGCAGTCATGGAAAGAAAATGCGGCCTCATTTTCCGGTCATCCCCAAGTTCTGAGCTCAAAGTTCTAAGTTCTAGCAACGCTCCGCGTTGCTTTACGCCGAATCGGTGCTGCTCATCCACAATCACTAATCCAATACTATCAAGCTCAACGCCCTTTTGAATAAGTGCTTGAGTCCCAATAACTATGTCGGAATTATGAATTATGAATTTTGAATCATGGTTTTTGTTTTTATCCATATTATCGTCATTCCGGATTGAAGCTTGAGATCCGGCCATTCGATGCTCTGAGGAGCCCTCAGGCTCTCGAAGAGAATCTATACAATAGTTTTGAGATCCTGAATCAAGTTCAGGATGACATATAAAAACGTCTTTCCGTTCTCGTGTATACAAGCCAATCGAAATATCACTGTTCTTAAACAACTTACAAAACGTTTCATAATGTTGATTGGCAAGAATTTCAGTTGGTACCATAAAAGCTACTTTAAAACCTGCTTTAACTGTTGCAAATGCTGCGATCGCAGCCACAACTGTTTTTCCGCTTCCCACATCGCCATTTAACAATCGGTTCATCGGTTTATTTTGAGCCATGTTTTTGATAATCTGCCAAGCCGATTTCTTCTGATCGGAAGTCAACTCAAAAGGTAAGCTTTTTACAAACTCAGCAATCTTCATGTCATCAATTTTTATCTCAGAGGCATTTTCCTTTTTAATTTCTTCCTTGCTTAAGTTCGCCCTCAAAGCAATCATAAAAAGCTCATCGAAAGCAATCCTTCGTCTTGCCCGCTCTAAGGTTTCCGAGTTTTTTGGCTGATGAATATTTAAAAGCGCTTCTTGAACACCAATTAAATTGTACCTTCTTTTGTCATGCTGAACTTGTTTCAGCATCCCATCACTTTGAGATCCTGAAGTAAATTCAGGATGACACAGTAATTCTTCGGGTAGCCACTCCTCGATACTTGATGCGTACTTCATCACACTCATGATCAATTTACCGATATATTTTGACGTAATGCCCGCCGTTTCTGGATATACTGCTTCAATCTTGGGATAAAGCGCTCTTTCTGGCGACTGCATCACAACTTCTTTCGAGTAAAAGTTGTATTCAATTCTGCCATTTAATATTACTTCGCGGCCAGGTTTGAGCATTTTAGCCAAGAAAGGCTGGTTAAACCAAACTACTTTAATGCTTCCTGTCCCATCCTCCACAACTGCTTCCGTAATCGTAAATTGCCTTCGACTTGTCTTTTTATTGGCGATACCAATGATGTTCCCCCTAATAGTGACTTCACAATTTCTTTGATGCCCCAAATCAGCAATTTTACTGATTTGAGTGAAATCCTTATACGCTCTTGGATAATAAAAAATGAGATCACGCATAGTCTTAATCCCAAGTCGATTTAGCTTTTCCGCCATTTTTGGACCGACACCGGTAATGTATTGAATTTTAGTATCAATTAGCATATAGAATAAATCAATTAGTTCTTAATTCTAAAAATAATCTAAAATAATTATTGTATGATTCCCCCGCCTAAAACTTCGTCCCCAGAATAAAAGACTGCACTCTGTCCCGGCGTAATCGCTCTCTGCGGCTCAAAAAACTGAATCATGAAGCTTGAATTATGAATTGTGATCCTACAAGGAACCGCAGGGTGCCTGTAACGAATTTTTACCTGCAGCTCTTCTTGATTCTTGATTCGTGATTCATGATTCTGAACAAAATGAACATCCTCAACATTCATATGATCTTTATAAACATCTTTATCTTCGCCAACAATCAGCTGATTTTTTTCGACATTAAAGCCAACTACATATAATGGCTCTTTGTCCCCATGATTCATGATTCTTAATTCTTGATTCACATTTTTCCTCTGACCGATCGTATAATTAATAAGCCCTTCATGCTTACCAACGACATTTCCGGATAAATCTATGATCTCACCTGGCTTAAAAAAATCAGCTGGAATATTTTTCTTTAAAAAATCCCTATAATCTTTTTCCTGAATAAAACAAATTTCCTGACTCTCTTTCTTTTCATGAACTGGCAAATTCCACTTTTTTGCCAACGCTCGCACCTCCTCTTTCGTGTATTCACCAACAGGAAAAATAATGTGCTTCAATTGTTCTTGATTTAAACGATACAAGAAATATGATTGATCCTTGTTTTCGTCTTTACCCTTAAGTAAATGATAATTATTAACATTGTCATCCTGAACTTGCCCGCCCTGAGCGAGGCCGAAGGGTTTCAGGATCTTTTGTTTCGAGTTTCGAGTTTCGAGTTTCGAGTTTTCAGAATCGTCCACGATTCTGGCATAGTGTCCCGTCGCCAAATAATCGCATCCCGTCTTTTTGGCAAAATCCAAAAGCCAACCGAACTTAATTTTTTCATTGCACACTACGCAAGGATTTGGAGTTCGTAAGTTTTTATATTCATCTAGAAAATAATCTGCAACTTCTTTTTTGAATATTTCTTTGGCATTGACCAAATAAAAAGGAATGCCAAGTTGATCAGCTACTTTCTTAGCATCGATCACTCCTTGATCGTCGCAGCAAGCATTTTCACGAGTACTACAAGAATCCGGATCGGACCATAATTTCATCATAAAACCAACTACGTCGTAGCCTTGGTCTTTCAAAATCTTCGCTGCAACTGACGAGTCGACGCCGCCGCTCATTGCAATCGCAACCCTAATTCTCCCCTCCTGCCGAGCGGTTCTCCCCCTGCCCGAGAGTTCCCCTCCTGCCCGAGGAGGGGTTAGGGGTGGTGAGAGCTGGGGATGGCGGGAGGGAGAAACAGTATTCAATTTTTTTTCTTCAATTTTTTTCATAATAATGGTAACTACTTGCAACTAAATATTCTACCACAAACTTGCGATTTTATCCATAAAAGAAGATCTTTAGAAAAGATCTGTACATCGGCTCTTTTTTTCTTATTTGCGATGAACTCCTCCCATGCAACCAAAAGATTATCAATAGATGTGATTTTTTCATACATATGAGCAATGCCTTCCAAGAACAATCTAAATCAAATTTTCCACCGGTTATAGAGCACTTAAAAAACGCATATAAACGCTGGATTATAATAGAGCGAAATTTGCCAAAATGCGAACGTTTTGGTTTGGGACAAAAAATCGATTTCCTATTCACCGACCTTTTAGATATTCTACAAAAGGCCTTATTTTCTCCAATTGAAACAAAAATATCTCTCCTTGGACAATCTCTGTCGATCGTTGATTCGCTAAGATTTTTTATTCAGCTTAGCTGGGAACTAAAACTTGTTCCCTCTAAGCAATTTACTGTAATCGGTCAGGAAATCGAAGAAATCGGCAGGATGATCGGCGGCTGGCGAAAAGGCCTCATAACAAAAACTTCCGCCAAAGCAGAAGAAAAGAAAT
>Ga0247841_10008256_pt1 | contig 15090 bp, 11 predicted proteins | sample LaCruzMarch2015__2_FD_192410 | JGI IMG/M metagenome (GOLD analysis project Ga0247841, IMG submission 192410) | Freshwater microbial communities from meromictic Lake La Cruz, Castile-La Mancha, Spain - LaCruzMarch2015_18m | ecosystem: Environmental > Aquatic > Freshwater > Lake | place: Spain...
AACTTCTTCATCAGCTTCCTTTTCCTCTGAATCATTAAGAATTGTATTTTTTGATGAGACAATCCTATTAGGCATATTTTCACTTAAAACCCATATTCCTTTCCCTCCATTTGAAATTGCACCTTGATTTTTAAGAACAGTTCTTACCCAGGCTAGATTGTACTTTAATTCTGATTGACCAGTCTTACCATTTATTATTTCCAATAAAGCATCACCTAATTTCAGATTCTCGACAATCTTTTCATAAATCTCATCTGTATTCGCTGAACCACCAAGTTGAGATATTGCCTCAATGGTTAGTGACATCAATTCTATTCTAGAAGGTAGTTTTTTCATCTGATTTGAAATCTTTAAAATATCCTTTTGTATTTCATATTATTTTGAATATGGGACTCTGAAAAAGATTTAAATAGTGTATAATCAATTTATCTTCAATTCATTAACTGCTAAATAAAAATTATATTTAAATAAAGAGACTTCATTAATTTTCGATTCTGCAATACCTTTTCAGGTGAAACTCCACATCATTCCAATTAATACCGAGATTATAATCATGATGATCTTCTAATATTTTTAGTGCTAATCTAAATTTAGCTCGATCAAAAACAGGATATTTTCTACCATCAGTCTTTTCTTCAATGTTTGTTGCGCAGTCCTCAAAATCAGAGATACTCCATTCTATTTGAAAAGAATCTTTTGACTTTCCATCCTTCATTTCTTCAAGAAATTCAAGAATACTAATTAGTTCATTAAAATTCTTAATATCATCCCAAATAATACATGTATCATCCTCAAGTACAATAAATTCATGAGAAAGAGATTTAACTTTAAATATCTCACCATGCTTTTTACCTGTAGGATTTGAAATAAACAAAGGTATTCCCTCTTGAAAATGATGAATATGGATACATCCTATCTTTTCTTTGATCACAGATACTAATGTACTTGATAATGATTCTATAAGGGTTCTGAAGTGTTGTGAATCCATTAGATAAGCATTAGAAATAAGGAACAAATTTATTAATTATTTGGTATCATTCAGATACAAATTTCAACCGCGATTTTTGGATTACAAAAATCGAACGGAATATACAGCGTAACCAATCAAACTACGAATTGCTATCCCAGGCAGGTTGGTATGTAATGCGGTTTTGGGAAAAGGAAATCAAGAAGGATTTTGAAGGCTGTGTCAACCGGATTGTTGAGTACATAGCGAATTGTTCAATGACATAAACATCTCATTTGCATTTAATCAGGATGAAATTACACAAATTTGAAGATGCATTGTTTTCGGTTTTGTTGTAACAAATATATCACTGGGTACAGGAGTTTAAATCGCTATTAATTCAGTTTAGCAACTATTTCAAACTATACCTGAATCCGGCATAAACAGTGGCACCAATGATGGGTCCCCAAACCATGGATGTGTCGAAATGGGTGTGATACGGCCTCCAGTATTCAGTTATCGGGTCTTTTTGTGTGAAATTAGTGAGGTTTTCACCACCTACATACAGTTCAAAATATTTAAATTTCCGGGTAACCTGTGCTAACAATTGGATGTAAGCGGGCGAATAGGGGTCGCGCCGGAGTGTGGCAGGCATTTTTTGCGTGTCGGGAATCCGCGCTTTACCATTAAGTTGCAATGTAACATCAAATTTCCATTTATCGAATTTGGTGGCATACGAAGTGGTAAACAAGCCTTTATAAGCGCTTACCATGGCTTTTTCACGCAGTTTTCCATTTTCGGTAACCTTTACGTTATTAACGCGGAAGGCGGCAAGGATATTCAACCTTTCAATCGGTTGCAAGGTAAGCTGCACCTGAAATATGTTTGAATACGATTTTCCTTCGAGATTATAGAAAAATACATCTGCCGGAAGGCTGTCGATGTCAACAATCACCTGGTTGACGAATCCGGTGTGGTAAGTTTCAAGGTCAACCTGTGCATCGCGGCTGAAAAGCTTGAAGTTCTGCGTAAGGTTTATACCCATATTCCAGGCATTTTCCTGCCCGGGTTCGTTAACAAAATGGATGAGCCGCTGGCTTGCCATGATAGAATAATTTTCGGCAAACAGGTTGGCGGTGCGGTAACCTTTACCCACAGAAGCGCGCAAGGTGGTGGTAGGCGTGATTTTATACCTGATGTGCATGCGGGGTGTATAAAAAGTCCCGAATTTGCTGTGGTGGTCAACCCGCAACCCGGCGATAAGCGTAAATTTATCTTTTACATTAAATGTATATTCGAAAAATGCACCTGGTACAATTTCTTTACGATCCATAGTGTAGGTTGTATCGCGAAAACTGGAAATTGCAAACAGGGTATCGGGATTGTTGTCCAGATCCCCACCGGTTATCTGATACAGATAGGTGAAATCGCGGCGCCCGTATTGCTCATCGTAATTGTCGTACATATAACTCAATCCGGTGGTAAACTTGTGGTTTGGATTACCAATTTTATTCTGGTACAACAGGTTAGCATAAAAACTCTTCTGGATGCCTGAATAATTATTCAATCCGAAAAAACCTTCCTGGTCGTGATAAATGGCAGAAAGGATCAATGCTACGCTCTTGTCGGGTTTATCCCTGAACATAAAACCATTTTTCCAGAAACTTTCGAGACGCTTTGTACGCACCTGCAATCCATAGGTTTTGGTGCCGTTTTGTATACCAACAGTATCTTGTGTGTAGGTATCAGGGTCAAAATCCATGAAGCCGCCGGTCCTTTTCTCATCCAGGTACTTTATTCCGAAGCGGGAGACAAACTTTTCAGGAACCATATAATCCCAGCGGTTGATGAAATTGAATGTGTTTTGTGAAGGCAGGTCCCTGAACAGGTCGTTATTTTTGTCCACAGGGTTGTCGTACCTGCTGAAATGCCCCATTACCAGGGTACTCAGCTTAGTGTTGAGTTTTAAAGCCGCATCGGAGTTTACTTCCATCCTGCCACGCTGGTTGCCGTAAAGGTTGAGAAAGAATTTCTCGCTGGTAGCCGGTTTTTTGAGTTCAACATTTATTTGCCCGGTGGTGGATTCAAAACCGTTGACTACCGAGGATGCACCTTTCGACAATTGAATAGCTTCCATCCACGAACCCGGAATATAACCCATACCGAACGAACTGCCCAGCCCGCGGACCAACGGTACATTTTCAGTGATTATCTGGCTGTAAACACCTGAAAGCCCGAGCATTTGTATCTGTTTGGCTCCGGTAATGGCATCGGCATAATTCACATCAACTGACGAGTTGGTTTCAAAGCTTTCGGCAAGGTTGCAGCATGCAGCACGGCGCAATTCCTTTGAAGTAATAACCTGTACTTTGCGCGGATCGAGTTGCGAAATGTAAGAACTTCCGTTACTGCTTTTCACCTCCACTCCGCTCAATTCCCAGGTGGCTTCTGTCATTGAAATATCGATATGGTTGATGCCTTTTACATTAATGGTATCGGTGCGGTAGCCGATGAAACTTACCACAAGTTGCTGATTGGCAACCCCTTTGCGTGCCAAACGGAATTTGCCGCCCGCATCGGAGGTTGTTCCCACAAATGTGCCTATCCAGCGGATACTTACTCCGGCCAAGGCTTCCTTCCGGGTTCCTGCCTGAACAGCTGTTACTGTTCCACTGACAGGCTGTGCAGAAATATTTCCTGCCATTGCCATCAGTAAAAGGCATAAAAACGGGTATAAATATTTGTTTATTGACATGATTTTGATTTTGATCATTAATAACTGATAATTAACATTTTCTAGTCCCCTTCCGGGCATTCCTGGAAAACAGCCCTGGTAAATGGAAAAGACAAAGAAAGGATCTGGAATCCTGATTAACAGTTATTATGGATCGGTGCGAGGCGCTGTTGCGAAAGTAAAAGCACCAGTCTGCGGCCACTTAAAGGCTTATACCGTTGTCGGGTTGTTAAAACTGTAGGAATAGTTTCGCGACCGGCCGGCAGAATATTTATAAAAGAAGTAAAAATGGCAGCAACCGCAGGTGTAACCGACTTTAAACTTACGCTGCTGGTTGTTTCAACGTTAAGCTTATTGAAAAATGAAATATTCGTACAACAACTTCTCTGGTGAAAACTAAGTGGAAGCTTCTCACCACTCGTTGCTTTGGCAGTTTGTTTGTCATCCTTGCATCCGCAGGTAGCGGGTTTCTGAAGGCCCAATTCAGTAAAAAAGGCAATGCCTGAAAGCCTTTCATGGCAATAATGAGCCTTGTAAGACAAACCCGTGGTCCCTGCCAATACAATAACAGCAATTGCTGCTAATGTGGCGTTTTTGAAATACTTGCGGATGCTTTTAAGGTTCATATATGAAATACAACCAGCAAAAGTAATATATGTTTCAGAAATGCTTGGTCATATTTCGTTATTGACATGTTATACCTGTATAACGAAACCTATAACTGAGTTTCAAACCCTGACAGTGGTCGTACAGATCAGAGTAATTTAAGGTTTTTTTTCGGCGGTTCTAATCCCCGACAGGGTTCCAAACCCTGTCGGGGATATAAGTATTCCAGAATGGTGCAATTTAAGGGTGGCAAACATGGCATAGTGATACCGCAGCGCGTATGTTTCAATTCCAGAGTGGTGCAATTTAAGGACTTAGCGGTACGCCACCCCTGCAAATATATGTAACGTTTCAATTCCAGAGTGGTGCAATTTAAGGTTCGATGAAGGTGCCTATTACGGTACTGTATTTGTGTTTCAATTCCAGAGTGGTGCAATTTAAGGTGCTATGTCAGGTACGAGTCAGCCGCTTAACGCTGACAACGTTTATGCAGTTGAAAGAAAGGAGAAAATCAAAAAGGATAATAATGCTTACGAACAGGCTAACAAATAACTTTCCACAATAATCCTGCTGTTCTGATAAGTGGTCTAGGAACCATGAAGATAAATACCTGCTTCAGAACAAAAAGCCAAAAAGATATACTACATAAATTAGGTCAATAGATAATAAGAAAAAGGACAATAATAATCCCTTTCATCTAAACGATTGAAGATCAGGTATAGCGATATTGAATTTAACCTCAGGGACTGAAAATTAAAAGCCTTGAAAAATGTCCAATTGTCCCTGAATCCATTTCTGAAACTACTGTGTTTCAGTTGTCTGCACCAATAACCTCAAAAAATAAGGAATTTGCCGGAAAAAGAGAAGTTAATAGCGAACAGAATAAAGGTCAATTATTACTATTCAACACAACTGCCTGATTAATAGATAATTCGACGGTTATACTCATTTTTGGATAAGGTGTGTTTGGCCAGTATAAAAACACATTGCGATTGAGTAAACAGTCAATTGTTTTGATCGGTATTGGACAGGATACCATCTGTACATAACCCTGAGGTTCAAAATGAAGAGTTTTCCGAAGAATTCATGTGGAATTATTGATGCCTTTTAAAAAAGGATGAGTTGTATTCATCATGGAAAAAGATACTATCAATAATCCTTCTTTCGCAAATCAGGGGTTATTTCTTTTTATCAAGGGATTCAATTTGCCTGGCATGCAGCACAAAATCTAAGCCTTCAATAATATCTCCGTCTTCTGTAGCTTTCACTGAGAAATCAATCTGGGGTGGATCAACCGTAAAATTCAGTTTGCTCAACTGAACAGAATCAACCCTGGCAACATATTCGCCTGGAGTAAGTCCCATATAATATATATATCCATCAGATTCGGAAAGTGTTTCTGCAACTACTTTGTTGCTGTTCTTTTCGTAGAATTTGATTAAAATTCTACCTATTCCTTTCATCAAGTTCTCTTTTACAAAAAATGCCGTACCGCTCACCTCCCCTACTACAATTATCGGAATATCAATGCGTTTAAACTGGTTAGGATCAATCAATACCTTGCACAATTTATTTTTGAACCGCCAGGCAATATTTTCCAAATCTTTATCGCTGAACCCCACTGTGTAGTAAGTAAACGGATTAAGATCAGGAATCCGGATGATCGAATCATTTTTACGAAAAATCACCTTGCCACCCATCACCCTAACTGAGGAAAGTTTCACCAAACGTTCACCTTTATCGAAAATATCATTATTATTCAAGTCGAGAAAAGGATAAAGGGATATGCCACCTTTGTCAACCGATGAGTTATTACTTACATATACATATTTATTCCCACCTCCAAAAGCCAGACTGCCTTGGGCACTCTCGGATGTAGTAAACTTGCCATTGCTATGCGTAACTGAAGAATTGATTCTGGTAAAAGACAAATCGTATTTGAAGGTTACATTGACAAAATTGTCGTCATAAGTAACATTCCTTTCGTAAATAGCTGAAAGACATCCTTTAGGGAATTTTTTCTCAATTTCAGCTTTACAAGTTACAAAGTTTCCCTCGCTGATATTATATTGAGCCGATGATCTAATTGTTAGACCTTGCGACATGCGATATGACAGTGCCTGATCAACAGTTACATATGCCGGCCTTTTATCAATCCAGTTGAGTTGCGCTGAAGTATTGGAACTGAATTGTTTATAATAGGAAGAGAGCATAATATTTGTCAGATTATATCTGAATTCCGAATAAACAAATTGGGTGTAATCCAATTTGGCAAATACAATCAATTTATTAATTCTACAGGGCAGTGATAGTTTAACTTTTCGTTCTTCGAGATAACTGAAGCGGGTAGCAAGCTGTCCTTTTTTATATCTGGTATAATCAATTTCTATCGAGGCATTTTTCGTAAACCCATAATTCAATAACCCTCTGGCTTTAACACCATGATCATATTCACCATTTATCAACAATTTGCTAAATGGCTGCCAAGTAAAATTTGTATAAGGAATTAAGGCGGCTTTGGGGATCGAAGACAAATATTCCACTCCTCCACCAACAGTGAAAAATCGGGTTACTCCGTAATTAAAATCTGCCTTCCCGAAACGGCTTAAGCTACTATCTTGCAATAAACCTGCCGATAAACCATATTCAAATTTTTTGGCAGTCATAACAGTATATGGTATATTCATTGACCGTTCTTCTGTACGTTCTTCGCCCATGGTGCCATAAAATTTTAATTTCAATATGGTGTATCCATAAACAATCGGAACTTTAAAAACATAAAGGCCTGAAACATCAGCTTTTGTATAATCTACCAAAACGTTGTTAATATAAAGTTCCACCGTCCAATTGGGTTCTGTAAATGCATTGATGGTATAATACCCGGACGCTTTTCTTACTGTTGTTGGAGAATTTCTGATAACGGCACCAATTATCTGGGAATTAATAAATGAGATAGTTTGATTAGATATTTTGCCAACTTGTGCTTGTTTTATCAAACTTTTATCATTGTCCACCCAACGCCAAAGGTACTGTAGTTGGCGATTTCCAAGTTTTTGCTTATTGTAATAATTGACACTTACATCTGCTTCGCCATACAGGAGTTCGGTGCCTATACCTACTCCAAGACGGTTGTCAGTTGAGCCATTCCAGGTTTGAAAAGATGCAGCCGACCAATCCAACGTGCCAAACCTAAATAAATGATAGTTTCTATGCAATATAGTATCCACAATCTCCTCACCTTTGAACTTGGCCAGATTGCTTTGGATTTTTTCAATACGTTGTTGTTTGATTACCGGCAACTCAAATTCTGATTTTAATATGATCGTCAGCGCCCGGAAATTAAAAGTCATTGTTATTCCAAATGCTTCTCCAAATAAGGAAGATTCCATATAAACCGCGCCCATCTCTTTTAACAGCCCGTTTTTGGATTTAATTATTTTGTCGCCGACTTTTACTTGTTTCTTGTCAAAGCTAATTAAATAAGTCCTGCCTTCATTTTCAATAAACCCTCCAAGACTATCTCCTTTCTGCCCGACAAAACAGGCAATTTTGAGCGTTTTAAATAAATCTTCAATATTAATGTAAAGCAAATCGTTATCTGTATAAATAACGTCTATATAAAAACTCCCGTACCCTTCGACCAACACAAGTACAGGAATTTCATCATAAACAAAAGAAGTATCTGGTCTCTCGTAAGTTAGACTATTTTGAGCCTTTGTTTTGGATACTGGTATTATTACTAATGTTATGAATAGAAGAAAATAAAAATAAATAAATGAGCGCTGAGCATGTAAAATATGTTTACGATATTCAACCATACCGAAGTAATTGATATTTATTCATTCATTATTCCTGATTGAAGGTAATTTCAAAACTACCTGCATAAGTTCCTGGAGGTGTCGTACCTGCTATATGAAGCGTTCCACCTACGCGCAATAGTGTAATAAAGTTGCAATCGTTATTTGTTGTAAACAGGCAACCACTAAATCCATTTTCAGTTGGGCCAATATCCATTAAAAGCGATCCTCCATTGCTGCCGGACAATGTGGTTGTAGCCGTAAAAGTGATAATCACATTCCTGCCCTGACAAAGTTTTATTTCAAAAATAGCCGGTTGAGCTGTTGGGGTATCAGTCAAAAGTGCGATATCTCCAGTTGACGTTCTGGTGCCATCATAACCCAGAATAACAGTACCTCCTGAACTTCCGGTTACGCAGAACGTTCCAAAATGAATTGCCTGCGTTGCTGTTACTGTTAATGTTCTTTGTGGTAAAGCTGGTTGAGCGGAAGAAAAACTAACACAACAGAATAAAATTGTTGTTAATACAAAAATTTTATTGGCCATTTAACTAAATTCTATTAACTATTTATCTTTTCCCAATTATTTCTAATAAGTCATATCCTAAAGTTGTAAAACCAATATTTACTTACAGGCTTAAAAACTCAGTATTAGATAAATTATTGATTAACAGTGAATAATTGCTGAATCATAAACAAAAACATCTACACAGTGTTTTTATGTATTGGTATCTCTATTTAACTGAATGACTTTTTATGGTTTGACTTTTTTGTTCCATTAATCCCTTTAGTCCGAATGTGTTTAACATCTCGTTGTTTCCCGTTGATTTCGCAGATTAGTGCAAATGAAAATCGTTCAAACGTAAAAATGATCAGGTATATTCAGCATTATTCTACGGCACAGACGGTCAACTGAAAAACGAGATATTGTAGGCGGTCCACATGAAATCTATTTAATTTCCACCTCTTCCTCAGCAAAAATATTCTTTCTGTTATCGCTGTTGTTCATATATTGCACTTTCAATTTCCCGTTTTTTAAAATCATTCCAGAGGGTCTGTTTAGTTTGACAACAATATTACGTCTGCTGATGTTTGTATAAACACCCACACCTTTTACTATGCCAATTTGAAAAGGCTTTCCTTGAACAGGGAGATATTCAACAATGATGTCACCATATACAGATATATTGCCTGTCCTGTTAATGTCAAGTTTAAGGTTTTGTACAGAATCTTGTTGGGTGACCAATTCAATATCACTCAGTGAAGTGCTCACATTTACTTCACCTGTGCGAATGATAACAGGAATGCTCAAACCGAATATTGGAATCAATTGAACTTTTAATTGCGTTGTATCGTTGGGGTTGTTTTCTATGCCCAGTGGTTTGCTGTTTTTTTCTGCCCTGAAATATAAATGCGAACGATACTCGCCTGATGACATATCTGCTTTACGCCTGTATTGTAAAACAACTACCTGAGGTTCCCTTGGTGCCAACGTTACCTGACGTGGAAATACCCGCAGATAAGGGTCGGCAAACATTTGCCCGGAATCTGTCTTTTCAACAGTTTCAAAACTTCCGTCTTCTTTCATGTTGTATTGTAGAAAAGAGATGGAGTAAATTGCAGTATCTTTCCCTATGTTCACTAAATTAAGTTCTTCCTTTTGTTTATTCCCTTCAAAGACAACCCGGGTTGGTGTTATAAGCAAATCGCCCTGTGCCATTGTCTGAAAACAAAAAGCCAAAATGGGAATTAGCATGATTGATAATTTTCTTTTCATAATATTGTTTTTTCTGGTTATATTGAAACAAATGCAAAGTTATTAAATTAAGGGTAACCACTTTTGTATTTTGGAGATTAAACCATGTTTTCAAACCTTCAGGCTCCTTATTCGACAAACAATAGTTTCCGAAACTATTGTATGGTATCAAAAAATAAAAAATTGCTAGCCCTAGAAAGCATAGTTGAAAACAAAGAACCTTAATATATCAGTGACACCAACAACCCAGTATATTTTTCGAAGAAAAAAGTATAAAAAAGCACTGCTCTTGATGGAGTTTGGCCTCGGAGAAATTTTTCAACAAATAAGTTGGATGATGATCAGCAATGACATATACACGACAAAACACCAACTTCGGGAGTTGCCCTTAAAAACTCTTTTAATTTATCAAACCGTTTTTTGCTGGCATTACCTAAACTTCTGCGGTGAAATAATCCATTTTCAGCCTTGCGTCTTTAGTCTCTCACCACATATTTTTTCTGACGCTCACTAAATCGTTTCACTAAATTGGTACCTTTAGTCAACGTATAAGGCTAAAGAAGAACATCAAATTCATTGATATTGGACAAGCAATTCAGATCTTTGATGAAACGGATTCCATAAAAATATAAAGCAAAACATCGATTGTTTTGCTTTATACACATTGAGATCAAGATCAAACAAATTAAGCATTCTAAAAAGACTCAAGCTTTAAATTTCAAGTAACACCACATACACTTTTATCTTTCTTACGTTTTTGGGCCTGGAATCTGGAACTTCAACATTTATATAATTTATCCGGTTTTCAGTGTAACGGACTGAATGCAGTTACTCCTTTGAAGAAATCGGGTAAAAATCCATGGTTAAACATATTGTATTTTTGTATTTATTTGTACCCTTTATAATGCAACTTAAACTGCAAGAAGTTGTTTATACTAACATTCAGACATCAACTACATTAGAATGCGTAACCATGCAATTAAACATTCCTGAAACCGGTCAGAAACGCATCATCATTGCCGGCGGCGGGTTTGCCGGGCTTAAATTAGCCACAAAACTTGCTGGCAGCAAGTTACAGGTTATCCTTATTGATAAAAATAACTTCCACCAGTTTCAACCGCTTTTTTACCAGGTCGCAACAGCCGGACTTGAACCCAGTGCCATTTCGTTCCCACTCCGGAAAATTTTCCAACAATCAAAAAATGTTATTATCCGTGTGGCTGAGATTACTGCAATACGAAGTGATACCCAAGAAGTTGTAACTAACTTAGGGCCAATCAGCTATGATTTTCTGGTGCTGGCAATGGGTGTTGATACCAACTTCTTTGGGATGCAACATATTGCCGAAAATGCCATTCCCATGAAATCAGTGGGAGAAGCGCTCAGCCTGAGGAATAAAATACTGCAGAATTTTGAAGATGCACTGGTTGAACCGGATGAAAAAAAACAAAAAGAACTGCTCAACATTGTAGTGGTCGGTGGAGGACCGACCGGGGTTGAAGTTTCGGGAACACTTGCCGAAATGAAAAAATTCATCCTTCCTAAGGATTATCCTGAACTTGATTTCAGCAAGATGGGAATTTACCTTATCGAAGCCGGAAGCCGTATCTTAGGAGGAATGACAGAAAAATCGGCAGCAATAGCCAGGCATTACCTGGAAAGGCTGGGTGTGAACGTCCTCACCCAGGCCCAGGTTAGCGACTATGCCGACAACCTTGTTACAATCCACAACAGCATCCAGATTCCGGCTTCAACATTAGTTTGGGCAGCAGGAGTCACCGGAAGCAGAATTCAAGGCATTGATCCTGAGGCATATTCAAGGGGAAACAGGATATTGGTCAACTCGTTCAACCAGGTTGCAGGGTATGAAAATATTTATGCCATTGGCGACAATGCATTAATGAAGGACAGCAAATATCCATACGGGCATCCCCAAATGGCGCAACCTGCCATTCAACAGGCCAGTTTGCTTGCATGCAACCTTAAAAGACAGCTTAATCATGAAACCATGCATCCGTTCAGGTATTTCGACAAAGGATCAATGGCTACTATTGGAAGGAACCTCGCGGTAGTCGAATTGCCTTTCCTTCGGTTTTATGGCTTTTTTGCCTGGCTCACCTGGATGTTCGTCCACCTGATGGCCATTGTGGGCGTTAAAAACCGACTGATGATTTTTATCAACTGGTTCTGGAGTTATGTTACTTATGATCAATCGTTGCGGTTGATCATTAAAACTTCGGACAAGAAGTAATTGGGAATTTCCTTGTGTTCACCCAGGCAGACATCCGGGGGTGCTCAGTCGTCAACTGCCTTTCGGTTTTTTCCTAACCGGGTCAGAATATCATTCATCATTTCAATCTGTACCTTTTGAATTTCAACAAGTTCCTGCTGCTGGTGCATGATCAGGTGGTCAATTTTTTCGTGCAGTATCCTGATTTCCAGTTCTGATTTCAGGTTTATCATATAGTCCTTTTTTGCCCTTTCCCGGTCTTTTTCTTCCTGCCGGTTCTGGCTCATCATGATTACCGGGGCTTGCATGGCCGCCAGACATGAAAGTATCAGATTTAATAGGATGAAAGGATAGGGGTCAAAACCTCTGTTGGCAAGCCAGAAAGCATTGAAGGCAATCCAGATCAGAAGAAATACCCCGAACATGATGATAAATTTCCAGCTACCTCCAAAAGAAGCAACCTTGTCGGCAATTCTTTGTCCGGTAGTAAAATTCTGCTGGTCCTCACCATCAATTTTATCAGTTAAAGTGGAATTGTCACTTAGTGAGGTTAATACCGTGGTTTCAAGTTCGGTGAGTTCGCCGATTTCTTTGATAAGATATTCGGATATATATTTTTCCCTGTAGAAACTCAACTCGCTGACTGATAGAAAGTTGTTAGCCGCAAATTGCGGGTGATCCTTTTGGATGAGGTTTATGAGTGATGGTCTGATTGTTTTCCCTGAAATCCTGTCAGAAACCGGAAATTCATTACCTGAAATATCGCTGCGAAAAGTAGTCACTTTAGGTTAACTATCAGTTTTAAAATATTATACCAACAACCATCAACATTTTTCATCCTACGGAAGAAATACATGGATTCATGGCAAAGGTTAATTGCAAAGGAGTCGTTCACCCGTTTCCGATAAATTAATATATCGCGAAAGGTGTATGGTTTCATTTTGGCCTTCAACTTTTACTTCTGCCCTCAGTATGAATTCCCCCCAGGCTAATTCCTTCAACTCAAATTGATTTTTCCTGTTATCCTTTTTTTGGATCGGCTGGGGGTAAGTTGGATGCAAGGAGTAAATCACATATTCTATTCTGGCCAGTACAGCTTTATTTGCCTGCACAATAACCTGTATCCCGTACATTTTCCTGTTATATTCTAAATCTTTTTTTTCATATCGCCAACTACTGTGTATCAACGCGATATGATTTGCATCCACTTTCTCGTTTTCCTTCGGGGACGATAAGGAATCGGACAAAGAACCTACCCTGAGGGAGCCAACCTGAAATCCGCCTTTTTCTATTTGTTTGGTAATACTCAGGAATAATTTCCCGAAAATGTCCCTGTGCGACAGGTAAACCACCAAAAGTGCCAAAGGCCATATAATGATGGCGATCAGGTCAATGAATTGATCTACAGTCATGACAATCAGTTTTAACTATCAAAAATATCGGGTAATTGCATGCGAAGGTGCACCATTTTAAGGATCTCCCGCCGTTGAAAGTCGTTATAAACGCTCCAGTTGGCAATTTCGTCGAGTTTACGGAAACAGCCCACGCACTTCCCTTTATGGTCAAGGGTGCAAATTCCCCTGCAGGGAGATTTTACTTCGTAATTCGTTTCTTTGTGGGTGTGCAGCATGTTATGGACTTGTTCATATGAAACAATCCATTATACAAAAGGTTCGTGACCTAAGGACAAAATCACATCATAGCATGTTATTTTCATCAAATCGAGCCACAGATTACCAGATTGAGTGAAATAAAGTACTTTTATAGCTGCTATTAATCTCACAGGTATGCTTGTCAAAACCTTCGGTTGCGCAATACAGGGAATAACTGCAACGCTGATCACCATTGAAGTAAATGTGGATCAGGGGATTCAGTTTGCCATGGTGGGCCTGCCCGATAATGCCGTGAAGGAAAGCCACCAGCGCATCGAGGCGGCCCTGCGGAATATCGGGTATAAATTCCCCAGACAGAAAATCACCATCAATATGGCTCCGGCCGATATCCGGAAGGAAGGCTCATCGTACGACCTGCCCATTGCCATTGGGTTGCTTGCCGCCTCCGAACAACTGATTACCGACAGCCTCGACAAATTCATTATCATGGGTGAGTTGTCGCTCGACGGCAGCCTGCAACCCATCAAAGGTGCGTTGCCCATCGCCATCGAAGCCCGCGACAAAGGTTACAAAGGGTTTATCCTTCCTGCTGTGAATGCCCGTGAAGCCGCCATTGTAAACGACGTGGAAGTGTACGGGGTAAATACGTTGGATGAAGTCATACAATTTCTTGAAAGCAGCCTGAAACTCGAACCTGTAATTATCAATACCCGTGAAGAATTTTACTCGCACCTTGATGCATACGAATTCGATTTCAGCGAAGTAAAAGGGCAGGAAAATATAAAACGTGCCCTCGAAATTGCTGCGGCAGGAGGGCATAATGTGATACTTATCGGGCCTCCGGGCGCTGGTAAAACAATGCTTGCCAAGCGTTTGCCCTCTATCCTTCCCCCACTCAACCTGCACGAAGCCCTCGAAACTACCAAAATTCATTCGGTAGCCGGAAAAATGGAACGCGAAGCTTCGCTGATAAGTATCAGGCCATTCCGGAACCCCCATCATACAATTTCGGATGTGGCGCTCGTGGGCGGAGGCAGCAACCCCCAACCGGGCGAAATTTCGCTGGCGAACAACGGCGTGCTGTTCCTCGATGAACTGCCCGAATTCAAGCGCACCGTGCTCGAAGTGCTACGACAACCGCTCGAAGACAGGGTGGTAACCATTTCGAGGGCAAAGAGTTCTGTGACCTATCCGGCAAGTTTCATGCTGATCGCCGCGATGAACCCCTGTCCCTGCGGGTATTACAACCATCCTGAAAAGGACTGCGTATGCGGCCCGGGAATCGTGCAGAAATACCTCAACAAAATTTCAGGCCCCCTGCTCGACCGCATTGATATCCATGTGGAAGTTGTCCCGGTTCCTTTTCGCGAACTTACCAGCAAGAGGCAATCGGAAAAGAGTGAAGATA
>Ga0247841_10008257_pt1 | contig 15090 bp, 13 predicted proteins | sample LaCruzMarch2015__2_FD_192410 | JGI IMG/M metagenome (GOLD analysis project Ga0247841, IMG submission 192410) | Freshwater microbial communities from meromictic Lake La Cruz, Castile-La Mancha, Spain - LaCruzMarch2015_18m | ecosystem: Environmental > Aquatic > Freshwater > Lake | place: Spain...
GGATGAGCCTCAGAAAGTCCATCTTTTGCTTTAATATATTCTTGCGAGTTTTTCAAAATTACTGGTTGTAATTTTACATTTCCCGGTTTATAAACACCGTGTACATTACCAAACGAGGCTGCAATAGTAAAATTAGGCGATATGCTACTTAAAGCTTTATATACCTGATAAACATCTTCGGGTTGTGTGTAAAGCAAACTGTTGTCAACACCACTGTTATCAACACCATCTTCTTCGCCTCCAGTGATACCCAATTCAATTTCGAGTGTCATATCAATTTTACTCATACGAGTTAAATATTTTTGGCAAATTTCAATATTCTCTGCCAGTGGTTCTTCCGAAAGGTCGAGCATGTGTGAGCTAAACAAAGGTTTGCCTGTTTCGACAAAATATTTTTCACCCGCATCGAGCAAACCGTCAATCCAAGGCAACAATTTTTTAGCTGCATGGTCGGTGTGGAGTACTACATGTACGCCATAAGCTTCGGCCAATGTATGGATATGTTTTGCTCCCGCAATAGCTCCTAAAATGGCTGCTTGTTGTCCTTCAAGTTTTAAACCTTTACCAGCATTGTAAGCTGCGCCACCGTTCGAAAACTGGATCATTATAGGTGCATTGGCTACTTTTGCTGCTTCGAGCACAGCATTTACTGTCGACGAACCTACCACATTTACTGCCGGAATAGCAAAGCCGGCTTCTTTAGCTACCTTAAAAATAAATTGCAAATCGGATCCGGTAACAACGCCCGGTTTTACAACTTCTGAAATTTTTCCCATAACTTTATTTATTTATATTATATGTGCTGCAAAGATAACAAAAATATAGCAAATAAGAGGAGACAATAACAGTATTTTTAAAGTCATTAAAGTAAATAATGCAGTAATGGAAATAAAAATGAAATAATAATGCAAAAACAATCTGTTAAACTATGTTATATATAATTTATATTGTATATATTTTAATATTGTATATATTACAATTATATTCAGTTAACTTATTGTATTTTAAGTAATATAATTATATTTTTAATATAAATCAAAGAATTAGACTGTTAAATTCGTATTTTTATAATTTTTATACCATAAATACTGTTTTTTATTGTAGCAATTATTGCTACATTCGCAGCCGAAACGCTTATTGATAAGGCTTTTATACGCATTAAACTAAAGATGTCATTCTTCTTTCAAAATTACAATATTATTTATACGATTAATAAATCACCTCAAAACCCGTCAAAATGTCGGGCTTAATAAATAAATATAATTAATTATTAAAAAAAAAAGCTTTTATGAAAAAAATTAGTTTAGCAGCAGTAATGCTGATTTGTGGTTTTAGTGCTTTTGGGCAAGCAGTGAAAGACAGAAATGTAATTCCTGTAGCAGTAAGTTTAAATCAGGTATTACGTATGACCGTAACTAACGGTGGTAATATCGAGTTTGTGTTTAACACTATCGAAGATTACAAAAATGGTATATCTTCGGAGGGTATTATTTCGGCTAACCCCACCGCAACTTCAGGGGCTATGTACAAAACTGACTTTACCGTATCGTCGTCAACTCGTTGGGCATTGTCCTATGGAACAGAAGAACCTTCTTTTTGGGGAACTGATAATCCGAACACTGCTTTGGCTTTAGACAACGTAGGTTTTTCTATTTCCAATAATGGATTTAATACTTTTGCAGGTACAGGTAAAGTAGCAGGAGGAACACCTGTAGGACTTGAGTCTTTGATTAGCGTTCCAACAGATAATGGACTCCAAGTAACAGCATTACAAACATACCCTAAGGTGCTTATTCAGGACTTTGGAAACCCTGCCGCTGCTAATGCAGGTGATGCCGCAGACAATTCGTTTACATTAAACTGGAGATGCGGTACTGCTGAACAAGGAACAGTTTTTCCTATGAATATAGTAAAACTAATTGATCAAAATCCAAGTCCAGCCCCAGACCGTTACGTTGTAAACGTATTATTTGATTTGGCTATTGACTAATTCGAAAAAAAATAGTATTTTTGAAGATTGATCAACCCACAAAAGGTTGGTCAATCTTTTTATTGTCCAGACCTACTACATAAAGCTCTACTATGCTCATTATCAAGCTATTTCCGCCAAAAATAGTTTTTTTAACTTTGCTAATATATCTTAGCATAAACCCTTTGTTTTCGCAGGAGTGGAATGCTGCGCGCCTAAATGTGTTATATGGAAGTAGTTTGCCTTTAAATTTTAGCAGTCTTGGAAAAATAAAAAAAGGCATTGAAGTACAAACTGGAACCCGTTTTGGTATTTCACTTGTCGATTCGCTTCAGTTGGGACATGTACTTCAAGGATTTGTTCTATACTTTAGAGCTTTCAATAATCAGGCAAATATTAAGGGTGATGTATCCGTTTTACCTCTTAATAAAATTCGCGTGAAAGCTGAAAATGTTATTGGTTTAGAAAGTGGACATTCGTATGGCTATCAGGACCTATCGACTGATTGGCTTCCACTGTTTTCGTACACCAATGCAAGTTGGCATAATTTGAATTGGGCAAATCATCAGCTCAACATATCGTACGAATGTGGCAAATCGCTTGCCGATGGCGGAAATGGTACGCTACTTGGCGAAGATCCTGATTATTACAACGTTGAAATTGAATTTGAGCTGGTTCCCACCGGTATCAATTTTTAATACTATCGTATCCAATGTTCACAACAAAAAAACTACTCAAATTTATAAAATACAATTTACAAACCGTATTTTTAGTTTTTTGCTGTGTTATTTTCATGCCTTGTACTTTAGTTTCACAAAATATAAACTTAGAAACATCACTTTTATTTAGCAAAACAAACGACAGCATAGTTTCGGGAAATATTGCCTTTAATGTGCTTAAAATATACAACGGAACAACTCAAACACTGGAAGGAAGCATTCGTTTTTCTGCCCCCGAAAACTGGCAAATTATTTCGCTGGGTACAAATGAAATAAATATAAATAGCGGCGATACCGCCTACATTCCTATCCATATTTCGCCTTCAAACAATGCAGTGGGAGGAATTTCATATATTATTTCTGCCACTTTACGCTCCGACCAGCAAGTACTTATGGCATCTACCAATTTATCCATCATTGCTTCAACCCGCTGGGATTTTTCGGTTTATAAAACAAATTTATATTTTACCGAAACAAATCCAAAAACGACACTTCAAATACGCCTTGCTAATAAGGGCAATACCAACGAACTAATAAAGTTAGATTACAAAGTAGGTAAACTTATTGCATTTCGGGGCGGCGACGAAACCTTCTCAGAGTATATAAACATGCCAGCATTTAAGGATACAATCATTTATCAAACGGTTTCTTATCAAACAAAAATGAATCCAACGGAGCGCATGCGTTACCTAAACAATTGGAAAGAATCGTCGGTAGTTGTTACAGCATCGGCTAATAATGCTATAAAATCTACAGCTCTGCAAATGCAAAAGCTGAACAGCATATTTGTTAATCAACGCAATCAGAGCGCATCGCCATTAAATATTGATTATCAGATTTATAATTTAATGTCGAATCAGCCGATACGGAATAGTTTTAGAGCTTATGGTAGTATCCTTTTCCCAAAAAAGCGCGAGCTTCAGTATTCAACGGGCATACAGAGTGTTAGTGTTGGAAATAACAATCAGCAATTTGATTTTAATCGTCAGTTTTTGTATAACTTTTCGTATATAAGCCCTAAAAGTCTTTTCCAAGTTGGTTACAATGTAAGCAACGGTAGCCTACATGCTTTAAATGGTAGAGGATTAACAGGCTTGTTAACACTAAAAGGAAATACAATGATTAATTTTTCGGTTATACAAAACCCTTATTCCAATATGTTTGGACAAAGTTTAGGGATAAACAAAAGCATTAAATTATTTAAATTAAGCACTGAATTTATAAACGAAAAGAATGTTTCGGGTAACAATAAGGCAAGTTCAGCTGCAGCAGGGATAGGATTTACATTATTCAAAAAACACACCTTCGATTTTAAATTGCTCGGGTCGGCAGTAACAAAACAGGTTGGACAGCAAGATACAAATTTATTAGGGTACAGCTACCGTTTGTCTTACAATGTGAGGTATAAAAACTTCAACCTGCAAATAAATACAATGAACTCGGAACATAACTATATTTTAAATGCCGGATTACAGCAAACCTATATAGATAGCCGTTACCGAATTAATGACAAAATATATTTTATATTGTACGGAAATCGACAGCTATATACAACTTCGGCAAACCCATACAATTTAGACAATTCATCGAATTATAATATTTCAGACTATGCTCGTATTAGTATGTCGTTTTATGCCTCAAATGTTATCTATCAATTAGGCCCTAACTACAGTGGTTCTTCACGGCAAATATTTAGTGGCATTGAAAATTATAAAAACGAATTTATCACCTATCAACCCGGGCTTTGGACATCTGCAACAATAAAGTTAGGCGGTTATCGGTCAATAACACCAAACCTGACCATAAGCAGCGTTCGCTTTTACTTTAGAACTAACAATCCTGAGTTGGAAAATTATACGCTAAATAACAATTTATTTTATTCCTTGGGGTTAAATTATTATGATAATGTTTGGCGCGTAAATGCATATTATACAAGTGGGTCGACCACCGATTTGTACCGCAGTGTACAAGTCGACGAAGCGCCAACAGTTTCGAGCAGCATACAGTTTCGGCCAACATACGAAAACTATTTTTTTAACCGTAAAATAAAATTAAGTGCTTATCTTAATTATGCTTACTATATGCCTTCGGGGCGCGAGAATATTTCATACAATATTAAATACGACCATTTTTTAAAAAATGGTTGGAATATTTCGATAAGCGGCTTTATGTACACCAACGTTCGCGTATTAGATGATGAGAACGGACGCGTATCAACCAAAGATTTAAATGTGGTGGCAGGTGTTAGCAAAGCTTTCAACATACAGCAACCCCGACAGAAATACCATCATCTGAAAACGGTATTTTTTAACGATTTAGATGGCGATCGCATTAAATCGGAAAATGAACCGCCTGTATCCGACATTTTGGTTACACTTGAAAAAGATCAAACAAAACACAGCGGAGTAAGCTCTATCCCCGAAATAAAATTAATTTCGGATATACATGGCGAAGTTCAAATTGAAAATTTGCCTCGGGATTATTACCGTATGAATTTTTCACCGCTATCGAATTTAGAGTATCTTTATTTTTTAAATGGCTCGGAGCAAAATTATTATAACGAACAAAACAATACTCTTTACGTTCCATTAGCCGAAAGCTATAAAATTAAAGGACACATTAACATTATCCGTGACCCGAACAGCTCCGAGGGTAAAATTGACCTTAGCGGTGTGCGTGTTACGGCAAAAGGCAGTAATGGCGAAAATTACGCTGTATTGACAGACAAGACCGGAAGTTTTATTCTTAGCGTTCCCAATGCCGACAAATTTACGGTAAAAGTAAACAACGTTTTTGGCGAATACTTTCGCATCGATAACGACGAAATAAGGGTGCAGTTTACGCAAAATAAAACCATTAACGTCGATTTTGTTTTTGTGGAGAAAAAACGTGAAATACAATTCGATAACGGCAACCAGCTTTACAAGTTCAACAGTATCGGTAATCCGTAAAAAAACTCCGACTAAGTAGCGAACTCAATCTCAAAAAAATACACTTAAAAAATCTTATTGCAATTTGAATGACTTGAATGGGTGAATTATATTTCCTATCTTTGTCATTCGGTAAAAAATGTCATCTGGTATTCGATTTATATATTTTTTAATCAAATGCTATAGCTTTTTTATCGTATAATGATTTCATTAATACAATTGATGATTAAAAAAACTTCAATAGGATGGGTAGAATAATTTCATTAGCTAACCAGAAAGGTGGTGTAGGAAAAACCACTACGGCCATTAATCTGGCTGCCTCATTGGCAACTTTGGGCAAAAAAGTTCTTTTGGTTGATGCTGACCCACAGGCAAATGCCTCGTCGGGCTTGGGGATTGACATACGCACACTTGAATTTACGATTTACGAATGCTTGATCGATGGCGTACCCTCGGCTCAAGCTATTCACCCTACGGCGGTCGATAATCTTTTTGTGCTACCATCGCATATAGATCTTGTAGGGGCCGAAATAGAAATGCTAAACATGGAATCGCGCGAACATGTAATGAAAAAATTGTTAAGTCCACTAAAGCCCCTGTACGATTATATTTTAATTGACTGTTCGCCTTCGTTGGGTTTAATTACAGTAAATGCACTTACGGCATCCGATTCGGTAATAATACCTGTACAATGCGAATATTTTGCACTCGAAGGTATTAGCAAATTACTAAATACTATAAAAATTATTAAAAGCAAACTCAATCCACTATTAGAAATAGAAGGATTTTTGCTAACCATGTACGACAATCGCTTACGACTTGCTAATCAGGTGTATACCGAGGTTAAAAAACACTTTGCTGACATGGTATTCGAAACGGCAATTACCCGTAACGTGCGCTTAAGCGAAGCTCCAAGTCATGGAAAACCCGTTTTACTCTACGATGCCGAGTCAAAAGGTTCAATAAACTACATGGATTTGGCTAAAGAATTGATAGTGAGAAATAGGAAGTAGTTTATAGTTTGCAGTAAATAGTTTACAGTTTAAAAAAATGGCAAAAAACATAACAGGGCTTGGTCGCGGACTTGGTGCGCTAATCGATACTGAAACAATCAGTACAGGCGGTTCGTCGTCGATAAGTGAGGTGGATATTGCCCTTATTATAGCAAATCCCAATCAGCCGCGTGTACATTTCGACGAAGAGTCTCTCGCTGAGTTGGCATCATCGATACGCGAACTGGGAGTTATTTCCCCCATTACGCTACGCAAAAACGACGATGGAACTTACCTAATTATAGCGGGTGAGCGTCGTTATCGTGCCTCAAAATTAATAGGCCTTCGAACCATTCCGGCTTATGTAAAAACCGCTGCCGATGAGCAGGTTATGGAAATGGCGCTCATTGAGAATATTCAGCGCGAAGACCTTAACGCTATAGAAATTGCGCTAACTTTTTACCGACTGATGGAGGAGTACAACCTTACTCAGGAACGACTTAGCGAGCGCGTGGGCAAAAAACGTACTACAATAGCCAATTATTTGCGTTTGCTACGTTTGCCAGCCGAAATACAAATGGGTATTAAAGACAAAAAAATTGACATGGGACATGCCCGTGCCATTTTGGGTGTTAACGACCCAGCCGCTCAACTACATTTGTACGAAAAAATTATTTCTGAAGGTTTGTCGGTTCGAAAAGTGGAAGAGTTGGTTCGCCAAATAGCAAATGGAATAAGTATTGAAACAAAAATCAAAACAGAAAATCCTATTGTAAAGTTGCCCGAATATGATGAAATAAAACTACGTTTGAGCGATCTTTTTGGCACAAAAGTATTATTTAACTGTACTGCTGATGGCAAAGGAAAAATAAGCATCCCTTTTTCGAGCGATGAAGAGTTGGCTAAAGTACTCGAAATGTTTGACAGAATTTAAATTGTTCCGTTTGAAACCGTTCTTATACATACTTATTTTGCTGATGTTGTTTACAAAAGTGGTGCAAGCCAATGTAAGCAGTGCCGATAGTTTGTTTATTAAAGCCGATTCGCTTAATAAACCAACTATAGAGGGTAAAAAACAAAAAAAAGAGGCATTAAAAAAAGACTCATCAGAGCTTACCAAATTTCAGCCCGATCCGGTAAGGGTAGTGTGGATGGGAGCTATTATTCCGGGTTTTGGACAAATACTGAATCGTAGGTATTGGAAACTGCCCATTGTATATGCAGGATTTGCTGGTTGTGCTTATGCAATAAGTTTAAATACCACACGTTATGAAAAATATAAATTAGCATACAGAGATATTTCGGATATTAACGACCAAACAAATAGTTATCTTGATTTGTTGCCATCCGGCTATACTATTGATAATTATCCGGGAGGGAAATCAGGCTTAGAAGCAAACTTAAAAGCATTTTACGAACAATACCGACGAAACAAAGACTTAAGTATTATCCTTTCGATAGGATATTATGCAATAACACTGGTTGAAGCTTATGTAGATGCACAACTATTCGATTTTGACATTAGCCCCGAGTTGTCGATGCATTTAAGACCGGCTCTTATGCAAAATGAATATGGGAAAACAAACTCGGCGGGTTTTCAGCTAAGTTTAAATTTAAAATGATGATTTTCTTGTTGTTGATAAATAGTTTATAATTTGAGAAATAAAATTTTAATGAATTACTCACTAAAAAAAATACTGATTTTATTTATAGCTTTGCCGGCAGCATTGATAGCACAATTAAATGCACCAAATAGCAACCTCCCCGGCGAGGACGGAAAAGATACATCCATAGCTGTACCAAACGAATTTTACAATACACTCGATAATTTACTACATTCGTGGGTCGTAAAACGTGCCGAAAAATCAAACTGTCGCTCGTCCGATATACCATTAAATATTTCAGATTCAGTTTACCGACTTCGACTATCCAAAATGCCATGCATAATGGAAATGCCTTTCAATAACAACGTTCGTTCGTTTATCGAAATGTATACCGTACGCAAGCGGCAACAAATGGAATACATGCTGGGAATGAGCGATTATTATTTCCCGATTTTTGAACAAGTTCTTAGTAAATTCAATCTTCCTATCGAATTAAAATACCTACCTATAATCGAGTCGGCATTAAATGCAACTGCCTTATCGCGCGTAGGTGCTGCGGGTTTGTGGCAGTTTATGATTCCTACAGGTAGAATGTACGGGTTAGAAATAAATAGCCTTGTAGATGAGCGACTCGACCCAATAAAATCAACCGATGCTGCTGCACGTTTTCTGAAAGACCTTTTTTCGATGTATGGCGATTGGCATTTGGTAATTGCAGCTTACAATTGCGGCCCCGGCAACGTAAACAAAGCAATTCGTCGTTCGGGTGGCAAACGCGATTATTGGGATATTTATCCCTTTTTACCAGCCGAGACAAGGGGCTATGTACCCATATTTATTGCAGCAAATTATTCGATGCATTATGCAACCTATCACAATATTTGCAAAGCCAAAGTAAAAATGCCTGTTATTACAGATACGATTATTGTGAACGAAAAAATACATTTCGATCAAATTAGTGCTGTTCTAGACATTCCTATAGAGCAAATTAGACTTCTAAATCCTCAGTATCGAAAAGATATTATTCCAGGCAACATAAAACCTTATGCACTTTGCTTACCGCTCAATTATGCAAATGGCTTTATCGACAAGCAGAAAGAAATTGTGAACTTCAAAGCTGATTCCTTGATAAATAATCGCCGCGAGGAAACTGAGGTTTTATTAGCACAAAAATTACCCTTATCGTCGACATCTGTAGGTAGTAAAACCAAGTATCACACCGTAAAAAAAGGCCAAACTCTTAGTTATGTAGCCAATAAGTATGGCGTATCGGTAACAAAATTAAAAAAATGGAATAACCTGCGGGGAAGCAATTTAAAGATAGGACAGCGATTAAAAATTCTAAAATAACTTTTCTCTTTTAATGGAAAAACTGTATTATTCGATTTCCGAAGTAGCTGAGATGTTTCACATTAATCAGTCGAATCTTCGTTTTTGGGAAAAGGAATTCAGGCAGTTAAAGCCAAAGCGCAACAAAGGAAATACGCGCTTTTATACAAAAGAGGACATTCAGGTTATTAAAAATATTATTCATCTTGTAGAAGATAAAAAACTGACTTTAGATGGTGCAAAACAGCAATTAAGTCAAAAAAAAGAATCTGTTGAAAAACAACAAGAACTTGTAGAGCGTTTAAAAACAATGAGATTAGAATTAACAGCTATTTTAAAAGAAATTGATTCATGAAAAAAATTAAATTTATTGTTCTTTTTATTTTTACTATATCAATCGTTTTTGCTCAAAAGCAGCCAAAAAACGTTATTTTTATTATCGGTGATGGTATGGGTTTAGCTCATATTTATGCCGGAATGGTAGCCAATGGCAACAAACTTCAATTGGAACGTTTTAAAAATATAGGATTTTCGAAAACCTATTCGGCCAACAACTTTACCACCGATTCCGGTGCAGGTGGAACTGCACTTGCTTGCGGTGTAAAAACAAAAAACGGCATGATAGGAATGGGCGCAGACTCAGTAGCAGCCGAATCGATACTCGAAGTTGCCGAAAAAAACGGGCTTGCGACTGGCTTAGTAACAGCTTGCGACATTACTCACGCCACTCCAGCATCGTTTATTGCGCATCAAGTAAGCCGTAAAATGGCCGAAGAGATAGCTGCCGATTTTCTGAAAACGGACATTGATGTTTTTATAGGTGGAGGGCGCAATAATTTCGAAAAAAGAAATGACAATAGAAACATTAGCAACGAACTAAAAGAAAAAGGCTACACCATAGCATATACTATTGAAGATGTAAAAAAGACCAAAACCGGAAAATTAGCCGGATTACTTTACGATGTACATCCAACATACGTACCTGAACGCGGCGAAATGCTACCAGAAGCTACATTAGCAGCATTGGATATTTTGGACAACAACAAAAAAGGCTTTTTTATGATGATAGAAGGTTCGCAAATCGACTGGGCTGCACACGATAATAATGCCGAACAAATTGCAAAAGAAGTGCTCGATTTAGATAAGACAATTGGAAAAGTGCTCGATTTTGCCGAAAAAAACAAAAATACACTTGTAATTGTGACTGCCGACCATGAAACTGGTGGGCTTACAATGCCGAAAGGAAATATGTCGAAAAACGAATTAACGGCTGCTTTTAGCACAAAAGAGCATTCGGGAGTACCTGTTCCGGTTTTTGCTTTTGGGCCTGGTGCAGACAACTTTACAGGTTTTATGGAAAATGTTTCTTTTAAAAACAAACTAATTAAATTGCTGAAGTTAAAAAACTAAGCAGTAAAAAAATCTAAAATTTTTATACTTAAAATCACATGGCTGCATTTAAACGAATTCTACTAAAACTGAGCGGTGAGTCGCTTATGGGCGAAAAACAATACGGCATCGACGAAAAACGATTGAACGAATATGCCGAACAAATTGCTGAAATTTCGAAAATGGGTGTGCAAGTAGGCATAGTCATTGGGGGTGGAAATATTTTTCGTGGTTTGAGTGGTACTTCCAAAGGCTTCGACCGTGTACAAGGCGACCAAATGGGTATGTTGGCAACAGTCATTAACAGTTTAGCGCTGAATTCGGCACTTCAGGTTGCCGGGATTAAATCGCGCGTGCTTACAGCAATTCGTATGGAACCTATTGGCGAGTTTTATTCCAAACAAAAAGCGGTTCAAAGTCTCGAAGCGGGCGAAGTTGTCATCCTTTCGGCTGGTACAGGAAATCCATTTTTCACGACTGATACGGGTTCTTCGTTGCGCGCTATCGAAATTGAAGCAGATGTGATGCTCAAAGGTACTCGCGTGGATGGAATTTACACATCCGACCCCGAAAAAGACAAAACAGCAACCAAATTTGACGAAATAACGTACGACGAAATTTATAATCGCAATTTGAAAGTGATGGATCTCACAGCAACAACCATGTGCAAAGAGAATAATATGCCGATTTATGTTTTTGATATGGATACGCCCGGAAATTTGAAAAAAGTAATGTCCGGCGAGAAAATTGGAACTCTTGTGAGGAATTAATGAATTGATGTGGTGCCCCGATAGCTATCGGGGTGATAATGAAAGAATTTAGAAATTGTAATAAATTCGAACACGAAACTTGAAACACGAAACAAAATATATTTAATATTATGCAAGACGTAAAACCAATTCTGACAGATGCTGAAGATAGCATGGAAGCAACTTTGCTTTTCTTGGACGAATCGTTAGCACATATACGTGCCGGAAAAGCAAACATTCGAATTCTCGATGGTGTAAAAGTGGATTATTATGGTTCGCATGTGCCAATTTCGAACGTGGCAACCATTACAACACCCGATGCTAAAACCATATCGGTTCAACCTTGGGAAAAAGGATTAATAAGCATTATTGAAAAAGCCATTTTGAATTCTGATGTAGGAATTACACCAATGAATAATGGCGAAGTTATTCGTTTGGGCATTCCTCCATTAACTGAGGAACGACGTAAACAGCTGGCAAAGCAATCACGTCACGAAGGTGAGGAAGCTAAAATTTCGGTGCGTAACGCTCGTCGCGAAGCAATCGACCATTTTAAAAAGATGGTAAAAGATGGATTGCCCGAAGATATTGAAAAGGACTCAGAAGCTATTGTGCAAAAAATTCACGACAAATATATCAAAAAAATTGATGATATGATAGCCGCCAAAGAAAGAGAAATTATGACGGTTTAAGAACTATAGCTAAAAAACGACACCTAAAAATCAGTCATTTCGCTCAGGTCGGAATGACTGTATTTTTTTAAACCCAAAAATGAAACACTTCGTTCTAATACTTCTGCTCTATTTCGGTTGTTCATTCTCACTTTTTTCGAATAATAGAGATACAGTTGCCAGTCGGAAAAGTTTATTTCTGATACCTCATGTTGCCTATCAGCAGGAAACGAGCTGGTCGGGTGGTGTGGCTTTTGGTTATTATTTTAAGAGCAATGATGTAAGCCGCATCAGTTCCATTTCGGGGAGTGCAGTTTATACTGTCCTCAATCAGTTTATGCTCAACATTTCGCCCAAATTGTATTTTTTGGATAAAAAATATTTTTTGTATGCCAATTTGAATCTCCGCAATTACCCCGATTATTTTTTTGGTGTAGGCAATAAGCCTCAAAACCTCAAATTTGGATATGTTTCACGCAATTTTAATTTAACTTTGCAACCGCAATATCTTGTTTCAAAGCAACTTTATGTAGGTCTATCATTATCATTTAAAACAGAAAATTTACAAACAGACACCAATAATACATTTTTACAACAAAACATTTATGCTCATTTTGGCGATGCCGGTTGGAAACCTTACGGGCAATTCACTGCCGGAGTTGTAGCTGCATTCGATAGTCGCGATAATCAGTTTTATTCCGAAGAAGGAATTTTTGCAAAAATCATAGCAAGCACATCTCCCTCGTGGTTAAATAATACTTTCAATTTGAACGAATTTAGTATTGATGTGCGTAACTATCAGCCTTTATTCCGAAAGCACAATTTGGCGCTTCAAGGGTATGTTTCGGGCATGTTTGGCCAAAATGGTATTCCATTTCAGCTTTTACCAACGTTAGGTGGGCGCGACTTAATGCGTGGATTCCGACAAGGAATGTATCGCGAAAATGTACTTTTTTTGGTTCAAACAGAATACAGATTGCCAATATATAAACGTCTTAAAGCAGCTTTTTTCTGCTCGGCAGGCGATGTGGTGAATAGCTCCAATTTTATAGTTGACAAATTAAAAATCGGTTATGGTGCTGGTTTACGTTATCGGCTAAACGATGCTCGGGTTCATTTACGCTTCGACATTGCCAAAAATAATTATGGCGAAAAATTGCAGTTTTACATTACTGCCACGGAGGCTTTCTGACGCAGAAATCCCTGTTTCGGTTTCCACTTTTTCAAAAAGCGTCTCAATTTCTGGCATAAATAGCTAAACTATAAGTGATTAGAAAATAAGAAAATGACATATTTTGTTTAACTACTAACAACAGTTATTCCGACTCAGCAGTAATTACTTCTTTAATAATTTACATTTCCAATCATTTCACTTTTAACTTTGCAAAATACATAGCAAACGAACGATACAGAAAATGTGTCCATTTACCAAACGGAACAATTATTAATGCCCACTGAACTAGCACAGTAAGGTGGAAGATATAGAGCCATTTGTTCATTTCGAGTATATCGAGGTCGATAAACAAACGAACCATAAAGGCCGACAAACCCATAAAAAACAACCATACTACGAAGAAAATATCCGAAGGTTGCGAGTATTTGCTTACTTCTTTATTCTTTTTCATGCGACTCGAAACGAAATCGACCGTAACTACAAATACGATTGCACTCATTACATAGCCCAAAATTATTACAAACAAGTTGTCGGTGCCAAACCAATCGAGTGCAACGGTAGTGAAAAGCAATGATAAATAGCCAATTACCAAAATAAAGTGCTCGAACCAGCGGAATTGATTATCGTCGCAACCCAAAGCTCGTTTTTGCGTAAACATGTGTACGAACAATTCGCCCATACTTTTTACATATTTCATAAAAGGCACTTTAACTTTTGGTTTCAGAATGGTAAAATACCACATGCGTGCAATGTTAGGCATTAAAATTACAAAACCGATTGTTCCAATGGCAATGCCTTCGAACAGGTGTCCGAAATGAAGCATTTTTTCGAGTTCGAAACCAACAGAGAATGCAAAAGCTATAACGCCCGCAAAAGTGAGTAAGAAAGCTGCCAAGCTGAGTGGCAACGATTTGTATAACAAGCCCGACAAGCCTGTCCAGTCGTACTGAGCAGTCAGATACCTACGCAGCGACATCATCAATTCGCCCGGATTTGCTTCTTGTGGGCAGTGTGTGGAACATTCGCCACAATAATAACACTCCCAAGGCTTTAGCGAAGCTTTAATATCATCTTCGAGACCAAGCGCACTTAACCGAACCATTTCGCGTGGGAATGAAACATCTTCGGTTGATAATGAACAAACAGCTGTACAGTTGCCGCAGTTGTAGCATGCGTTGAAATTTACAGCTCCATACTTGTTCAGTTCTTTTCCAAATGCAGGATTTATTTTTGCCATTAGATTAGTATTTTATTCAGATTATTTTTATTCATCTTAAATTGTAAATAGTAAATGAATAAATTGTAAATATCTTTATTTGTTCAATTTATATATATAATACTCGTCCATATCGTCGACGTCTCCGGTTTTCACAAAGCCATATTTTACCAACGACATTAGATAAAATACCACTTCGTCCGAAGGCATTTCGAGCTTCTCGGTGAGTTGTTTTATCGTTAAATCTTCATCTTTTAGCGCCTCTAAAATTCGCTTTTTGATGCCATTATAAATTTTCAGATTTTCTTTTGCCTGCTCAGGGATACCTCCCAATTTTTCGCGCAGGTA
>Ga0247841_10008262_pt1 | contig 15082 bp, 18 predicted proteins | sample LaCruzMarch2015__2_FD_192410 | JGI IMG/M metagenome (GOLD analysis project Ga0247841, IMG submission 192410) | Freshwater microbial communities from meromictic Lake La Cruz, Castile-La Mancha, Spain - LaCruzMarch2015_18m | ecosystem: Environmental > Aquatic > Freshwater > Lake | place: Spain...
GATGAAGCCAAGCCCGGTGTCATCTTGGACTATGATGCCGCGGGCAATGTCGTCGGCTTGGAAATCCTGAACGCCAGCAAACGCGTCGATAACCCCAAGGCAATGGATTACGCCTTGGCTGGCTGAGGCGCGGAGACGCAGGGGAAAAGTCGTCAGGTGGCAGTAGTCAGTTTCAGAAAGGCTCCCTGTTCCAGGCTCCCGGCTCTGAGCTCCGTGCTCCTCGCTGATCCCTTCGTTACTTAGGACCTTTTACCTTTTACCTACCTACCAGTCAGCTCGCGGGGATAGATGCGGGCTGAGGGTGGGGAAGAAAGGGATGAGCCTGGTAGAGTAATTTCAACTCCACTGGCCAAGAGGACGGGTGGCGGATGGAAGAGGGCTGATGGAAAATGACAGATGGCTGATGGCGAGCCACAAACTGAATAGTTGCATGACCGACAAGTGAGAAAGCCACTACTGATGCGCAGGGCTCCGACGGGTTGGTGGACTTGGGGTTGTTGGCTGATCGGCTAACCGATGGAATTATGGCAATAAGTCCATATGTCGTCCGCGGGTTCAAGGGGGCAGGGGATGCTCCAACTCCTGGGAACTTTGGAATATCGACTGGGCGGGGATGGGGTGGAGTGTCAAATGTCAAGATGTGACCCCAATGCCCGTGCCTGCGAAGTCGACCTCCATGCCGGCCTTTGATCGCCCACATGGGGGAGCGGCCGGAGACCGCTGTGGCCAGTGGCTGGTAGCTCCTAACAGTGGTTTTGGGTTGCAAAAGCTTACAGTAGGAAGATCGTAACGAAATGTCTGAGAAGGAACTGCTTTCGAGAATCACGATTGATCCGGAAATCTGCCATGGGAAGCCTTGTATCCGCGGCCTTCGCTATCCAGTGGTGTCTATGCTCGAGTATCTGGCTGGCGGCGACACGGCCGAGGATTTGCTAAAGGCCTTCCCCGACTTGGAGCCTGAAGACATCCAAGCCTGCCTGACTTTCGCCGCAAAGTCGCTCAACGTGAATAGCGTCCACTTGGCGGTGGCATGAAGTTTCTGATCGACGCGCATCTGCCGCCGTTGCTGTGTCGCGTTCTGGAGAGATCAGGGCACTCCGCTGAAACGACGCGGGATCTGCCCCGGGGTAATCGCTCGACCGACGAGCAGATCAAGGACGCAAGTTCAAACGAAGAGTGTGTCGTCGTCACGAAGGACAAAGACTTTTACTACTCCCATGTCCTGCACGGTTCACCGCGGAAGTTGCTGCTGGTGCGCTGCGGTAATTTGAAGCTCCGCGCGTTGCTCTCTCTCTTCGAGCTTCACTTGGCCGACATCGAAAAGGCCCTGGAGCGCAGTGATTTGGTGGAGCTGTTCACGGACGAAGTCAGGGAAAGCTGAGTGGAGCGGGGCGGGGATACTCCAACATTGTTAAGAATGTGAGAATGTGCGGCGTTCATTGGCTCTCACTGAGGCGCGGGGAAAAAAGAGATGAGCCTGGTGGAGTAGCATGTGGAATAGCATGTGGAATAGTTTCACCTCCACATGCCAAGGCCCCACTTCCACATGCCAAGGTTTCAACTCCACTGGCCAAGAGGACGGGTGGCGGATGGAAGAGGGCTGATGGAAGATGGAAGAGGGAAAAGCTGAAAACCTGAAATGCTGAAACGCTGAAAGCGGAGGCTGATAAAAAATGACTAATGACAGATGGCGGATGGCGAGCCACAAACTGAATAGTTGCATGATCGACAAATGAAAAAACCACTGCTGATGCGCATGGCTCCGGCGGGTCGAGGGTTGAAACGCGAAAGGGAATTGATTGGTCTGATGCGGTGATCAATCTTGCGGACTTGGGACTACTGTTCTCTCTAAAGAAACCCAAAGTAGCTTGGCTTTGCTTTGCTTGAAAGTAAGGAGCGCAATTTGAGAGATTTTCTAAATACGCCCTTGGGTGCGAGATGCTTGAACTGGTTCAAGTTGCTTAGTGTTACTGGAGGGGGGCAGGGGCTCGTGCAGTTAATTGGCTTCATTACCGGCATCGTGGTGATCCGCTTTCTCAGTGTGGACCAATATGCGTTCTACACACTTGCGAATACGATGCTGGGCACCATGGGTATTTTAGCAAACGGAGGGATCGCTGCGGGTGTCATGGTGCAGGGTGGTAAGGTTTGGCAAAACCGAGAGAGGTTGGGAGCGGTCGTTGCTTGCGGCATCCAATTAAGGCGCACGTTCGCTTTTTTTAGTTTTGCCGTAGCAGGACCTGTTTTGGTGTGGCTCCTTTTGCGAAACGGCGCCTCATGGTGGGTGGCTCTGGGTATTGCGGCAGCTGTCGTTCCCGCGTTCGTCGCTACACTCTCCAGTCGCATCTTCAATACCCCGCTGCGCTTGCACCAGCAGGTCTGGCCGCTGCAGCGTATTTCCGTTGGGGCCAATCTCTTGAGGCTCGCCGGCACTCTTCCCGTTCTTTTCGCGTGGCCCGCCGCCATCGGAGCTTTGTTGGTGAATGGTCTGGCAGAAATTTTTGCCAACCTTCGTCTCCGATCTGCTGCGGCGCCGTATGCCGATTTTAGAGCCGCTCCTGACCCGGAGACGAGAACGCACATCGTGGCCATGGTTCGCCGTGTTCTACCGAATGCGATATATTTCAGCTTTTCCAGCCAGTTAGGAGTTTTTCTTGTTTCGTTTTTTGGCAGCGCGGTCGCGATCGCAGAATTAGGCGCTCTCAGCCGAATCGGCATGGCCTTGGCGCTAGTCAAGGCGGTGGTGATGACCCTTATCGTTCCCCGCTTTACTAAATTGCTGGAGGAGTCGCCTCTGGTGGTGCGGCGCTTCAGTCAGGTGCAGGGAATGCTATGGATTCTGGCCGGGCCTCTGCTCCTGTTGGTTTACTTCTTCGCCAATCCTATCTTGTGGATTCTTGGTCCGGAATACGCGGGGCTGCAGTGGGAGTTGCTTCTGATGACAGCCGGTTCGCTCGTTGCATTGGCTGCCTTTACCACCGAGCGCCTTAATGAATCACGTGGTTGGGTCATCCCTCCTCACTTTTTTATTCCTGCCGCTCTTGCCTTGCAGGTTGCAGTAGCTGCGGCTCTCCGACCCTCCACCGCAGCAACAGGCTTTGCTTACACGTTGGTGATTCAGCTCGCCATTTATGCAGTGTATGTGCTGTTTTTTGTAAAGAGGGCTAATCAACACAAGCAGTCCACGTCGGCCTCTACCAACGCTTCTTAATTCCCGCCCAATGAAACATTCCGCGCGAATAAATGTCGTCGTGCCGTCTTATCGTCGGCCGGACATCCTTGCAAACTGCTTGACTGCTTTAGGCAGGCAAGAGTTCAGAGATTTTTCTGTGCTCTGTGTTTGCCGGCCGACTGATAGCGAGACGCGGAATGTCGTTGCCTCCTTTGCCGCTCAAGACGCCCGATTTGCGGAGGTCCTCGTGGAAGAACCAGGACTGGCAGCAGCTTTAAATGCAGGGTTGCGCGTAGCGACAGCCGAATATGTGGGTTTCACCGATGATGACGCCGAGGCTCCACCACACTGGCTAGCAACTATTTTGCGGCACTTTGCGCACTATCCGGAATGCGGAGCTGTAGGAGGCTCGGATCGACTGCAACTGCCCGACGCTCCAACACTGGCGAACCCACTACCGGCGAAACGCGTTGGAGTTTATTCGTGGTTTGGCCGGATGGCGGCTACGCATCACCACCCGATTGAGGAGCTTTATTTACGGTGTATTGCTCTTAAGGGTGTCAATATGAGTTTCCGACGGGATCTCGTGGGTAACGTAATTGTCGGTGATGGTCTACGCGGGAAGCAATGCGCGCATTGCACTGAGGCCTCCCTGTGCGGCGCTGTAATAGCAAGCGGAGCGGAAATCCACTTCGTGCGGGACGCCTGGGTTTTACACTACTGCGCGCCCAGGGCGCAAAACGATGATCGCTTGGATCCGTTTAGTGTCTACGCTCTCAATAACTCTTTTAACTACGCCTATGTGCTCTGGCGCTATCAGCCAATCTTGACGGCGCTTCGAGCTCAAATGTGGGGTCTTGTTGTAGGCTCCCGTAACAGACCTGGTATTCTGCGGTCTCTGAATAATACAAAGCAGGCCAGTAGCGCGCCTCGACACTGGCTAGCAATGATGAGAGGCTCGACAAAAGGATTAGGTGATCGCTCGAAATAATAACAATTAATCAATGAACTATAAACGTCACAATATACTATTTTTGACCACGCGTCAGTGGAACCCTGGTGATGAATTTATTCTAAAGGGAGCAGTCAACATAATTAAGCAAATAAATAAGGACTTTAACGCCGTAATTTTTAATCGACACCCCGAGATACATCCAAACGCAAAAATACCAAATCCATTTAGACGTTTCCAAAAAAATCTTAAGGGCCATACATATTGGGGCCCCTTCGTCAGAGTTGGGGCAAAAGACAACTCCTTCATCGCTCAGGATGACGACGCCAATATATTCTCGTTGCTAGTTGTCGCAGGGTCACCGGGATGGCCCAACCCTGCCAGTAATACTCTTTATAAATACGCCCTAGCCCATGCTCTCCCGACGGTGTTTCTTGGGATTGGCACACCGTATGAAAACTTTTCATTTGAGGGGTTGCGTCAGCACGCCCAGCGACAATTGGAGAATGCGTTGGTTGTCACTACGCGCGACTCTAGATTAGCGAATGCTTTGGCTTGCGTGGCTGCTGAGCAACTGCCATGTCCAGCGCTACTGTCCGCATCTACGGCCAGGCAAGTCGAACGAGTAGCCACCATCGGATTCGCCATAGGCCATCCTTCAGCCTATACGCAGGGCGTATCCAAAAGTATTTATGAACTCACGAAGCACGCGCTGCTTAAGTTACAACAAAAGTATCGCGTGAAAGTTATTTGCCACTTTTATGATGAACTGCCGGGTCTGCTAGAGGATATTGGTTCCGATTGCGAAGTATTCTATTCTTACAATTCTGAGGAATACTTTCATGCGTTGAACGAATGTGACTTGGTTGTTGGCACGCGCGTGCATGCAATCGGTGCGGCGGCATCTCTCGGAATACCCGGAGTGTTTGTCGCTCATGACCAGCGAGCCGATACTGTTAAAGGCTTCTTAGCGGAGCTTGTCGACCCGCTAGACCGACCGGAAAGCCTAGTGGAGAGAGTCGAACTTGTTGCCGATAGTGTTGTGGAACGCAGCAGTAATTTGGCTTTGCATAAAAGTGAAACCAGTAGGCGGTATCATGAGAAGTTGACGGGTAACGCAGCATTAATGGCGATCATGAGATAACAAGAAGAGCTTCATGCCCTTTTTAGGTGCGGGGTTATTCAATAGGGCTCGCAATTGTTTTTATAATATGTAGATCGGTCCGGAAAAGCGTGAAAAGCGGTCAACGCACTATTTGTCTCTTTACTGCTCATTCGCCAGAGGTCGGCGGAGGCGGTGCTATCTTGCGCAGTTTGCTGCCCGACCTGCGGGAAGAGATCGGTGTTACTTGGTACTATTTGGCAGCGCGGCCTGTCTTGGGGCACGAGAAAGGCTGGCTTGGGGAGCCTCTGATGGGCCATGGGGGGGCGATTGCGGATTTGTCGGCTACCACCGCCATGCTGGGTGGGGTGCCGACTGCACGATGGAAGCGACTACTGCAGCAGCTTGTGGACATTGATTGCGATGCTTACTGGATCGTGAGCCATAACGAGGGTCTATGCGTAGCGCGGGATCTCGTGCGAGCCAGTTCAAGACCCGTGCACCTTACAGTCCATGACGATTGGGCGGGGGCCCTGTGTGAGAGGTCCGTCCGCTACCGCCTCTTGGCGCCGCTCGCCGATAATGTCACGCGCCATGTGTTAAAGCGGGTGGCGTCGGTGGACGTTGTTTCCCACGGAATGCGGGAATTGTACCGACGAAGCGCCGGGGTCGAGGCAGTGATCTGCCACCGACATTTGCCGCAATTGCCCCCGCCAGCATGTCAGCCTGACGGTCCACTGACCGTTGGGCATGTCGGATCCATCTACTCCGCCCACGAGCTTTGGTGTTTTGCCGATGCGTTTAAGCATTTTTGCGTTGAGCGTGGGGAAGAGGGCAGGATTTTTCTTTGGGGTTCTCACTTACGCAACAGAGATGTGCCCAGGCACTTGGAGCAGTGGGTTGAGTTTTGCCCCAATGCAGCGGAAGGACAAGTGGTGCTGCAGTTGCAGCAATGCCACTTCGTTTATGCGATGTACCCGTTCGCGCGCCGTCTGAGAAGGTTTTCGCAGACCAGCCTGCCCACCAAACTCAGCACGTATGTTTTGGCGCAACGACCGATTCTCGGACACGGACCAGCAGACAGCTCGCTAGCTGAGTTTTTGCGCCAAACCGGGGTAGGGCGCATGTGGGACAGCATGGCTACCACCTTCGGCCAAAAGGAAATTGCCGCGCTCTTCAGCTCTCCGATCGCGACAAACTCATGGGAGCACGCTCGGACGGTCTATTTCGGCAAAGCCGGAGCCGAGAGTCTGCGGCTAGTGTTTTCTAGACTTGCTCCCATGGTACCCGGTCGTTGATTAAAACCAAATTTGTCATGAAAATCCCAACACCCTGATTATCCAATGAGCCTTTCTACGTCGAAAATCGAGCAGCTCTTTAACGACGGTTATCTTCGCGAGCAATTTGAAGAAGGGGATTACGAGGACGCCATCGCGGCGTTGCCGGATGCTTCATTGGAGTTCCTGCTGGAAATCTGCAGGAGGGTGGGAGTAACATCTGTTTTTGAATTCGGCAGCGGGAGAAGCACCAAGGCCCTGCTTCGAGCTGGAGTATCGGTTGCCAGCCTGGAGGACAGCGATTATTGGATGCAAAAGAGCCTCACTGAATGCGGCCCGGATCTGCTCGCGCGACACCGCTCATTCGTGCGTCCACTGCGTTGTCGATCGCTTGGCCTGTTTCCGGTCATGGACTGGGACGTTCGCGGCGATGTTGAAGATGCTCTTCTGACCGCTGACCTAGTTCTTGTGGATTCTCCCTACTTTACGCCCCACCGCGAGTCCACTTTGTGGTCCTCTTTACAACGGTGTCCGCAGGCGCTTGTCGTTTTGGACGACACTCGCATTCCGACACTCCAGCGATTCTCACAGCGCTTGGCGTCTGCGAATCCGGACATGCTCCATCAGCAAGTAAAAGTCGGCCACGGCTTTGGTCTCTTCTCTTCTTGTAATTGCCGCCGTCTGCAACTTGGGCACAGCTTCAAGGATGTCTTGAGTGGCTGGAGGCGGTATTTTCTGGGTAGAAGTTTTTACGCATCCCTTTGCCAGCCGACTTAGAATTCGTGCCGTTTGTCTGGGAATTAGATTATCGCGCAACGCTAACGTGCCAACCATCGCATCCTATCCTACCGGTAATGCCAATTCACGGCAAGCTATGCAGGCTCTTGCCGAGGCTGGCCTGCTTGCCGAACTCCATACTTCCATTGCGACTTTCCAAGGCAATGCGCTCGACCAGATCTCTGGTCTGCCGGGCTTTGGCGAGCTAAGGCGGCGGGCCGGTCCCTCATCGCTGCACTCCGGTTCAGATGGATTATTTTGGTAGAGCGTGTGAGCAAGGGTGGACAAGCGTTGAGCGATTCTACGCCCGAATCGACATATGCGCATCCCGTGAGGTAAGGGCTTCAAAGCGAACGAGCCTGCAGATAGCCCCAAGGTAAACCGCAGGTGTGTTCGGCGCGTGGTTCAAAGCGTGGTTAGCCGCTCACGGCGCAGTGCCGGTGTCGGAAAGTCGTCATCGCAGCTTGAATCTGGACGGCAGCGGGGCATAGTAGATTCCATGCGTGTGGAGGAATTTAAAAAAAGCATTGAATCGCTGAGCGAGGTGGAGTTTGGCGAGGTCGCAGCTTTTTTGTCCGTTCTGCGACCTGAAGTGGCTGAGACTATGGCCCCGGAGAAGATCGGTATGTTGGCTCATCGTTTGGCCGGGAACAAAAGCCCCTCCGAGACCTCCCGCCTGTCTGCGCAGATCATCGACGGTTTTTATGCCGGATCCTAGTGCCGAAGGTTCGACGCAAAGACGTTCCGGAGCCTTTGTTTGAGCATCTGGTGCTGCGTGTTCAAAGGCGCAGTATCGGAGTAAGTGCCATCGAGTCTTTGGCAGCGTCCGATCTGTTTCGCCCGCACTTTGCCCTCTAAGTTCTAACTTTCTTCCATGACCACCCGCCGCAAAATCCAGCTGCTGTTTTGGGCGTACTTCTGGCTTATCATCTTCGAGGGTGCGATCCGAAAGTGGCTTCTGCCCGGGCTATCCACCCCGCTACTCGTAATCCGAGATCCTATCGCTTTGGCGGCACTTTTCTTGGGGTTGCCTTATCTGATGAACGGACCCCATCGAGTCTGGTTTTGGTGGATGGCTTGGATAGGCGGTTCGGGTTTTTTTCTGGCACTGTTGGTCGGCCACCGAGACCTGCCGACGGCCCTCTTTGGCGCCCGTATCTGGCTAGTCCATCTTCCGCTGATATTACTTTTTGGGCAGGTATTCAACCGGGACGATGTCTGGTCGTTCATTCGCTGGACAGCTCTTGTCGCCATACCCATGGCTGTTTTGATCGTCATGCAGTATTCGCTTCCGCAATCGCATGTTGTAAACGTCGCCCCCGGCGGCGAGGAGGGAGGCGGCTTTTCCGGTGCTCTTGGCCGCTTCCGCCCACCCGGAACGTTTTCTTTTACCAGTGGATTGGCGGAGTTTTTCGGCCTGGCAGCGGCGGGAATCGCCGCGTGGATGTTAGGCGGTCCCCGTCCAGTGCCAAAGTGGCTTTGGCTCAGTGCGGCGGCGGCGATTGCAGCATTGCCAGTGTCGATTAGTCGGGGATTACTTTTCAAATATGCCTTCACGGGTGTGGCCGTAGCCATTGCTGCAATCGTCGGAAAGCGTCAATTAACTGGGCTACTCTACGGCGGTGTGATCATCATTGTCGCTGGTATTGCCGTTTCGCAGGTTCCGGTGCTGCAAGAAGCAGTAACCGTCTTCGAGCATCGGTGGACTACCGCGACGGAAAGTGAAGGCCGCGAAAGGGGCGTGCGCGGCGTTCTTTCTGAAAGGGTGGCAGGTTATACGGTCGGCGCACTTCCGCAGCTACTTGAATTTCCCACGCTCGGGCATGGCATCGGGTTGGGGACTCACTTTGGCGCGCTCCGCGTGACTGGTGTGCGCAGATTTGTCATTGCCGAGGGGGTGTGGGGGGCGACCCTCGGCGAACTTGGCCCGATCCTGGGTATTGTTGCTCTAGGGCTGAGGGTGATTATGGCTGGTTGGCTTAGCGTCCTCGCCTGGCGCCAGGCACGGCATGGTAACACGCTTCCTCTCTTGATGGTATCCTTCGCTTTTCCGCTGGTCTTCATGGGACAGACCAGCCAACCCACGGCGCTGGGCTTTATTGTCTTGAGCGCCGGCCTGACGCTGGCTGCCTGCAATCCAACCTTGGCAGAATTGAAGCGCCGTCAGGCCCATAGGCAAGCAGCTGACTTGGCGAGTCAAGCGCTCGCGGGGCCGGGTGTTGTGCCGCCCCTCCGTCGCTTCATGCCTTCAGCCTGAGGAAGATAATGTCATGAACAATCGGCTTAAAGCCGTCTTGGAAAACTTCCCCCGTCTGTATCTTGAGGTTTTGCGGATCAAGCGCCGCGGCCACTGGTCTCGTGATTGGGTGGTAAGCAGAGGTACTGAGATCGTGATCGAAGGATTTCCGCGCAGTGCCAATAGTTTTGCCCGTTCTGCTTTTCGTAGCTGCCAGCCAAATGTGCGCTATGCAACGCATGTCCACTCGTCGGCACAAATTGTGCAGGCCTGCCGTTGGGGCATTCCAACTCTCGTTCTGCTTCGTGACCCGCAAGGCGCCGTATGTGGGGATCTTGCCTTCCAATGTGAACTTGCTGGCTCCGACCCTGACCAAGTGACCGCACAAAGTCTCAATGCATCACTATATCGATACATAAAATTCTACCGTCCTCTGGTATCACTCAAGCCGCACTTTGTAGTGGGCCACTTCCCCGAAGTAATCGCGGACTACGGGGCTGTGATCCGTAGGATTAATGAAAAGTTCGGAACTGCCTTCGTGGTGTTTGAGCACACGGAGGAGAATGCGGCTGATATCAAAAGCCGAGCTACCCATATTGGGCCCAATACCAATCGCGAGCGAATCAAGTCGGTCGTCCTGCGCAAATATCTTGAGGATGCTAACCGATCGCTAAAAGTGTCGGCCCAAGAAGTTTATCTAGCAGTGCTCGGCGGAGCAGATGGATGATTTGCTGCTTCGTCGAAACCAAGCGAGTGGAACTTTTGGAAGCCGCGTTTTCTCAATGCGCAACATTCTTATTTATCGCTTAGGAAGCCTGGGTGACACGGTCGTTGCTTTGCCAGCGTTACACTTGGTGCGCAGGGTGTTTCCCCAGGCACGGCTAACTTTGTTGACCAATAAGCCTGTGGCAAGCAAAGCGGCGGCCATGGAGAGCGTTTTGGGTCCGGATTTTTTTGCCAATGTGATGGACTACCCTGTTGGCACGCGCAATCCGGCAAAGTTGCTTGTCGTCGCCAAACGCATTCGTGCTGGGAATTTTGATGCTCTCGTGAACTTGGCTGCTGCGCGAGGGCGATGGAAGGCTCTGCGCGATCAATTGTTTTTCCGCTTGAGTGGCGTTCGTAGCACTTTTGGTTTCCCTCAAGAGCAGAGTGATTTCACGGTTTCGCTAAGGCCTGATGGCCAGCTTTATGAGTCCGAGTCGTTCCGACTGCTCAAGCGCCTGACGGTGCTTGGCGAAGCTTCCTTGGATGATCCCGCTTCTTGGGATCTCAGTCTGAAGCAGGAAGAACTTCGAAAAGCTGAGGCTTTGATTCCCAATCCAGCAACGCCAGTGCTTGTGGCGTGTTTTGGCACCAAGGCGCAAGCCAATGATTGGGAGGAAAAGAACTGGACAAAATTATTGAAGAAACTCCGGTCTCGGCTGCCTGCTTGGCGTCTGTTTATGATTGGCAGTGCGGACGAGGCCGCTTTGGCGGCGCGCTGCGGCGCCAGTTGGGGGCAGCACTTCGCAAACATGTGCGGGAAATTGACGCCAAGGGAGAGCGCCGGCCTTCTGCAGCGCGCGAAGTTGTTCCTTGGTCATGATAGCGGGCCGATGCATCTGGCATCGGCAGTGGGCACGCCATGCGTGGCGATCTTTTCGGCGCGCAACCCCCCTGGCCAGTGGTTTCCCGCTCGCTCTGGCCATCACTGTCTCTACCACAAGACCGACTGTTTTGGCTGCGGGTTAACGACGTGCATCGTCGAGAAAAAGCGGTGCATTCTTTCGATCACTGTTGATGAGGTGTTTGTGGCGGTGATGGAATCTTTGCGGAGCCGGGGCCTGGTGCGATGAACTCGCTATGATGGCCGCGATTGGTCAGCTTTTTTATAAGCAAAAAATACCCGGATCAATTCAAGGCTATTCTCCGGGAAGAGACTACTTAGCCGCTGAATGGTTGTTGTCACACATCCCACAGGGAACACTAATGTCCGCAATGTTCTACGCGGGCTCGGGGATGTTGCCTGCTCCACCCGCTCGTGCACTGAATCCTACTGCATCAATCCGGATGAAGAACAATGATTCGGCAGGATCGGGGAAGCGCGTGGCACGATCGAAGAAGGGAAGGATAAAACACCTGCCATGAGACAAAAGGCAGAAGCAGGTCGATGATACTCTCCCATCCAACCGGAAACACCAATGTTCGTAATGTGCTGCGGGCACTGGCTGACGATGCGCAGCTTAGTACGTATCAAACGACCATTGCCGCGTTTTCATCGGGGTTCTGGCACCGGGTCTCATCGTTCCCCGGGCTTGGTGAGATTCGTCGAAGGAGCTATGACGATGACCTGCGTCCTCTCATTTGCACGGCGCCGATGCGTGAGCTGGCCAGATTGGCCGCCTTGCTTCTCGGCTTCGATCAGCTTGTCCGCAGAGAAACCGGCCCGCTCTCCATCGACAGAATCTACGAGGCCATCGATCGAGAGACGGCCGGCCGCATGCAGGCCGGGAAGGTCAGGGCATGTTATTGTTACGAGGATGGCGCTCTCCACACCTTCCGGGCGGCGCGCGCCGCGGGGAAGAAGTGCTTCTACGACCTACCCATCGGCTACTGGCGCGCGGCACGGAAAATCCTCACCGAGGAGGCGGAGCGCCGGCCGGAATGGGTCCCGACCATGCCGGGGCTCTCGGATTCCCCCGGGAAGCTCTCGAGGAAGGACGAGGAGTTGCGCTTGGCGGACAGGATTTTCGCCCCCTCCACATTCACCAAACTGACGCTGGCGATGTGCCCGTTTCCGATTGCTCCGGTTGACGTGCTTATTTTCGGAGGGGATGATCCGATGGTGCCCGCGGCATCAGTTGATCCCCAGGCGAAGCACGGCGCTTTGCGGGTCCTGTTTGTCGGGGGTCTGAGTCAGCGCAAAGGCATCGCGGATCTTTTCGAAGCCGTGGCGATGCTTGGAGCGCACGTCGAATTGACGGTGATCGGTCGCAAACCGGCGGAGGATTGTGTGCCTCTTGACTTCGCCTTGGGGAAGCATCGCTGGATCGAAAGCCTCCCGCGCGAGCAGATTCTCGCCGAAATGCGGGCGCACGATGTTTTCGTCTTTCCTTCCCTCTTCGAGGGCTTCGGATTGGTCATCACCGAGGCGCTGTCCCAAGGTCTGCCCGTGATCACCACGTCGCACACCTGCGGGCCTGATGTGCTCTCCGAAGGGGAAGATGGTTTCATTGTCCCGATCCGCGATCCCCAGGCCATCGTCGAAAAGCTCGAATTGTTGCACCGAGACCGCCCGCGCTTGGCCGCGATGAGCGAGGCGGCACGCAAAAAGGCGGAGAGCCTGACGTGGGAGTCGTATCGGAAGCGGGTGGTGGGGGTGGTGAGGGAGGTGTTGGGGGAAGGAGGAAAAGGGTGAAAACTGAAAAGCTGAAAAACTGAACCGGAGGTCGCCGCGGCGACCGTAGATAGCGTGAGGCGAAGCCGAGGGCAAATAGCGGATGGCAAATGGAAAATGGCGGATGGTAGAAGAGAAAGGCAGACCTGAGACTGGAGGGCTGAAGGCTGAGGGTTCGGAAACGGCCGACGGAGAGGCTGCCGCCGCAACTAAACAACCGAGGGCGAACTGGAAACGCTGAGAGCGGAGCTTGCGGATCGGTAGGTGCTGGGCTATGTGAGGGGACATGTCCGCGAACGCATGCATCAGTGTTGAGTGTCCGCCAGAGGTTCTGCTGGAGCTGCACGTCAGCCCCGGCGAGATGGCCGACGCCCTGACGGAGAAGACCGCTTTGGCGTTTTTCCGGGAGGGCAAGCTGTCGTCCGGATTGGCAGCCAAGTGGGTCGGCGAGCCGAGACCCGTGTTCTTGCTTAAAGCAATGGCCCAAGGGGCTCGACTTTTGGATCAAGGTGACATCGATTACCGGCGCGAGTCGTCGCTGTGACGATCTACTCGAACACCACGCCGCTGTTGGCTTTTTCGGCGATTGGCCGTCTCGATCTGCTGAACAAGGTGCATGGCGAAATCTGTGTCGTGCCCAGCGTGGTCAGCGAGTGCCACATGGGAGGAATTATCGAGGTCCCGGATTTGACAGCAATCCCGTGGATTCTGATCGAGCCGGAGCCGCCGCAAGATGACTCGAGATTTTTAATGCTGGATGCCGGCGAGCGGGACACTTTGTCGGCCGCGCTCCGTGACCAAGCGGGCTTGGTGTTGATCGATGAGAGGCTGGGGAGGAATTTGGCGGAGTTCTACGGTTTGCGTGTCGCCGGGACGCTGGGCACTTTGAAGAAAGCGAAGGAGATGGGGTTGATTGCGGCGTTCTTGCCTCTCGTGCGTGAGTTGCAGGGCGTCGGGTTTTGGTATCACGAAAAGTTGGTGCAGCGTTTGGCCGCGGATGGTGGGGAGTAGGAAAGTGAAGAACGAAGAATGATGAACGCAGAATGGCGGAGGTCGGAGGACGGAGCCGAGGGCAAACTGGAAAAGCTGAAACGCTGAAATTCTGAGCCGGAGGCCGGAGAGGAGCCTGATGGAGTAGCATGTGGAATAGTTTCACTTCCACATGCCAAGGCTTCAACTCCACAGGCCGAGAGGACTGATGACAGATAGCAGATGGAAGATGGCGGATAGCGGATGGCAAATGGAAAATGGCGGGCTTGACGGCGGTTAAAGAGTGACTACTTATTAAACCATATGGTCATTTCGGTTACAGACTTCAAAACTCACTGTTTGCGTGTGCTCCGCGAGGTGGAGGAGACGAATCAACCGGTGGAGGTTTCGAGGCAGGGGCACGTGCGCTTTCGTATCATTCCGGTCCGCAAGCCGGAAACGCCGGCGTGGAAACGTCTGCGCCAGAGCGGAACTCTCAAGGCGAAGCCAGGTGAGTCGGTGTTGTCTGATGCGGACTTCGCCGCAAACCGGTGAGTGTGTTGCTCGATTCGCATGTTTGGATCTGGTGGCTGACGGGCCAAAAGGACTTGTCTGCGAAGAAGCGGGAGTTATTGGATCGTTTGGCGCAAGAAGGAACTCCGCCTTTTTTGGCCGCTATCTGCTTATGGGAGGCGCAAATGCTTCATCAAAAAGGGCGTTTGGTGTTGGAAATGGATTTCCCGGTCTGGCTCAGCCAAGCATCCGATCCTTCCGTGGTGCGCTTGCTGCCTTTGGATACGTCTGTGGTCTTGGCCTTGGACAAGTTGCCCGAACGTCTCCACGGCGATCCCGCCGATCGGATCATTGTCGCCACGGCCAAAGCTCACGGGTTGGAACTCATGACCGAAGATAAATCCATCCGGAAGTCGAGAGTGGTCAAGGTGGTTTAGCTGCGGAGGATAGATGGCGGATGGAAGATGGCCCGGTGAAGTAGCTTCGCTTTCACGGGCCGAGGACAGATGGCGGATGAAAGATGGCGGATGGGAAAATGCTGAAAGCTGACCACCGGCGCGGAATGCCGCGCGGGGGAGCCTGCCGAAGGCAGCCCGAAGGGCGACACAACCGACCATAGGGAGATAGAATGCCAAAGGCAGCCCGCAAGGGTTCGCGAAGCGAATCAACCGGGGCGAGGGAGGCAACATTAGGCTGAAACTGGAA
>Ga0247841_10008263_pt1 | contig 15072 bp, 14 predicted proteins | sample LaCruzMarch2015__2_FD_192410 | JGI IMG/M metagenome (GOLD analysis project Ga0247841, IMG submission 192410) | Freshwater microbial communities from meromictic Lake La Cruz, Castile-La Mancha, Spain - LaCruzMarch2015_18m | ecosystem: Environmental > Aquatic > Freshwater > Lake | place: Spain...
CGAAGATGCTGGGTAGACTGATGCGAGATCGGTATTGAAAACGACCGCATGTACTGTTTCACTCGGACCATAGTTTGTACTGCTGACATCTAGGACCAAAGTTGCTTCGATGATCTCTCCCGGATTGGTGTTTTGGAAATAAACAATATCCCTGACTGCAGCTTCGAGACCTGATGCATATCCAAGTGGCACCATGCCGGTGACTACGCTATCGATACCAGTCGAGGTGATCTCATGAACACCACCACCGATGGAAAAACCACCATTGTTAATTGTCACCCAACCAGTGCCAGCGATATTGACTTTAAGCTGAGGATAAGTCGCATTGGCATTGAAACTAACAAGCTGATCGGTTTCATTACTGCCTTTTAAACCAATATTATAATGACCCGAATAGTTGTTGAGCGCATAATTCAGGTAACGGATCCCCTTGGAATTAAAGGGAATCTCCATTTGTCCCACCCATGGAACAACTTTTCTGCTACCAATATAATCCTGGTCAACGTTCAACGCTACCGGGCTCGAGTCCAATGTTACAGTACTGCCGCTCAAGATAGCATTTGATAAAGCCAGATCCCCCATTTCACCGACTGTATTCCAAGATTGCGTTTGCTGCGAAGCAAAAGTAATTTCAGGGTTTTTGTTTACTACTTGGTTTTGGAGCGCAAAGATAGTCAGAACTATGGCATAGGTCGTGAGAGCACTGTAGTGAACCACATTTGAAACTGGATTCACATGCCACTTATAATACCAACGGAACTTCCCCCGTAAAGCATTGTGCCATTTTGAGAATATCTTGAAGGTTACCTTTGTACTCTGCTGTATCCGGATAATCTCCTGATCAAGCTGGCACTTTCTTCGCTCTAGCTCTTTCTTTTTTTCATCAAGAATTACCTCCTCTGCGGCAATGCGCTTGAGGCTATCTTTATCGATATCATTTAGCTTTTTTTCGACGTCAAAACAGCTAGGGTTCTGCTTTTTAAACCGATTCTTGAAAAAGTTATTAAAAGAGAACAAACTGCCCTCCAGATAATTCTAAGTGTTGGCCTAATTATACCAAGCAGACTACATATATAGCAACTATTTTCCACAATAAAAGCCCTGACTCATCGGGGCTTTTATTTTAGGATTGGGTTATTTCTTGATTGTAATTTTCTTGGCTTTTTTGGGCTCAATCTTGGGGACTGTGATGGTCAAGATACCATTCTTCATCTCGGCCTCTGCCTTGTCAGCAACGACATCTGAGGGAAGATTGAAACTTCTTGAGAACGTTCCTGTGTGGCTCTCTTTATAGTAGTAGCCCTTCTCCTCCTCTTTTTCCTCTTTTTCCTCTTTCTTCTCTCCGGAAATCGTCATGACATCGTCAAGTATTTCGACGGAAATATCCTCCTCTTTTACACCCGGCAACTCAGCCTTGACAATTATGGAGTCCTTTTTGTCTTTGATATCAATTTTCGGCAAGCCGCCGGTCATCTTTGACGGCGTAATAACACTGTCTTCGAATAGGCGATCCATCGCATCCCGAAGTGAAATTGCTTCTCGAAAAGGTCGCCACGGTTCCAAATCTGTCATTTTGTTCTCCTTTCTTGCCCCGTCTAGTGTGGGGTCTCCCAATTGTTGGGGATTAATTACCTTAATTTTAATCTGATTACTCGCACCCAATGCGTCACGAAATTGACTCTCTACTTCTCTCTCAAAGGCGAATATTTCCTCAAATGCGGAGTCAAAGTACTGGCACATCGAAACAGCCAACGGCAAAGATGGCAGATAACGGCCCTGCTCAAGAGCAATGATTGATTGCCTGGAGATGCCAAGCTCATCTGCTAGCTCTTCTTGGCTCAGATTGTGTTTTTTTCGCAGCTCTTTAAGCTTATTTTCAATTGTGACATCTCTGTCGTCCATTATCACCTACATTTTATACATATAATAATTAAAATGTAAAGCAAACTTTACATTTTGTCAATAGCCTGATGCATAAAGCAGGGCCATTTAGTTCAAATACAATCTTACCTGCGTATTTCGACCTAGATTTTTTGTCTCGATGATTTTGGCTGGTTCATGTTCGGTAAACTTAAAAGACATGGAAACTACTCTTGCACCTTTTTTCAAGTTACGGAAAAACCAGGGCTCAATTTTTTTTAGGCCAGATTCGAGTAGATAAAGATAGACAACATCAGCTTTTTGAAGCTCGCCCTCGACTTTTTTAAAATCGCCAAGATGAACCTTGATATCCTTCGACAGGCCAGCCCGTATGATATTTAGCTTGGAAGCGATCACACAATAAGGCGATATCTCCACCCCTACTCCACTCGCTCCAAACTTCTTGGCTGCGATGATCAAAGAGCTTGCATTGCCACAACCAAGATCCATTACGCGTTCACCTTTTTTTAAACCGGCAAGTGCCAGTGCATCGGCTATTGCATTCTCATTTGAGTAAACAGTCGGGGCGTGCAGAATAATTGAAAAAAGTAAGCATCCCTGCCAGAAAATAACATATAATGAGACAAGAGCAATAATTCCCAACACGATAGAAGTTATCATTAGTTCAATATAACTAAAAAAAGATTTTTTTTGAAGTAATTGGCAATTTTCCTGTATAATATTTATATAATGAATGGAGGAAAATGAATGAAAATGTCGATTCTTTGAGCCAGGATCTTCGTGAGCTGCATGAGGTTCTTCAGGAACTAAATCGGAATCAAAGCAAACAGTCAAATTTGTTTTGGAACTTTTGGCGTGGAGTTGTATACGGTTTTGGAGTCTTTATTGGCTCAGCTATCTTAGCCACTTTATTGATTTACCTTGTTACAAGCTTGGGCTTCAACAATGACAGTGTGATTGGCCATTTTATTCAAAGTATCATCGATACAGCTTCCCGCAATTGACTTTTTAAGAGTTTTATGATATAATGTAATAGTATGACTGTTAGATCATTGAATTTTTGATCTCGCTCAAGTATAATCTTATCTGCACTAATAATTCCTGCAGCTCAATCAAATTGTTAATTAGTAATTCCCCAAAATAATTTAAAAATTTGACTTTTGGTTTTTGACTTTTGACTTATTTTGGGGGGTGTATTAGATTCGACAAATGGAACCTTAAAAACATAATGCAAGTAGGTCCTCGACAGCCTCAATGTCGAAAAAATCCAAGTGCTAAATCACTTGTTGAGCGCGTAAAGACAGCTTTTGCTGGCTTTGCTCTCGCTCCTGTTGCAGCTTAATGCGACAGCATCCGCCCTATCTCGTCTGCGATAGGATCGCGGGTGTTATAATCAGACTGCGGCATACACGATTCTCTAGCGTGTATGATCAAGTAATACTCGAGGTAGATTAGTAGTTTTTGGTCACGCTTTTAGCTCCTAGTCGAAACATCAACTGTGACTAAACTTGTAGAATTTATGTTTTTAACCTTTTGGACGAGGGTGCAACTCCCTCCACCTCCACCAAGAAAAGTGCGCCACCTCATGTGGTGCTTTTTTCATAGTGAAAGTAGATAGTGATTGAGGTAGTTGCACCAGGCAAAAGGGTGGCGGAAAATACCTAAAGTGAAGGGTTGATTCACATCACTGATAAAATAACTTCTATTGACGACAAGATCCTAAGCAGGCCCTACTAACAACAATGGCTTATTAACATTAAGTGTTATCTGTGATATTGTAGATAAAATGATTCATTTACTCGAAAAAAATATCAAAATGTGTTGCGAGGCCTGTATTTAGCCTGGCGGATTTTGAGTAACCAAATTAATATCGTAATACAGTCCGCCAGGCGGGCTATTTTTTTTAATTAAAGGCAATATATGAAAAAGCAATACAATAATATTTTGGAAACGATCGGAAGGACGCCGCTGGTTCGCATCAACAATTTAAACCATTATCGGAATGTAACAATCCTAGCCAAAATCGAAGGGGCAAACCCTGGCGGCAGCATCAAAGACAGGATTGCACTCAAAATGGTTGAGGCAGCAGAGAGAAGCGGAGAATTGACTCGACAAAAAACGATAATAGAACCAACAAGTGGCAATACCGGCATCGGGCTTGCAATGATTGGAGCGATCAAAGGTTACAAAGTAGAGATCGTGATGAGCGAGGGAGCGTCCAAGGAAAGGCGCAAAATGATACGGGCGTTTGGCGCTCGGATAACACTGACCAACAAAAACCTTGGCACGGACGGCGCTATCATCAAAGCCAGAGAACTCGTCTCAATGTATCCCGATAGGTATTTTATGCCTGACCAATTTTCAAATGAATACAACAAATTAGCCCACTACGAAACAACTGCCCGCGAAATATGGCAACAGACCGGCGGAAAAATCGATTTTTTTGTTTCGTCCTTAGGTACGTCGGGCACCATTATGGGAGTCGGCAAATATTTAAAAGAAAGAAATAAAGCAATAAAGATAGTCTCTGCACACCCAGTCAAGGGTCACTATATTCAAGGCCTCAAAAATATGAAAGAAGCGATAGTGCCCAGTATCTACGATCCAGCAAAAATTGATGAAACAATAATGGTTGAATCCGAAGACTCGTTTCTTACAGCAAGAAAAATCATTGATCAAGAAGGCATATTTGTCGGAATGAGCAGTGGCGCTGCATTGTATGCATCTTTAGAAATTGCAAAGAAATACAAGAGCGGCACTATTGTCACAATTTTCCCCGATCGAGGGGAAAGATATCTCAGCACTGACTTGTTTGCATAATTTTGCCAATTGATTTGCGAACTGAGTAATAGTGTCAATGTTGCAAACACTTTTACTACTACAGTCTCGTCGAATCCTACCAAAAAACAAAAATGGTGGACCCTTTGGTCTTTCGACCGCTGGGCCCACGATGGATAGATTATACCTGATCAATCTTGATTAGAAAAGAGATGATAGAAGCATTTTGCGTCTTAACGCATATCTATATCTCAAAAAGTTTGCGCTAATTGACATAGCGTGTATAATAAATCAAAAAGCGCCAACTTTTGGTTTTACCGGCGATTTGATCTCATTTTTTCTCACTGAAAGGAGAACATTTTGAATAAAATTTTGATTTTGGATTTTGGAGGACAGTATTGTCATCTAATAGCACGGCGAGTCCGTGATTTGGGGGTTCTGACAGAGGTTCGTGGTTCCGAAACTACTGCGGCGGAGATCATCTCTGATCGTCAAATCAAAGGGATTATTCTTTCAGGTGGGGCAAAGTCAGTTTATTTGGACGACTCTCCATTTTTTGACAAAGCTATTCTTGGGTTAGGTTTACCAGTGCTAGGAATATGCTACGGCCATCAATTGATTGCTCACACTCTTGGAGGGAAAGTTATTTCCGGAGAATCCGGCGAGTATGGGTTGGCTACATTGAAAGTCAAAAAAGGACAATTATTCTCCAAACTCGCAGAGTCACAAAAGGTCTGGATGAATCACCGCGATGTCGTTGAATCTCTTCCAGCCGACTTTGAGATTACAGCCAGCACCGAACATTCAAAGATAGCGGCCTATGAAAATACAAAAATGAAACTTTTTGGATTTCAATTTCATCCGGAAGTTATCAACACCCGAAAGGGTAAAGAGATGCTCAAAAATTTTGTTTTTGGGGTTTGCGATAGCCAAAAATCTTGGTCTTCGGGATCTCTAATTAAAAATATGGTAAGAGAGACGAAGGAAACTATTGGCGACAAGAGAGCGATCATTGGTCTTTCTGGCGGCATCGATTCATCAGTCGCAGCCATGATTGTCGGAAAAACGATTGGCAAAAATCTTGTTGCCGTTTATGTGGACACCGGCTTGATGCGTTACGGTGAAACAGAGACGATCAAGGCAGTTTTCCAGGACTTGAATGTTAACCTCAAAATTGTCAAAGCCAGTAAAAGCTATTTTTCGGCCCTCAAGGGAGTAACTGAGCCAGAGAAAAAAAGAAAAATAATCGGTAAAATTTTTATTGATATTTTTGAGAAAATTGCGCGTGAAGAAAAAGCTGATTTTCTTATCCAAGGAACTATTTATTCAGACCGGATCGAAAGCGGATTGACCAAAAATTCTTCCAATATTAAATCCCACCACAATGTCGGCGGACTACCAAAAGATTTAAAGTTAAAATTATATGAGCCTTTGAGAGACCTGTACAAGGACGAGGTCAGGAAAATCGCCAAGATGATCAGTCTGCCCACGAAGCTACAGACACAACAGGTCTTTCCCGGACCAGGATTGGCAGTACGAATCGTAGGGGAGGTAACAAAAGAAAAAGCTGAGATGGTTCGGCTGGCCGGTAAGATAGTTGAGGATGAATTGAGAGACACAAAATATTGGAAAAAAATATGGATGAGTTTTGCTGTTTTGCTGCCGGTGAAGAGTGTCGGGATCCAAGGCGACGAACGCAGCTATAAAAATCCGATCGTTCTTCGCATCGTCGAATCAAAAGATGCAATGACCGCGACTTTTTCGAATATTCCTCACTCGATCCTGGAACGCATCTCGACTCGGATCACAAACGAGATCAAAGGCGTCAATCGTGTCGTTTACGACATCACCAACAAGCCGCCGGCAACGATGGAGTGGGAATAAATTCTACTTATTGAAAATATCGTTATCGATAATCTTGCTGATAGCAAAAACCGCATGCTGGGCGTTATCGATACGCAAATTGTTCTTTGTAAGCGAACTCTTAAACCCGCCAAGAGCACGAGATTGCGCGTCAAGATAAAATGAATTCTCCTCAGTAAACTGCAATTTCAAAAGATAGTTTGTAGCCAAACGTATTGAATCCCGATATTTTTTTTCTCGATTTGCGTCATTTAGCTTCACTGCCAAAGAATAAGCGTCAGCTAAACCTTCCAAATAAACTGAGGTAGAAATCGTTGGATTAGGCTTATTAAATCCACCGATCAAATCAGAATTTGGACTGGACTCGACTTGATGATTATTTAACAGCCAATCATTCATCTCAAAAACGAATTCAGCGTATTTTTGATCCCTTGTATATTCGTATAAAATTTTATATGCCTTGCTATGCCATGGCACAAATGCAGTATTTTTATTTCCCCTCCAATAGCCAACATAACTAGGGAAAGCTTTCATAACAACGTCGATAACTTTTTTATCTTCAGTATTTTCATAATAATGCATAAGTGCCAAGAGAGCTTCTCCGGGATAATAATCCTGACCATCAATAGTTTCGCTTTCGAAATTAGTGTAAAAATATCCCCCCACCGTTTGGCGGGAAAGAATACCATTAATTAATGGTTCGATCAAATCATTTTGATTCTCTTCTTTCGTATTTAATAACGACATCACCATAAAAGCAGAATAAGCAATATTATTGGAGCCATCTTCCATTTTAAAATATGCATAATTGTCTTTTTTAATTATATTCTTGCTATATGTCTGGATTGATCCATCGATGGCTTCTTTCAATTTTCGATTTCCTAGATACTCATCGAGGTATGTCATGGCCCAAATTGTTGCTAGCTCACGAGTATGAGAGCCAACATCATCGGAATATTTATTTTTAGAAGGATAATATTCATACTCAACAATCCCTTTTTTGCTGTTATAGCTAGTCTTGAACCAATCACGAACCAATTCTAATCTATTTCTCAAAACATCTTCGTCAATATTTTGAGAAATAGGATTAAAACGGTAATAGACCTTTGGCGGCTTACCTTGTCCAAGCGAAACAAAATTGAATGAGTCAAATTTATAAATTTGGGTCAGATCACTTTGATAGCAAATACTTTCGAGACCTGCCTTTTTGCATAGTTGCTCTAAAAGTGTTTTATGTTGATAATTTTTAGTGATTGGAACAGATGCGATGAAATATGCTGATTTTTCCCCATTAGATATTTGGATAGGGTTGATACCAAGTGTGATTATATCCTTTAATTCATCAATGTTGCGACTCGAAATTTCACTTCTATTGCTTAAAAAGTCAAATGATAGTGTTACCCCATCGATTTGATCTTTTGGTATTTCGTTCTTAAAGCGAGCGTCTCCCATCGTTTTATAAACAAGCTCATTGAGTTGTTTCGTATTGATTTTCTTTGATATGGGAATGCTCTGGCATCCACGCAAGTTATTATCATAGTAAATTGAGAGATACAACCTATCTTTTTTGCCTCCGCTCACTGCAGCAATAGTTTTGTCATCATGACTAGCCTTTTTTCCATCCAAATAATCATAGACTGATGAATAAACATATTCGGTCAATTTCTTTTGGTCTTTTTCCGTAAGAGTCAATGGCTTCGATTGATTATCCGTACCCCTCAAAAAATATATTCCTATTGCTAGAACAATTAAAAAGGACATCAGACAAATAATATAAGTAAGCTTTGATCCCCTCTGCTTTTTATGCATATCTAAATTTTATAGAATTATACTTATTTTTTCAACATGAATCCGTTGATCAATTAATAAAAACTACTACGAGATAAAAGATTTCTTGTCTTTACGGAAAGCGAACAGGAAAGATACCAAGCTGGTTTTCAATCTGAAATGTTGACTTGTGTAATAATATATGGCTTAATTACACCATCCCAGTCAGGTGAGGTGAAACAATGAGAATATGCCCAGCCTGTGGACAAGAATACGAGCCGACGTGCCGACATGAAGGCACAGAACTCTGCCGCGAATGCGACTCGGAATCATGCAAGATGGGCCTCTGCCCCACTTGTATCTGCAATGCTGAGACTCCTGCTTACATCAAGGAGGAGCGACGATGGGCTGCTCACGCGGCCTAATCGGTAAATTTCATACAAGCCTCACCCTCTCAGGTGAGGCCTCTGTTATTTTATAGGTCGTAGTTCCATTGTTTTTAATAGCTGGATGCCAACCAGGCTTTCTATTGCTCCTCCACAGATATGGCTAGAATCTAGCTTCATTCCCCCGACGAGTTCATTTCCTTTAATACCTTTAGTTCAACAGCTTCAACCGCTTGATCTATCACTCCGATATCCTTTATCTTGATGTACTCTAGATCCACGTCTGTCAATTTAAATTGGTCGATCGAATCAAGGATAAGATCGGAAAAGGCAAATAAAAACGGGTGAATCCAATCCTTGATCAACTGGTCCCGAAAAACAATGTCGATCCGGCGGTGGTGAGTCCCCTTTGGCAGAACAGTAATGACCGGCTTTTTAAAATATTTGGCGATTACAATCTCTTGAGCAGTACCCACGCCGAGCTTATCTTCGGCATTCACTACTATGAGATCGGAATTTTTTATATGATAACAATCAGTCCCAAAGACTGCCATAAAATCACTCTCGTCAAACTCTCCCCGTTCATAAGGGTCAATATAATCGACATCATCTATGTATATGGAAATCTGTCTTTGATAATCGGCGCGCCAATCATGAAAATCTTCAGCCTCTCTATCCCCTTTCGGCACACTTCCTGCTAAATATATTTTCAAATGTTTGTTCATTGAAATAATAATATCACCGCTTGATAAGTTAGTGAAGACGAGTCACTTCGTTGAAAAAAAGCGATCGGAAAAAATCAACGAAGTAAAATAATACGATTATTAATATATAGATCGGAAACAATGTCCTTAGGAGATCAAGTCAGGCATTTTTATCTTTATTCTGTCGTCTTCGGAGCTAGGGCCTTTTTAAGTTTTTCAATAACATCCCCTGGCAGGGTTTCGGATTTGACAATATAATCAGCGGCGCCAAGTGAGAAGGCCAGCTTTTTTCTCTCTTCATCTGCAAGAGCACTAAGAAGGATAATGGGGATCATGCTTGTAGCCTCATCTGCCTTCAGCTGTTTTAGCACTTCAAGACCATTGACCTTTGGCATCATAATATCCAGCAAGATCAGATGTGGATGATCATCCCTTGCCTGAGCCAAAGCTTCCTCGCCATCCTGTGCCTGGATAACAACAGCACCTTCGGCTTTAATCCTTTCAACATACATTTCCAAGAGAGTTAAATCGTCGTCGACTATAAGAATTACTTTATCGTTAAGCATGCCACTCCTTTTCTTATATTATACCACTTCTGTCAAAACTCGATCTCTTCCTTCTTTGTATTGATGAATTTGAACCACGAATTCATGATCCTAATGATTGTTTTGAGAGGCGCTTCAATCAGGAAATCCAAGAACAAAATAAAGGGGTTGAAGTTGGCAAATTGACCCGAGAGATATTTTCCGATTCGGATGAACGGAAGAAAGATCAATTCAACCGCCGAAGTCAGAGCATCGTCGCGGGACCTTTTCATCGCAAGTTCCAAGGCAATATTGCGGATTCTAAATGAGAAGAAGGAGACAATCGAAACAAAAAGAAAAAATAGGGAGATACTAATAATATTGAACTCGAGTAATATAAGCAGGCGCAGAACACCGATCAGGACACCAACCGAGAGCAGGCCGTAAAACAGATTAAAGGCATAATATGACTGAGGGGGTTTTTGAGGCAATAACGGAAAAACTTTGTCTTCTATTTTATTCTCGAAGATAATGCTGGTTATCGCAGAAGAGATAACATTGTAATTTTTCACGGGCGGGGACTTGGTGAAAGCTCCGGAGATAAACATCAAAAGTGGTGGCAAGGCAATATTTACGGTCAAAGAAAGGTAATTAATAGCACCTGCGATCAATCGGTCGAAAGGAATCTCAATAATAAAAGCCAGGGTTATTTTGGTTATAAATATAAACATAAGCGCCCTTATAGTTGCTCCGACCACCTTTTTCCGTACTGCTTCGACCATAGTTTTGTAAGTTTCCATGGCGGCACTGTGCAACCTTGCGGGTTCTGCAACCATTTTGTTCGGATCGATTCCATCTGCAATCAAGGTAGTCCGCAAGACAATGAAGGGAGCAATATTTTTTTTGACATACTGAATATAGCGAGGCTTGAAGGGATGATTGATATAGCGATCGATTTTATTATAATAAGGATCAAAACTCCGCCCGAACTTCTTGAGATCATCTTTGGTAAATTTTGCCCAGGCCGGATAAACCTGTTTTAGAAGCCAGTACTGAATCAGGGCTAGATCAGGCTTGAGAAGAAGGCTGAATATAGTAACTCTAAGCTCAATCTCGTTCTCATTATCAGATAATCTAGTACCATCAGTCGACAGGCCTTTTTTCAAAATACCGTAGGTATAATCCACCAAGAGATCGTTTTCTTTTTTTGGCTTCATGACATCATCGATCTCACAAGCGAGCCAGTTTATAATCATTTTTTGCAGATCAGCCTTGTTGAACCGGCCCGAGCGCGAATATTTAAGAAGGTAAAGATAGCGCTCAATAACCGATTTAATTCTCTCCCATGTCTTATCCTCTATAGTTTCGGGGTTAACATAATCAGCCCAAGATAGTTCACTAACAAGATCATTCAGCAGACGATCGGCGGTTATGCTTGGAAGCAGAGTGTATTTTCGGCGTACTATTCTGCTAATCGCATTTTTAAATATGAGATGCTCTTCCTGATATTCAACAGCAACTCTTAACTTTTCATATATAAGAGCCGTGTTGATCGTTTTCTCGTTCCCTGACCTGATCAGATACTTCGCAGACTCCTGATATTGAGACATGAACTGAGTAATAAAAGCGATGGTCTTTTCGTTGAGCACAATTTTTTGTTCTTTTTCCATGTATTGATAAATATAGAGTAATATTCCCTTAATATCAAATTATTGATATAGTGCGCTTTATGAACAAGAAAAATAATCTGCTGCTGCATAGTTGTTGCGCTCCATGCCTTACCGCTGTCTTTGAAACACTTTTGCCTGAAAATAATGTTTCAATTTTTTGGTACAACCCGAATATTGAGCCGGAAACAGAGCACCAAAAACGATTGGACACGCTGCGCGAATACCTTGCAAAGGCCAAGTGCAAGACAAATTTGGTTTATGATTATGATTATAAAGCAGAAAACAAAAAATGGCGCAGATATGTTTCCGGCCTGGAGTCAGAACCAGAGGGCGGATTGCGATGCCAAAAATGCTTCGAATTCAGGATCACAGAGTTGATAGAGAAAGCTGGAGACAACTATTCTGCGACTACTTTGACTGTCTCTCCTTATAAAAATAACGAAATGATAAATGAGATTGGCAAAAGAATAGCGACCGAACAAAGTGGCAAATTCTTGTTTTCAGACTTCAAAAAAAATGGTGGGTATCGTCGCTCTATCGAACTGTCAAAAAAGTTTGGCCTCTATCGGCAAAATTATTGCGGCTGTCTTTACAGCAAAAGAAGTATTATTTAGTCCTAAATTTTCGAATGATCTCTTTTTCCTGATCTCTTTTTTTAAGAATCTCTCTCTTATCATACTTTTTAAGACCTTTTGCTACCCCTAGCTCTATTTTGGCTTTGCCGTTAGTTAGATACAATTTCAAAGGCAAAAGTGCCAGGCCTTTTTCGGCACTCTGGCCAGTCAATCGCTTTATTTGTTCTTTATGCAAAAGCAATTTCCTTGTCCTTGTTGCATCTCCTTCTTCGGTCCTAATTTCGCCACCAAGCCACCAGACCTCTCCATTCATAACTTTTGCAAAAGAGTTCGTGATATTTATTCTACCGCTTCTTATCGCTTTAATTTCAGAGCCGGTCAACTCAATACCCGCCTCCAGAGATTCCAGGACTTCATAATCGTGTCTGGCTTTCCGATTGAAAAATTCAATTTTCCTCCCTTTTTCAGTCATCGCTTTTTTTCCTAATACTTGACCATTCTTGAACAATGACGTAGGCAATAGCTGCCGTTGGAACGGCCAAGAGCGCACCTGCCAGACCGAGCAATTTTCCGCCAATAAGTACTGCAACAATGATTATGGCTGGCGGAAGACCAACTGCTTTTTGCATTACCTTGGGCGCGACAAAAGCATTTTCCAATTGTTGAAGCACAATAGCTAGGGCGGCCGTGAATATAGCAGTTACAGGAGAGACAGTCAGAGCCACAAGTATCGCCAAAAGACCTGCAACGACAGGGCCGATGATGGGCAATAACTCAAGGATGCCAGCAGCTACACCAAGAGTTAATGCATAAGGTACACCGATTATAGAGAGACCTATAAAAGTCAACGTGCCCATGATCAAGCCGAGAAGGAGTTGCCCTCGAAGCCAATCACCGATCTTCAATGTTATTTTTCTAATAAGTTTTACAACTGAATCCCTTCGATCTTCGGGAATAAACGTCTCAATTTTGTAATAAAACTTCTGATCCAAAAGAACGTAAAGAGTCAGGATGATAATCGTAAAAAAGTTGGCGATACCGCCGATCAGGCTAGTCGTAAAAGAGATAACGCTACCAGTGTAACTACCCAGATTTTGGGTATAGCTTATGATTGCATTTGTAAGGGAAGGAAAATGAGACTTTAAAGCAGCGTATTGAACAATATACCCAGGAAAACCAGCTATCAATTGGCGTGTTTGATCCATGAGTGGTGGAATCACAATGTAGATAAATCCTGTAATAAAAAGTATTATAATCAGCGATAGCAGTAGAACTGCAAAAGTATTACCGATTTTGGTCGCCCATTTTTTGACAATCGGTCGAAACGCGGCAGATAGTATGCCAACGATCAATAAAAGCGCGAGCACATCTTTCAATAAAAAGGCTATATAAAAAGCAACTCCGACAAGAACAATCTTGATTATCGTCCAAACCGGCACATCTAAAGAAACTTTATTATTCATTATTCGCCTTCCTTTTAACGTATGATTTTTGCATAAATAAATTGTGGTGATTGCCCTGGGGGAATTGTTAGTTTATCAGCTTCCACCAGAGTGATTTTTAGGTTTTTTGTTGCGACAAGATCTATTATGCCGCCCTTCCTCTCCATCGCTGACTTTAGCAATGTACTATTTCCGATCGCTTTGATTTCATATTCATCCCTTCCGGCAAAAACGGATATATCGGTATTGAGTGTGATTCGAGTCCCGTTGATGGAACAAAATTCCACACCTATGTTCTTTAGGGCGTTCACAAGGTCAATCACCTGAGGAGAACCTAGATTGCCTTTGATATTGATGATTATTCCCTGGCCTATTTTCTCCAACACACCGTTGAGCAAATCATACCTCTCAGTATCGCTCTTGTATTTATCAAAAGCTTCAGTGCCGCTCAGGGTTTTATTTTTATATGTATCTAATTCCCTAGTCAATGACTGGACTTCCAGCCTTAAGTCGGCATTTGTTTTAGTGTATTTCGCCACCTCTAAAGTCAGTACCTCATTATTCTCAGGCTGGATCAGCTGCCTTGTTTGTTTGTTTGCATAAAATTGGGATATTATAAAAACTCCCAAGAAAAAGCATGTTATGGATATGATAATGTAATCGTTCCGCTTAAACATCTATTTTGAGGCCTCATTTTTATATTCAAAACTTCCGGTGAAAAGTGGCAGAATGATTTCATCCTTTTTATTTATCTCAAAGGTTAGCCCCTCTTTAGCGTTTCTACTCCGAAGATTATCGAGGTTAATAGAATTCAGGAGCCGGTCGGACAGTATATCCCTGTTTCCAATTGCCTCAACTACAAATGGTCCCGAAATTCTTACATCATTGATCAAAATAGTATTCACGATGCAATCAATTGCTGAGTTTATTACTATGCGTTGACCATTAATAGAAATGCCCTCCGCGCCGCCACCCCAGAGGACGTTGACTACGTCACGAAGGTCTGAAGCATGAATAATTGAGTTTTCGGTTGGGTTTGTTGCTTTGCTATCATTCATGATCAACTGTATCCCTGTGCCGCTAATTTTTGCCAATCCTGCTAGAGCGCCTTTTTCCCGAAGAGTTTTCAATTGGTCCTGACTTAAAGCCAAGTTATCACTCTCTACCTGAAACTTCTGGATATCCTCGTGAAGCCGTTTTATCTCCTCTTTGAGTTGTTTCTGCTCGCCGTAAAGTGATTCTCTGGTCTCTTTTAGGCTTGAATACGGTGTTATTGGATTGCTCACACGCGAAGGTAGCGATCTCAGCTGGGCAGCAATCAAAATACCAAAAAAAACAAACAGAATAACTACAAGCGAACTAGTTGTAACCTGCTTCGTATTTTTAAGGAATTGTTGTGCCATTATTTTGCCTTGAGAATTATCGTCCTGAATCTTATGGTGCCCCCAGTAGGAGTTGCACCTACGGCCTTTCCCTTAGGAC
>Ga0247841_10008265_pt1 | contig 15071 bp, 14 predicted proteins | sample LaCruzMarch2015__2_FD_192410 | JGI IMG/M metagenome (GOLD analysis project Ga0247841, IMG submission 192410) | Freshwater microbial communities from meromictic Lake La Cruz, Castile-La Mancha, Spain - LaCruzMarch2015_18m | ecosystem: Environmental > Aquatic > Freshwater > Lake | place: Spain...
CGGGGATGGAGCGCAAGCTCTCGCTGTTCCTTGATTTCGCCCCGGACCTCAAGCGTCGCGAGGTGCCGGACCCCTACTATGGCGGGCAGCGGGGCTTCGATCAGGTCCTCGACATGGTGGAGACCGCCGCGCGTGGACTGCTCGACCACCTCACCCGCCGGGGCCTGTGATCCCGGGACGGATGCCGGGTGGACCAACGCAGGATGCGCCAAACCAACGTTTCGCGTTCGGCAGTGGGGTCACCATGTTCGGCAAGCTTCTTGATTCAGCACCGCTGCGGCGTTGGTCGCGGCGCTCTTCCTTCCTGCGCTGGCTCAGATCCGCCCAGGAGCTACGCTGGGTCTTGAGCAGCGGGGGGCAGGCGATCTTCCTTGAGTATCCGGTCCATCCGCGCCCGCGTTGGGGCTATGGCGCGCCGCCGCACCCGCGACTCAACCGGCTCATGGAGGCCGGCCGGGGGCGTTACGCGCACCTGCTCGCGCAACTCACGGCCTTCGCCCCCGGCCTGGGGCGCATCCCACTGACCGGTGGCACGGCCGGCGACCCGGTCTGGGAGAACGATTTCTGCCGCGGGCTGAACGCCGCGAGCCTCTACGCCTTCCCGGCCCTGTTCGCCTCCCGGCACTACGTGGAGATCGGCTCCGGCCACTCCACCCGGTTTGTCCGCCGCGGTTGCCGCGACCATGGGCTCGCGATGTCCATCACCTCCATCGACCCCCAGCCCCGCGCTGCGGTCGACGCGCTCTGCGACGCCTTCATCCGCGAGCCGCTGGAGGCCCTGGACCCGGCCGTGGTCGATATGTTGGAGGCGAACGACATCCTCATGATCGACAGCTCTCACCGCTGTTTTCAGAACAGCGACGTGACCGCCGTCTTCCTCGACCTCCTGCCGCGGCTCAAGGCCGGGGTGCTCGTGTATATCGACGACATCTATCTGCCCCTGGACTATCCGCCGCAATGGCACGACCACTACTACTCGGAGCAGTATCTGCTGGCCGTCCTGTTGATGGCCGACGTGGGGCGGCGCTACGAGATCCTCCTGCCCTGCACCTTCATTGCCGCGGACGCCGAACTGCGCGGCGCGGTCGATGCCCTCTGGGACGGGGTCGCCCGCGGCCACCAGGGCTACGGCAACGGGATCTGGCTGCGGGTGCGCGATGAGGGGGAGCAAGGCCCGGCCGGGCCCGCGGCGGCCTGATTCCGGACGGCTCGGCGGTGCGAGGATGAACCCGGGTGCGATCAGAACTGATGTGTTAACGCACATGGCGTAGGGTACGCATCGCGTGCCCGCCAAGCTGCCACGACCGCCGGAACCGGGTACCCGACCCGTACCCCACAGCTATCGGACGTTCTCGCGGACAGGGCGTCGTTGTCGTTGTCGTTGTCGGATTATTCGATACGACAACGACAGGCGCCGCCCGCAACCCTGACCGCAGCGCTCGAACGCCGCCGCTCAGGGTGCGCGCAGCGCACCCTAACGCCGAATAGTCCGAACAACTGCGCCCGAGGGTACTAGAATCCCGTGCCTAGGTTCGCGTGTCGGTCTGTCCCCGGGGGTGCTATGCGTTTCGTCTGGTGTTGCGGTGGGTTGGCGGCGGTGTTGTTGCTCGGCGGCTGCGGCGGCGGCCGGTTCGCGACCAGCGACCCGGAGGACCTGCCGGTCAGTTGCGTCGCCAAGCCCGCACGCGGCAACTGCGCGGGCCGCCGGGTCAAGTATTACTATGATTATCGGGACAACCGCTGCAAGTCGTTCAACTACAGCGGTTGCGGCGGGCGCGTGCCGTTCGAGACCCTGGAGGACTGTGTCAACTATTGCGGGGCCGTCCCCTGAAGGTCGCGCGGCCTGGTGATGCAGATGAGTTGGGCGCAGTCCGCGGGCAGTGAGGTCCAGTGCTCGGGCATCGTCAACCGGGCCAGGGCGGCGGTGGTGAGCAGCTTGCCGTCCTCGCGTTCGACCGGGGCGGCGTCGGCCAGGTGCAGGAGCAGGGTCTCGAGCCCCGGGTTGTGACCGATCAGCAGGACCCGGGGGGCGTCGGGGGGGCAGCACCCGAGCGCCTCGAGCAGGCCGTCCAGGTCCGCGTCATAGACCCGCGGGTCCCAGTCGATCTGCCCCTTGGGGATCCCCAGCGCCTTACATAGCCGCAGCGCCGTCTGGTGGGCGCGCCGCGCCGGGGAACTGACCACATGATCGGGCACCAGGCCCTCCTGCGCCAGCCAGGCGCCGACCTTGGGGGCGTCGGCCTTACCGCGCCGGGTCAGGGGCCGGTCGAAGTCGGCGTCGCCGCCGTCCCAGTCGGACTTGGCGTGACGCATGATCAGCAATTCGCGTGACATCGAGTGCTCCGCATCCTCGCCCGTCCGGGCGGCCCCCGGGGCCGCTGCGCCGTGCGCCGCCCGGCGCGTCTCAGCGGACCTCGGCGAGCAGCCGGTCGATCATGCCGCGCGCCTGCCCCAGGTAACCGGACCCGAACAGATTCAGATGGTTCAATATGTGATAGAGGTTATAGAGGGTCTTGCGGACCCCGTAGCCCGGCGCCGGCGGCCAGGCCTCCCGGTAGGCGGCGGAGAAATCGGCACCAAAGCCGCCGAACAGCTCGGTCATGGCCAGGTCCGCCTCCCGGTCGCCATAGTACACCGCCGGGTCGAAGATGACCGGCTGCCCGTCGGGAAGATAGCCCAGGTTGCCGCCCCACAGGTCGCCGTGCAGCAGTGACGGCCGGGGCCCATGATTCAAGAGGGCGCCGAGCGCCGCACCCAGGCGCTCCCCGGCGTCCTGGAGGGCGCGGGCATGGCCGTTGCGCGCGGCGAGCGCGAGTTGCACGCCCAGCCGTTGGTCGCGCCAGAAGTCTACCCAGTCCTCGCCGGGGGTATTGACCTGGGGCGTGGAACCGATGAAGTTGTCCCGCGACCAGCCGAAGCTCGGCGCCGTACTGCGGTGCAGCGCGGCCAATTGGCGGCCGGCGACGGCGCCCCGGCTCGGTCCGTCCAACACCAGGCGCTCCAGGACCAGATAGCTCAGGGCATCGGTCGCGCCCCAGCACACCGGCGTCGGGACGCGGAGCGCCCGGGCGGCGGCCAGTTCGGCGAGCCCCGCCGCCTCCGCCTCGAACATCGCCAGCCGCTCGGCGGCGTTGGTCTTGACGAAGAATGCGCGCTCCCCGTCACCCAGGATCGCCGCGGCGTTGATACAGCCGCCGCCCACCGGGCGCGGGGCCGCGGTCGGGGCGAAGGGCCGGCCGGTGGCCGCGGCGATGTGACGGGCGATCAGGGTCCAGTCGGTCATGTTGGCCTCCGGGGCTTGGGCGGTGCAATCTGAATCGGGGAATGGCTCTCACAAAGACACAAAGACACGAAGAAAAAAGATCATTGAAGGCGTTGGGGCGATCACCGGGCGGGTAACCTCCGCGACCTGCGGACCGCGTCGACGATCTTTGTGATCTTTGTGTCTCTGTGTGAGAAGTGCTCTTTCTGGGTTCAGCGATGGCGGATCGCCCCGCGGGCATCCGCGGCTGTGGGAGCGGCCTCAGCCGCGACGGGCCGCGCCGGGAACGCGGCCTCGGCAGTCACCGCGGCGTCCCGCTGGCGGATCGCCCTGCGGGCACCCGCCTACGCGGCTCCCGGCCTGCCCGGCGCGGGGGAAGACCCTCGGGACAGCCGCAGGCCGATGCCGTCGCTGCGGTAGGCCGGCTCGAAGCCGCCGCGGAACGCCGACCGGCAGTACCTGGCATGGCTGAACCAACCGCCGCCACGCAGCACGCGCTCGCGGCCCTCAGGAGGCCCCAGGGGATCGACCACGGCGTCCGCAGGATAGTCGCCGAGCCAGTCCGCGCACCACTCCCAGACATTGCCATGCATCTGGTACAGGCCCCAAGCGTTGGCGGGCAGGGCCTTGACCTCGACCGTCTGCTCCCGATACTGACCCTTGGCCCCGCCCGCGTATGGGTAGTTGCCATCGTAGTTGACCAGGTCGGTGGTGATGGTGGACCCGAACCTGAAGGGCGTGTCAGTCCCGGCCCGGCAGGCACACTCCCATTGCGCCTCGGTGGGCAGCGCCGCGTCCAGTCCCGGCACCTGCGCGTTGAGTGCGGGGAGAAAGCGCTCCACCACGTCGTCCCAACTGACCCGCTCCACCGGCCGCTCGGCGCCCTTGAAGCGGCTCGGGTCCTCACCCAGCACCGCCTGCCACAGGGCCTGGGTGCAGGCGGTATCGGCCAGCCAGTACCCCTGCGTCAGGACCACCCGGTGTCGGGTCTCGTCGTTACCGAGAGACCCGCGCTCCGGCTCGTCCGCCAGCGACCCCATCAGAAAGTCCCCGGGCGGAATCCATCGCAAGACCTGGACCACGCCCTTGACGCCGAACGACTGCCAGAGCCCGCGGCGGTCCTGGCCCCAGCCGGACGCCCAGGGTTCGGGGAAGCAGGGCGGGAGTTGGCGGGCCTGAGCGTTCATGGAAGTCGTCCCCTCAAGGATGGATCACCGCGCCGCATCCGCCAGCGCCCTCCGCCCCGACGGTCGAGCAGCGATGCTGTGGGAGCGGCTTCAGCCGCGACGGGCCGCGCCGGAAACCCCGTGTCACAGTCCGCCGCCGCGCCGCCGCGGGCCGCTCCCGCCAGGAACTTCGAGGTCCCGGGGCGACCGGGAAGCCCTCATCCTGGAAAGGGGAATTATCCACAGATGAACACAGATGAACACAGATGAACACAGATTATCGCAGAATATTCAGTGACCCTGAATCCGGCAGTTGGTCACGCCAAGGCGCCAAGCTCGCCAAGAAATACCATCGGGTCGTTCCGGCATCCAGACCACCCGCCAGGTGAATCGCGCAACGCCAATAACCACAGAAAGATCTGTTCTCTCACAAAGACACAAAGATCACAAAGCTTTTCAACGCGATATGTCGGTCGAGGCCGTCACCCGCGCGGTGCTTGGCGCAACGCCTTCGATGATCTGTTTTTCTTTGTGTCTTTGTGCCTTTGTGAGAGCAATTCCGGCTCTTTGGGATCTCAGTAGGTCAGTATCTTTATAACGATCTGGGAGACGCGATGGGCACCCAGAAAGCGGTTCAGATCCGCCTCGGCACCCTCGGGGCTCGCGACGGGGATAGTGAAGAACTTGAGTTTCATTGGTTGGGTCACCTTGCCGATGCCGGTCTGTGCATACTGGGAGCGCCGCACCCCAGTGCGGCGAGTGCGGCGCCGTGCAGCGGGCCTTGCCGCGGCTGATGGGCCGCGCCGCACTGGGGTGCGGCGGCCCCAGTGCGGCCCGCGGGTTTCAGCGCTTGCGCCAGCGGTCCATGAAGCCCCTGAAGACACCGCGCACCCCCGGCGCGGGCGCGGCAGGCGCGGTTGCCGGGGCTCTGCCCCCGGCAACCACGCCTGCCACGCCCACGCCTCCTCCTGCCGGCCTGGGGGAAGGCCCTCGGGACAGCCGCAAGCCGAAGTCCTCGAAGCGGGAGGCCGGCTCGAGGCCGCGACGGTACGCCGACCGGCAGTACCCGGCGTGGCTGAACCAACTGCCGCCACGCAGCACGCGCCCGCGGCCCTCAGGCGGCCCCGGTGGGTCGACCACGGCCTCACCAGGATAATCGCCAACCCAGTCGGCGCACCACTCCCAGACGTTGCCGTGCATCTGATACAGGCCCCAGTCATTCGCCGGCAGGGCCTTGACCTCGACCGTCTGGTTTCGATACTCCCCTTTAGCGCCCCCCGCGTAGGGGTAGTTGCCGTCATAGTTGACCTGATCCGTGGTGATGTTCGACCCGAAGCTGAACGGGGTCCGGGTCCCGGCCCGGCAGGCACACTCCCATTGCGCCTCGGTCGGCAAGACCGCCTCCAGACCCGGGACCCGGGCGTTCAGCGCGGGCAGGAAGCGCCCTGTCACGTCGTCCCAACTGACCTGCTCGACCGGTCGCTCCGCCCCTTTGAATTGGCTAGGGTTCTCCCCCAGCACCGCCTCCCAGAGGGCCTGGGTGCAGGCGGTATCCGCCAGCCAGTAGCCCTGGCTGAGGACCACCGGGTGCTGAGTCTCCGCCCAGTCGCCTGTTCCGAAGCGCTCCGGCTCGTCCGCGGGCGACCCCATCAAGAACTCCCCGGGCGGCACCCAGCGCATCCGCTGGACCACGGGGCCGACCGCGAACTCGGCCCACCAGCCGGCCTGGTCGATGCCGTGGCGCAACGCCCAGCCGGGGCGCTCCAACGTCTGCCGCCGGCCGTCCGCCAGTTCCGCGAAGAGCCCGGCGCGGTCGCGCCCCAGACCGGCGGCCCAGGCCGGGCGGCGCACGGACGCCAGCTCCAGCCGACGGCGCCCGATGGTGAGTCGGTAGCGGGTTGCGGGGTCCAGGGGCAGGGATTCGCCCAGGCGCAGCACCCGGGGGGACCCGGTCTGCCCGCCGATCAGGGTCTCGACCTGCCAGTCGGCGGCGCCCGCGGCGAACTCTGCCAAGGGACAGGCGGGCTGGGGCGGTCCGGCCGGAAACAGGCCGAGCCTCTCCCCGAGCTGGCCGAGGACGGCGGGCGGGGACGCGCCCCGCTCCGCCAGCAGCCGGCCCAGGGTGTCGAGGTCCAGGCCGCGGGGAAATTCGTGCAGGGTACCGCGGCGCAGGTCCTCGCGCCGGGCCAGGACCCAGGCGGCGGCCAGTTCGCGATTCTGGTCCAGGAGTTCGGGGCGGCGCGCGGCCAGGTGGACCACATAGCCGGCCAACTCGCCGCCGCGGACGGCGTCGGACCCACGCTCCAGGGTGGCGGCCAGGCGCCAGACCAGGTTCCGGGCGGCGGCCAGGTCGGCGGGCGGGGCCAAGGGCCCGTCGGCGAGGGCCTCCTCAGCCTGGATCAGAGGGGACTGGTGACGGTTGTAGGCGCGGCGCAGGGCGATGATCCGGGGCCTCACCGCGTCCGGGAGTCGCCCGAAGTCGTCCGCCGCCGCGGCGCGATGTTCGGCTGCGAGGGCGCAGGCGAGCAGGTTGGCGCGGACCTGGGGGTGGTTCCAGACCGCGTATTCGCTGCCGATGTCGGTCCCCAGGTCGCGCAGGCCCAGGCGCAGGGCGCGCAGGAGCGTGGGCTCGACACGCGAGGCCGCGGCGAGGGCGGCGAGCAGGGCCGCGGTCGCGCGCTCGGCCGCCGGGTCCGGGGCCGACGGCGCCGCGGACCCGGGCGCCGCGCCCGGACGCAGGGGGTGCAGGGGCGCCCCGCGGTCCCAGGGGACCAGCCGGAACCCGGGGACCAGGCCGGGGGCGGCGAGGCGCGGCGGCACCGGGGCGATGAGCAGGGGGCCGGCCCCCGGTGCGGCCGGCCGGCGGCGGCCCAGGTCCTGCCAGCGGCGGTGACGCCCGCTGCCGGGGCTATAGAGTCCGGCATCGCTGAGGACCACGAGGGCGCCTGCCCCTGGCGGCGGCCCGCCGGGGCGCCCGTCCCGGGCGGACACCAGGTCCCGGGGATCGCCCCCGCGGCTGTGCCAGAGGTGCAGACGGCCGCCCAGGAGACGCCGCAGTCCGTCCTGAAGCTGCCAGAAGTCGTCCCAATAGGGCCGCAGCGACAGGGTCAGATCCAGCACCAGATCGACCCGCGCCGGCCAGCGGGGGCACGGGCGGCGCGGCAGGTGCGGCGGCAGCCGCAGCGCGGCCAGGTCGCGGCACAGGCGCTCCAGATCCAGGCCGGTGCCGGGGCGCGGGGTCGCCAGGTGGCGGCGCAGGAAGCGCCCCTGGCGGGGGCGCGGCACCAGTTGCGGCTGCGCTGGTCTTGGGCACGCGGGATCGCTCAGGGGGAGCGCGTCCCAGGGCGCGGCCTGCACCAGCGGGGCTAAGGCGTCCGCGGCCCCGGGGTCCGGCGCCTGGGTCTCGTCGGCGGCGATGCACCAGAAGGGCAGGTCCGGAAGGTCCGCGGGTTGGTAGGGTTCGGGCCCACCCCGCGGGGCGCCCCCCGCCCCGGGGTCAGCGGGCGCACCGGGCTCGGGCCGGCGCGGTCGCGGCGGTTCCGGCACTGGGGAGAACCCCAGGCCGCGCGCCGCGGCGGGCCACTGGTGCGGCGGCAGGGCGGCCAGGATGCGCACCAGGTCGGCACGGCCGACGGCGGCCCGGGGCCTGGGGGTTGCGGCGTCCACCCGGGCTCAGTCGGGCAGCGGTGCCGCCTTGTCGAGGACGAAGCCCGCGGTCTGCTCCAGGAGCGCCCACTGCTCGTCCTCCGAGGCCCCCAGGGTGGCGACGGCGATCACCAGATCCAGATACTCCGCGAGGCCCGGGGCATAGGTCTTCTGCTCGCGGGCGCGGGCGCGATCCCCGTCCAGGAGGCGCGCGGCCTCGGCCAGGACCCGCGGGTAACCGGTGAGACGCCGCCGTGCCAGGTGGCGCCGGCCCATGTCCGGCAGGTCCGCGGGGGCCTTGAGGATATGCACCAGGCAGCGGCGCAGGAAGGCCGGGGGCAGTTCGCGCTCCTCATTGGTGGTGATGACCACCAGCGGCGCGACCGGGCCGCGCACGACGCACTGACCCAGGAAGGGGAGGCTGAAGCCCTGGTTGCCCAGGACCTCCAGGAAGGCGTTGGGCAAGTCCGGGTCGGCCTTGTCGATCTCGTCGATGAGGAGCACCGCGCCAAGTCCCGGCGTCCAGCCGGGGGGCAGCACGGGGGCCTCGCCCTGGCGGCGCAGGTCCCACTGGCGGTGCGCGCCAGCCCAATCGAAGGCCCACCAGAGGGGGCCGGGGCTCAGATAATGGGCGGCGTCGCGCGCCTGGGCGCCGGGGGCATGGGCGTCGGACAGGCGCCCGACGGCGTCGTAATGCCATTGCAGGTCGGCCGCCTCGCTGCGCCCGTCGATCACCACCGGGACGAAGAGCCGCCCGGTCGCCGCCGCGGCGGCGCGCGCGGTCTGGCTCTTGCCCGTGCCGGGGACACCGCGCAGGAGCAGGGGCCGCCCGGCCGCCTCCGCCGCGCGCAGGGCGGCGGCCGTGTCGGCATCGAAGCGGTGGACCGACAGGGGCCAGGTGCCGCAGGGGTCCAGGTCCAGGTCCCGATCGATGGGGTAGTCGGGGATGGGCATCAGGGCCGCTCCAGGAGTTGGAGATACTCGCAGGCCAGGTTGATCAGCAGGTCCTCCTCGACCGCGAGGTAGGCATAGTCGCTGCCCGCGGCGTGGATGACGAGACCGATGCGCAGCCGCTCTCCCGCGCTGGCCAGGCCGACGCCGTGCAGCCACTCGCGCGGCCCCCGGGCCACCAGGAACCGGGGGTCGTCCCGGTAGAGTCTGCGCTTCATGTCGATGTGGCTCATGAGGTTCTTGAGATAGGGCAGGCGCTGCTCCTCGTTGCCGAAGTCCACCGGCACCGGCGTGCCCTTGTAGGATAGCCAGACGGCGTCGAAGGCGTCCCGCTCGGCATCGGGGCCGACGCCTTGGGCCAGGTCGGTGAGGTCGATGACCGAACCGCCGTGCAGGTCCAGGGCGCCCTTGGGCTCGGCCAGCCGCAAGGGGATGTCGGTGATGGAGCAATACACGGTGGCCGCAGCGCCGAGGGTCCGGCAGGCGACGAACATGCGATCCGGGGTAGCGGCGGCCAACTCCGCCAGTTCGCCCGGCGTGCGGCCCTGACGGTCCACGGCACCCTTGAGCAGTTCCCCGAGCAGGGCGTGGCAGTCGGCCTTGAAGTTGCGCGGGACCGGCACCCCCAGGGTCCGCCAGGCGTCGAGACAGTCTTGCGTGGCCTGGTGGAGGTCGGGGACCAGGGTTTCAAAGCAGTCGCGCGGGGGGCGGCCGGCGAGTTCGCCGCCCCGCTGGGGAAAGCCGCCCAGGCGACGCAGGTCGGCGGTGCCGGGGTTGGCGAGCAGTTGCAGGGCACGCACCCCGAGGAGGGCCACCAGGGCGTCGTAGTCCGGGCCCGCCTGGTCGTCGGGACCCTGGGGGCGGTCGATATGGAAGGCGACCCAGGGCCGCAACTGCGCGAGCGCGATGGCACGGGCGATCGGCTCGTCCTCGATCCGGCAGTTGAGCAGGCCGAGCGGCTGCTCACCCACCGCCAGCATGCCGCCGCTGTAGCCGTGGGCGGTCTGCGGCGCAACGACATACTCGCAGTGCTGTCCGTCATAGTCGCCGATGCAACCGTGGTCCAGGCTCACCACATCATGGGTGTCGGGGTCGATGGCATGGAACCAGGGCCGGCGGCCCTCCTGGGCGCCGATGGCATCGGGCAGGGCCAGGCGCAGGTCGCCGATGGGCTTCGTCAACTTGAAGATGGCGGCGTCGAGCGTCGTGTGACGAGCCAAGAGGGTTGCGGTCTTGGCGCCGTGCTGGCCGGGCAACTGACAGACAAAGGTCTGGCCGTCGGGCGCCAAGTCCTCGAAGGCATGGGCGACGGTCAGGATATGCCCCGGCGCGACATGCACGCCGGAGCACAGAAACCGGGACGCCGCCTGATCGCCCCAGAGGCTGACGATGAGGTCGGCGAGGGCCATCGGCTCAGGCCGCCGGCTTCCATTTGGCGGTGACCCTGACCGCGGCATTGGCCTCGCCGGAGGCGATGAAGGGGAGCGCGGCCTTGCCCCCGAAGCCGATGTTGATCCGCAGCGACCACTCGGCGGCACCGGCGGCCTGGCAGGCGGCCTGGACCGGGGTGGTGAGGGCTTTCAGGAGTTGGTCGATGCGATCCGTCATATCGCCACTCTCCGCGCTGGCCGCGGTGGGCTCGCGGCGGTTGTCGGCCGACTGGCCTTCGACCTTCAGGTCGGCCACCTCGACCAGGATCGGCTGGCCGTTGATTGCGATCTCGCGCAGTGCCATGGGGTGCTCCGGGGTTGTGTCTCGATGCGGTGTCAGGGCGATAGCATAAACCATGCAGGAGGCGACGGATCGGCGGCGCCCGCATATCGATACCGCGCGGCACGCCACCGGGAGCGCCGCACCCCAGTGCGGCGAGCCTCGCAAGCGACCGCGGCGCCGCGTCCGGTTGATAGGCCGCGCCGTACTGGGAGCGCCGCACCCCAGTGCGGCGAGGCCTCGCAAGCGAGCGCGGCGCCGCGTCCTGCTGATAGGCCGCGCCGCACCGGGAGCGCCGCACCCCAGTGCGGCGAGCCTCGCAAGCGACCGCGGCGCCGCGTCCTGCTGATAGGCCGCGCCGCACCGGGAGCGCCGCACCCCAGTGCGGCGAGCCTCGCAAGCGACCGCGGCGCCGCGTGCTGCTGATAGGCTCGCCGCACTGGGGTGCGGCGCTCCCAGTGGCGGCGCTCCCAGTGGCGGCGACGCTTACGAATCGCTCCCGCGCCCCATGCCGGCGCTCCCCCAGGGCCATGCCTCGGGGGTCTTGACCAAGCCCGCCTTGACCGGGTTCATCCGGATGTAATGGCGTGCGGCGGCAAGGTGCCGGTCGGTGCGGATATAGCGGTCCCAATACTCGCGCTGCCAGACCTGTCCGTGGACCGCGGCGCCATTCTGCGCGGTGCGGGTCAGGAAACGATTGATGAACCGGGCGGTGAAGTTCTTCCAGGACAATACGATGGTCGCCAGGGCGACGCCCGGCAAGGGTTCGATCAGGACGTGGCAGTGATTGGGCATGACGACCCATTCCAGGAGGCGATAGCGCTTGCCGTCGAAGTGCAGCCAGGTATCGACGATGCACGCGGCGATCTGCGGTTCGCGCAGGATGCAGGAGCCGTGGCCGGCGTCGAGATAGTCTTCGATCCGTTTGCGCAGTTCGATGTCGCGGGTCTTGGGGTCTTTCATCTCGCGTCGGAGTTCGGCCTGCAGGCGCGCCAGGACTTGGGCGGGTAGCGAGTCCTCCAGGCGATAGCTGAGCGACTGGATGACGTGGGATGAGTCGCAGTGGGGGAGGTAGCCGCGGGAGTACCAGCCGCGGCCTTCAGAAGGTGGCGCTTCTTCTTGAGGGGCATCCTGGGTGGCGGGCTCGCCGCACTGGGGTGCGGCGCTCCCAGTGGGTGCGGCGGGTTCGTTCATGGCCCGCGGGCAGTGCCCCTGAGCCGCTGCCATTGCTGTCTGGCCCGGTCGGCGATGAAGGGCCAGAGGCGGCCCTTTTCCCACAGGATGCGGGCGAAGAGACGGCCCTTGTTCTTGGGCGGCGTCTTGGGGTGGGGGCGCGGGACCAGTTGGATGGCGCCGCGTTTGCAGACGGCGATGCAGGCCCCGCAGCCGAGGCAGGTGGCGGTGTCGACCGCGGCCCAGCGCTGCGGCTTGGGCAGGGTGCGGGCGCTGTCGGCCAAGCCGATGCACTTGACGTTGCAGGTCTTGAGGCACTCGCCGCAATAGTCGCAGCGGGTGGGGTCCACGGCGGCGATGAAGGGGGTCTTGGCGATGCCGTCGCTGAAGCCGGACTGGACCCCGGCCATCAGCTCGCAGCAGCAGCGGCAGCAGTTGCAGATGAAGCTGGGGCGCTCGCGCACGTTGTCGGTGACGTGGGTGAGGCCCAGGGCGCGCGCCCGCTCCAGGGTGGCGAGCATCGCCGCCTGGTCCTGCTCCTGGGCGAAGCCGCGGCGCACCAGGAAGCGGGCGCCCTCGCCCAGGACCATGCAGATCGCCTCGACCGGGGCGCCCTTGCGGCAGGGCTCGCCCAGGTGCTCCTTTTTGTGCCGGCAGTAACAGAGGGTGACGGCGCGGTAGTCGGCGTCCATGATGATGCGCCGGGCGTCCTCGTAGGCGGTGATGCGCGAGGTCACCGGGATATGCTCGGCGTAGACCAGGGCGCGGGTGAGTTGGGTGGGGCTGCCGAAGAACTCACCGCCCTGCCCCGCTCGCCCGTTCTCGTGCAGGTACTCGGACATGAGCCGGGCCAGGTCCGCGACCGGGACTGGGGCGGTCAGGGTGGGCCGGCGGCGCATGAAGGTGAACTCCATGAAGCCGATCAGGCCGGGGACCAGCAGATAATAGGTCTCGTCCCCGTAGGGCAGGTCCATCACCAGGCCCTTGTCGGCCATGGATTCCAGGAGCGGGCGCAGGTGCGGGGGCGCGATCCCGGTCAGGTCGCTGAGCTCGGCGGCGGTCGCCTCGTGCAGGGGGAAGCGGGAGGCGACAAAGGCCTCGCGCTCGGTGAACAGCAGGGCCAGGATCTCCCTGAGTTTCGCGCTGTCCACCAGTCCGATCGGGTAGCGGTTGAGGCGATCGATCAGGGGCACCAGGGAAGACTTGGCGCTCAAGAGGTGACCCATGGGACACTCCGGGGGTGGCGGCTGGCCGGCGGGGCGCGGCCTTGTTTATCTTACGGGCCGCCGCGCTTGCCGCAAGGTTGGCGGTCCGCGCAGCGGACCCTACGGGCACCGCGGTGCGGACGGGGCGCCTGGGCAATCATTTCAACCGGACCCTCATTCTACTTATGATCGACGCTGAACAGGTCATCACCCAGACCAAAAAATGGGTGGCCGCGGTCGTGGTCGGATGCAATTTCTGTCCCTTTGCCGCCAAGCCGGTCAGGCGCGGCAGTATCCATTACCAGGTCGAGGCCGCCGCCGACGAGCAGTCCTGCCTGGACGCCCTCCTGCGCGAGTGTCACCGGCTGGATGAGCAGCCGGCGATCGAGACCACGCTGCTGATCTTTCCCGAGGCCTATCCGGGGTTCGACGACTATCTGGACCTGGTGGCGCTGGCGGAGGACCTGCTGGCCGCGCAAGGCTATGAGGGCGTCTATCAGGTCGCGGGCTTCCACCCGGATTACCGCTTTGCCGAGGCCCCGGCGGACGACCCGGCAAACTATACCAACCGGTCACTCTACCCGATGCTGCACCTGATCCGCGAAGAGGGCATCGACCAGGCCTTGGCCCATTACACCGATCCGGAAGGGATCGCGGACAGGAATATCGCCTTTGCCCGCGAGAAGGGGCTAATTTACCTGAAGATGCTCCGAGATAACTGTCTCTGATTCTCGCTCCCACGTTGTCGTTGTCGCTCGGCCCGGAGTCGCAGACCAATGCCACTAAGTCAGGCGCTGCTGGCTCCCACGCTCCTGCGTGGGAGCAAGAGCCGGCGCTCCGCGTCCAGTAACCAAACGGGACGCGGAGCGCCCGCGCTGCATTCCCACGCTGGAGCGTGGGAACGAGAGAACGAGAGAAAAGTAAGCGCCGACCGCGGGCCTTCTCGTTCCCACGCTCCAGCGTCACTGCCGTTAACTCAACCGCCGCAGCCCGAGCCCCTGGAGTCCAAGGCTTCAGCCTTGGAGCGCGCCAAGGCTGAAGCCTTGGACTCCAGGCAGAGCCGGCGCGGTCGGCGATTGCGGCTTAACTTAATGGCAGTGACGCGGAAGCAGGGGAACGCCGTGCGGGCGCTCCGCGTCCGGTCTTGGCACCGGACGCGGAGCGCCAGCTCCTGCTCCCACGCGGGGGCGTGGGAGCCAGAAGGGCTGAACTTAACGGCATTGCTGCGCGACCCGCTACGCGAGATCGGGCTCCAAGACCTCCGCGTGCGCCGTCTTCGACGGTTTCCGACTGCCGGCTTGATCGGCGTAGCGGTCGAACAGCTCCTCAAGCGAGGCTTCCCCGTAAATCTCGCCGCTGCTTATGAACTTTTCTATTTCCACTGACCCATCGAGCAAGAACTCGATTTCCCAGCGTTCACCGGGCAGCGGCACCTCTACCATAATCGACTCGTCACGATCATGTTTCAGACTGTAGCTGATTCGTTGCCGATCCAGCTCATTCAAGAATCCCGTAAGATCCTTGAGTAGAGGGTATTTCATCGATCGAACCTCTTATCGGCCTGAGGATCTCAGCCACTTTCAGCCCTGTGAACTGATGCGCGATGGTCCCGCCCTCCCGCGCAATTGCAGGCTCAGACCCGACCACCCAAGGGCCCGCCGACGACCGGCGGCTCCCCGCGCGGCTGCCCGCCGGTCGGGGCGCCACTGCCCGCGGCCGGCGCGGGCTGGGCGCTGTCTTCGGGCGGCTCGCGCACCGGGCGGCCGTTCATGACGTCCTCGATCTGGTCGCGGTCGATGGTCTCGAAGCGCAGGAGGGCCGCCGCCATGGTGTGGAGCTTGTCCATGTTCGCCAGCAGCAGGTCCTTGGAGCGCTGGTAGTTGCGGTCGACGATGATCCGGACCTCGTTGTCGATCGCCACGGCCGTGTCGTCCGAGATCTGGCGCTGCTGGGTCACCG
>Ga0247841_10008268_pt1 | contig 15069 bp, 15 predicted proteins | sample LaCruzMarch2015__2_FD_192410 | JGI IMG/M metagenome (GOLD analysis project Ga0247841, IMG submission 192410) | Freshwater microbial communities from meromictic Lake La Cruz, Castile-La Mancha, Spain - LaCruzMarch2015_18m | ecosystem: Environmental > Aquatic > Freshwater > Lake | place: Spain...
AGAGAAAAAGCAACTGACAAAAACAGCAGGAAAACTTTTCGATATTTTAGGAATTCTTTTGTCATGATTTAAAATCCAAATATACGGTTAATTGTTTTAACATTTTTCTGATTTTCGATACAGCGCAAGACAATTTCACGTTTGCCTTTAACAGCGTATATCTCCTTGGTCAGATCCTGAAAGTTTATGCTTGGATAATGAAATGAGGTAATATCTACAAGCTTAGCGTATTCGTCAAATGCCTCTATTTGTTCCTTATTTTTATTCACGATGTCGTCGATCTGCGACTGGCTGGAACTATTTAAAAGTTTTTTAAAAGAGCTTTTGCCGACTGCGACGCCGATAGAGGACAAAAGTGAGCTCTGCTTGGACTTTAGGTTAGTGAGAAGATCATCGCTCCGTGTTATCAAAGCCGGATAATCTGTGCTTTTGAAAGCAACTTTAGAGGCATCAGACATCAACTGAGAATGAAAGCTCAGAGAACTCAGTGAGCGGCAATCCTTATCAAGAACCTTGTTTTTCTCGATGGCGACAGCGACAGAGGTGGCAGCTAAAACAATCAGGAGTATTCCTACTATTATAATGATTAGTTTTTTACTTCTAAGTTTTGACATTATTTGACCTTAATACTAAATGCATGGACTTTGCCCAATACGCTTTTACTGTCCTTTGAGTTAGCGAAAACCTCGATGACGCACTCCCCGGCTTTCTCTAATTTATAAGTCAACGTCTTGGTCTCTTTGCAAATCGATGCATCACTAGATGTTGCTATCAATTCTACATCTGATGGTTTGAATCCCAAGAATGTATTGAGCCACTTGAGGTCAACTTTTACAGTGTCGCCAGATGATAATTCATACTGAGCGTAACTGTTTGCCTGAGGCGCGATATTACCAACCTTCAAGGTTGCGTCGATACCGATATCTTTCTTTGGAGTTTTTAGCTTGACAGTTTCAAAAGGTATTTTTTCACCTGCTGCAGTTTCCTCTAAATTGATTGTTTGTTCTATTAAATTGCCGGTTTTTTCCGAATAAAGGCGCAGGGTAAGTTTTAAATTTAGCTTTATGTCTTTTTGCAACTGAGGAACGATGAATTGGTAGCTTTCCCAGGAATAGATCGCTTCATTTTTTTGCTGAGAAGCTGTAGACCACTCCAGCTTAACCATCTTATCAAAGATCTGATAGTCTTTCGGCGGCTCGACTTTGCCGCTTACGAGAACATTGTAAATCTTCGTGTCGGAATCGGCTGTTTTAGGCTCATCTTTCCTAGTAATAATGAAGATGATTAGAACCAAAACAATAGCTGAGAATGTAAGAATAACCAGAAGAAGGTTCTTCCGGAAAATACTAACTAATTTAACAAAGGCCCTACCTAAGTAATCCGGCCAGTGCTTAAGTTTCTTTAGTGTCATTCCCCTCGCTTTTTATTTTTCCTTGTTATATTGTAGCTTTTTTCGGGAATTAAAAGCAATAAAAATAAGTGTTGATAACACGATAATTTAATAAAAAAAGTAGAGATGCCATTTAACTGGCATCTCTACTTTATATTTTGAAAATTTTGTTATTCTTTGATCCTATCTCCGGCTAGAGCCTTGGCTTTCGCTTCTAGTGCTTCTTCCTCTGCAGCCTTTTTTGCTGCTTCGGCTGCTGCTTCTTTTGCTTTCTCCTCAGCGATCTTGGCGAGCTCCTTTTCAGCCGCACCCTCTTCCCAAATCTTATGATCGTGATTTAAGTCCTTGAGACGAGCGTATTTTCCTGTCAGATCTCTCATGAAATAAAGTTTGCTCCGGCGTGTCTTTGACTGTTTGGTCCGCTCGACTTTGACTATTCTTGGGCTATGTAGAGGGAATACTCTTTCAACTCCGATACCAAACGATTCTTTGCGGACTGTAAATGTACCATCGAGTGTTTTGCCATGCTTGGTAGCGATAACAAGACCCTCAAAGATCTGAATCCGCTCCTTCGCACCCTCTTTTACCTTTGAGTGTACTTTGACAGTGTCTCCAGTTTCAACCTCGGGGACATTTTTTTTAGTGTATTTTTTGAGAATCTCTTCCATATTTGCCGCCAATTATTATTTAGAAATAGGATTAACATGAACGAAAGTTCTTTTGGCTTTATTGCCGGTAAATGCGACAACCTTTTTCTCCTGAAACTTGACATCGCCGTCGGTCAGGGCATAGAGAGTATTGTCTCCACCCATACCAACATTAGCGCCAGGATGAAATTTTGTCCCACGTTGTCGGATGATAATACCGCCAGCTGTCACAAATTGGTCGCCAAATACCTTAACGCCAAGTCGTTTAGCTTGCGAATCACGTCCTAATCTTGTACTACCTGCGGCCTTCTTATGTGCCATAACGCATCCCTTCGGGAAATTACTAATTTCTAATTTCTAATTTCTAATCAATGAGCTAATTAAGAAATAAAAATTGAATAAAAATTAAGAATTGTAAATTAATTATCTAGAGCCAACAGCACGATTTCCCGTTTAACAATCTGGTATTCCCGACCATAAGTTAAGGGGGTACGGATGAGAGTATAGCCCATTTTTCTGATTTCGTCAACACTGGAATTGATCAGGCTGTACCTAGAGCCATCTATAGTTTCAACCAATGGAAAAACCAGACAAAAAATAGGGGAGTATGGCTTTAAAGCCACCGTATTTTGCAGAAAAGAGAGATATATATTTCTGACCTCCTCATACTCATCGATATCCTTATAGCTTGCCTTTAATTTCTTAGGTTTACCCAAAAATGGTTCCGAAACAACGATGAGGTTTTTAATTTTTCCCTTATCGACAGCCGATTCGATGATTTTAGTGAAATCAGCCGTTGTGGCGTCACACTGAGTGACAGGCGATTTGTTCTCAACTTGTGGGTACTCTATTTTCAGCCAATCAATATTTCGCTTACTGTCACTGACAGACCGATCGCTGATGTCACAACCCATTACATCAAAGCCAGTAAGAAGCCCTTCCAATAAGATGTTTCCTGAACCACAAAAAGGATCAAGGAGAAGAGAACTAGGTGCTTGGAGTTGGGGGTTAGGAGCAATGAGTTGGGGGCAAAAAGTTTGGCGTAAGTTTTGGAGATCATCTTTTACACCCGGCTCCTGACACCTGGCTCCTGACACCCGACTCTGGACTCCTGGCTCCTGACCTATCGCTAGGTTTATCATCATGCGAGCGAGCTTAGGAGGAAGCATCCCGGAATATTTATCGCCCGCCGGCTTGCTATAGTCCCTCTTAGACCAATCATTTAGATCACTAAATCCTTTGAGCATGCCTACAAAACAAGTTTCATCGAATCTGAAGACTCCGAACTCGATACCTTTATCTAGCAACTTGGCGCTTGCGGTCACAGCATTTGGTATTACCTGATCAGATTTCAAGGCTAGAAATCTGGTCGCGACACCTTTTTTCTTAAGACGTTGCTTGATCTTAAATCCAAATTGGTTGATTTTAACCGTGTTATAACCCGAAAAATAAAAAGACAAGCCGAAGTCAATCGTTTTTTGCAGGAGATGGGAACGCTTCGATATCTCAGCGCCAGCGAGATCAAACAAACTGTGTTCTATCCGCGAAGGCTCAAATGAATCCATGACTTTATATGCCTTTATCGTTCCGCCGAGTAGATTTACAATTGATCCGACAGGATAATCATTCAAAAAGTTGATGTAAAGAAGTGAATCCGTTAGACTAATCTTGTCGTATTCAAAACAAAATCTTTTTAGAACAGCAAAAAGCTCCGCTTCACATATCTCTTTCTCGCGGCCTAAAACAAAAACGTATTGATTCATTCGCGACATGGCGTCATTTTTGACTTCATTTTGCATTTGAACTCTATAATAACATAAATTAATAGATAAGTCACCAATGAGCAAAGAACTGCCAAAATTTGTCCATCTTCACGTCCATAGTCATTATTCGATGCTCGATGGTATGGGAAAAATTCCTGATCTAGTTGCCAAGGCGAAGAATGACGGACAGGAAGCTCTGGCAATTACTGACCATGGCGTCATGCATGGTGCTATCGAATTTTATGAAGAATGCGAGAAAGCAGGTATAAAACCTATCATCGGTTGCGAAGTATATGTCGCACCTAGGTCGCGTAAAGATAAAACACCACGGGTGGACTCTAGCGCATATCATCTGATTCTGTTAGCCAAAAATGAGGAAGGTTACAAAAATTTAATAAAGCTAACAACCATCGCCCACCTCGAAGGCTATTACTACAAACCGAGGATTGACAAGGAAGTCCTAAAAAAATATTCAAAAGGCTTAATTGCCTCCACTGCCTGTATCCAAGGTGAGATACCAAGAAAAGCTCTTGAAAGCAAAGAGCTTGGCCGCGAGGCGATCAGGCAATATCTTGAGATATTTCCGAAAGAAGACTTCTATCTCGAGGTCCAAAAACATGACACTATACCTGAAAGTAAAGCATGGGAGCAGATGGTCTTTGGCCTTGCCGAAGAATTTGGCTTGAAGGTGATTGCGACAAACGATCCTCACTACGTCAACAGCAGCGACGATATTGCGCAGGATGCTCTAATCTGTCTTCAGACAGGCAAAATGATCGCCGACAATAACAGACTTTCGATGGTAGGGGAGGATTATTCGCTCTTGACACGACAAGAGATGCTAAATAATTTTCCAGATCATCCGGAATTGATGGAAAATAGCTTAGAAATTGCTGAAAAGTGTAATTTGAAGCTGCAGCTTGGCGGCATCATCATCCCTGCCTTCCCTGTTCCAGAAGGTTATACTATCGATAGCTTTTTCCGCGAAAAATCATACCTCGGCCTCAACTGGCGGTATGGAACGAAAAAAATTGAGAAATCTGACTTGCCCAAGGACCGAGAACCGACAGCTGCAGAACTTTATATCGCTCCGGATATATGGGATAGGTATAAATACGAATATGGCGTGATCGATCATATGGGATATCAAGGCTATCTTCTAATTGTCGCAGACTATGTCCAATGGGCAAAAGACCGGGAAATAGCCGTCGGCCCCGGTCGCGGATCTGGCGCTGGTTCAATCATTGCTTACTCGTTCAATATTACAAATCTTGATCCACTAAAGTTTGGTTTGCTATTTGAGCGGTTTCTCAATCCCGATCGTATCTCTATGCCAGATATAGATATGGATTTTGCTGATTCCCGTCGCAGCGAAGTTATCGAGTATGTTTGCAATAAATACGGTCGCGATCATGTCGCTCAAATAATAACGTTCGGAACAATGGCAGCCAGAATGGCAGTTCGTGACGTTGGACGTGTCCTATCCATGCCCTACTCTGAGGTTGATATTATCGCAAAATTAATTGCCCCTGGCATGGATTTAAAGCAGGCTCTTGAGAGCATCTCTGAATTGAAAAGTCTCTATAAAACTAATCAAACAGTCAAAAAGTGCATTGATATCGCAATTAAGCTTGAAGGTGTAGTTAGGCATGCCTCTATGCATGCGGCTGGTGTTGTTATCTCCAAAGATCCTCTGACAGAATATGTCCCTTTGCAGGAAGCAACAAAAGGGGATATTGCAACTGTCACTCAATACTCGATGAATCCGGTTGAGCATCTAGGTCTCCTTAAGATGGATTTCCTTGGTTTATCAAACCTTACCATTATTCAGAATGCAATCAGGATAATAAGAAAAACCAGAGGCACCGATATAGATATCGACAATTTGCCGCTGGAGGATCTTCCGACATATCAACTTCTGTCGCGAGCAGAGACAACAGGAGTATTCCAGCTCGAGTCAGACGGTATGAAAAGATATTTGAAAGAGTTGAAACCAACTGTTTTTGAGGACATTGTCGCTATGGTTGCACTTTACCGTCCCGGTCCAATGCAATGGATAGACGAATTCATTGCCAGAAAACACGGCAAGAAACCTGTTTCCTATGCACACCCGAAAGCCAAGGCAGCCCTGGAGAACACGTACGGCATCATTGTCTATCAGGAACAGGTAATGCAGATGTCAAAAGATATGGCTGGATTTACTGGGGGACAGGCAGATAGTTTACGTAAAGCGATCGGCAAAAAAATTCGCGAGTTGATGGAAAAAATGGGCAAAGAGTTTATTGAGGGATGTATCAAAAATGGTGTTTCCAAAGAGATTGCCGAAGACCTATACAAAGCAATGCAGGATTTTGCTCAATACGCTTTCAATAAGTCTCATGCTGCTTGTTACGCCCTGATTGCCTACCAAACCGCCTATCTTAAAGCACATTACCCCTCTGAATTCATGGCTGCTCTCATGACATCAAATCAGGATGATCTGGATAAGTTAGCCATCGATATCAGTGAATGTGAAAGAATGGGAATCAAAGTTTTACCGCCTTCAGTCAACGAATCCTTCGAGGATTTTGGTGTCGTCAAAGAAAAGGGGAATATCCGATTTGGTCTGTCAGCAATCAAGAACGTCGGACTAGCTGTCGCAGAAGAAATAGTCAAAGAGCGTAAAACGGCAGGAATTTTTAAAGACCTCAAAGATCTTCTTTCGAGACTCGGCCCCAAAGTTATTAATAAGAAATCTCTTGAAGCTCTAGCGATGGCGGGAGCCCTGGATGATCTGGGTGAGCGCGCTTTACTTGTATTCAACATGGAAAGAATCCTCGCATACAGCGTTGATCTTCAAAAGAATACTGCAAAAGGACAACATTCGTTGTTTGGAGAAAACGACGAGATCGAAACAGCGGATATCAGACTCGACCACACGACGCCTGCTGACAAAAAAAAACGGTTAGCCTGGGAACGCGAACTGCTCGGAATGTATGTTTCCGAACACCCTCTGTCAGATATCAAACATCTGATTGAGCCGAATAGAAGTGTCGCTATCGGCGCGATCAAACCGATGATGGAGAACGAGTACGTGCGTATTTCAGGAATTATAACAAACCTAATTAAAAAGACCACTCGCAGCAATCAAAATATGGTCTTTGCAAAACTTGAAGATTTGGAGTCATCGATAGAAATATTAATTTTCCCAAAGATTCTTGAGGCATACGGAGAGAGAATTACGACCGACCGCATTGTGGCGATTGACGGGTATGTAAGCTATAAAGACGGTTTAGCGAAAGTTCTAGCGGAAGAGATCAACGATATAGATGAAAAGATCGCTCTACCCAAATTTATTATGAGAGAAAAAAAGTCCCGCTGGGGTCAAAAAAACACCGGCCAGTCAGCTCCATCCGCACCGTCGGAACCGGTTGCTCAAAAAAGTGAGGTAAATATTGTTCTGCCGAATATGTCAGACCGGTCAATATTGGTTCATATTAAAGACCTACTCGGCGAACACCCTGGTGATATCCCGGTGATCCTCCATATTCCCGGCGATAATGGGTTCGAAGAAAAACAAATTAAAAGCAGAGTCAGCCAAAATCCCGTACTTATCAGGCGACTGAAAGAAGTCGTCGGCGACGACTCTGTTTATTAAGAAGGTTGCTTTACCTGTGCTATTTTCTGCTGAAGATCATAAGGGTTTAAGATTTGTTGAATTGTTATAACTCCACCGTCGCCTGCATTCGTGCTCAAAATTACATCACCTGTGTTGGTCAGATAATTTACAATTCCTTTTTTGATAGTTGTAATTTCTTTTATGTTAGGCAGCTCAGACTCGGTTATTATTACCGTCCATAGCCCTTTCTGTGCCACGTTAACGACTCTTTGGTTGGTAATGACTGTGGTTGTTTGTATAAAGCAATAAAATGCCTTAAAAATAACTGCTGAGGCAACTATGAAAATCACTCCGAGAACCAACCAAAAGTAATGCCATTCTGAAAGAGTGGTTGAAATAATACCAAGTGCCACAAGAAATGAAAATTGAATAAAAGAGGGGAAAAGCTGCCACGGGCTTCCCTTCACAATAAACTCTATGCTCTCGCCCTGTCTTTGCCCGCTAAAGCTATAGGCTTTCTGCATGGGATTTCCTTTTTGTCAAAATGTTTAATAGAATAATTAAGCCAAAAATTACCATCACTAGTACAAAAGAAGCTAATATTTTATAAAGGGTAGTAGAACGGAGCGCAACCCACCCGAAAGCTGCCGCGATGACATACAATGACAGTACTGCCTGACGAGGAGAAAAACCGGCAAGAAGAAAACGATGGTGAAGATGAGTTTTATCGGGGGTGGTAAAAGGGTTCTTACGACGCAAGATACGGAAAAAGGCTACGAAAATGCCATCGACAATGGGGAAGCCAAGCACCAAAAAAGCGGTCGCAAGCTTTCCACCGGACAAAAGTGGCAAAACTCCCAACAAAAAGCCGATAAACATACTCCCGGAATCGCCCATGAAGATTTTTGCCGGCGGAAAGTTCCAAACTAAGAATCCCATGATAGACCCGGTTAGAATAATCGAGATTAGCCCGATAGGACCCTGACTAGTACCCAACTCGATGGCAAGTAAAAAGATAAATAATGAGCCAATGCTAGAAAGGCCGGCCGCCAAACCGTCAACACCATCGACAAAATTTATTACATTCATCATTCCGACAATCCAGAAGAGTGTAAGAAGGTCTGACCAGAGAGAAAAATGATAGGTTATGCCGCCGATCTGCAGGATTGGGATATAAACGGAGTTCAGATTTATTGTCGAGCCAAAAGGATTGGCCAAAGTGTTGATCCCAATACCTGAGGATATAATTATCAATGTCGCAAAGATCTGAATAAATAGTTTTTGCCAAGCCCTAAGTCCGATCAGATCGTCGATTGACATGGAGATGGCGACAATAGAACCGGATACTAGAATCGCGAGAAGTTGCTTATCAACGCCAAAAACTTGAATCGAACTAAGAGAGAAATTATTTTTGGAGAATATGTAATAAGCTAAGGTGACTATAAGGAAAGCGATGAATATCGCTATACCGCCCAATCGCGGCAAGGGCTTCTGGTGTATATCGCGAGATCGTGCTTGCGGAAATATTTTATACCTCAAACATAGAACGAGAATTACTTTGGTCAGGGCAAATGACAAAGCAAAGGAAATTGCTAGCGGTATAAGAAAATTCATTTTTACATCCCTGCTTGATCAACTCGGACATAGTCATCGAAAATTTCTTCCTGTGAAAACCAATGAGCTATCTCCTGTTCGGCTTCAGTTTTATTCTCAGAAGCATGAACAATATTTCGGATCGCTCGTTGATCGAAGTTGGCCGCGGCAGGGGAGTCAACTGAAAAGTCACCTCTTATGGTGCCGATCTCAGCTTTACTGGGCAAGGTAACGCCAACAATTTTTCTCATCATATCGATAGCGTGTATGCCTTCAACGATGAGCGCAACTACAGGCGCTTCAGCCATATAATTGACCAGCCATTCGCGAACTTTGCGACCTGCTTCCAAATTGTTATCCGTACCCATTATATCAATGGGATTGATCCCATATTCTTTAAACACATTAAAACCCTTATCACCCAGTCGCGAGATCCAGCCTTCATCTTTAGGATAATGATTATCAAGATGCTCAAGTGAGGGTTTTGTTATTTTCAAAGCTACAATCTTGAGACCGCGACGTTCTATACGAGCCAGGACTTCACCTATCAATCCTCTTTCGACACCATCAGGCTTAACCATGACAAAAGTTCTTTCGATCGCCGGACTTTTTTTTCCTTGCATATTTTCCTTTGTTTTTATAATAATTCTAAGATATCTGTTTCTTTCAGTTCTGTTGGTGTAACGACAGCGATAGAAAGATTGTCAATGGTGAGATATTTCTTCGCGACTCTCATGATGTCATCCATTGTCACCTGCCCATATTTTAGCAGAAGTTCACTCGGAGTTAAATCGTCCCTCCTTTGGAGCTCGTTGACTGCAAAGAAATGAGCAACCTGTTCTGAGTCTTCCAAAGCAATAAGCATTTTGCCAGAAATTATCTCTTTCGCGCGGTTCAATTCATCTTCGTGAACCGGTTCCATCTTGATACGGTTGTATTCAGCCATTATAGCTTTAATTGCTTCAAGTTCGCTGTTTATGGCAATTCCTGCTTGAGTTTCGATAGCTCCGCTTTCACAATATCCAGAATAGGAAGTCCTGATGACATAAGCTAAGTTACGTTTTTCCCTAATCTCAACGAACATCCTTGAGCTCATAGAGTCACCCAAAATGACTGAAAGAACTTTCATCGGATATCTATCTTCGTCGACAACTGAGGGAGCGCGGAATCCGACACAAAGATGGGACTGACTAACAGGCTTTGAAATTATTCCTATTCTTTCAGGCTTTGGAAAATTAATTTTTGTTGTTGGCATGCTTTTTCCAAGACCAAGCGACGAAAAATATTTCTTGACCATCTCATCTAAGCGTTTCTGATACCGGGAATAATTTCCGGCAATAACAAGTATTGCGTTTGAAGCCTGGTAATAGGAGTTTTTATGATTTAGAAGATCATCGCGGTTTATTTTGCGGATGCTTTCTTTCGTCCCGATGATTTCTCTGCCCAACGAATTGTTTCCAAATACGAGAGATTCAAATTTATTTGCTGCGACATCCGACGGCAGATCCTGATACATGCTGAGTTCCTGCAAGATAACCTGCTTTTCTTTTTCAAGCTCTTTTGGATCAAGCACAGGATTGGCTATTAGATCTGAGAGAAAATCGAATGATTTTTCTAAATTTTTTGAGGACACTTTAGTATAATATCCGGTGTATTCTTTGCCGGTGAAAGCGTTATGTTCTCCACCGATGGATTCAATAAATTCAGCCAAGAGTTGGCTTGTCGGACGTTTTTCACTGCCCTTGAAAAACATGTGCTCTAGGACATGAGATATTCCAGCAATCTCCGAGTCTTCATTCCGACTTCCTACACCATATAAAATAAGTGTCGTTATAACATTTGAGGATTTGATTGGAACATATATAACACGCAAACCAGATGGCAATATATTTTTTATTGAGTCAAAAAACATTTTTTTATCTTCTCTAATTTCAAGTAGCAATAGACTTAGGAAAATGGTACCCGCGACAGGGATCGAACCTGTGGCCTCATGGACCGCAACCATGCGCTCTATCCACTGAGCTACGCGGGCATAATATTATTCTAAAGATACTTATTGATCAGATCAACTAAATCGGTTGAATTGTCTTTGACCTCTGGTAAGCGTTTCGAAACTTCCGCATATATTTTTGCAGGATCAGTATTTCCAAGAGGCAAAAGAACTAATCCGCCAAAACGTCCCGAGACTCGCAATCTTAAACGCGGAAGATCTTTATCCTGATGAACAGAGAAAGACATGAAATCACTGAAATGATATACTTTACCGTCAACAACAACCCCATCCTGATAAACAATGCACTCGATACTTCTGGGCTTGGAATTTACATAGATGAAGAATAGTGAGGCGATAACGACAAGTCCTACCCCGCTCCATGAGCCAATTAGGAAAAGAATTATGGCTAGAATTGCTGAAGCGGAGATTATAGCAAGGTACCATTTTTTACCCCTGCTTGCCTTATTGAATTCCGGCGTACTCCATTTATATAGCGGCTCGATTGAGTCAAGTTCCTTTTCTCGTTTGAAATCTTCAATCGTTCCCATGATTCTCCCCCTCTTAAAATTATCGATGTCGATCGCACAAGTTCTAAGTGAACTTGGTTGCAAGATGAAAGGCTGGCTCGGATTGGATGGCGGAAGGTGTGGGATTCGAACCCACGTGGCGGCTTTTAGACCACCGACGGTTTAGCAAACCGTTCCCTTAAGCCGCTCGGGCAACCTTCCAACAACAACTTCACAATACACTATAGATATGGTTTTTTCAATCCTATTTGTATTAACTAGGCGGAAGCCCGACTGTTATATTTTCTTATTGAAATAATCTTTTATGGCTTGTACGGAGTAGATGCATTTTTTTTCTTTTTCATCATAAATCAATGGAACGCCAGAATGGGTAACTGATATATTGCAAGCATCGTCTATCTTGGTGATTATCTCGTCTTCAGAAGCGATTTTATCCCCATAGCTATCAATTTTGCTGATCTTAAATTTGGTTGCATAGCTGTTCGCATCTATAAAGTCGCTAACCTCTTTGCAAGCCGGGCAATTGTGAGTTGTTGTAGTAAAAAAAACAATACTCTCTAGATTATTATCATTTACAATTTTACTGGCGATATCAGCTTTTGAAGGCGGGACTGCATATATGCCGTTTTTTTGAACAGGATAGCCGGTGACGCCATCTTTGAAAGTTGGGAAACGGTGGAACGAATAGTATGTCCAGATCGATATGACAAGAAGAGCAAATGCGCCGAGCGCTAAGTTCCTTTTATTATTGATTATAAACTCTTTCAATGAACCCTCCTTGAATAACAATTATTCTTTGATAATATAATTATATCTCGAGCCAGAAAATAAGTAAACTGTCAAATACACTTTAATAGAAAGGCATAATGAATAGTAAATTGGATTTCGATAAATTTATCAATCGGGTTGCAAAAGCAAAAAAAGATAACGTTTTCGATCTTTCGTCGGATGAAGATCTTTCTATTGCCATTATGAATTTAATCTCGATCGAAGAGCATTTTTTTTTCACGGCAAAAAAGACCGACAATGATAAATATTTCGATCTTTTAAAAGAGGTCAGGGAGATGAGGAAAGAACTCCTTGCAAAGCTGATACCGGAATATGAAGGTGAAGTTTGGTGCATTTCCAAGCATCTGCTTGCATCCTCGATGAGATTGATGGAAGTTGGAACAAAATATCTTGGGAAAGGGGATAAAACAAACTCCAAAAAAATGTTCGAAAAATCCTATAATCTTTATTCTCTATTTTGGGGCTTAAACCTGAAAGCTCTACCTCTGGCCGATATCAAAAATCTGGATCCGGATTTAATTGATAACAATGACAAGAAAAAATCAAATAGCATTTTTACAAAGCTTGGTGCCTTAGTAAAACGTGCTGTTGATTGTTGTATAGAATAAGACGCACGACGTCATGCAGCTGCTTGGGACTTGTCACGACACGACTTATATATTATTCTATATTCAGGATAATTAATAAGGAAATGGCATGACAGCAACCGATTATATTAGCATCAAAGACGCAAGTGAATTCTTAGGCGTTAGTATCCGAACCATTCAGCGCTATATCAAAAGCAAGCGCATAAAATATAAGCATATCAATGGCAAGACTATTATCTACCGTTCTTCATTGGACAGCCTGAAAGATGATGTTGAAATAATAAAATCGACTCATGAAAAAGAGACCAAAGTTGCTCCAGCACCTGATTTTGAGCCCAAGAGCTTTGAGATTGGCTTGGTTCGCGATAGCTTAGATATTTTGAGAGATCAGCTCAGGGCAAAAGATGATCAGATCAAGGAGCTGTCATCTAGCGTAAAAGAACTTCAATCAACCCAGAAATTATTGATAGAAAAGGGCCTCAACCTCACTGCGCTTCCATCTATGTCTCAGAATTATACAAACGAGTTAAAGACAGATATTGATCAAAATGAACCAAAGGTAGTTAATGTCTCGATTGACAGTACCGCCCCCGAGAAAGAAACACTCGCTAGTGTTCTCATCAGCAAAGATAAAACCGTGAACTCCACCGAAATAGTAAACAAAGGTTTTCTGATCGCCATTATCTCGGTCTCAGCGATACTGGTCTTTGTCGCCCTGATCCTACTATTATTCAAATATTAAAGGCATGTAGGCATCTCGTAGACTTTTAAAATTGTTTTTTGGTTGGTAATCCATAGTTGAAATTTTACCTTTTAAGTGTTAATATACCGGAGTTAGTGGAGAGGTCGCATAGTGGTCTAGTGCGGCGGTCTTGAAAACCGCTGAGCCCGCAAGGGTTCCGTGGGTCCGAATCCCACCCTCTCCGCCAATTGAAATGGTCTACGGCCAAGAGACAAAATTATTTCCGAAGAGCTGGAGCACCTCTAGACTGACATGATCCCGCGTCTAAAATAATTAATGACAAACGTTGTGAGTGAACAGTTCCACAAATAAAGATGTTTCAATTCTAATATATTAGTAAAGATGGATTACTCCTTGGCAGTATCTATTTTTGTATAATCGAGCTAAATATTTTTAGCTACCACCAAGCCGATTACCTCCCTAGCGCCATTTTCCCTTAAAACCTTGGCACACTCATTTAGAGTGGCGTGAGTTGTAGTAATATCATCAACCAAAAAAATAGATCTGCCGGAGATATCTGGATTTTCGCGAGAAAAGCTGAACGCATTATGAACGTTTTCAATTCTTGCCGTACGTCGCAATCCAGACTGAGGCTTTGTATTCAGTCTACGCTGAAGCAAGTCAAGATAGGGGATGCATAAACGCTTGCCGGCCTTTTCGGCAATCATTTTTGATTGATTAAAGCCCCTTGTCTTTTCTTTTCTTCGAGATAACGGCACAGCTGTTATGATGGGATTTTTGCCACTATTAATATTTTTGGCTGATTGGTACAACAGCTCTCCAAGGGTATCAGATAGCCCGGTAATCCCGTTGTATTTTAGTTCATAAATCATTTCTTTAATATGGGGTGATTTATAATGGGCCGCAACTATAATCGCCCTCAATGAAAGCGCCTGCCTTTTCCTGCATTTATCACAAAATTGATATCTCAAAGTAAGTTTGCCGCACTCCGGACAGGTACTCGTTCTTATTAGTTCAATCTCTGAGGCGCACTGATAACAGAGGTTAACCCCGAAGATTCCACATCCGATGCAACGCTTTGGGAAAAGAAGTTCAGTAACTTTGATAAGGATAATCCTTACTATTTTCAGACCGTGATTTTTACTTTTTATTATATTTGTTGACGTCATATTAATTAGTATAATATAATAATAACAATCGGTAAAAAGCACATATTTAAATGGAGGGGCAGTGCTTCATTCAAGCTCAAATAAAAGCAAGGATTCCGAAGAACCGGAAGGCCAGCTTTCAATAGATGTCTATCATGACGACCATAGTATTTACATAGTCGCTCTTATTGCTGGTGCAAAATCTTCTGATGTAGATATCTCAATCACAGATGAAACCGTGACCATCAAAGGTGAGCGCTTTTCTGAGCCATTTGCTGATTCGGATGGTTATTATCTGCAGGAGTGTTATTGGGGATCATTTTCCAGATCC
>Ga0247841_10008270_pt1 | contig 15067 bp, 10 predicted proteins | sample LaCruzMarch2015__2_FD_192410 | JGI IMG/M metagenome (GOLD analysis project Ga0247841, IMG submission 192410) | Freshwater microbial communities from meromictic Lake La Cruz, Castile-La Mancha, Spain - LaCruzMarch2015_18m | ecosystem: Environmental > Aquatic > Freshwater > Lake | place: Spain...
CACTGATACTCGCAGGCCCTATCAAATACCGATATTCGGGATGCTTGATCAGAAAATATAATATTCCTTTCCATAACAGAAAAAGCGATAATGTTTTACGCTGATATTCTTTCCTTATAAATGATCTTCCCAACTCAATTGATTTCTCCAGTGTGGGATAAAGTTTTTCATTGAATTTAAAAAGGCTTTGAAGATAAAATCCTTTTATCCCAAATTGTTCGAATAATTCCTTTCCTTTTCCCATGCGGTATGCGCCCACAATGCAACCTGCTTCTTCATCCCATATAAAAAGATGGTTGTACCATGCATCATATTTGTCAAGGTCAACACTCCTGCCTGTCCCCTCTCCGACTTCGCGGTATGTGATTTCACGCAAACGCCCGATCTCCCTTAAAATATTTGGGATAGTCTTAGATTTTGCATGAAACACTTTGTAATTTTCAAGTTTAAAAAGCAAATTTTCTTCAGTGAGTTTATTTACTTCGGAAATGATCAGATCGCTCCGTACTTCATCAACAACCATTTCCTCTTTTGGAGAGCAGCATAGTGATTTTTTTTTCTTAACCTTTCTGCCTAAAGTGTAAGTCTTCATTCTGAGAAAATCACCGTATTCTTTAATATCTGTAAAAAGATTCTGCTCATTTATGCCTACAGGAGAACCAATGCGGATTTTTAAAACCTGGTTCTTTTTGTTAAGTAATTCAGATGGAAGTTTCACCGTCCTCAGTAAAGGATTGATCTTACCTAAAAAATAAAAAAGAGGGCTGTTTCTTGCCTCCACATACACAGGTATAACAGGTACTTGCGCTTTTTTGATCAGTTTAAGAACTACAGTCAGCCATTCCCTATCGGTAACTTCACGTTTACCTTTTTGATAAGCAGAAACCTCGCCTGCAGGGAATATACCCAAAGAAGCCCCATTTCTGACATGTTCCAGAGCATTTTTAATTCCAGCCATGCTTGACAGAGTATTCTTGTGATCCTCAAACGGATTGACAGGAAGGAAATAATCCTTCATCGGTTCAATCTTTGAAAGCAGGAAATTTGTAAGAAATTTAAAATCCGCCCTTTTATCCGAAAACAGCTTTATCAGTAGTATGCCTTCGGCTCCGCCAGTCGGATGATTTGAAATTATTATGAATGGACCCTTTCCCGGTATTTTCTTATTATCATCTTCCGACAATTCATATTTCAGTCCGTAAATTGCAATGAGTTTATCAAGAAACTCGCTTCCTTTTAAATGAGAATTCCCGGAATAATCCCTGTTAAGCTTGCTGAAACCAAGAATCCAGAGGATGAATCGTGCAGTAATCTTCCCTCCGAAATATTTCAGGTTCTTATTGGCAGAAAGCAGATCTTCCGGACATATCAAATGCATGTGGCTCATTAAAAAGAATGATCATGTTTGCTGCAAATATAAAATAAATATTCTTAATTGAACTCCATTTATCAACTCAGATTTTTTCCTAAAAATGATTTAATATCTGGTCTTTTTTAATGAAAAAATCCAGCAATATTCCTGTTAACAGGCCAATAGCATATCCGTAAGGCAGTCCGAATGCAATGAGCGCCACAACAAAGGATACAAAAAGACATTTCTTTGATGGGGTAATGTCTTTAATGAACGACATCAGTGAAAGAGCTTCAAACAAAAGGATAATACCAAGTATTGGCATAGGGAAAAATTTTACAAACTCACTGAACCCACTGCTAAAGAATAAACCGATGATTAAAAACAGCATACCGTAGATAACCACCGACCCACCTGTTCTTCCACCAAAGCTATAATGCCCTGCAATACCGCCTGCACCATGGCACGTGGGGATGCCACTAAAAAATGGATTGATTAAATTCATAATAGAATAGGTCCATCCGATTTTATTCACAGAAAAGGCTTTTTCAGGAAACAGATCGCCGACAGTCCTTTTGGTGGCAATAACAGAATTTGATATGGATAAGGCGATCTGCGGTATTGCAAGCAAAAGGAATCCGTTGATAATATCATCCTTTTGCGGCATATTGAAAGCCGGCAGATGAATTCCGAAATTATTAAAAAGATTTACGAAATTTACCGAAGAAAAACTTGCATATATCACTCCAAGCAAAATGACAAAAACAGCAGGGGGATATTTTTTATTTCCGATAAATAAAATCGTAAGAATAAATCCAAGCCCTGCAATAATATACCCTGCAAGCCCATCCGACTGAACATAGTCTTGCATGGCAAGCATGGCAAGGTTCAATCCAAGTCCAAACTGTATCCCTCTGACAACGCTCTTTGGGATCATTTTTACAATCCATTGCAACACATTTGTAGCAGTAAGAAGCAACATCAAAATTCCAATTGACAATCCTGCACCATATAAAAGATTTCCTGAAAGCTTTTGTGAAATCATAAGCACTGCCATTGCTTTAAGCGGTTGCACAGGCATAGGAATGCCATAAACTATTCCTGTCATTATCTGCATTGCTCCAAACATCAGGAAACTGCTGGCTGGATCAAGTCTGCAAGCCACCACCATCCCAACAATGAGAGGCAGGTCGGTGCCAATATCGCCATACGAACCGGAAAGTTCGTTACGGTTAAAACGAATATCTTGTTTTAATCTGGATAAAATCATCTTACAATTAACGATAGTTTATTACCACAGAATTCAAATTCAGGGATAAAATTTCCCATCCGTTTTTGTTTTGTTTGTCAAGCAATGCTTTCCTTAACCCTGTATTGGCAGACACTTAAATAATTCAATGACATATAACTACCCTTTTGCATTCAATTCCTGTTTTTGTAAAAACTTTCAAAAAATAAATACCATCTGAAAATGCTGACATATCTATACTCAATTCATTTCCGGATATATTTAATTCGTTCATACTGTATTTTTTTTTCAAACACCCTAAAGATGAAAACACCAAAATAACAGACTTTTTATCAAGATTATTCCTACTCAGGAATACACCACCTGTTGAAGGATTCGGATACAATGTAATATTTTCTTCATTTTTAATTTCTTCCAAACCTGCAGGAATACCAGGGCAAAGCTGATCCAAAGTCCGCACGCAAACATAAGGGACAAAATTATTACTATGTGCGCCGTTTACATATTGCGAAATAAGGTTTGCCTGGGTAAGGTATTCTATGGAAAAGACCTGTTTCCCGTTAGTAAGATATTCCTGCAACTGGTTTATTCTGTATGTGTCAGGGTTGTACGGATTATCCTCATCAAGATTTCCATAGCAAAAAACATCTTCTACCCCTATTGCATTAACAGTATTAAAATAAGTCGCTTTTTGTGATGCAGAAACATTTGTTGAATTGATTATATCTTCTGCATTTTGTGGGATCACAATAAAATTTGTATTTCCAGTTACAGATGTTATATGATCTCTTATATTTCTGACAAATTGTATCATCAGTGTATCAGCATAGGGCTGCTGTGGGTTTTCAACCATCCAGTAATAATAAGCATCAATAATATCCATGTAAATGCCGTCAAATCCCTGATTGATGACAGTATCAACATAAGAAAAAATTATATTCTGCCATTGTGGATCCCAGAATTTCACTTTATAGTTTCCCTGCCAGTCCGGGTTTTCAGCGCCTAACCATGCCGGCGGTGTAGTGATCCATGAACTTTGCCAGTAATAACGATAATCCTCCGCTTCACCAATGGAAATATATGAAACGACTTTTTTCCCGCTGCTTTTGATTTGGGCAACCTCCTGTTGGGTGAATTTATTGGTATCTGTTCCATCAGATGAATAATCAATCACAATTAGTTTAAAACTTGTATCGGCAACGATCTGGCTAATATTGATATTCTGCAACTGGTAAGCCCATGTTTTAGCATTCATCAAAGATTGAAGTTGGGCAAAACCTGAATAACTAACCAAGACAAAAAAAAAGGTAAAACGTATTTTCATAATATTTTTTTATAAAGTAAAAGTAACAAAAAATTATAAACGTGAATAAATATTTCAAATGCATTCCTACCTTGTCATACCTATTGCCTGCCTGTCTGGTAGGCAGGGCAGGTAAATCGGCAGACAGGTTTTGTAAATCTGATAAGAACCTGTATATTTGCACAAAATGTAAATACAAATTTTAATACTATGGCAGAAGAATTAAAACCACCTTATCTCAGCAAAATTGATGAGAAAAATGATCTGATCATTTGGATCGTAGATGGCGCATATATTCGCGGTCATACTGATAAGGAATTCACCAACTTTGGTCAGCACTATCGCTATCCATACATCCCTGAAGACGAACTTTGGCTGGACCAAGGTGGCGCTGAAAATGAAAGAAAGTTTTTTATTGATCATTTACTTGTTGAGCACCGCCTGATGAAAGCTGGAAAGCCATACGATGAAGCATTACTCGAAGCAGGCAAGACAGAGCGTAAGGAGCGCAGGCGTGCAGGCGATGTAAAGAGGTTTACAGAAAATGGCAAAAAACTGCCCGATGCGCAGGAAGTTCACAAAATGTTGTGGAAGAAACTCGAAAATGGAATAAGTGTGTGGATCGTAGACGGCAAACTTGTACGTAGTGTTTTTGATATTGACTTTACAGCCGGCGGACATGATAAGGTATATGAATATGTTCCGGATAAAGAAGTCTGGATAGATGATGACATCATTGAACAGGAACGCGGACTCATTCTGGTGCACGAGCTTCATGAACGTAACCTTATGGCTGAGGGATGGCAGTATAGCAAAGCACATGCAGAATCAAGCAAAATTGAATACTACTGCAGGAAACATCCTGATGAGTTGCATAACGCATTAGCTAAGGAAGGGTGGGCATAAAAAAAATTACTTTGCCTTGTATTTTCCTATACTAAGGAACAAGAATTAATAAGGAAGAGGTCGTTTCAAAACAAAAAACAGTTTCTTTTCCGAAATCCTTAATTTATCTATGTCTATTTAGCAAATTTATTCAGCACATCTTTCATCGCATCCTTATGCACCATGAAATCCATTATTTTTAATTTTACGTAATCTTCATGGAAAAAATAAAAGCCGAAGTTTTTGCTTTCCTTGCCTGCATTGCGTGAACCGGCACCGGAGTCTTTAACAAGATACCAGGTTGTTCCGTCTTTTTCGTAATAACCAACAAGATGAATTCCATGATCGTCGGTTGTTGTTTCGTTGCTAAAGCGGAACTGTCGGGCATTTTCATCAATGTATTCTGATGGAATATCAAAAGTTGGAACAACGGCAGTCTGGGCATAGGATTCAAAGCCGGCTTCCGAAACATCGCCACCAAGGGCAATAGTAAAACCATTCTTCACGGCATACTTAATAATATTCATATAATCATCAAGTGAAACATTGTAATAATCTTCAGAATGCCACCAGTTATCTGGAACTTTGTACTCACATTTTGTATTGTAAGGTTTTTCCATCAGCGACATCACATCAATATAATCATCGAGGTTCAATTTTAAAACATTTTTCAGGTATTCCTGCGGGGTCATTTCCTTCCCATCAACGGTAATTTTCGAAGGAGGTGTGCCCATATAATCATTCAAAATAGACTTTATTGTAGCGATCACTTCTTCTTCATTCCATGCGCAATTAGTTTTAACAGATTTTAGGTACGTATCCATTTCTGCGAACATCTTTTCATGATTGTAAAAAGTTTGTCCTGCCAACATTCCTGAATAATCTGATTCCGGAATAACACCGTACTTTTTCCACATCCTTGCTACAGCATTGGCTTCGGAACCTTCAGAAAAAGCGGAGTTTCCTTTTTCTTTTACAAAACGTTTTGCTTTCTCCACGTATTCCCAGTATACTGTATACATTTCGGATAATTTAACTTCTTTTTTGTAAAGCCTGTAAATTTCCGATTCAAGGTAAGATGTAGTGGAAAAACACCAGCAAGTACCTGTATTTCCCTGTGAAATGGGCGGTTGATACCATGATCTGGTGAACTGATCAACGGAAGTTGGAATGTCCATTCCCGTATAATCAATTTTGAATTTCTTAGTCGTTTTAGGGGTTTCGTCCTTTTTCTCGAATTCCTCTATGCCTTTTAGGATGGAGTTCTGATAATATCCAGCTTTGTATTCTTTAAAAATAGCTTTGTCTTTTCTTGGAGTATTTTGAGCAAAGACAACAGTACTGCAGAAAACGATCAAAAATAGTACAACAATTTTTTTCATAATAATAGAAAATTAAGATTATGACAAAAGTAAAAAAAAATGATTGCAAATCATAACCAAAACCTTTTCAACAACTGATATCAGCAATGAAATTATGTTTTGCCGTTTTTAGCGGAAGTTCATGTTCTTTTTATCGGTGATTTTTTCGCAGTAATGACAGCGAAGTTTCACGTCTTTTTTGTCGATCACGTAAAACCTGGTGTTCACCTTTTCGTGATTGGTGATACAGTTAGGGTTAAAGCATTTTACGATGTCTTCAATGAGATTAGGTAATTTCACAACTTCTTTACTGGTAACCAAAAAATCTTTGATAATAATCAGTGTAGCATTTGGTGCCACAAGACTGATTTTACTTATTTCATGTTTTTTAAAAAACTTGTTGCTTACCTTGACGATTCCCTTTTTCCCATATTTCTTGCTTTCAAGATTGGTACCGAAAAGCACCATGTCGCCGGTATCTTCAAGATGCAGTATCTTGATGACCTGGAACACGCTTTTTGGAGGAATATGATCGATAACCGTTCCATTTTCAATGGCAGAAACTTTTAATTCTTTTATTGTTGTCATTTTAATCCGAGTATTAAGGTTAATAAAGCCTGTCTGACGTATACACCATTAAGTGCCTGTTGGAAATAATATGCACGCTGATTGTCGTCCACATCCTCATCAATTTCATTCACTCTTGGCAACGGATGCATGATGCGTAAGTTGTTTTTTGTTATATTGAGCATTTCATTCTTTAAGACATAAGAATTTTTGATCTTCTCGTAATCCATGGGATCCGAGAACCTTTCCTTCTGAATTCTTGTCATATAAAGAATATCCACTTTTGGAATCACTTCATTGAGTTCAGTGTACTGATAATACTCCAGGTTCTTTTCTTTGATATGGATTTTTACGGAGCTGGGTAATTTGAGTTCTACAGGTGATACAAGATGGAACTTACAATTGAACTGGCATAAGGCTTGTACAAGGGAATGAACGGTTCTTCCGTATTTAAGATCACCTACAAATGCCACGTTTAATTCATTGAGCCGGCCTTGTGTTTTTCTGATGGAATAAAGATCGAGCAAACACTGTGTCGGATGTTGATTAGCGCCATCACCGGCATTGATAACAGGAACTGGTGACACTTCACTTGCAAAACGCGCACTGCCCTCTTTAGGGTGCCGCATCACGATTATATCAGAATAATTGGCAACTGTTTTAATGGTGTCTCGTAGCGATTCACCTTTCTGAACGCTGGAACTTGATACATCAGAAAAGCCTATGATCTTGCCGCCCAGATACGAAACCGCACTTTCGAAACTCAGTCGGGTACGGGTGGACGGTTCAAAAAACAATGTAGCTACAACATAATTTTCAAGGATTTTTTGTCTCGGATGTTTTTCAAATTTTTCAGCAAGATCCAAAAGCTGCAGTTGTTCCTCCTTTGTATAATCGTTGATTGATATTAAACTTCTGTTTTTCATATTATATGTTTGTTTAGATATGGTCAAAAAAAAGGCGACTCTCGTCGCCATAAATTTTTATGAACAGCAAGCACATCCTTTTTTAACAAGATTATGCTTTTTCAAAAAATCACAAAGTATATCTTCAAGATTTGGATTACCGATTTCCTGTAATTCATAATCTACTTTTGTACATGGTTTATTGATCTTTATGATCCTCTGCAAATCGATAGGAGTAGCAATTACTACAGAATCACAATCCGTTTTATTAATGGATGTTTCAAGGTCTTTTATCTGCTGTTCACCATACCCCATTGCCGGCATTAAAGCGCCGATGTTAGGATACAATTTGAATGTTTCTGCTAATTTTCCAACCACGAAAGGTCTTGGGTCAACGAGTTCTTTTGCACCGTACTTTTTAGCGGCAACAGTACCTGCACCAATTTTCATTTCACCGTGTGTCAAAGTAGGGCCGTCTTCAACAACTAGTACTCTCTTACCCTTGATAATTGCAGGGTTATGAACAGTAAGAGGAGAAGCAGCATCAACAACAATTGCCTTTGGATTAACTTTTTCAATGCTTTCTCTCACTATCTGAATGTTTTCAGGAGAGGCACTGTCTATTTTGTTAATCACAACAACATCGGCCAAACGCAGTGTAACTTCTCCGGGGTAATAGGTAAGTTCGTTGCCAGGTCTGTGAGGATCTGTAACAGTTATCATCAAATCCGTTTTATAAAATGAGAAATCGTTATTGCCGCCATCCCATAAAATAATATCGGCTTCTTTTTCAGCTTCTCTCAATATCGCTTCATAATCAACACCTGCATAAATCACATTACCACGAATAATGTAAGGTTCGTATTCTTCCATTTCTTCAATGGTGCATTTATGTTTTTTCAGGTCTTCTATTGTTGCAAATCGTTGTACTCTCTGAACTACCAGATCACCATAAGGCATGGGGTGACGTACTGCCACGACATTTAATCCCTGTTTCATTAAAATTTCAACAACTCTTCTCGATGTCTGGCTTTTGCCGCATCCTGTTCTGACAGCACCCACAGCGATAATAGGTTTAGTACTTTTTAACTGTGTTTTTTTAGGGCCCATAAGCATGAAGTCAGAGCCTGCAGCATTAACAATAGCACTTATAGCCATTACTCTTTGATAAGACACATCACTGTATGCAAAAACACATATATCAACCTTGAGGTCCTTTATAAGTTTCGGCAAATCAGCATCGGCATAAATAGGAATACCCTGTGGATACAACTTACCTGCAAGTTCAGAAGGATATTTTCTGCCATCAATATCAGGAATCTGGGTAGCGGTGTAAGCAACTACATTAAATTCTTCATTATCTCTGAAATAAGTGTTGAAATTGTGGAAGTCTCTCCCAGCTGCACCCATAATAATTACATTTTTTTTCTTTATTTCCATAAATTAATGTTTTCCGATGGTTATGACTAATTTTTTGACAAATATAAAAGTTTAAGTTTACCTGACAAATTTTTTAGAAAATTTTTAATTTAACCATTTGTTAGTAATCATGCACTTTTCAGCATCCATGAGCTGAAGACTGTGGAAAAGCTAACAACAGATTGTATTTTTATTTATTGTACTTTTGTCCGAAACCCGATTAACACATTAATATGCAACTTGAAAAAAAGATCGCATATAAAACTGCCGAGATTCTTTTAAAACTTTATGGCGCTGAAATCAGCGGCGACCCGATCACTGTGCAAAAAACCAATCCTGATTATCGTGAAACCGGTGATATGACAGTGGTTGTTTTTCCTTTCACAAAACTCTCACACAAATCGCCCGACCAGACAGGCGCTGAGATTGGAGAATATCTGAAAAATGAAATGCCTGAGATTAAAAATTACAGTGTTGTAAAAGGCTTTCTGAATTTGCTCATTACAGATAATTACTGGGTTGATTTTTTACGCAAATCAGAGATGACGGCTTATGATTTTGCAAAAAATAAAAAAGAAGAAAAAATACTGGTCGAATACTCCTCTCCAAACACAAATAAACCGTTGCATCTCGGCCATATCCGCAATAACCTGCTCGGATGGTCGGTTGCAGAGATATTAAAAGCTAACGGATATGATGTGATTAAAGCCAACCTTGTCAATGACCGTGGCATTCACATTTGCAAATCTATGCTTGCCTGGAAAAAATGGGGGAAAAGTGAAACACCTGAAACATCAGGAATGAAAGGCGATCAATTCGTAGGTAAATATTATGTTTTATTTGACAAGCATTACAAGGAAGAAGTTGGAATGCTTGTAAATAAAGGTATTTCGGAAGATGATGCCACAAAACAAGCTCCTCTTATTATAGAAGCACAGGAAATGTTGCGCAAATGGGAAGCCGGAGATAAAGAAACAGTGGAACTCTGGAAAACCATGAATAACTGGGTGTACAAGGGATTTGATGAAACATATAAAATGTTAGGCGTTGATTTCGACCTGACGCAATATGAATCGGATACTTATCTTTCAGGGAAAAAAATTGTTGAAGAAGGATTAAAAGGAAATAAGGTCATCAGGAAAGAAGATAGTTCTGTTTGGGCTGACTTGACTGCAGAAGGACTTGATGAAAAACTTTTACTCAGGGCTGATGGCACTTCAGTTTATATGACCCAGGATATTGGAACTGCCCAACTGCGTTATGATGCGTATCAACCCGAAAAGATTATTTACGTAGTGGGAAACGAACAAAATTATCACTTTGATGTACTGAAATTAGTTTTGAAAAAACTCGATAAAGACTGGTACGACAGTATATTTCACTTGTCGTATGGAATGGTTGATCTGCCCGAAGGTAAAATGAAATCGCGCGAAGGTACGGTAGTTGACGCTGATGATTTGATAGAAGAAATGATAGGTACTGCAAAAAAAACCACAAAAGAACTTGGAAAAACAGAAGGCTTGGGTAAAAAAGAAGCAGATAAACTGTACAGAATTATAGGACTTGGAGCTTTGAAATATTTTATTCTGAAGGTCGATCCGAAAAAAAATATGTTATTCAACCCTAAGGAATCTATTGATTTCAATGGGAATACAGGACCTTTCATCCAATATACTCATGCGCGTATTTGTTCTGTGCTGAGAAAAGCAAAAGAATCAGGTATCGCGTGGGATAGCAGTAATATCAATGTTTCCACCCTGCTTTCCAAAGAAAAAGAAATCATCAAGCTGATCTATGAATATCCTTCTGTTATTGAAGAGGCAGGAAAAACATACAGCCCTGCACTTATTGCCAACTTCGCTTACGAACTTGCAAAAGAGTATAATGGTTTTTACCAGGAAATTCCAATACTAAAAGAAGAGAATACTGCCACTGTTAACTTCCGCCTTGTGCTTTCCGAATTTACTGCCAATATGATAAAATCAGCAATGTGGCTTTTGGGAATTGAAGTGCCGGAGAGAATGTAGCATCAGAAGCTAAAAAACAAACGTAATGTCAGATATATAAAATATCCTGATTGCGCTACAAAGAGCAATGCCCATATCATTGTAGGTATTCCCGTTAATTGCTTTAGGTTATAAGCATCGCCCGCCGATTTCGATCTTTTATTTGCAATGATAACCAGTTCGACAGATGAATATAACGCTTCAAAAAGCATGATGCCCGAAAGCCATGCAGTGAAAGCATATTGAAAAAATTCACCACCGTAAAAATTCACAATAAAAATTATTGCTGTAAATGTAATAAGCCAGAAAATTCCATAAGTATTCCTGACATAAAAAATCAGGTTCAGTATAGCAAAACAAGCAAGTATATAAAGAACAATGCGGTACTCTCCCCTGCTTATGATATAAAACAAAAGAAATGAAAATGCCGAACCAAAAGGATATCCTGCAATAGCGACCAGGAACTGGCTGAATTTTCCCTTAGTCTTTGTAACTGCCGTTCCTGAAGTGTCGCTGAAAAGTTCTACTGTATAAACCTCTCCGCTTGTTATTAGTGCAGCAAAAGCATGACCGCTTTCGTGAACCAATGTATTAACAACCCGCAGGTATTTCCCTATGTAGGGAATCCTGTTAATGATAAAAACCACGATGGGTAATGCGTATAGTATGTAATCTTTGTTCAATTATAGATTTGGGATTTTAGATTTAGGATTTTGCAAAAGTATAAATAAGTTTTGATCAACCTTTATTCATTCCTTTTGCTTTTTTTCTAAAGAAATTCAGATAAACTGACATAATAACTGCGAAGAAGAAACCGACTACGGTTGATATTTCCACAACGTTTGTATTTACATCCAACCCTGTAAGACGATCAATGAAATATTTAATATAAGAATACGGAAGATCATGTTTACCTAGTTTCTCCAGCACCTGCCAGTGCCAGTCAGTGAGAGGGCAATAACCGATACCATAAAATATTCCAAGACCAAACCAGGCAATGCCCGTTAACAGGAGTGTTATAAAATTTGCCAGTCTTGTTTTCTTCCATATCCAGCCCAGCAGGTTAAAAAGTGTGAGGGCTGAATGAAAGATGAGAAAGAAATAATCCAGGAAGTAATATTTCCACATGATACATTTTTTATTTCAAGATGTTCATAGTGCTATCAGCATCACAATCAATGCTGATTATTCTTATTACCGTTATCAATATTATTATATACTTTAAACTTTTTAATATTATAAGTAAACGTAATCATGAAATACCTTTGCAGCAATTGAGTTTGGCTATCCTCAATATACGACTCGGTAACCGTACGCAATATACTTTTGTTTTGTTTTAAAATATCAAAAGCAGTAATTTTTATTTCTCCATTCTTATTTTTAAACATTTTCTTCCCTATACCCGGATTCAGCAAAAAGAAATCCTGGTTGTATTTTTGTGTCAGTCCACTGTATAAGTAATGGGTTGCATCAGTAGTGATAAAAAATCCTTTCCAGAATATCCAGTTTAATTTGGCCGTGGTGGTTTGTGAAAAATAATTATTGTTGTTCTCTTTCTGAATAGAATTCTGCACTATGCTGTAATTAGGAGTATAAGAAACTGTGAAATCCGTTTTTTCACTGATATTGCTGCTAAGCACAATGCCCTGACTGATGTTATATGTCTGTGAAATATTTTTTATATTGTTTATCAAACCGGGAATATTTCCATATTGAAATCCTGTAAGCAGATTTAAATTACACTTTATAAAATTAAGCGGAAAACTATAGGTGAAAAATGAACGCAGGCTAATGCTTTTATCAAGGTTAACAGGTTTACTGTATTGTGCGCCCTGGTATAAATGAATATTATCAATGGTGGTGTCATTAAATGCATGAATTACCGAGTTACCTATATAATTATCCGTGTAACTTGCAAAGAGGAATATAAACATTGTTTTACCTTTAGATAAATTAGTGCTACCGTAATTACAGAAAAGCGTATTCACATATTGTTGTTTTAAGTCAGGGTTTCCGGAAGTAAGCATCATCGGGTCCGAATTATCAACTACATTTTGCAGTTGTGAAATACCTGGTATGCTGGTAGAGGTTCTGTAATTAATCCGCAAATTGCTGGTTTGCGAAAACCGGTATCTCAACATCGCATTGGGCAGAATATTGCTAAAATATCTGTTTACTGTTCCATTAACAGGGAATGTCTGGTCTCCTTTCAGTTCGGAATATTGATAAGATATACCTGCACCCAGATTAAGTTTATTATTATGATAGCGATAACTGACTCCTCCTTTATGAGCAGCATAGTTGCTGTTATAATCATTCGACAGGTTTGTATCAAGTATATCATACTCATTTGTCAGCGTATTTTCATCAAATAATTTTGTATCGGAAATGTTTTTTGTAAAAGAAGGGCTATAATTAAGCTGTAACTGGGAATTATCACCAATTGGTTCTGTGTATGCAATATTAGAACCTAAAGTATACCCTCTTGAAGAAGTTTTTGATCTCTGGTCTGTAACACTGCTTATCGTATCAGGGCTAAGCGACGTACTTCCTGACCCAAGCGTCCCGCTGCCGGATTTGTCGTTCCCGTCAGTTTCGATATTAAACGAAATGGTTCTGCCTTTTTTGAAGAACTTATGGCGATACAATATATTATTATTAAGCGTGTAGCCGGAATCACCGGAACTATAATTATTATAGGAATTGCTGAGCAATTGCTCAGCACTGAAATAATTACCATTTGCCAGATTTCTGCTATTATTTTCCTGAAAATATAACTTGGGTGTAATGATCACCGAATTCATAGAATCTATATTGTATTCGAAACGAATATTCAATCTATGGTTAAAATTTTTGCCGTCAGAATTATTATTTTCATTATACACCTGGTTGGTATCAGGATTTAAAATATAATTTCTGGTAAGCTTGCTGTCATTATTATTGTCAGAATTATTAAAAAAGTAACTTGAAGAGATATTAATTTTACGCCCCCATGTGTCACTGTAATTAGCCCCAATGGCATTTGTAGTCGTAATTCCACCCTGCTGATTAACAAGAAAATTATCAGATCCTCCACCCTGATATGAACCGCTGTTTCCGCCAGATCCTCCGCGTGGCATGCCGCCCATAAAATTCCTTCCGGTGTGCCCGCTGCTACCTTGAATTCCTAAAAGGTCCTGACTTGAAAAGTTTTGCAGGTTAATATTATTTGTCATTCCAATCAACGATAAACGACGGTTTGATTTGAAATAGTTGACGTAACCGCCCGCAATATCACGGTCATCCGTACCATAACCTCCGTAAACTTTACCAAACTGTCCGTTGTTGTTACCTGTTTTGGTAATAATATTAAGTGTTTTAGAGGATTGTCCATCGTCAAATCCTGTAAATTGAGCCTGATCACTTAATTTATCAAAGACCTGAATTTTTTCGATCACCTCGGCAGGCATACTTTTTAGCGCTATTGACGGGTCTTCTCCGAAATATGGCTTGCCATCAACCAAAACCTGTTTTACATTTTCATTCTGCACTTTAACGGTTCCGTTATCTAAGGTTATCCCGGGCATTTTAGTAACCAACTCTTCTGCAGTTGCATCATGTTTCGTCTTAAATGCATTAGCATTATACTGAGTTGTGTCCCCTATTTGTTCAGCCCTGATATACTTTTCTTCAACATTCACATTTTTCAAAACAACAGGGCTTGGCTGAATTTTTATGATTCCGATATCTACAAAAGTCTTATCTGCGGTAACGTTCACAAGCTCTTTTTTATAACCCATAAAAATAATTCTGAGTTTGTATTTTCCTTCAGCAATACCTGTATAGGAAAAAACACCGGCAGCATTTGAAATGGTGATATATTTTATTGATGTATCTGCTGAATTTATCAGAAATACATTTGCGCCAGGCAATGACGTATTACTTTGAGAATCGTATATTTTCCCTGTTATTGTTACATTCTGCGAGATTGCAGTTAATGTGAATAACAATGCGAAAAGGATTGTATATATATATTTTTTCA
>Ga0247841_10008271_pt1 | contig 15066 bp, 12 predicted proteins | sample LaCruzMarch2015__2_FD_192410 | JGI IMG/M metagenome (GOLD analysis project Ga0247841, IMG submission 192410) | Freshwater microbial communities from meromictic Lake La Cruz, Castile-La Mancha, Spain - LaCruzMarch2015_18m | ecosystem: Environmental > Aquatic > Freshwater > Lake | place: Spain...
CGGTACTGGGGTGTTCTGATAGGAAAAGGAAAGGCGGTCAAAGATAATGGATGAAGTCATGAAGACCTCATAGGAGCAGGCTTCCTCCAATGATCAGGCAGGTTGCCAGCCATGAGACGATGGCCCATGACAGCCCCGGTACGAAGCCGCCAAAGACGCCCAGAACACACCCTGCCGCCACCAGCCAGGCGCCGAAGGAGGATTTCATCGTCGTATTGGCGGCGGATACGTCCATGACATCGGGCCAGAAGAGACGCAACTGGTTTTTGGTAACATCGAAAACGGCGAGGAGGAGCAGGATTCCGATGAGCGAGCCGATGAAGTTGTTGATGGTGATGATCTTGGAGATGATCGAATAGGGGACCATGCCGATGGCATCGGTAAAGGAGCCGATGATGACTGCCGCTGCTGCGCCGGAAATGAAGGCAATGACGATGTATGTTAGCCAGTTACGAACACTTTTGGCATTCCATCCATACGTTCCGTTGGAGACGGGAATCAGAGTTGACCAGAGGGTATAGGGAAGGTATCCCATCAGGAAATTACCTATGAAACCGGCTATGGAGGCGGGACTGAGGGTGCCGCCGAAGATATCGCCGATGACATTGCCGATGGCCAGACCCCAGGCCCCTGCCGGTCCGAAGAGAAAACCGAAGGTCATGGGAAAGACACCGGCTACCCGGACCTCCGTGATGCCGGGAATGATGGGAACAACCGTTTTGAAGGCGATCAGGGTTGCCGCATAGATAGCCGCGCAAACGGCGGTAAGAACAATCATCCGGGTGTTCTTCCACATTAGCAGGGCATGTTGCATTCTCAGTTTACCCCTTGCCCGAAGGTGAATTTGACATTTTTAAAACCTTTTCGAGGTTCTTGTCGTAGTCGTATATGTCATCCCGGAAATGGATATGACCGCGGGTGTCAAACCATGCCGTCAGATAAATAACATAGACAGGGATGTGTTTGGGAAGGTTGACCACCTGCCTTTTCCCCTTTTTTATTTCTTTAAGAAGCCTCTCTTTCGACCACGCAGGATCGTCTTTTAAAACCCATTCCCCCAATTCATAGGGCTTTTCCACCCGGATGCACCCGTGGCTGTACATGCGCTTTGACCGCTGGAAAAGACTTTTCTGCGTCGTATCATGGAGATAGACGTCAAACTGGTTGGGAAACATGAATTTGATCCGGCCCAGGGGATTGACGCCAATATCCTGGATCATCCGGTAGGGGAACTTTTTGGGATTCATCTTGGCCCAATCGATGGTTTTTGGGTCGATTTCCTTGGCCGTGGGGCTCCAGTCTTTATAGATGCGGATATGCTTTTTAGTCAAGTAATCGGTATCCTTCTTGACCTTGGGAATCATTTCGTCGGCGACGATGGAATTGGGGAGATTCCAGGTCGGGTTGAGTTCCAGGTAGCTCATATTGTCCATAAAAACGGGCGTAGGCTGTTCTGATTTCCCGACCACGGTTTTCATGGACATAATCGTGACCTGGTTTTCCACGACAAAGAGGCGGTAATCGGGAATGTTTACCATGACGTAGCGCGGGCCGAGTTCGTCGGGAAGCCAGCGCCATCTCTCCATGTTCCATTCGATCTGACGGATGCGCTTCTCGACGGAAAAGTTCAATGCCTTTCTGGTTTCTTCACCCATGACGCCGGTTGTGTTGAGGCCATGTCGCTCCTGAAACCTTTGCAGGGCTTCCTGCAGGCGACCGTCGAAATGGTCGTTTACTCCCAGAGCCGCCGCGTCGAGATCACCGGAGATGACCAACCGGTGCTTGAGGAGGGTAACGGCATGGCCGGCGCTACCTTTTTTGAGGGTTGTCTTTTCCGGGATGGCCGCCCAGCCGCCTTCGGCGGCAATCCGCCGATAATTAGCCAGTTCCGTCCGCAGTTGTGCATAAGCCGGATAACGGGGGGGGAGACTTTTCAAGGCACCTTCTACGTTTTTCTTGTCCAGGGCGTCGTTGAGGACATGGACAAGGTCTACGGAGCGGCGATAGGGAATCCACTGATAAAACCATTTTCCCGGATCGAGCCGACCCGTGGATACATGGACGCCGTAGGAAAAAAAGGCATCGGTCAGCATCATGTCCAGATCGGCCCAGGTTCCAACGTTAATGGAACTGCCGCCGCTTTGCCCCTGTTTGAATTGGGTGAGCAGGGATTCGACCTGATCAACCTTGTAATCACTTGGATTTAGGCCTTCCAGTTCTGCCTCTCTGAGGACCTGAAGAAGTTTTTGGGCCTGGTCAGAAACTTTTTTGTCGCGAATCCAGGCGGGCTGAAAGTGGCGCTCAGCGTAAAACCGTTCTCGTAAGGAGAAGGCGCCTTTTGCAGATTTTATGGACCCATTCCCGGTTTTCATGTGGTTCAGGATGGCCTTTTGGATGTCCGTGTATGTCTGTACTTCCAGTGGTGAGATGTTATTTGCCTGTTTCAGGGAAGGACCGGTTGGGGGCAAGTGGTTCTGCAGAATCTTTTGAGTATTCCGGGAGGGCGTGTCGACAGCCCGGGCCTCAAGGGGGATACATAAACCGACGAGAAAAAAAATCAGCAGGAGGGATCTAATTCTATCACGATACCTCAAGTATGGCATGTAGCAGTTCTCCCCATCCGCTTAAAATAAGAAGCCGGGATGTAGAGATCCCGGCCCTCCAACGGTAGCAATCTTCCTGCCTCAATAGAGGGTAAAAGTCAACACAAATAATGGGGTAAGCAACGGGGTCAGACTTACTAATAGACACTTGCTTGCAAATGTCTATTAGTAAGTCTGACCCCGTCAATGGGCGTCGTCCCAGTTGCGTCCGTAACTGACGGAGACCTTCAGGGGAACCCGCAAAACCATGACCTGTTCCATTTCTTCCCTGACCAGCTCGATTACGGTTTCCACTTCCTCTTCGGCCACTTCGAAAACCAGTTCGTCATGGACCTGCATGATCATGGCCGCCGTCAGGTTTTGTGTCCCAAGTCTTCCGGCGATACGGATCATGGCCAATTTTATGAGATCTGCCGCCGTGCCCTGAATGGGGGTGTTGACGGCCATGCGCTCGGCAAACTGACGGATGTTGGCATTGGCAGCGTTGATTTCGGGAAGGTAGCGGCGCCGGTTCATCAGGGTGCAGACGTAACCATCCTGCCGTGCCTGCGCCAGGACCTGTTCGAGGTAGCGTTTAACACCTTCATATTTAAGAAAATATTCATCAATATAGGCCTGGGCGAGTTTCTGCGTCAGGTTGAGTTCTTTGGCGAGGCCGAAAGCGCTCATGCCATAAAGGATGCCGAAATTGATGACCTTGGCCTGGCGGCGCATCTCTTCATTTACCAGCTCGGGAAAGACGCCGAAGATAGTCGAGGCGGTGCGGCTGTGAATATCTTCTCCGGAGTGGAAGGCGTCGATGAGGGTCCGGTCTTCCGAGAGATGGGCAAGAACCCGCAGCTCAATCTGGGAATAGTCGGCGGATACGAGCCTGCTCCCCGCCGGGGCGATGAAGGCTTGGCGGATCCGCTTGCCCTCGACAGTCCGGATGGGGATATTCTGCAGGTTGGGATTACTGCAGGAAAGCCTGCCCGTTGCCGTTACTGCCTGGTTATAAGAGGTATGGACCCGTCCTGTTTGCGGGTGGACAAGGGCCGGCAGGGCGTCTATATAGGTCGATTTTAGCTTGGCGATACTCCGGTAGGCCAGGATTTCCGCGGGGAGTTCATGATGCCTGGCCAGACTGGAAAGGACATCTACATCGGTGGAGAAGCCTTCCTTGGTCTTTTTCCCCTTGGCTAACCTGAGCTTGTCGAAGAGAATATGCTGGAGCTGCTTTGGCGACTGAATGTTGAATTTCTCCCCGGCGAGGCGATAGATCTTGTCCGCCGAAATTTCCAATAATTGCTGCAGTTCCATGGACATAGAGCGCAACAGCTCACCGTCGATGAGGACGCCCTTTTGTTCCATCCCGGCAAGGATGGGGATCAGGGGCGTCTCCAGATCCCGAAAAAGTGCGATTAGTTGTTCCCTGTCCAACTCATCGGACAGGGAGGCGACGAGCGACAAGATCGTGTCGGCCCTTAGGCAGGCGTATGTCTCCATTTTGTCCACGGCGATGATGTCAGCCGGAAGCTGCTTGACGCCGCTGCCGGCAATCTCCTTGACCGTCATGATGCGGCGGTTCAGGTGGTGTTGAACAAGATCGGGAAGCTCGAAACTGCGGCAGGATGAGTTCAGGACATAGGCGCCGACCAGTGTGTCGAAGCCCAGGCCGTACAAAGACAGACCGTGCCTTTCCAGAACGATCTTGACTGTTTTGAGGTCATGGCCGTGTTTCAGAATGGCGGCATTGCCAAGGAGAGGAGAGATCACATTCCATACCTGCTCTTGCGTAAGCTGGGACGGCGCCCCGGCGTATGAATGGCCCAGGGGAACATAGACGGCTTTGCCAGGACGAATCCCCAGGGCGATACCGACAATCCCGGCGCGCATGGCTTCCGGGGAACTCAGAATGAGATCGAGAGAAAAAGATCCGGTGTTGCGTATTTCTTCAACGGCGCCGATCAGTGCGGTCTCAGTGAGGATGGTCTCATATTGACCTGCCAGCTGTTCTTCCTGAAGCATCAGTTCCTGGAGGAGCGAGGGAAACTCGAATTCCTTGAAAAGATCTTTCAGGACTTCCCTGTCCGGATTGCCGCTGCGGCTGTCGGCAAGTTCGAAAGGTATGTCCTCATCCGTCCGGATCCGGGCCAGTTCCCGGCTCATGATGATCTGCTCACGGTAGCGGCGGATACATTCCTTCGCCTTGGCATTTTTTATCCGGTCAACATTCTGGAGGACGTTTTCAATGGTCCCGTATTCCTCGATCAGCCGGAGAGCTCCCTTCGGGCCTATTCCCGGCGCTCCGGGGATATTGTCCGATGCGTCGCCCGTCAATCCCATGATCTCCACTACCTTTTCGGGAGGGACGCCGAATTTTTCCCTTACCGCTGTCGCGTCATAGACCTTGTCTTTCATCGTATCGATGATGATGATATTCTCCCCGACCAATTGCATCATGTCCTTATCTCCCGAGACGATAACGACCTTCATTCCCTGTTCCGAATAGCGCCTGGCCAGGGTTCCGATGACGTCGTCGGCCTCGATGCCCGGCTTCTCCAGTACGGGGATGGAAAACCCGCGGATCATATCCTTGATATAGGGAATCTGGGGGATAAGGGTCTCCGGCATAGCCCGCCTTGTCGCCTTGTAGAGTTCATAGGCTTCATGGCGGAAGGTCGGTCCCTTCACGTCGAAGGCGACGGCGATATAGTCGGGTTTCCATTCCTTAATGATCCTGATGAGCATGGTGGCAAACCCGTAAATGGCGTTGGTCGGGAAGCCCTTGGAGTTGGTGAGGCTGGGAATGGCATAGAAGGCCCTAAAAACGTAATTATTGCCGTCGATAAGAAAGAGCGTGGGCTTGGGTTGAGTGTCGGTCATTAGGGTTTTCCTTGTCTAAACATCAAAGCGGGCGTCGATCTTGAAGGTCCGTACCGCCCGCATGTTCAGGATATCTTCGACGCCCGTCCGGTTTTTTACCTGGGCGAGAAAATCCTGCATTGCTGCTTCGGAAGGGGCGATAATGGTGAACCAGACATTATAATCGTGATTCCTCCGGTAGTTGTGGGTTACATAGAGGGATGCGTTGACTGTTGCGGTGAACAACGCCATCTTGTCTGCCGGGACCTTGGCGGCGCAGAGGGTGCTGACGTAACCCAGTTTCCGTGGATCGAAGATTGCCCCGATCCTGCGAATTACCCCGTTGCCCTTCATTTTTTTCACCCTGTCCAGGACATCTTCTTCACCGATGCCGAGTCTATCTGCGACAACCTGGAACGGACAGGGAACCAGGGGAAATTCGTTCTGAAGGATATTCAAGATTTCTTTATCTATTTCATCCATTTAGAAAAGAGGGGAGAAAAGTCCTTAAGTCAATGACATTAAGTTGAGTAGCGCACTACCAGGCGAGATTGCTGTTGCCGGGAAGGTCCGGTTGATCTATTGCCGGAAGGGCGTTCATGTCGCAAAGAAGGTCCTGGCTATGGATTCCCAGCAGGGCATTGGCAAGTTCATTGAGAGCATTGGGCTCCATAAAGCTTCAGGCCTGACTCGGGTCCGGCTGTAAATCGGTTATTGTCAACTTGTAGAGCTTCCCCTTGACGTACCTCGTCGCCATGCTCAGATCCTCCATGTGTTCACTGGGAATTTTATATGTCTTATTATTCCAAATGTCAAGGGACGGCGAAATCCGATCTTGAGGTCACAGCAGGCAATCAAGCAAAGACGGCAACTTCTGGCCCGTCAAGGAATATATTCTGTGCTCAATGACCAAAACGGTATCGACTCCGAATAAGTCTTGGCTTTTTCGGAGTTAGGGTCCGGGATGAAGCTGGGAAACCTTGTTGCCTGCTCATTACTCAAAGAGATTCATTTCCGAGAGGATTGCCTGGGGGAAGAATGGGGATTCTATTACTTGAAAAACAAGGACGGACGGGAGATAGATTTCTTTCTTTGAGAAATATCTTGCCGGTATAAATAAAATCCAGATCGTCAAGGAACTCAATCGGGAAAAGACCTATCCGGACGGCACCGAGATTAGAACCGCCCAAAACTGGCTGTCTGAAATCAGTCTTGAATGACCTGCTTTTCGAGGAGGGTGGCGGCTTCGCATCTGTGCAGTTCGCTTTGTAACATGAAAGTATTCAACCGTGAATTTTCGTGATGATGAGACTAGCCGCTGCTTCCTGAAAGTGTTAGACTGACAAATTCCCATGATATGTTAGATTTTAAATGGGAATCGTGATATCTGCCATAGCATACTAAAGGCAATTGAATTAAGTTCCATTCTGTATAGCCGCCATGGAGGGAAATATGGACCGGATAAAAAATACTACAAATACCACGCTTTTTAAGAAGAACGAGGCATCTTATTTCAGACAGGTCAACGGGCCACGAGAGTTGTCTTATCCCGATCCAGATAAACATTGTTGGGGGCTATCCGGGTTGGGTAATATCTGAACAATGATATCTGTTGATTTCTCAAAGATACACCGTGAGTTCCGTCCAATGGTTTTCCACTATTTGAACGGCATGGTGGGCAAGGATAACGCAGAGGACCTGACGCAGGTGGTGTTTGAGAAGATCAATCGCAGCTTGACCGATTTTCGTGGCGAATCAAGCCTTGCCACCTGGATTTACCGCATCGCCACTAATGTCGCACTGGATCACAGTCGCTGCGTCTCGGTGCGCCCCAAGACAATACCCTTAGACACCATTGACACCAAGTGTGAATGTTACGTATTAAGTGATGAAAAGCTGCAAAACGCCGAACATGGCCTCATGAGGCGCGAAATGAATGCCTGCATACACCGCCTTGTCAAGCGGATGCCGGAGGGCGAGCGCGTCGTCCTGATCCTCAGCGAATTCGAGGGAATGAAAAACCGTGAAATTGCCGATATCCTCGCAATCAGCCTTGAGGCCGTCAAAATCAGACTCCACCGTGCCCGAACCAGACTGAAAATGGATATCGAAGTTGAGTGTAATTTATCCCGGGATGAAAGAAACGAGCTCGTTTGCCACCCAAAGTAGTAATTCCGATCAACTATCGGATTCTATTCACACTCCTCAAACGCCACCATATCCGATTGTTATCTGCCCCCCTTCTACAATCACGGGAATCTGCCTTACACCATTGGTGAGTTTGAGCATTATTTGGAATTGTGCACTATCCTCCCCCACGTCGATGTATATCGCCCTCTTCCCATAGGCCGATATAGCCTTACCGGTAAAAGGGCAAGCCGCCTTACCGTAAATAACGATCTCATCCACCATGACAATTATACCTCCCTTTCGATTAAAACCCGCCCAAAACTATGGCAAGGTTGGATTCCAAAATGCCGCGTTACGAGTTACTTTTTTAAGATTCTCAAAAAATAGAGGGGCATAGTTTGGCGTCTCCGAGACGTAATTGCCGCTCAAACGTGCCTGATGACGAGGCGTGCTTACTATCGCCATGACATCCGCAAGTGAAAGAATAGCCTCGTCCGTTCCGGCACCATACTCTGCCCAGTTTCGAACATGTTCTTCCGACCGGAAGAGATGGATACGACTTCATGTATAAGGCCAATCTTTCCCCCATCTATTCATAGGAATATCGACATAACCGCATATTTCGGATGGGATTTGATTTTCAATAACTCCGTCGCGCACTACTAACCGCATTTGTTTACCGCAATCCAAACAAGGTGCGTCAATCTGAATTGTTTCACCCGGAAAGACCCAGCAGACCGCCAGGGCTTCGAACCCTCATTGGGCAAACCATTTTTGATGTCCGTCAATGGTAATATGGTATTGATTGGGGAGGTTGTGGAAAGGTGCAAACGATGCGATTATGTCCGTATTCGGGTATAACCAGATCGGGAGCTTCGTGATCATCAGTTCATGAAGAAGCTTCTTGCCCTCATTAGGGCTTATGGAAAACGCCTTGGCAATTTCGGTAAAATGCGGGGCACGCCCCCACTTTACAAAATACTCCATAATGAAATGATAGGTTTTATCTTGTTGGGTCAGATCCATATCTCCCTCCTTGTTTATACTTATTTAATATCAAAGTAATACTATAAGAAGGCATGAAATCCTCTCTTTTTAGATATCTAACGGCAGTGCCGTGATTACCCCTTTTATATCTGCTTAGACGTAAGAAAAGAAAAAAGGGTACATTGTAATAATATATAATTTTACGGAGGGTCGTCTCCACGTCCTCGACTTAATCAAGAACGTGGATATACGAAGCATGGACAGCTTACCCGTTACTACGCATTGACGTGGTAACATTGTGATCCCAGCATGTTTCGGAAAAAGTCGGTCATAAACCGGCGACAGTTTCATGCCCGCGGAAGTGGTATTCCGCTGATCTGCAATTGTTTCAGGACAAAAATTACGCTTCGTATCAGATACTACAGTTCGATTAGTAATCAATACATCAATCCCACATCGCAGACCACTGACTTGTAGGTACAACAAACCGACACATTTCATTTTTCTCTGATGATTTATCCTCATTACCAAAGAAATCTGCTACACAAACGCATCTGGCGCAAATCTCAATTTTAGCAAGCTGATGGATAATCTTTCGGAATACTTGATACGGGAACTTAAAGTTCAGCGCGATATGCAGATCGATTCCAGGCAGAGAGGCCGATTCCAAGCGGAAGGTTTTGTCATTGCACTCACCTATTACAAATGGGGTAATAATCACCATAGAATTAAAGAAATTCTTCTGATGATTAAGGAGTAAAAGGGAGCCGATTAGAAAAAAGATTAGACTCTAATCACAATTAACCATCTGATATTATTCAGTTAAAACCGACATCTTTGTTGTTGGCTGTTGTAGAGACTTATCTAACATTATCAATGACTTATCATGTGTTACCCTCGGCGAACATGTTCTCCCAGAGCAGCTAAACATTGCTGTAAATTATGACCTCCAGTGCGGTCATAGCGGCATAAAATATTAGTCGAGTAGCACTATCAGGTACAAAAGGTTTGAATTACCTTCAAAAATAAATGCCGTACAATGGCGAAGCCTCCGGTTTGTAACGGGGGCTGCATTTGAGATCGTCCTCAGTAAGGTAATTATCACGTTTCCTGTCCAGTTGTTTGAAATTAATTCCGGCTGCGGTCCGCAACTCCTCCATGGTGACTTTCCCGTCTTTATTGGCGTCCAGGTCTTCGAATTTCGATTTTGCCCCTTTGATCTGGTTGAACTCGGACTTGCTCAGGGCGCCATCCCGGTTCTTGTCATTTTCATTGAACACCCTCAATGCCTCCTGATCAAATTCTTCCATGCTGAGCTTTCCGTCCTTGTTCTTATCCATCTCCTGGAAGGACTTGTCGGCGGCCCAAACCAATCCCGATAAAACGACAACGATTATGAAGATAATGCCCCACCTTTTCATTTGCTATGTTCCTTCCTCTTCAATCTTTATGCTTCCGTTGCGGCTGATAGAGACAATATGGTTCCTCAGCCAGGTAATCCCCCGTCTTTTCGTAAGCCCGGGCCCGGCAGCCGCCGCAGACGCGAATGAACTCGCATTCCCCACATTTCCCCTTATAGAGGCTCAGATCCCTCAAATCCTGAAAGATGGGTGACTGATTCCATACGTCCTGAAATCCCGTTTTTTTGATCTGCCCGCAGTCTAATTCGAGATAGCCGCAGGGCTGGACCTGGCCGGTATGGGAGATGAAGCAGAAAGATACCCCACCCAGGCAGCCGCGGGTCATGGCATTAAGGGGATGCCCCGTCGTCTCTCTGTTTAATCCCCCGCGACGCTGGTGAAAGATCCGGTAGTAATGGGGGGCGCAAGTGGCCTTGAGCTGAATGGGGTAGGCGAGGCTGCGCTCGTAAAACCATTCCAGAGTTTGCTCGTATTGCTCCGCCGAAATCTCCTGCTCCGCCAGTTCCTTTGCTCTCCCCGTGGGAACGAGGAGAAAGATGTGATGGGCGGCGGCGCCGATCTTCAGGGCCAAATCATGAATTTCTTTAATATGATTAAGGTTGTCCCTCGTAATGGTGGTATTGATCTGAAACTCCATCCCGGCCCGCTGCATGGCCTCGATGCCCGCCAGCGCCCCGGCAAAGGCCCCGGTCACCCGGCGGAACCGATCGTGGCTCTCCGCGTCGGGTCCGTCAAGACTGACGCTGACCCGACGGATGCCCGCCGCCAGCATTTTTTTGGCTACCTCCTCCGTGACCAGGGTGCCGTTGGTCGCCATGACCATTCGCAGGCCTTTCCGGTTGCCGTAGGCGGCGATCTCCCAGATATCAGGCCGTAGCAAGGGTTCCCCTCCCGTAAGGATGATCACCGGCTGACTGAAGGCGGCGATCTCGTCGAGGAGGTGGTAGCAGGCGGCGGTATCCAGCTCTCCCTCATAAGGGCCGGAAACTGACGAGGCGCGGCAATGGGCGCAGGCCAGGTTGCAGCTCCGGGTGACCTCCCAGGCCACCATTCTCAGCGTTGAGGGCAATGGGCGAGGGGCTTTCATGGTTGATTCCTCACTCCGTCAACCATTGAGCATCGATCTTTCGGAGTATTGCCGCAAAGTCATGTCTTAACGTGTTCGCAAAGACTCTATATACTTCATTTCCCATCATTTAATACCTTGGCCGCCTCCAGGGCGAAATAGGTGATGATGATGTCAGTTCCCGCCCGCTTGATGGACGTCAGTACCTCCATCATCGCCCGCTGGCCGTCGAGCCAGCCAAGCTGGGCAGCCGCCTTGATCATGGCGAATTCGCCGCTGACGTTGTAGGCGGCGATGGGGAGGTCAAACTCTTCCCGGGCGCGGCGAATGACATCGAGATAGGCCAGGGCCGGTTTGACCATGATGATGTCCGCCCCTTCCTCGACGTCGAGGGTTATCTCTCGGATGGCTTCGTCGCTGTTGGCCGGATCCATCTGGTAGGATTTCCGGTCCCCGAACTGGGGGGCGCTTTCCGCGGCATCCCGGAAGGGACCATAGAAACAGGAAGCATACTTTGCCGAGTAAGCCATGATCGGGATATTTTCAAAACCCGCTTCGTCCAGACCTTCCCGGATCGCGCCGATTTGACCGTCCATCATTGACGAAGGGGCGACCATGTCCGCCCCGGACCGGGCATGGGAGACCGCTGTCTCGGCCAGAACCTCGAGGGTGGAATCGTTGTCCACTTCCCCTTTTTCAATCATCCCGCAGTGGCCGTGACTGGTGTATTCGCAGAGGCAGACATCGGTGACGACAAGGATATCAGGAACCTTGTTCTTGATTTCCCGGACGGCCTGCTGCATGATCCCGTCCCGGGCAAAGGCCCCGGAGGCGACTTCGTCCTTACGGGCGGGGATGCCGAAGAGGAGGAGGGCGGGGATGCCCGCTTCCCTGGCCGTCTTCGCCTCCCTTACGAGCTGGTCAACGGACATCTGAAAGCAGCCTGGCATGGAAGGGATAGGCTTTTTAACCCCTTTGCCGGGAGCGGCAAACAGGGGATACATGAAATCATCTACGGACAGCTTTGTCTCCCTGATCATCCGTCGGAAGTTCTCGTTTTTTCTCATCCTTCTTGGCCGGTATTCGGGAAAATACATGTTCCATTCCTCCTTTATGTTTTAGAGCTTGATTTCTTCATCGGTAAGATAACAGGCGGGGTCGGGGGCCCAGATGTCTCCGGCGACGGACTCCGACCGGGCCCGGAAATTTCCCCCGCAGACTCCCAGCCAGCGGCAGGCGGCGCAGCGCCCCTGGACGTGGGGCTGTTTGTTCTTCAATTTTGCCATGAGCGTGTTGGATGTGTCCATCCATATTTCACTGAAAGGCCGTTGCCGGATGTTGCCGAAGGAGATATTCCGCCAGAACTGGTCGGCGTGAACCTCCCCGTCCCAACTGATGCACCCGATGCCGTTACCGGAACTATTGCCTTCGTTCATTTCCAGGAGTTCCATGACTTCTGCCGCCCGCTCCGGATCTTCCCGGAGGAGGCGCAGATAGACATAAGGGCCGTCGGCGTGGTTGTCCACGGTGAGGATCTCCTTCTCCATGCCCCGATTAAAGAGCCCCCGGGTCCGGTCCATAATGAGATCCAAAAGCCGTCGGGTTTCTTCATGATCAAGATCTTCTTCGACAAGTTTCGATCCCCGCCCCGCATAGACAAGATGGTAGAAACAGCAGCGGGGGATGTTTTCTTCCTCCAGGAGGTCGAAGATGGCGGGCACGTCGGCGACGTTATGACGATTGACGGTAAAGCGGACGCCGACCTTGATCCCCGCCTCCTGACAGTTGCACAGGCCCTTCAGGGTCTGGTCGAAGGCGCCGGAAACGCCGCGGAAAAAGTCATGGGTGGCTCTGGTACCGTCGAGGCTGATTCCCACATAGGACAGGCCGATCTTCCGGAACAGGGCCGCCTTTTCCTTCGTAATCAGGGTCCCGTTCGTGGAGATGACGGCCCGCATCCCCTGATCCACGGCGTAATGGGCCAAATCGGGCAGGTCTTTTCTCATCAGGGGCTCGCCGCCGGAAAAGAGGAGCACCGGCGCGCCGAAGGCGGCAAGGTCCCGGATCATGGTCCGGGCCTCCTCCGTCGTCAGTTCGTTAGGATAGTCGATATTTTGGGAACTGGAGTAGCAGTGGATGCAACGGAGATTGCACCGGCGGGTCATGTTCCAGACGATTACGGGGTGCTTGTCGGCGGAGAACTGGAGGAGATGGGAGGGGAGCTTTTTCGACTCCCGGTGGTAGCGCAAGACATCCCCCGGCTCTACGGCCCCGCAGTATAGTTTCGAAATTCCAATCATGGCGCAATTCTTAACACCGCCTGTGACTCCTGTCAAATCTTCCCTTCGTCGCTTCCTTGACTTTTCTCAGCCGATATACCATCATGATTACCAAATATTCTCGCCCGATGGAATAATATAAGGAGTTTATATGTTTAATGCTAAGTTATTGTTAATAGTCATGATGATCTTTGCCGTTATGTCACTTGGGGGATGTAGCAGCATGAAGATCATGCACAGCTATAAAGACGCCGGTTTTCTGAGCGATTATTCCAAGCTGCGTCCGGATCCTGAAAACAGCGGTGCGGAGATGTGGATTAAACCCGGATTCAGGCTGAAGAATTATGACAAAATTCTCCTGGATAGCATTACCGTATGGTACAAGGACAAAGCCGATTATAAGGGGATTGATCCTTCCAGGCTCAAGATTCTTACGGATTATTTGCATGACGCAATCGTAAAGGCGCTTGGCACTGATTACCCGGTTGTGACCGAACCCGGACCAGGTGTGCTCAGGATTCGCATCGCCATTACAGAGCTTGTTCCGACAAAACCTGAAATAAGCGTAGTCGTACTTGTATTGCCTTATGTAACGTTGGCGGATCTGCTCGCAAGTACGACGACCAAAGGTGGATTTGGCAGTTCACCATACGTCGGGGATGCCGCTATTGAGGCGGAGTTTCTGGACAGCGTTACAAATGAAGCGCTCCTTGAATATGTAGATAGGAGGATCGGAAAGAAATACGATTACGATTTTCATCGGGGACCGGAGAAATTCGTTACCCAGGCAGTAGTTTCCTACGCAGAGGCATATACAACCTGGAGCTATACAAAAGTGGCCTTTGATTACTGGGCTATGGAGTTGAGGAGGCGTCTTGATGAAGCGCATGGGAAAAGCAACCTAAAGAATAAATGATGGCATTAGGAGGACGTCATTTCCTCCTCATCGTCAACGGGCAGTATGCGCTCCTGGTTTTCTTTTGAATATTAGATGCATAGAAGTAATTAGTTTGATCGTTACTCTGTCCCCCTTTTGAGCGCTCATCGGACAATTTCTGTTGGCCTGCTTCCTTCCCTTCAAGGGTTAGGGTGGGGATGGGTTTGCGTGGCCATTTTTATTGTCCTATTTGACGGGACAACGTCATGAGAGTTTCATTTGTCCGGCGAAGAAATTATGCAACCCGGCCACCAGGCCTTCGATGGTATAGGTTTCCTGCAAAATGTCCACCTTCAGGCCGGCCTTATGCACGGCGGCGGCGGTTACAGGGCCGATAGCGGCGATCTTGACCCGGGGGGGCAGGGCGTAATCCCGGCCCATGATCTCCTGAAAGTAGGTTACCGTCGAAGGACTGGTAAAAGTTATTACATCGACCTTTCCCTCCTTGATCAGACTGTCTAATGCCTCGGGGCGGCGTCCTGAGGAGACGGTTCGGTAAACGGTGACGACATCAACCTGGGCCCCCATTTTTTCCAGGCCCGCCGGGATGACGTCCCGGGCCGTTTCCGCCCGGGGCAGGAGGATTTTTGTTCCCCCGATGTCCTGGCCATGAAAGGCTTTTATGACGCCTTCCGAAATATACTCCTCCGGGACAAGATCCACCCTGATGCCCATCCCTTCCAGGATGGCCGCCGTTGCCGGACCGATGGTGGAGATCCGGATATTTTTCAGCTCCCGGACGTCCCGCCCCTGTTCCTGAAGGCGCTGGAAGAAAAAGCGGACGCCGTTGGCGCTGGTG
>Ga0247841_10008274_pt1 | contig 15056 bp, 14 predicted proteins | sample LaCruzMarch2015__2_FD_192410 | JGI IMG/M metagenome (GOLD analysis project Ga0247841, IMG submission 192410) | Freshwater microbial communities from meromictic Lake La Cruz, Castile-La Mancha, Spain - LaCruzMarch2015_18m | ecosystem: Environmental > Aquatic > Freshwater > Lake | place: Spain...
TTATTAATAATTTTATAACTAAACTTATAAATAAATATATTAGAAAACTTTGACATTTGTCTTGTTCACCAATTATCCCACAAAATATAACAGCACCTATAATATTCCAAGCTAAAGAAAATGTACCTGATACAATAATTAATAATTTGGATAAATAAATAATATACTTATTTTTATTTTCATTTTCACTTTTTTCTGAAATAAAATAAACACAACATATTGCATAAAACAAATGTATTATTCCAACATATGCGCAAATATATAAGTACAATTGTATATTTAGCGTCATACGTAAAGGATAAATCATAACACACGTATTAGTAGTGTATGCATAATATAAGTCACAAATAATAAATGGGACATATTTTATCACTATACAAATATAGAATATCATCTTTATTAGTTGTGCCTGATTATTCTCCTTATTTTTACTATTTTCTAGATTACCTATTTGAGATTCTATGTCATCAAATACTATTGATTGTTTAATAATATTACGATTGATATTTTCAGTCATTTAATTTTAGTATGTCTTTAATTCTTTATGAATATTAAACTCAATTTTATTATTTTATTAAGATGTATTGTATAGAAATGCAAATAAAAAATTATTTTTATATTAAATATTTAATTATTAAATGTTAAATTCTGGAATACTATAATTTTCTCCTTCTTTGACATATTTGGCAATAATTTTTGGATTAATTTTATTTATAATAATATCTTCAGCTTGATAAACATTATTGTTTTTATCAATATAATAAATAATGCCTTGAATATCCTGAGCACATACTTCAATTTTTTGAGTATTATTTTTAGGTTCATCTTGCGCATCAATAATTCCGTGAGGTGTGCCTTTAAGATGGGTTCCACAGTATTCAAATTCATCTTTCTTACGTCTTGTGCATTGAACATTACATGCTTTTTTAGCACAACAACGATTAAAAACAGGTACAAAATTCTTTACACGTTTTCTTTTTTGAAAATCCTCTTTACTAAATGACAATCTGTCATAATCATAAATGTATTGAAGAAGATGATTTAAATGTTCATTATCTGTCATTCCTAATTGAGTTGTCTTTTCACGAATACAATCCTTGAAGATCGTAATATATGTTTCTACTTTTTTGTTTAAACGTCTTTCCATATTGTTTTTGTATAATATAATATAATGTTATTTCTTTAGTTCAATTTTTTTTATATTAAAAAAAACAACTTAAAGCCAATAATAGTCATTTAATACTTATGATTAGCAACGTAACACAATTGATAAAACTTAAAAGAATAACGCCTGCATCAATACGTCTAATAATTTTTATTTTTTCATGCGTTAAACCTTCAATAATTTTATTATTATAATTTATACTTGTTGGCTTTTTATATGTATAACAAATTCGTTTAATGTAATTTGGTCTTATCATTTTGATTAGTTATATTTATAATATGATATATATTTAAGTCATTTTTTAATAATTTTTATAATATATCAGTGCGTCTGCATTGTAACCAATATCTTCTCCTTTATATAAAAAAAAAGGTTCTTTTATAGGTTTATCCCAACTGGACATTAATTCATTATTTTTAATGTTTCTGTATAAATATGGTCCATATTTAGCTCCTGAAGATGTTTGCGTTTTATGACCTAAACGCATTCGTTCAAATTTATAAACATTGCAAGAAGCATAATTCATATTAATATTATTCATATTAATATTATTCATATTTATATTATTTTACACTTTTTAACGAATAGACTATCGTATGTGAAATTTTTACTATTGATTTTACATTTTTTATTTTACTATATAAATTTGGTGTTTCAGAGAAGCATAGTAAATGATAAAAGGTGTAAATAATTAAACTTATAATATTACATTTTAATTATATGTTATCAGCAATTTTGAATTACGTCATTCACATATTATTTAATGTAAATATTTATCCTCTAAATCCTTTTTTAAACCCTTTTGGTGCAATTTGTTGTTGACTTTTTGTTCCTGTGCGTCATGGTTTTATTCTTTTTTTATGACCAAATTCTTGTTGATTTTTTGATATATTATCATTATATGAATTATTTTTGTTATATTTATTTTTATTATCTGGACTATCACAAAAATCTTCCATAGAAAGAGGACGTGAAAATGATGGCATTATATTTACGTTTGACACGGATTCAGACATTTATATTATTAATTAATTTGTTTAAATTGTTTTCATTTTTATTATAAAATAAAATATAAATGAAATTTAAGTTTTTGGATAATCATTTGGTAATACTAATATGCATATTATAATAAAAATATAAAATAAAATATAGGCACCATATATTGACTCATCTACACCATAAAATTTTAATATTTGGGTTAAACTATAAAAAAAAACTATTGATAAACCTATTAATGTTATTGGACTCATTTATATAGTATTATTTTAGATTATTTAATAAATAATTATTAAATAAAATATTTTTTATTTTGTAATATAATGAAAACTTAATGGAATTTGTTGATTGTACTCTTTTAAAACAATTAAGTGATTCTTAAATATCTCTCCATTGTCCAATTCTATGTCACCTAAAAATACGCTATCATAATTCTCTGCCCATTTTCCATCGTGGTCTGTTATTCTCATTGTTAAACGTTCTAAATTTTGATTTATTGTTGTATCACATAATCTTTGTTTTTTAATTTCAGAAACATCTATACTATCATTCTGAAAATTTTCAATGTATTTTACAGAACCTGTAAAAAGAGCAAATCTAATTATACCTTGTTTTATATTTTTATCTTCAATATTTTTTAAACAATTAAAATAATTAGTAAAATAATAGTATGGACCTAATATTCCGTTTTTATTATTTTTAGTTTCGCCAAATGTATATGTAAAATTTAATTTATTTTCAGGTTTATTAACATATCCCACAATTGGAATCTCATACGTTTCTTCATTTTTATCAACTAAAAAACACAAATAATTATTAAAATTAAAAAAATTGGTTACTTGTTCAACTACTTTTATATTACACATTTTTTTATGGTTGATAATTTCATCAATTAAAAGCATACATAAATTATTGCTATTATTATCATTTATTTCTTGACTAAACTTTGAAATATCAAAAAATAAGTATAAATTATTTTCATATTCATTAAATCCACAAAAATCTGTATTTTCATTAAATGTTTTATAATCATTCAATAATAATAAACTAAATAAATAAACTTTTGTAAAATTTATTAGTTCATCAGTATCAAAATTTTTAAAAACAGGAACACTTTCAAAATTTAATGTTTTATTAATAATTGAATTTTTAAAAAGAAATCTTAAGAAAGGTATTTTTTCAGTATTATTTACAAGATAAGGACACATAAAAACATTATCATATGTATTTAATTCTCTATTCATTTCAGTCTCTAAATATTGTTTGCCTTTATAATTATAATAATTTGGTTCAACTGGATTATATTCTTCGTTTATCATTTATCATTATTATAAATATGTGTTTAACTTATTTTTTATTTATCTATTTTACGTTTAATTGTTTCTTTCAATTGTTCTTCTCTATTATCCATTATATGTTTTGTTAAATCTTCAGCTATTTTTGGGTCTGTTTTATAATAATTTTGTAAAACTGTTAATAATGTTTTTCCATTTATTGGTTTTTTAATTTTATTAGTTTTATAAACTAATGCACCTCCATTTATATCAAAACAATCAATTTTATTCGTCTTCATAACAGTAACTAAATTTTCTGTTAATAACTTTTTTTTATTAGTTTTATCTTTTATTTGTGCTTTAAATTCAGTTATTTCTGTGTCTATTTTAATCCATTCTTTTATATTATTTACTAATTGTTCTTTAGTTTCCATATTATTTACTTATTATATTTTATATTTATATTGTTAATTTGTAACAATTACTTTTTGTTTTATTTTAAAATGTATTTTACACAAATTTTCAGAAAAAATTTTACATCCACAAGGATTACCTTTATTTTGTCCAGATTTCAATAATTGTTCACATCCTAAAATACATGAGTCATTATTAGTAACAACAATTAAAGGACCTAAAACTATGTTTTCTGTATTAATTTTAGATTTTTTTATTTTTTGTTTTTCTTCTTTAACCTTTTGTTTTTCTTCTTTAATCTTTTGTTTTTCTTCTTTAATTATATTTTTTTGATTTTGTTTTTCTTCTTTAATCTTATTTTTTTCATTTTGTTTTTCTTCTTTTGCTTTACTGATTAGGAGTTGTTTATGATTTTTTATTATTTGTTTTTTATGATTATAACAATAATGTTTTGTATCTCCAAAATTATCTCCTTGTATTTGTGAACCAATAAATTGACATTGTATCATTTCAGTATCATCATTTTCAGTATTATCATTTTCATGAGATTGCGGAGTTAAAAATTCACATTTTTTATAATATGAACCATTATGTGTTATAATATTTAAATCAATATAATTAACTCCATTTATTTTATCTAGTCCTAAGTCTTCATAATAAGGTAAAACTCCTATTTGTTTGTTTCTACAATATGGACACCTTATTTGATTTGTAGTTAATTTACTAGAACTACCTTCTAGAATATTAAATTTTTGTTTATGATTCTTTATGTCTAGAAAAAGTGGAATATAATTAAATTTGTGACCACAATTCATTCTAAAAAAATTTTCTTTTAAAATTTCATTACTAATTAAGCATAAATTATTTTCTTCTTCAATATTTAATTCGGCTACATCATCATCTAGAGATTTATATAATTCATCAAAAAAATTTATATCTCCTTCTATGTTATATTTTGACATTTATATATTATATTTAATGTATTATCTTTATATTTTTTATATTTATTAGTTATATTAATGTCACCTCTGGAAGTTTGGGGTCCTGCAGTATGGAGATTAATACATACATTATCTGAAAGATTGAATGAAAATGCTTATAATGCTTTATCGCATCAATTATTTAATTTTTTTGTAAGAATTTGTAAATTTTTACCTTGTCCTGAATGTTCAACTGATGCAAGTAATTTTTTAGCAAAAATTAAAATTTCTAATTTGAAAAATAAAACTGAATTTAAGAATACTTTTTATTTATTTCATAATTGGGTTAATGCAAAAAAAAGAAAACCATTATTTAATTATGGATATATAAATATTTATGGAAAATATAGATTAATTGAGGTAATTAATGATTTTATTGCAAAATATCAAACTAAAGGAAATATGAAACTTCTTACAGAATCATTTCAAAGACAATTAGTTGTAAAAGATTTAAAAAATTGGCTAAAATTTAATATGTCTGCTTTCTTACCAATTATAAATATTCCAAGACCATTACCAGAAATAATTAATACAGAGGAAGAACAAATTATTAAAGAAGAAATACAAAATGATGTTATAGAAGAGCCAGTTGATGTTCAAGAAGAAATACAAAATGATGTTATAGAAGAAATATTAAATGATGTTATTAAGAAAAAGAAAAGGAAAAAATCAAAAAAATAAATATTTATATTTTAAATGTTACCAACTAATGTGCCATCTTTGTATAAAGAACATTTGAAGGTTTGTTCCTTAGGTTGGTAACAAATTTCTTTATTACTTGAAACTTCATTAAAGAATAAATATTTACCAGACCCTCCTGAATACATCATCGTAACAATTAAAGCAGCTGAGGTTAACCCTAGCAAAACATTTAAAAATAAATCACTAACTTTAATTACACATTTTTTGTATAATTTAATAAACATATCAATAAAGAAATAAGCAATTAACGAAATAAATACCCAGAAATTTGGTGCACCATTACTAAACATAGGCAATGATAAATACATTATTGTAAAAGCAAATACAAATGCACTGAATGTTGGATTTCCATATTTACTATATTGAATTGAAGTACATATTGTTCTATCATTTACAATTGGTGCACCTCCTGATACCATGTAAACATAATTTCTAACTACACAACAACCAATTAAAAATCCTAAATAAATTAATCCTTTAAAATTTTGAAACATAAAAGACATACTGGTTACTATTGTTGCAACTATGATTGGAGAGAAAAAAGTTAACCAAACTAGTAGAGTCATCGGTTGAAACAATTGTAATGGACTATCAGAGACTCCTCCCATTTTCATTGTTGGATTTATTGTGCTCATATAATAATAATTAATAATATAATTTTTAATTATTACTATATACAAATATGGAATTTGATATTATAATTGTGTAAATTATTTTTCTAAAATCAATTCTAAAACATCATCAATATGATTTATTGAATGAAATTTAATTCCTTCAAGAATTTTGTTATTTTTATATTTTTCCATAATTTTATCAAAATCATATTGATTTTCTTGTGGATAAATAAACTCAGTTATTCCTGCTTTAATTGAATGAATAATTTTTTCTTGAAGACCTCCTATTTCAGTAAGTTCATGACTAAAATTTGTCTCACCTGTAATTCCAAACGTATTCTTTATTTTTATATTATTGAATAAACTATAAATTAACACTGTAAATGCAGTTGTTGCAGACGGACCATCTTTTTTTGTGCTAATGTCTGGACAGTGAATATGTATTCCACATACATTATTATTTTTCACATCATTATAAATTTTAATTATTTCTTTTTGTCTTAATTTATCAGTTAAATTCCATGCATTTGTTAAACTTACACTAATTGATTCTCTCATAACATCTCCCATGGATCCAGTTAAAACTAAATCCAAAAATTTATTTGATGGAATAAAACTTGCTTGAAGAGGAAGAATTCCACCTTGACTCATTTGGTTTGCCCAAAGCGCATTTATTATACCTATTTTGCTTTCAGTATGTATTTTTTGAACTTTAATTTCTCTTTTATCTTTAAAATAATTGATTTTAACATCATCAATAGTTATTTTTATTGGTATTTCAATATTTGTATCAAGATTTTTTAATATATTTAAATTTATCTCTCCAACTATATCAAATAATTTTTCTTTTAATTTTCTAACACCTGGTTCTAAAGTATGTTCTTCAATTATAAATTTAAGTGTTTCATCAGGAAAATAAATCATTTCTTCCAATCCTATTTTTTTATATAACTCAGGCAATAAATGTTTGTTGCAAATAACTATTTTATCTTCAACTGATAAACTATCAAACTTAATTCTATGAATTCTATCCAGTAATATTTTATCTATTAAATCAACATCATTGTAAGACAAAATAAATAATGCTTTTGATAAATCAATGTCAATTCCTGAAAAATATTTATCTTGAAAAGCATTATTTTGTGTTCCGTCTAACAAATGTGTTAAAACTCCTGTTATTTCCTTACCATTTTCGGTTTTACTGATTTTATCCACTTCATCGAACAATATAATTGGATTCATGCATTTTTTATCTATTAAAATTTGCACAATTGAACCAAAATTAGAACCTACATATGTAAAAGAATGACCACATAAAGTAGACGCATTTGAATCACCTCCAAGAGGAACCAGAGCAAAGGGTCTAGAAATACCATTTTCATCTTTTAAACACTCAGATAATCCTTTAGCTAAAGTTGTTTTTCCAAGACCTGGATTTCCTTCAAATCCTAATATATGTGAGCTTTCATCTCCATTTATCCATTGACCAATGATTCTTTCTATTTGTTTTTTTGCTTTGTCATGACCGTGAACTGCTTTGTCAAGAGTTGTTTTTACTGTTGTCATATATTTTGTTATTTCTTTCATATTATCATTTACTTTATCAATATCATTAATTATTTCATTATTTTTAAATGTTGGATTCATGATAGATAATGTGTTAAATTCTAATATTATATTATTTATAATTGGAGAATCTTCAATAGAATATAAATTTATAATATCTATGATGTAGTCACATAATTCGTCTTTATTTAAATGAGAATATTTTGTTCTTGGAATATCGTGTTTCTTTAAAATATCATCTAATATTTTAATGTTTATGACTATTTTTTTCTTGTCGCCAGTTATTAAATATTTTTTTATTTTTTCAATCTGTTCAGATTTATTACTTGAATCTGTCGAACCTTGTATTTTTTTTATATATTTTAAAACCTCAATGCTTGTATATTTTTCTTTATTTGGAATTTCTGGAAATAATTGTTCAATATTATATTTTTTATGAATATCTTTAAATTGTGATCTTATGGTGTTCATCATATTTAAAATAGGTTCACTCTTATACACACCAAAAGGAATTTTTAATAATCCATCTAAGTATTGCCGTGCTTTTGAACCTGAATCTTCTGATTTTGCTTTTACTTCTTTTAATTTTATCATGGCTTTTTCTTTAACTGAATCTGATGCTTTTAATAAACATATTTGTTGTTCTAATGGAATTTTATTTATATCAAAATTAGACAACTCATTTGTGTATTGTATTGTTTTTTTCATAGCTTGTTTAAAATATTGTTTAATTGGCCACGAAAAACTATCAAATAACATTATTTGTTCTTGTGTATCAACATTTCCGTTTGATTCATTTGAGAGAAGATCGTACAATAAATAAGCTAAATATTGATTTTCATAATTTGATGAAAGAATCAATAGATTTATTAATGTATTTCTTTTATTAAACATATCATCTGTTATGAAGTCTTTTACTATCTGTGATATTTGTTTTTGTTTTAAATTATTATTTTGTGTTATTTGTCCAATGTACTTTTTATAAATATCCTGTTCATTATCATAAATCAAAAAATCTTTTAAAATTAATGATAATATGAATTTTTCAAATGAATCATTTTTAAACTCTTCTTCTTGAGGTAAATTTTCAAATATTGTTTTCTTTTTATTCGTAATATATTTATTATTTAAAAATTCAATAACTATATCATCTATTATACCAAAAATTATTAGACTTTTCTTTAAAATAGAACTATGTACAAATATTTTTACACCATAAACCTTCATATGAAACTGTTTATAACTTGTTACAATAGATGAACATGAAAAATTTGAATTTTCATCTATGTCGTCAGTTTTTTTATGTTTTAATTCATCTTTTTTGTTAATAACTTTATAACTAGTTGGATGAAAATATTTTTTAAATAGCTCAAATTTATTTGTTTCAAGTTCATTTGTCGCAATTTTATTATTATTACCAAAACATATTAACAATAAATCTTCTAAGCTATCTGTTCCATAACTTTTTAATAAACATGACAAATCATTGTTTATTAATTGTAAATTATTTATTAAGTTATCTGTATTATTTTTTTTATCAATTAGTTCTTGAATTTTTTTACTTATCTCACCTAGTTTTTCTATGCATGCACTGACATCACTAATTCCTAAAATATCTAAGAATTTATTTTTTTGAACATGAATTATTGTTTTTTGAATAACATCTTTAAAAAATTCAATTTTCTTTTCAACTAACAGCAAAACCTCACCATTATTTTTAAGATTAATTTCTTTTTTAATGGTTCCCACTTTATCTGTCATTATGTTCTTATATATTCTTATATTTTATTATATTTATGTTAAAGGATTCATATATAACTTATGTCTTTAAGTCGTTTATTTATTGCCTCTTTAAGTTGTTTTGAATTATAAGTTATGGATTGTAATATAATCGATGAATAAGATTTAAAAACATCTGCATAATATGTGTATCATCAATGGGAATTCCTGCGTTTTTTAGTCACATTGTGAAAAATCACGCAACAATTATTAAAAAATTGTCAGCCAATACAATCCACATAAATAATCTTTATTTAGATTGTAATTCTATTGTTTATGATGCAGTTTATAACATTGATTTTACTTCTCTCGAAGAATCTGATGTTGACACAATTATTAAAGCTGTATGTAATAAAATTGATGAATATATTAAACTTATTAAACCTGATAATTCAGTTTATATTGCTTTTGATGGTGTCGCACCTGTAGCCAAACTTGAACAACAACGTTCCAGACGTTACAAATCTCTTTATCAAAATGGAATTATGCGTTCTATTCACAAAAATACAAAAGCTGACCCTTGGAATACCACGGCAATCACACCTGGAACACAATTTATGACAAAACTTAATGACAAAATTTATAATAATTATAAAAATTCTACAAAATATAATGTAAAATCTATAATTGTTTCTGGAAGTGATGAACCTGGTGAAGGTGAACACAAATTATTTCAACATATTAGAGATTATCCTGACCAACATCGTGACCAAACAACCGTTATTTATGGATTAGATGCGGACCTCATAATGCTTTCAATTAATCATTTACCTATATCAAATAACATTTATCTTTTTAGAGAAACACCGCATTTTATTAAGTCTATCAATTCTGAACTTGAACCAAATGAAAATTATGTCTTAGATATTCCTGAATTAGCTAATATTATTACACTTGATATGAACAATGGAAAAGAAAATGATAAAAATAGAATTTATGATTACATTTTTTTGTGTTTCTTCCTTGGAAATGATTTTATGCCACATTTTCCTTCAATCAATATTCGTTCTGGAGGTATTGATAAAATACTAAACGCATATAAAGCTACAGTTGGAGGAACCAATGAAGTTTTGACTGATGGAAAACAAATTTATTGGAAGAATGTTAGAAAGTTAGTTCAGTTTCTTGCAGAAAATGAAGAAGAATTCATTAAAAAAGAACATAAATTGCGTGATAGAAGAGAGAAAAATCCTATACCAGATGAAACGCCTGAAGATAAATATAAAAAATTCGATTTAGTTCCAACTTATGAACGTTCATTAGAAAAATATATTAATCCTTTTACTTCTAATTGGCAAGTTAGATATTATAAAACATTATTTGATTTAGATGTCGATGAAACCAGAAAAAAACAAATATGCACAAATTATTTGGAAGGACTTGAATGGACAATGAAGTATTACACATCTGGGTGTCCTGATTGGAGATGGAGTTATAAATATAATTACCCTCCTTTATTCTCGGACCTAATTCATTACATTCCATATTTTGATACAGAATTTGTTGATTATAAAGCAGAAGATCCTGTTTCAGACCTGGTTCAATTATGTTATGTTCTTCCAAAGCAAAGTTTGCAATTTCTTCCAGACAAATTATATGGTAGTTTGATTGCCTATCATGTTGACTGGTATGACACAAATTGTTCATATATGTGGGCTTATTGTCGTTATTTTTGGGAGGCACACGTTAATTTACCTCATATTGACATTAATGAATTGGAAAAATTTGTTGAAAAAAATAAATGAAACAAATTACACTATTGATGTAAATATTTTACATATGTGTTCTTGTGAAATATATTATATTTATTATTTATAAAAAAAATTGATTTGCTTTTATAAATAAAATACTTATCATAATACTATAACAAAATGGAAACTAAATCTGAAATAAGTAATATTAATATTTTACCATCTTGTCTAGAGACAAAAATGGTTGAATCTGAAAAAGTGAATAATTTATTTATTGCAATAAATAGAACTCTACCTCAACTTAAAAAGAACCTTTGGGTTTGTCAAAATGTTCCATGTAAAATTGTATCAATAACCAACACAACTATACATATGTTACCTTTCAATTCAAAAACCATAGCTAGTTTTAAATTGAATGAAATTATAAAAAAAGAATATAAATATTTAGAAAGTGATGAGACTTATGTATATATACCAAATTATCCTGAAGGTAGAGTTCCTATTTCAGAATTTAATGTAAAACAGATTTCATTAAAAAATCTAAAAAAACATTTTAAAGATACATCTATGTTGAAAGCAATTGAAAAGGTTGAACAAGATTCATTTCATTCTAAAGGTAATCAATTTTGCGCAACGATTAATGAATACAATAATTATAAAACTAACCCTACAACTAGTAAATTGGAGAGAATTGGTGACCCAATATTTAATCGGTCTGTTAGACATTCTCCGCCTATCTCAAAAACATTTACGCGCAAAAACTTTGAAGATTCATTTAGCTATCCGGCACCTATCGGGATCCGTTATGAAGATTTTGCGTGGCCAAGCGAACAGAATGAAATTTGTATTGAATTATTAAGTCAAATATTTAGCTGTAAAAATGCGCCAAAATGCCCAGAAGAATTAAAAACCGAGTTGGGAATAATTATTAAAGAAAATTCACATATGTGTTTGTGGTGCGGTGAACTAATAGATATCTCAGAATTAAACCAAGAATATTGTTCAAAGGAACACTCGATTAACTTCTGTCACAGAGTTCCAGCTTACGGAACAAAAAAAGGAAATGTATATATTGGTCATTGTTCTTGCAATAGAGAACAAGGTGGATTTTCTGAAGAGGAGCATATTGAACAAGTAATTAGATTAGTAAAACACAACCCTTCTTACAGAGAAAAAATATTACAAAGCCTTTTAAATTTATAAAAGTATAAACTTAAATTATAAATATCAAAATAATTTTTTTTATAATTATACTCGTAATCTTTGCAATGTTTCAAGAGTTTCCAATATTTTTTTCGTCGTATTGATATCAACAGATTTATTGTCTATTAAGAATTCACCAATATCATCATCTGATAATGATGCCATAATACTTCCAGTCAAATATGCGTTATGTTGACATCTAAACGTATTACTAATTATATTTGAAAATAATATATAAAGTGCGTTTAAATTATTAGGTCTTATTACAGAGACACCATTTGTTGCGATATAATTGTCGTTATCATCTAATATGACACAATATGACATTGTGCCTTCTAATTTGCTGACGAGAATATCGTATTTATTTAATGTATACTTTGCTCTAGAAGGCAGTTCCCATCCATATAATGACTTATATCCATATAGAGGAGAATTTATCTCACTGATATCAATGTATTTATATAATTTCTTTTTATCAATTTTTGTAGTAGTAGTGATTATTTTACATAATGAGTTTATATTTACAGCTTTCAATGATTTAAGATTATCTAGTACACCTAAATAGCTTTGTAGATATCTTTTAATGTCCAAAATATTTAATGTTAAGTTATCAGTATTAATATGTTCATAATCTGATTTAATATTAAGTAGTTTCATATCTAAAATGCCGTTATCATTTACAAAACTACATAATGAATTATATACATTATCAAAATCATTATCTAAAATAGGGTTAAGTTTATAGTCACACATTATTTCTCCTGTTTCTTTCACTATTTTATATTTTAGTGGTGTTTCCTTCTTGGTTAAATTATATCCAATGTTATTTATATTACAAATTAATATATTATATGATTCTTGGATTTGAATAGTTTTTTTTTGAATTATTAAAAGATATGTATTCACACCTGTTCCACTTCGCTTAAAAGTGTTTTCTGGAAGTGATATTGATGCAATTAATCTATTTTTTAAAATTAAATCGCGCATTTCAGTACACGTTTTATTTCCATTTCCGACATATCCTGACGGAACAATAATGAACAATATACCGTTTTCTTTCAAAAGTTTTAAACCTAATTCTAAAAATAATATTCCGATTTCTTGCTTGTTTTTCCCTTTACCTAGTTCAAATTTATTTAAAATATCTTTATCTGTCACTATAGTATTTGAACCGAATGGAGGGTTCATTACTGAATAAGAATAGGTTGATTCACTGTCTTCATAGTTTTCAAGAGAATTTTTACAAACTAAATTATAATTTGACTGCTTATTTAACTCATAATTAAATTTACATAATTTTAAAGCATTTTCGTCAATATCCCAAACAGTTTTATTTCCTTTGTAAAACAAAAGTAAATCACCTGTTCCACCTGCAGGATCTATTGCATTCTTATCATTACCTGTTTCCATAAATTGGCTTATAAATTTTGCTATAGTTAATGGAGTATAAAATTGATCCAAATTGAATTTAGTATATTTACTTCCTATGGTCATAAATATTTCTTGAATTAAATCACAATTACTGTAATCTAACATATTAATTAATATTAATATATCATTAAATTTTTCATCGTGAATATTATTTTTATTTTTTTCTAATAATACCATTAATAAATTAAATCTTTCCTCTTGTTTTACACCTTTGTTATGAAATAATTGATTAATTTGGTTGATTATTTTTAAATTATTTATTTTAATTATATTTGTTTTATGGTGCATGTCACACGATATTAAATTATTAGTATTATTTGTTAAATCAATATTTGTACATTCATTATCATTCTCTTTTTGTTCGAAATCATTATTTTTTGTTATGTTATTATTTTCGATTATAAAATCATCTAATATTATTAATTTCACCTTTTTTTTTGATTGTGTTTTATCATTTATTAAATTTATTAATTCGACTTTATTTTTTGATTTACATTTTGTAAATCCAAGTTCTTCACACTTTACTAAAAGTTCTGTCTTTGATAATTTGGTTAAATCCATTTCTGTAATACAAGTTATATTACTACTAATATCAATCATATTATTTAAATCAATTTTATTATTATCTATAAAAAACTCATTAATATAATTAACCTAAAAGCCAGTGTTTTTATTATGAAACATAAAAGTATACTTTTAATTTCTTTAAGTATCAAAAACAATTTATTATATTTTTCATCAAAATAAATTTGGGGAAAGTATTTTGAGTTTCTGAAAAAGGACAAAAATAAATGTCCAAAAATGAAATACTGGAATACTTTGCCCGAAAAAGATTTATTCACTGCATAAAAAATTTTATGGTCTGGTGAAAATTTAAATATTTTTTATTTTGTTATGATAAAAAAATTATTATTTGTGCGGAAAAAGATTTAGGTAAAAAATGGTTGTCAAATATTCACAATATTTATTTTACCTAAAAACCAGTGTTTTTATTATATAAAATTGTAACTATTAATGCTAATGTATATATTTATAAATATTAGTTGGTTACATCATAAACAACGATTTAACAACGATTTTTACCTAAAAACCAGATTTCACAATTTGTGATTTCTTTAAGTATCAAAAACAATTTATTATATTTTTCATCAAAATAAATTTGGGGAAAGTATTTTGAGTTTCTGAAAAAGGACAAAAATAAATGTCCAAAATTGAAATACTGGAATACTTTGCCCGAAAAA
>Ga0247841_10008276_pt1 | contig 15055 bp, 12 predicted proteins | sample LaCruzMarch2015__2_FD_192410 | JGI IMG/M metagenome (GOLD analysis project Ga0247841, IMG submission 192410) | Freshwater microbial communities from meromictic Lake La Cruz, Castile-La Mancha, Spain - LaCruzMarch2015_18m | ecosystem: Environmental > Aquatic > Freshwater > Lake | place: Spain...
ACTGTGTCCATTACTTTCTTTTTCCCCTTCTTCTCTGAAAGGGGGCCAATAGAAACCCGGGGCATACCCTCGCTGTCTTTTTCCTTTTTCTTCATTATCAGGAATTAAACGCCTAAACAGACCGGCTTTTGTCCACAAGTCAAATATCCCACCTACAGGTTTTTGAACATATCCATAACCCTTTGGCTTATAATTTCTTATATAGTTCCGATTGTCATGTATTTTATTCCCGCTAGAACCAGAATGTCCACCTGTCACAATGATACGGAAATCTGATCGTTCTGCTTCTTGATTCAATAGTGGACATTTAGTTGCCCTTTCCTTTTCGAAGTCCGAAAGATGAAAATCATTTCTAGGTTTGTCAGGAAAATTGAGATTTATATCCTCGAAAAGCAGCGCGAAACCATGCCCTCCTTCAGCATCGCCTTTCCCAAGCTTTTTTCTCATCGTGTGTGCGGCAGATCCAAAAAGATGATCCATCAGCGCCCAAGATCTTACTGCATCAGCACAATATCCAAAACGGTAGGCGGCATAAGCATGAAAATACGCGTAACTAGTCTCCTCATCGATTGCTGCTGCTCTTTTGCTTCTTAAAGGTAAAAGGATTTTATTACGACACCGTACGTAGTTACGCAATCCTGTAGCATCAAATAATGGATCACGACGGGGTTTTGTAAGAAGTGAGGGAAGAGAATGATTTTCGGTCAGGAAATCTGCTTTATTCTTCTGCGGTATACAAATGCCAAATAACCATTTTATTTCAGGAAAAGTAAGGATGAGCATTGCTATTGAAGGATTCCACATTTCGCCACCTATGGACATCGGATTCAAACGATCAGGTGAAACAGAATCTACAAGAATTACCACATCGTTAAGCGGGATAGCTCCAACTTCAGAGGCTTCAGAAGCAGCATTCAAAATACGGCAGACCAACGATTCATAAGCCAGCACGGCATTTTCTTTACTGCCGGCCAAATTTCCTTGCCAGACGATACGGCGTTTATCAGCCTTGGCGATGTGATCTTCGCCAAGCAATTCCAAAAATGCAGAAAGTGCATTTGCGGTAACTTCAGATTGGGCGAGAATTATGTAACGCGCCATATTTGCAAGTATCCTTAAGTTATGTACTTATACCGTTCTTTTGCGGGGAAGCAGACGACGCTTACGGGGTTTCCCCCGCTGGTGAATGGTTTGGTTATAGGCGTCCCTTAAATCATCTTCCAACTCATCTTCAAATGGGCCAAGGATTCGCTTGATGATGTCATACGCTTCGACAGCCGTTAAAGTAGAATCGCCTGTCATGAGTTTTAATGCGGGATGAATCTGGATTATACCGTTAGGATTGACGGTACGGTCTTTTGTTGCGTTAAGTGAAGCTTTTAAACAGTTAGCCAGTAAACGGAGATTGGCATCCTCCACATCACCTAAACAGCCTGCCCACTGGTTTATATTATCCATGCCAAAGTGAACATCGGACTGCATTTTTAGAATTGCATCCAAATCTGTTACAGGCACAAGATCATCTCTTTTTTGCATTTCTTTTGATGGATTATGAGTAGCAGGAACTTGAATTTCACTTTTGTCCAATTGTGATGTCATTACGAGATGTCGCGGCACCAGATGTTCCACATCAGGATTGCTATTTACCGCCTTAAACAGGCATGTCTGCAGTTCTCTAATATTACCGGGCCAATCATGGGATATCAATTTATCAAGAGCTTCGGATGTAATTTCTCGCTTCAGGGCACCTTGGCGACCCGCTTCTGCCTCGCGTATAAACTTATCTGCCAATATTGGGATATCAGATTTACGGTCACGCAAAGGAGGCAAAAAAATTGTCCCACCTAACCGAAGACGATCTAACAAATCGGATCTAAATCCGCTTACGGCGTTTTCCAAATTGACATTCGTCGCGGAAATAAAACGCACATCAATATCTTTCGGTTTACGCGCACCAATGGGGGTAATCTGCTTATCCTGCAAAACCCTTAACACGGCTGCTTGCACATCCTGTGGCATATCGGCAATCTCATCCAAAAACAAGTCTCCGCCATCAGCAGCTTCAATAAGACCGATTTTCCCGTCAACGTTGGTTGCTGTTTTAGGATTGATACCGAATAATTCAGAAGCAAACATACTGGACGATAGCACCGCTGAATTTACAGTCGCGAAAGGCCGATTGGCATTATCTCGCTCGTTAGAAACGCTATTAACATAGTAGCTGAACAATTCCTTGCCCGAACCTCGTTCACCTCTAATCAGCAGATTCTCACGGTGGCGCGCCGCTCGTCTCGCTTCACGAAGGGCAAGCAGAATCGGTAACGAGTTTCCCACGATCCTGCCTGAATAGTCCGGCAATAAGCCGTGATGCCAGAGAGCATCTTGAATAATTTCCGGCCCACGCAAATCGGTTCTATCAATAAATCCTACCGCACCGCGCTCGGTAAACTCTAAACTGACTTCATTACGCGACTTACTGGAGAGGATCATCACCGGTAATTCAGGATACTCCTTATGGATCGCGTCAAGTATGGTAAGACCGAAATATTTACGATAATCGTCATCGTCGAAACGACCTTCCGGCATTCCTGCAACACGGCGATTGCTTTCTTCGGTAACTTCTCCAGTGTAGAAACAAAGATCAAGCAAAACAAGAGCCCATGGAGTTTCACCTTTAGCCAAAGCATCACTCCATCCGGATCGGACTTTTGTCAGTGCGCCGGGGAGATCATTTTCCACTACTGTGCCGATCTTCGCCACCAATGGAGTCTGTCCACGAAAAAAAACAGCCTCGGCTATAGGGTTTAAAATATTCTGACTGCTCGCCTTCGCAGCCTTATCGCCAGTTGCGTCATGCCAAAGAAAATGCGCACAGAGATTTTCCCTATGTTCATTGGGCATGTCCGGCATGTCTCTACCGAAGAGATCATCAAGAATTAGGATGCGTGGTCGCAAATAATTTTGGGCGGATTTAATCATAATAAGCTAAGTCTCTAATGGGCTCTCCATTCAGATCATAATGCGTCTTGGTAATCTGCTTATGGCCTCAGATAAACCATCAATTGAATGTTGAAAGTTTATTACAAGATTCTCTAAGGTTTCTTTATTTCTATTACTTTGTAAAATAGAATTTTCACCATTCTTCAAATATTCACAGATCTTTTCTGCACACATATCAGCGTTTTTCTTATTAATATATGCGGAATTGCATAAATTGTCTATTGCATATTGTTTTTTCCATTCAGATTCAACAGTGTCAGGTAGCCAAGATAATGTTTCCTCATCGCATCGCGAAAGCGGTAAGATGTCAAACAAGGATTTAGGACTCATTTCTTTTAAAAAATCATTTATCAATCCTTTTATATCAATAGAGAGTTTTGACCACTCTTTCATTGTTTGCAACGTATCTGACGGCATTTTTTTTGCGTCTACGACTTCGCCGGATAACATGTTTGCCAATTTAAACACTCTTAAAGCAAAATCATTCTTCAAATCATCATGATTGATTTTATTTCTTCTCTTTTGCCAATTCATTCATTAACCTATCTTCGGTTTCTCGCCATCTAACATCAATCTGCAATCGTCTAATCTTGATTTTATGAGTACTAAAAGTTTGGTTCGCTCTTCCTGATTATAGTTTAGGTATTGTTCAATATGATTAATCCAATCAAAATCAAGTATAGCATATTGAGTAAGATCGCTTTCATCGCAAAGTACATTTATAATGTATTTTTTAATACTGTTCTTCAGTGCCTCTAAATTTTTAAAAGGCTTCTCCCAGTAATACTTATTGAATATTCTTTTGGCAATAGGCCGTAGCTGTGGATCCAGTAAAAAATTACAATCATGTAAGCTAAATTTTTCTATGGTTTCTATTGCCCCAACGAGCAATATAGCTAGCGCATAAACGTACATCATAGGGTCTAATTCATTATTGTTCATAAACAACGAACCTTCAGCATTTTTTTTATTTTCGCTACAATTGCAGGTTTATTTAGTGACCAACAATTTGGATTTAATAGATGAAGGACTTTTCCCGAATGTTCTAGGTTCCAACAGTCACGCATATCTGGATGTGGATCACCGGTTGAACTTATTAAAATAATATAGCGGTCATTACGGTCACGTAGAAAACTGGATATTATCGTCTCAATATTCGTGTTGGCGTCCCAGTGCAGAAAAAGCACATTTGCTGCGTATGGTATAGAGCCATCATTACTCTCAACAAATTTATAAATACCGTTAAACGCATCATTATCATTAAGTTCAAACCTAAAAGTTGATCCATGCTTTTCCTTATGATCTAACAGGGCAACATTAAGTAACTGCGTGTCGTTTGCTTTTATTATATTTTCACAATTAATTGCTGATTCTATAATTACCGTTTCCGTCTTTTCAACTATCGTTGTGGTTCCTTGTCCAACAATATTGCTTCGCGTATTGGTTACAGGTGAAGTAATTTTTACGGCCTGGGTATCATCATACCATCTGATTTTTATTATTCCATTGCCTTCTGTATTATCGTGTTGTTGGGTTATTGAAAAATGACGTTGATACGAACTTACACACCCATCATCAGAAACTTCCTTTACCTTACCGACAATCAACATTTCTTCATTTGGATCTTTAGGAGTCAATACATGCCAATCATTTGATTTTGGCTTGTCAACGACCAAATTAAGACCATTACGAATCAACATTCCAAATATATTTAGAAAATCACCACTTATTATTTGCTCAGTTTTATATCGAACGGCATGTCGAATGTACTCATTAAGCACAAAATGGTTCTCTGTTTCACCTGATTTTTTAGATGGATCATATTTCTTTTCCCCTGAATACATCATTGATATTGAAATATCGGTGGCGTTTCCATCATTGAATTCAATTTTAGACCATCCATCCTTATTTTTTGTTTTAAAGTTAATAATAAATCCGAGAATTGCGTGCTGTGGAAACGGTGTTATTAATGATGTTAAATTAACCAGTACTTCGTTATCATATTCCCTTACGTCTGTATCAACAGTTAAAACGTCTCGCCGATTGATGAAATTATCGCCGTCAAATGCAACATTAAATGCCATCCGTGGCCATTCCAGACCAAAAGATTTAAACGGTGTGAATATTATTGGTTTCAGGAAAAATTCAAGGATTATTCCTTTAATATTTGCATGAGTATCTGTCAAAGAATCAATTAATCTAAATATTGTTCGATCATTAATTTCTTTATCAGCCAGGAATAATTGGCAAATTAATTTAATTAATTTTTGATGTGCACCCTCACGATGCGCATTAAGCAGAATATGTTGTGTGGTTGCTTCCACCGCATCAATTGTCTGACAGGTGATCAATTCTTTTTCATGACCAAATATGCGACAAATCGCATATGCATATGCTAAGCGCATTTGCTCTTTTGTTGTACTTGAAGCCCAGTGATGGTTACATCTGATTGTTAGTGATTGGGAAATTTTAATTTCTTTATTAACTATAAAAAGGTCAGACAACAGTTTGTGTGTGTTGAATAAAACCGTCTCTGGATTATTTAATATGCTTTCCATCTCTTGTGCTTCTGCTTGAACAGATCTGAATGCCTTGGTTAATGCGTCCAGTGGTCGCTGCAGAAGCAATAGTTTATCGTGAGATTCTTTAGTGTGCACGTTTTCAGTTCTTTTCCTGATTTCTTTCTCCAACTGTTTTCTCAAACATGGCTGGCCTAGTATATTAAGAGCAATTTTAAGCGTAGAAATGCGCCATAATAATAACTCGGGAATATTTTCATCTTTTAAACTGTCCTCTGAATCAAGCCAATCTAATTCGTCGTTTGGAACTTTTAGGAAACCGCTCCAAATAGCACCATGCTCACGATGATGACCTTTTACTTCAACAAGATCTACAGGATCGAGTGGAGTGCTGAAGAAAATATGATTGCGTGTATCAAGGTTGGTGCTTCCTGTTTTATTGGCGAACATAGCGTCAATGATAAAATTGTCAAAAGGAAACTCATTGTTTTTAGCAATCAGCGGTTGTTTATCGATAAACTCTTTAGCCGTCGATAAAAGGATAAAGTTATCTTTTTCAATAGGTCTGCGTGTTGCTAACAAATTATCACTACCCAAAAAACTAAATGCTGGTATTGCTTTTAGACTGAAAGGCTGAGTAGCAGTCTTTGCTTTTTTATTATTTAACTCAACAAGATATCTTGCAAAATGTTCGCGATAGCTGTGCAATGTCTTGAGATCATCTGTTGATAGAACATTATCATCTGCTAAATGGCAGTCCGAAGGCGTCTTCTTGCAGTTAAAATTCAAATGGGTTTTCTCCTCGGCTGATTTTAATTGATTGTTATCTCCTAGCGCTTGAATTCTCTGACAATTGATACATCTTTCTGCCTCAGGAAAAACAATAGAGTTTGCGCGATCCTTAAGCCATAATTGTTCTACTCGACTTTCAGTGTCAACAAACAGGATCCAGGCTTCCTGAAGACAAATACCGTTTACGAAGAAATCTTTGATTTTTGTAAAACGGAGAAAAGCATCCAAATGATTTATGTGTGAAAACGTTGTGACATTACATGTTGTTTTTATAAAATTGTAGAAATTAGTAATATTCTCTAAATCAGTTTCTGTTAACTCTTCCTTAACTTTGTTGAATATTTCTTTTACGACTGATTCTTGAGTGAAGTCCTGACTGGAAAGGCTTGATGGCAGAGTGGCAACACTTAGAAGTCGAGATAAAACGCGATTCGTTTTTTTATATAAATTCACATTGTCATGAGTTTCATCCGTCAATTCATTTCCCTCCCCGAATTAAAAAAATATTGGCATGATTTGATAGATATACCCGCCCATCTTCGTCTCTGCGGGTATAAGTATTTAACAACTTGCGTTGCTCAGACTTACCGATTTTAGATGTAGCGAAGAACCAATTCTGAAATATATCATTGTGCTGATCATAATAGAGACGGCTTTCATAGTCAAGCATTTCATGTTTTGCATTTCGGTGATCAAGTAATGCTGATATATCACTGGCTCGATTGGTTACAATTCCCGCCATTTCGCGCATACGGAAAACATCTGCGTCTGCTCTTTGTAAAGTAACGATAATGACTGATTCTGGAGCGGTCAAGTCTAGCAGCCCGTCCAACAGCTCATCAGTTAAGGGTTCTCCATAGAAAACATGGTCTGCAACAATCAGTTGATATGGAGGTTGGAGATTGCCTAAATCAACCAATCGCCAAGGGGCGGTTATTGTATGGCGTATGTTGATTATAGCGCATTGAGATTCAGATGCCGTAGCGCGAAAACGGTCAAAAGCCTCCGGATTGATATCAACCAGATCTACGTTACTGCAACACCCAAATCCAATTTTTGTACAGAATTGGTCCAAAAGCAATACAGTAAACCGACCGGTTCCGCAGCCTATGTCGAGTACTGTAAGCTTTTCTTTTGCTGGCCATTGAATTGATTCTTTCAGTCGGTCAACAATTAGTTCAACCTCAACGGCCTTTTCGTCGTTATAACTGAATACCTCGGCATATGTACTCAGTCCTCCGTTACGATACCAGGCTTCATAAGGGGTCAAGGGCAAATTGCTCATGGCTTTGCCGGAATTGACCGATCAATTTTCTGTATAAAACTATTATCCACTACTTCCTTGCCGGATGGCGCTTTAGAAAGTAATTTCAGGTCTTCCAGAATGCGTCCGATACCATCGATCATCTGCGGGTCCACCCAGGCAATGCCTTTTTGTGCGGCCTGACCGCCTGTAATTAGGGGCGTAATAATTGCTAAAACCTTGCTTTCATTTTTTTTGTCAAGACTTTCCGTACGCTTCATAACTATGTCTACGGCCTTTTCAGGGTTACGAATGGCAAATTGCCATCCCTTGATCCAGGCACGAAGAAAGGCTTCTACTACTTCAGGATTATTCTGGACAAAATCCTTGCGCGCGAAAAGAGCATGTTCATAAAGATGAACGCCGACATCGTCCGCGCATATCAGAAAAACATTCACGCCTTTCTCTCGGGCAACCACCGGTTCGTTGGAAATGTAAGATGGCCAAACATCGACCTGACCTTGCAGGAATGGTTCCAGGTTAAACTGCACCCGAACTTCCTTTATCGATTCGCGTTTGACACCACCAGCCTTGAGCATGGCCAGATAAGAGACATCGTTTAACGGGTTGTAACCAACCCGCTTGCCCTTCATATCCTGAACCGATTTTATCCCCTTATCGGTTTTAGACATTAGACAAAAGGGGCTTCTCTGCATCTTCATGGCGAGAATTACCAGCGGCATCTTTTGCTCAGCAACACCTACAAGCACCTGCGCCGGTTCCAGAATGCCAAACTGATCCTCGCTGTTTAGCACTTTGCGTAAAGGGCTGGCTTCTACTGAACCAGGTTTGATATCTACGTCTAGTCCTTCTGCCTTAAAGAAACCCTGATCCACGGCCACTTCCAATCCAGCGGTGGCAGCAGTGCGTATCCATGGAATACGAACGGATATCTTTTTGAGCGTTTTAGACGTTTCATTTTTCGGCGGCGTGGATTTATCACAACTAATAAGCGCCAGAACAAATAAAATTATTGTCATTACTAAAATTCTTTTTTTCATTGTATCACCTCTCATCAAATGTTTAATTTGTTATAAAAGCGAGGGCGAAGGACCTGGAAAACAACCAGTTTGGATGTCCTGTTCGCTCGCATCCATTAGTGCTACTGCTATACGACGTACGAGAAAATGGGAATGATTTATATACGGTGTAGCTATTTCCCTCATTCCTTTGATATCTTTGGAGATGGTGGTTTGAAGGAGGTACGCCCACGATTTTGTTTCCGGATATTCTTTGTCTGCCAGGCGACGTTTAACCCTTAACAGGATCGCCTTGCGATCTCCTTGAGCTGTCCAGTTAAGAGTTTTATCGCACCATAAAAGCCAGTTGTCAGCAACGAAGCTGTATATTTCTCGATGCCATTTATCTTCCAGCTTTTCGGCATCCAACATCTGCCACATTAGTTGCATGCGTTCCTGGAATTGCTCTTTGTCATTCAGTGTATCCGCTTTTCTCCATGCTTGTTGTAAGACTGCTAGCGCATTGGTATCACCTTGTCTTATAGGTTTGTGGTGGAGCGCATAGCCGACAAACCTGACCTTCTCGCTGGAAGAATCGACTAATCGCTTGATATACGGTGCATCATCCGGCCAACGGATTTCGGCCCTCAATTTCTCGTATCCACCAAAACGGTTGATCGACATAGCTGTATACTCTGATATTTCCAATCCGCTACGGATGTGTGCCATGAGACGTTCAGCCGGCAAAATATCCTCTTTACGTCGCCGCGTCAATATTTGACCTATCATAACTGATAGACCGAAAAAAATGATTCCACCAATTGAGGCAAATACGATACAGGCAAAAAGGAAAGGGGTTTGTACCCGGTATGCTGCGACCAGTATCAAATAGCCTATGCCTGAACTTGCCGCAGTAAGTTCGGCAACTATGGCGCCAACTACTGCCAGAGGGGCAGATATTCTTAGTGCCGATAAGATATAGGGCAGTGCTGTGGGTATACGTAGTTTGCGGAGAATCTGTAATTCTGTCGCTGATAGCGATTTCATCACGTCGAGAGAAAGGGGAGGAACTGCCTTTAACCCATGCGTGGCATTTACTACCATCGGGAAAAAAGTTATTAGTCCTGCCATCACCACTTTACTTATTACGCCCTCGCCAAACCATAGGTTAATCAATGGCGCTAAAGCAACCAAAGGAATTGATTGAAAAGCAATCATGTATGGGTAGCCACTTTTTTCGAAAAAAGGGGAGTAGCAAAAGATCAAAGCAAATATCAGAGATAACATGTTTGCTAAAATAAAACCGGCACCGGCTTCGCCCAAGGTTATGGCCGTGTGTTTAAAAAGCTGTCTAAACTCGACCGATATCTCAGCAATAATTCTGGCCGGCGAAGGAAGTACAAATTCGGGAACAGACAAAAATGTGCATACCAGTTGCCAGATTGTTAACACGACAACTAGGGACATGAGCGGCAACAACCATTCACGTAGTTCAGTAATCGTGGTTGTTGGTAATAACCGGTCAGTTATCCAACCTTTTCCGGTATCCTTGGATATTGTCCTTGATTGTGAAGCCATCACTGCCACCACTTGTCTGCAAGCGCCTTACGAATTTTTTCTACTTGTTCGCGAAATTCTCGTTGATCGACTGAAGTCTCGGATCTCTCGGATAGGTTTATATGAAACTCATTAACGATCCTAGTTGGACGTGCACCAAGGATAATTACTCGATCAGACAATAGCACCGCTTCCTGCAATGAATGCGTGACAAAAATTATGGTGCATTTTACTTCCGATTTGATACGCAATAGCTCCATATTCATCCATGTACGTGTCATTTCATCCAGATCGCCGAATGGTTCATCCATCAGTAACACTTCGGGTTTATAGACAAGCGCTCTGGCTATAGCTACCCGTGACTTCATCCCACCTGAAAGCTGACTGGGGTAAGCGTTATCAAAACCAAGCAGTCCAACGGTCTGTAGGGTGGACAAAGTTTCATTTAGTGCCGTGCCCTTGTCTGTATTTTTCTTTCCTAACTCAAAGGGTAGAATCACGTTTTCCAGAACTGTTCGCCAAGGGTATAGGGCCGTCTCCTGAAAAACAATGCCGAAAAGGCGGTCGCGCCGTGCTTCTTCGGGCGAACGGTCATGAATACTGATTGTTCCTGATGTAAAGGGCATTAGTCCTGCAATTGCCCGTAGCAAAGTGGTCTTGCCGCAGCCCGACGGGCCGAGAATCGAAATTAATTCTTCCTTCCGTACAGAAAGGTTAATTCCTTCCAGTACGGGAAAACTACTTTTACCATTGGCATACGCGAGGTTAAGTTCATTAAGTTCTATCACTGGTGTAACGTTGGTATTCATTTCAACCTCAAAGTTAATGCATTAACCAATTCAGGTGGGTCATGACTAAATATAACAGGCGCATCTGGATTTGCAGTTTTCAGACCCATCAGTAAATTACGTATCCTGTCGGCAATACCACCCGATCCTTCCAAAACGGCTATTGTCTTGCCAAAATCGTAGGCAAGTGTAAATTCATTCATGGTACCCATCCGCCCATTTATAATGATGGCTGCGTCACAGGCCATGGCTGTTCGGATGTTTCTATATTTATAGCAGGCTTGTAGGTTTGCCTGGTATTCATAGGTATCGGGCAAAAAAACGATCTTGGAAAAAGCATCTGTAGGATCCTGGTTACGGCCAGTATGCACTTCCATATTTATCGCTGGTGAATATCCGATAACCATTCCGTCCGCCTCATGCGCACCTACAGCTACTTGATACGTGACTCCGCGGCAAGCTCCAGTTAAAACGATATGATTGGCCTGTGCAAGCAATTGACCAGTCTCTCTGGCAATCTTCTCCAAAACCGCATCAGGCTCAACGGCACTTCCGTAAACAGCGATGGCAGCCATTGGTTGATCACTCCATCCCCTCATTATATTCAGAACGGGAACCATCTTTGATCGAATATTCCACTAGGTCTTTGGTTGCAGCATCTTCCAAATCGAATGAGAAGATATGTCCCATCTTCGCCTTCTTGGCATAAAGTTGCGCGGCATTCCATTTGTCCAATGAAACTGATTCAAGAGGAACTCTTGTAACCTTATAATGTTTTGACAGAGTATTGATTCTGTCTGGGTTGTTGCTGAGCAGTCGAATGCTCGATAGTGAATAATCATTCATGATTTCAATGATGTCTTTGTAGTCTCTTCTATCGTAATGCTGAAAACCAGCTTGTTTGTCCGCTTCAACTGAATCAAATCCCTGATCTTGAAACATGTAAACCTTAACGTGATCTGGAAGAGAGATGCCACGTCCATCTTGGTCGTAGGCGTGAATTAAAAGCCCCTCTCCTTCAGCAATGATTCGTCGCATTGCATCCTGTGTCTGCTCGGCACAATCGCAACGGGCAGAGCCAAAGACATGCGCCCATACACAGTTGGATTCAACTCGCGTTAATACGTTTGAACGCCCACGAACTGAACCACGCTCCAAAACAAAATAGCGACGATCTGAAGCGAACTGATATAGGTATAAATCAAATGTTCCTTTACCGAGACGACTTGGAAGCTTCATGGGACCTACTTTTTGGAATGTATTCTCGTTAGCCAACTTTATACCCCTTGTAAAGTTAATTATGATATACGGTTTTTAATGTATTAAAATGCCTTGTACATGGTAACAATTCATTCAGCAGTAACTATTAGCAATATACATGCCAAATGTCTTTGGTAAAGGTGATATACTAACCACCTAATTTATTATGATATTCCATAATTTTCTATTTTATTAAAAATTATAGAAAAAGAACAATAGGTATCATATTAGATACCATTGATTGCCATTTTGCGCAAGATAATGTTTTCAACTTGCATGCCCGTTATCTTCAGTGCTAAAGCGTTCATATATTACGTATAGGTAACATTCTGGTGTAATGGCTCTAAAGTCAGGAAATATAAATATGTGGCAGACTGATCACAAGCGGGTCTATTTTAAGATCACATGTAATCGTCCTAAAAGCGAGAAACCTTTTGGCGCTGTTCAGGTGTCAGCTGCTTCTCAAGAGCATTGTAACGCTCGCTGGCCATAGAGTCTCCTTTTTTGGCTGCGCGGGCGTACCAGACACAGGCGCTGATAAGGTCACGACTGGTTCCAAGCCCCTGCTCATACATCATACCCAGATAATACTGGGCGGCCGGGTATTGTTCTTTTGCCGCTTTGCTAAATAAGGCCAAAGCCTTTTTGTAATTCTGCGGGACGCCTTTTCCATTCAAATGTTTCAGTCCTTCAGTAAAGATTTCTTCCGAAGAGCGTTCTGATATGGGGCTTTTTTTCTGTTTGAGTTTAGTTTGACGATCCAGGGATCCTGGATTCCGGCCTGTGCCGGAATGACGGCTAATTTTCTGTTGGCTTTGAGCTCTCTGATTTATGGATGGTAGTATCTCGCGTGCCTTCTCATGTCCATTGTCGGCTGCTTTTTGTATCCACTGTCTTGCCTGTTCAATGTTCTTCTTGATTCCCTGGCCGTAAAGATATGATAAACCAAGGTTGAGTTGAGCGGTGCTATTGCCCTGCTTAGCCGATTTGATATACCAAACTAATGCCTTTTTAGGATCACGCTTGCCCCCTTCAGCATTTGCCAGCATAGCACCAAGGTTGTTCTGCGCAGATGCATTTCCATGAAGCGCGGACTGTTCATACCAATATCTGGCTGTTTTATAATCATTGGTTTGGTAACACGCTACCCCTTTCCGATACATCTCTTGTGGTGTAGGGGCTGTTTGCGCCCTCTTCAGCGGCGAGTCATCATCTGCTGGTTGTCCAGAATACTTTGATTTATCTAATGGTTGCTGCTCTGTTTGTGTTGCCCTATCCAGGGTGCGTAGTATCTCGCCTGCCCGTTCATGTCCATTATCTGCGGCCTCTTGCAGCCAATCTCTCGCCTGCTCGACATCCTTCTTAACGCCCATACCGTAGAGATATGATAATCCCAGATTGAACTGTGCAGTGCTATTGCCTTGTTCTGCCGATTTAGCATACCATGCTACAGCCATTTCCAGATCGCGCTTGCCCCCTTCACCCTTTTCATGCAGGATACCAAGGTTATTTTGAGCGTCTGCATCCCCGTGATTTGCCGCTTGTTGATACCAATGTCTGGCTTCGTTTAGGTCTTTTTCACAACCTACACCAAAGTAAAGCATCCAAGCCAACTTGTTTTGTGCTGCTACATGTCCTTGTTCGGCGGTTTGACGAAACCAGATGATGGCTTTTTCGTATTCACTGGCAGCATAATGTCCTTCACCTATACGATACATGTCCTGAACGGAGTATGCTTTTTGTGCCACCTTCGTCGCGCAGCCAGTCATTAACAAAATACAAAATATGATCAGAATTATTCTTTTAAATTGCATTAATATAATCTCTTTACAGTTGCTTGTGCTCGAGCCGTTTTAGAGCATTTTGGGCCTCGTAGTTGCCGTTTGCTGCTGCGCGACGATACCAGCGCCCTGCCTCAACAGTGTTTCTGGTTACTTCCGTGCCCTGTTCGAATATACGTCCAAGGCTTACCTGTGCCATGATGTTTCCCTGATCAGCAGCTAATCGATACCACCGGAGCGATTCCTGAATGTTGCGCTCAACACCTTCACCATTTGCATAAGCCCTGGCAAGCTCATACTGGGCAGATTCATTTCCTTTTTTTGCAGCGACGCGTAGCCGATAAATCTTACGGTCACTTACCGATGATTCTTGTGCTGGATTTGCTGAAGGTTGCGTTAAATAGGCGGATGCATACCGTTTAGAAGTATTGTAAAAATTCTTACTTGTGCCGGGTTTATCTGTATAAAACACAAAATAAATAAACCCGGAGATAAACAAAAAGAGACATGTCGCGATTGCAATCTTTGGAAGTTTTAGTTTTGAGGGTATAATCTCAGGCAAATCATTGCCGCAGTCTGGACATTGTAATACTGTTTTACCGGCTTTCTTGCCGCAAATCCGACACTCCTTCACTAATGTTCCCTTCAGAAAAGACGAATCTATTCTTATTCAAATTTTGTCAGTGGCCCATAATGAGCTTTGTCAATTCGTGCGCCGCACTCTTTGAAGTATTGCATCCAAAAGCTCTCTATGTCGGCGGTAAGTGTCGGTGATTGATTGGTGGCATTTCTGATGGCGTACACTTCAACGTTTGTGAGGTTCGGCAGTCGTTTGGCTTTCTTTTCCTTTACGATAATCTCGGCAATTCTTTTTTCGGTCAGGAGTTCCTTTTCAAAATTATAACTTTTCGAGTCTTCGATCATGTCCGACATGATTACTAATATATTTCGTTTCTTATTATAGGTATTAAATATTCTCTCCGCTATATGCAGAGAGCTGAGAATGTCGGTACGTTGAACTTTCTGCGGCTTATTGAGAAGCGTTTTCACTTTGGCAAGTATTTCTTTTTTTGCCTTAAGTTCCTTCATGTGATTG
>Ga0247841_10008277_pt1 | contig 15054 bp, 13 predicted proteins | sample LaCruzMarch2015__2_FD_192410 | JGI IMG/M metagenome (GOLD analysis project Ga0247841, IMG submission 192410) | Freshwater microbial communities from meromictic Lake La Cruz, Castile-La Mancha, Spain - LaCruzMarch2015_18m | ecosystem: Environmental > Aquatic > Freshwater > Lake | place: Spain...
CATTTGCGTGTGTATAGCGCAAGTCAAATTCTGGCAAGTCTACCATTGTTAACCAAACTCCTTAAGATAGGCATTGATGAAATCATCGATCTCACCATCCATGACTGCGTCGATATTACCCACTTCATATTTCGTGCGGGCATCCTTAACAAGCGTATAGGGTTGAAACACATAATTACGTATCTGGCTTCCCCAAGCAATCTCTTTTTTTTCTCCGCCCATCTCTTGTATTTTAGAGGCTCTTTCAAGTCTCTCTTTGTCATAGAGTTTAGCTCGCAAAAGCTTCATACAGGTTTCTCTATTCTGTATCTGACTTCTCTCCCCTTGGCAAGAGACAACAAGCCCTGTTGATAAATGCGTGATCCTCACAGCAGAGTCTGTTTTATTTACGTGCTGACCGCCAGCACCAGAGGCTCGATAGGTATCGACCCGAATTTCATCAGGGCGGATTTCAATTTCGATGTCATCATCAATCTCAGGCGTGACATCAACAGAGGCAAAACTGGTATGTCTCTTTGCATTGCTATCAAAAGGAGATATACGAACCAGGCGATGTACCCCTTTTTCTGCTTTGCTATACCCAAATGCATACGGGCCTGATAGCTTGTAGGTAATGCTCTTAATTCCAGCGACGTCACCATCGACTGAATCAAGCACTTCTATCTTAAAGCCTCTTCTACTCGCCCATCTTTGGTACATTCGAGAGAGCATAAGAGCCCAATCACACGCTTCTGTACCACCAGCTCCTGCATTGATGCTAAGAAAGCAGTTTTTACCATCCATTTCTCCAGACAGCATCCTACGCACTTCCATCTCTGAGAGTGTTTTATCGCTCTGAACAAGTTCTTGCTTTAATGCATCTAACATCTCCACATCAGCTATTTCCACAACTTCAGGAAGTAGCGCTTTGACGTTTTCTACACTTTGCCGAATTTGATTATACGGAAGGGTCCATGTTTTTAAAAGATTGCAATCAGCAATCGTCTTCTGAGCTGATGCATTATCATCCCAAAAGTTACTATCTTGCATCCTTCTTTCCAGCTCTTCTACCTGCTGCTCTTTAGAAGCCAGGTCAAAGATACCTCATCATGTGAAGGAGTCTGTCTTCGAGGCTTTTGATAAGAGATTGTATTTCTTCGTTCATTTAGACCTTTATATGTGAGTTTTTAAGCGAATTATTTCCCATCGAGAGAAAAAAGTCAAAAGCATCCCGTAGATCCACAGTTTACATCCCTAAAAAAGAGAAAAAAATCCACTACAGCAGAGCTCTGCATCCCAGAAAAAAACCGCCAAAAACCACAGTTAATTCCTCTCTCAAAAAAAATAATTTGTTTATATTTACCTAGTCAAACTAAAATTATTTTTCGATTAACATCAACTTAACCTTTTCTTTACAATAATCGATCTAAAGCTATAATGACCTTGCCTTTAAGCAAAGGAAATGACCATAGATTTTAACAGCATAACGGAGGTTTGTATGAATATTCAGGCAATGATGACTAATGTTTCTGAAAGTATTTCGAGTGTAGCAAAAGCTGGAGCAAACGGCGCTCTAGGCGCAGCTCAGTGGTTAGGAAGATCAGTAAGCGTAATTGGACAAACAATCGCAGACTATGCAAGAAATGCAGTAGAAGTAGCTACTCCTTTTTTTGCTTCTCTTAAAGATTTTGTTATCCAAAACAAAGGCACAATTGGCGTCGCTGCAGCAGGCGTTGCTGTTGGTGTTGTTGGGTATGCTCTTGTAAGCTCTCTTTTTTCTAAGCCTTCTCAAGCAGCTCCAGCTCCAGCTACAGTATAAGCCTGGAATCTTTATGCAGCGGAAAAGTTCATTTTCCGCTGTTTTCTATATTGATATCGACTTTAACCAAACGAAAAATCTTAAGATTTAATAACATACCAGAGGTTTCTATGAGTATTCAGGCTGTGATGACCAATATTTCCGAAACTATTTCGAGTGTACCAAGCGCCTCAGCAAGTGGCATAATAGCTGCAGCACAATGGATGGGAAGATCTGTAAGCGTCATCGGGCAATCCATCTGGGAATTTGCAAAAAATGCAGTAGAGGTAGCGACTCCCTTTTTTGCTTCTTTTAAGCATTTTGTTATCCAACACAGAGGCATAATCGGTGTAACTGTTGGAGCTCTTACAGCGACTGTTATTGCAGCTTTTGTTGCGGTACGTTTTCTAGAATCTATTTTTAGCAGAAGTTCATGTACAGCTCCAGCTGGAGGATAAGCTTTAGAATCTTTAGCAAAGCGGAAAAGATTATTTTCCGCTTTTTTCTATGTGGATTTTTTTGTCAGGACGATGTTTTTCTCTGCATCAAAACAGTATTCCCAATACCAAGAAGGTTTAGAAATTTTCTCTTCTATAAATACTAGATGCCCATCTACCTCTTTTACGATGAGACGAGTGGCAGACTGAACGACAATGGAAATATCTCCGTTTAGAGTCACATTCTCAGCAAAGAACTCACCATCACCTAAAATCTGAATCCTGCAGCTCTGTTTCCGTGTGAGCTCCCCTTTCCAGAATGCACAAGGCTTTTCATAGTCGATCCCTTCATTGATAATGCGTACATTTTTCATGAAGCATTTACCAGTATGTGTGCTGTAGTGCAGGATATCATCTTGAAGATGCCCCATGACATTTTCCGCCTGTATCATAAGGCTTCCATCAATCTCAACATCACTAATATCCAATTCAGAAATAGATAGCTGAAGCTCTGAGCCAGAGCTTAGACTGCCGCCTCTTATCTTTTGAGAGATAATGGAATATAGTGGTCCTAAAGAAGGATGATAGAGAAAACAAAACGAAGGATTACCCTCTTCTTTCACATCCGATAGATGTATGTTGCAAAGACAGAGGAGCTCTTTTGCATTATGCATCATATCGATAAAACAACCTTCCGGTGTTTCAACAAGCGATGATCCAATGACATATTCTTTCTTGGTTGTAGAGATTGTCTTACTACGGGTGTTGTATGTGATGTAAGAGCGAAGAGCAAGTGGAGACTCATCTCTAGAACTAGAGTATGACTCAGTAAAGCAATCTGCAATGTTTTGCATCATCGATTCAAGTCTTGCTAGAGGCTCTTCCCTTAAAGTTCCCTGTTCATCTTTATAGGAAATCTTTTTAAGGTTTACAAGCATACCTGGAATAGGTGTTTCTTCTAGAGCCTCTTCAATGGCTGCAAGATCGATAAATAATAAATTGGTATTAGAAGGATACTTTGAAAAAGAGCTTTCTTCTTTTACTGCTTCATCTGCAATGCCATACTTTTGAAAATCGCAGTATTCGATATTCGTTAGCGTATATTCAAAAGCGTCACCTTTTTTTTCCTCTACGAGAACGTTCATCCCTTCTGCTGACTTCACAAGTCTTGGACAGGAACAAAATCCGATCGTCTTATCTTGTTTAAGGCCGATCCCGCTGAAGGCATATAAGCCATAGTCTTCTGAAGCGATCGGGTTATTGATCTGACGCACAAGGGCTTTTTTTACTCCTTGCGCTTTTAGCCATTCAAAACAGCCAAGATCTCGAGCAAGCTTCCATATGACTCCGTGTCCTCCAGGGCGTAGAAGGGGCTGCAGAGCACCCTGCATTCCCCAGCTTCCTTCTCTTGTGATCGTTGGAACTGACGGCTGACAAAAAAAGAAAAAGCTCTTTTCATTTCTATGAAAGAAGTGACTTTCCTTGCACATAGAAAGAATTCTTTCATGATTATCTTTTTCTTTAGATGTCATCATAGCAATTGGAAGAGTGATCTGCTCATTTTTCAATTTGTAGTAGAGGTGCTCTTTAGCTTGAACATCGCTGACAAGTCTTTCAAGAAGTGTTTTTCCACAAAAATGGAGTTTGGCTGCTGGAAGGGCGCAGCCTGTTTCTGGATCGTGTAGCTTGAGCCTGTCGGCAGCGCCACCAACCGGATAAATCTCCGCTAGATCCTTCATATTCTCGATCGATGCATAAATGGCATCTTTCACATAAGGGAAAAGCCCAGAGATATCTTCCATTTCAGGAGCTTGGTAGAGAGCTAAAGAGCCATATGTACGCTCCTCAGGCCTGCATAAAAACTTGATCATCGTAAGGTGGTAGCCTACGATGCCACCAATTTCCCTATAGAATTCTTCTACTGTTAAAAGACAATCGAGTAGCGCTCGAAGCCGCTTTACTCGTTCTTCAGGAGAAAGAAATTTACTATCGAATACTCTCTCCGCTTGCCCGATTGCTATGACTGATTTAAGAGCAAAGCTACATTCTAAAGAAACGCCGCTTAGGAAAGTCTTCAGAAAAGAAGGAGACTGTAAATATTCTATAACAAGAGGATCTCCTGAGATCCACTCATGTTTTTCCCAAATCGTCTCCGAGTCTTGAAGCTTTTTTACTAAAGGCTGCAGCCGCTGAATATCTTGTGTAAGCACCACACAGGCTTGCTCGAGAAAAGAATCTAAAGCCATAATCCCTACAACTTTTACAGTAAAGCGCTACATTGCCACGAGCTAAAGCTAAAAGGCAAGAAAATGCTATTCTTTGCTAAATAACTTAAGACTTATAGAGGAAAACTGGAGCTATACAACGATTTTTTTTGACTATAATATCTATGGGGCGATACAAATTGACATTCGAGGACAGAAGTAAAGACCCTCGTCATCCATCCAAAAGGGTATCATTTAAGGATAGGATTTTATTGCAAATCTATAAGGAGAAACCAATGGCAAAGAAACAAACGCAATCAAAATTTATGCAGCCCATGAAAGTCAGTGAAGAACTGTCTGCTGTAGTGGGAAAAGGACCTCTCCCACGCACAGAAGTTACAAAAAAACTTTGGGCGTATATTAAAGCCAATAAATGCCAAGACACTAAAAATAAGCGTTTTATCAACCCAGATGAGAAACTTGCAAAGATTCTTGGGAAAAAGTCAATTAACATGTTCGAAATGACAAAACTCGTTAGCAAGCACCTTTCCTAAGACCCTTCGTGAGGCAGAATGTAGTTTTTTACTGCATTCTGCCCTGTTTTCCGGTATACTTTTTTCATTAAAAAATTCATTTACATCGCATGAGAAAATTTGTTTCAGTCCTACTTCTTGCCGGTGGAACGGGTTCTCGTTTTGGAGCCGCCCTTCCTAAGCAATTCACGATCCTTGGCAGTAAAAGAATCGCTCATTACAGCCTTGATCTTTTCTTAAAGTCTCCTTCCATAAGTGAGATTATTATCGTTTGTGATGAAGAATTTAGAGGATATTTTTACGGCTATACAGATCAGCGCATTCGCTTTGCCAAAGCTGGCAGCACAAGACAGGGATCTGTAAACGAAGGACTCAAAGCCATCTCTCCTCTTTCCGAGATTGTTTGCATTCATGATAGCGCAAGACCCTTTGTCTCGTCTGAAGCCCTTGAAAAAGTGATCGAAGAAGGCTCCCTTCATCGAGCTGCAGTGCTAGCTGTACCTGCAAAAAACACGGTAAAGGAAGTGAATAAAGATGGGTTTGTCAAAAGAACACTCGATAGGTCTCTTCTTTGGGAAATGCAAACACCCCAAGTTCTAAGTAGAGAGCTTTTACAAAAGGGACTTTCCTATGCGGAGCAAGAAGAGATCGAAGTGACCGATGATGTCTCCCTCGCAGAGCTTTTAGGGGCAGCTGTAAAAATCGTTCCCTCCAGCTATCGCAATATCAAGATTACCACACCTGATGACATGACGATCGCTACCTCATTTTGGCAGGAGATTCATGCCCAAGTATAAAGCTCTTATTTCCTATGACGGCAGCTCCTTTAGCGGATGGCAAAGCCAGATCAACAGTCTATCTGTGCAAGATCTTATTGAAAAAGCTCTTGCTACGATTTTGCGAGTGCCTATGGAAATCATCGGTTCAGGAAGAACTGATGCAGGGGTACATGCTCTTGGGCAAGTGGGCCACTTTATTACCGAAAAAGAAATAGAAACAGAAAAGGTCCTCTACTCACTTAACTCCCTTCTCCCAAAAGAAATCCGTATCTTAGATATCTCAGAGGCCCCCGAAGATTTCCATGCAAGGTATAGTGCTACCGGAAAAATCTATCACTATCATCTGCATTTAGATCCAATAATGGATCCTTTCAAAAGAAAATATGCTCTTCATTTGCAACATAAACTGGATATTGCAGAGCTTAAAGCTGCAGCTTCCCTTTTTGTCGGCACGCATGACTTTAGCTCATTTGCCAACCAGCAATCGCAAGGCAGCGCAAGCCTTGATGCTGTAAGAACTCTTCACAGACTAGATGTAATAGAACAGCCAGGTGGGATTAGACTTGAATTTGAGGGGACAGGTTTTCTTTATAAGATGGTAAGAAACATCGTCGGAACACTCCTTGAGGTCGGCGGCGGCAAACGCTTAAGCCATGAAATACCCTATATTTTATCTGCAAAAGATAGAAAAAAAGCTGGAAGAGCTGCCGAGCCGCATGGTCTATTTCTTGTGAAAGTATTCTACTCTTAAATGATCTCTAAAAATGAAGATGCGATACGAGCCCCTTTAAGAAGCAATTCTCTTCGAAATTCCTCACTTAGAACATCAGACACTACAATACCTTCAACCTCCGCTGATTCAAGCGCAGCGTACCCTCTTAGAGTATCTTCAAAGCCAAGAACGTTGTCGCCTGGCTCTGCAAGTTTTGCAAGAGCTTTTAAATAACCATCAGGCTCAGGTTTTGCATTTTTATAATCTTCTCTTGTGATCCAATTAGGTATTGTTTGCAAAAGAGGTATCTGGTCTTTGATGAGATCGATTTGTTCTTTAGGAGAATTTGTGACCACAGCGCGTTTGATCTTTTTTTGATCGAGTAGCATAAGAAATCTTCCCGCTCCTGGCATCAGCTCGACAGCGCCCTCTTTGAGCAGTTTTGTGTATTCTGCTTTTTTCTCTTTATAAAGAACATCCCACGAAGGCTCCATCGCATAGAGTTCTTTAAGATCTTCATACATTCTCTCTTTTAGCCCTGTTGAGCTTCTGTGTGCGATACTGCAGAAGGTCGCAAAGTCCCAAGACAGAGTAAAGCCACGAGAAGAGCACATCCGCTGATACGCCTGAAAATGTAGATGCTCTGTATTGACAAGCAGGCCATCAAAATCTAAAAGAACGAGTTGCGTATTCTCTATGAGTTCCACTGTGAAATTCCCTGTAATGTGGTAAATGTTCAGATTAGTATACTCTAAATGCTGAAATCACGAAAGCATGGAAACATTCAAAACGACAAATTATAGTTTTATTTTACAAAATAATTAAAATTATGATTACGATTAATTTAATTATATATAATGGTAAAATATTTACATTATTAATAATTAATCGCATTAAAATGACAACTATCCAGCCAAATACATCTATTCCAGATTCTAAGGCGCTAGAGCTGAGCTCCCAAGTAAATCCAGCAATTCTCAATCCAGACAGAATTAATCCAACCCGCTCATATTCAGCTTATTACATAGATGAAAGCCTATGGGGGTATAGAATAGCCCGCATTGCGGATCTATCCGCGGCGGCTGAAAGAAATGTGCAAAAAGCCTCTGAAAGCACCCCTCATGCAAGCCTTGATTCCCTCTGCACTAAAGAGCTAGAAAAACGTTATCCCAAGGGATTTAGAATCACTAACTTCACAGGTGTTATAGAGCGTTGCATGCATGCTTTTATGAAAGTGTTTGGTAAAAGCTATACCAGTGCTTTAGAGATAAAATACCAAAAACAAATTTCCTATAGCGCATGCAATAGATCGGATCTACGATCAAAAATCACTATACAAGACCCTTCTCTTAGAAAAGAACTGCAAATCACCTCAGATGATGCGCTAAGCACAACGCATACTCTTGCAAAAAATAGCCCACTGAATGCGCAAAGCTACCTTGATGAAGAGGGAGAAAAAAAGACACTCACCTCAGCTATTGCAAGCTTAGAAGATAAAAAATCCGGCAGAGCTCGTAATTTAACAAGAGTTGCAAGCTTTGATGGAACAAGCATCGCTTACACTGGAAGAATAAAAAATGGGGAAAATGCTCTTGAAGAAGCCTCCTTTATTTTCTTATCTGAGCTCCGTAGCAAAAAAAAAGGGATCACCACTCAAAGGACAGAGAGTGGAGAAGAGATCTACAAGCTTGATTATGTTGCCGCCTGCCTTCTTCCTACAGATCCTTTGAGCTCTGCCAAATCGAGCCTTTCTCGTCTGAAGGAAAGTCGTGCATTAAAAGAACTTAAAAGTAGAGGTGTTATCACCATCACTGATCCTGAGGATGGCAAAACATACAAAGTAGTGTTTAATCCACTCCTTCTTTCTGAATCTAGGATTGCAACCGACATTCAATCGGGAGGCGTGCAAAAACTGCGATCTGTTTTAGAAAACAAATTAAGCCTTTTAAGATCACAAAAAGAATCATCAACCTCTCATCCTGAAATAGAAACAAAGATTGGCGATATTGAAAAAGCATGGAAACTCTGTCATTCTGATGAAGGGATGAGCATTGAAGAAAAACTTTTTCACCGCGACTATTTATGTAAACTTCTAGAGATTCCAGTGGTATACCACGGCGCTAAAAGTACAGATAAAATAGAAGTGTTGATTGCTCTTTCGAGTGCATTACAACAATGGATCGATCTAAAACTCAGTGTGCCAGAGCCTGTTTCCAAGCTCTTTTCCGATGATCGATTTAAAGAGTTGTTTGCAGCGAATTTACTAAGTGGACATCAAATCACAAGATATATACGAGCCAAAGAAGAAGTAGTTCATGGACAAGTGGTACCCCCGGCAAGCGTAACGCACAATTTCTCAAAAAAGCTCTTCCAAAATGAAGCCATACAGAAACTTATGCCAGAGAGATATCTTAAAGCCGTTTCTCTTCAGAAAAAAATCCTTGTAGGGAGCTCTATCTTCGCAATCCACATCCTCTCTATTCCCCTTTTTGCCATACAAACGCTTTGGGATTTAGGTAAGTGGATCGCATCCGGGTTCAAAAGAGAAAAACTAAACTCCTGGAAAAATGTATTCCCGATCGTAATAGCAACCTCTCTAATAAACAAATTACGCAGCATACCAAAAAAAGTGTTAGATCTACCCTCTTCGAAAACAGAGGCAAGCTCTGTAAAAAAACCTTCTGTAGCAGTAAGTGATACTCCCTGTAAAATCGCCACAACCTCGGATCAGTATAAAAAAGCTCTTGCCGACTTCAAAAAAAATGTCAGAGTCTCCCATGCTTGCAAAAAAGCGGAGTTCTCACAAAGTGTTAAAGAGAGTTTTACCTTAATCAAAGAAAATATTCGGATCTCTTCTGATTATAACTACCAAGAGGCATTGGATGGTATCAAGTCAAGTGTTCTCTCAACACTAGGAAGAGATTTGGAAAGAATTTCTCTCGTTGCAAAAAACAGAAGTTTGATCATAAAGGGAAAAAAATATGGCTACTCGCCTGACTGCTCAATACCAATACAGGATCAAGTAAAGAATCAGCCTGCAGAGATCTATGAAATTCTCAAACAGTTTTATCTTAAAGCGCAACCTCAACTTGGTCTTATAGAAAACAGGCTTAATCTAGAAGAAAAGGTCTTATTTGCAATCGATCAACTTCATCAAGGAGCTACTGTCCCCCTTCTTGAAGCTCTTATAGACCAGTTTCACTCCGATAATTTTCCACCACTTGGAAATAAAAGTTATCATTTCGAGCTTGAGCTCGATCCCCATGAAATCTTAAGTGACGGACAAAAAGGTAGTCTTCTTTTAAGACGACGACTTGTAACTGAGGTTGTATCTTTTAGCGCTTTAGAAAATCGCTGCTGTAGCGATGAAGTCAAAGAAGCAGGCTTTCGGCCAGAATCTACTGATGAATATGGTCTGCCGATCTACAAAGATCAGCAAATACAAGCTGAAGGACTTGTCTTTGCTGAATGTCTTGAAGAGATTAGAGAAAAGCAGCCTCTTTCTATACGCTATGGTGTGCTCTAAAGAGCATCACAAAAATTCTAGGCATTTTTGCAAAAACTCTTATTACTTCTAGAAAAAAAGATCCCCCGCACGTATTCTGCGTTTACATTTTGATTTATTTTTTGAGGCTATACTTTTATGAATCGCATGCAAAAAGCTGGCAGTGCACTTGCCATTTTATGTGCTATTGGGACTTGTAGTTTTTTCTTTTTTAATTCATCCCCCAAATCTTTAGAGCCACTATCCGCAAGAAATCTTCTGCATGCATTTCCAGACACTCCCGCAAAAGTAGATGCCTATACTGAAGAGACAATCTCTTTGTTTAATGCAGAAACAAGAAAGTTCTTATCTGTCGGTGTAAACGATCGGACATTTGCAAATACCGTAGTGCATTGGGATCAAATTGGGAAGATGCTAGTCCATAGAATGATCGTCCTTAAAAGTCTTTCTATCCTAAATGTTTCAGAAGAGACCTTAAGCGCTGCAGATAAAGCTTTTGAGCGTGTGCAGCAGTATTTAACAGAGAAGGTTTCAGCGTCTCCTCAGATCCCTCTTGCGATCATTTCCTACCTTGAAAATGCGCCTAAATCTCAAACCCTTTCTCCTGCACAGTGGCTCTATGTATATCAACTCTCAGAAAGTCTTAATAGCAGCTGGTTCCCCCTATTTTATCAGCGTAAAATCGATGGGATGAAACAGACCATTTCTACGATTCCAAGACTTAACTACTCTCACAAAATGGGAGAAGCGCCTGTTAAAGAGCTACCTAAGGAATCTCCGTCATTTTCCCTACTGAACTTCAATGTATGCTTCCTACCAGGCAATCTGCCATTATTATTTGGCGGTATGACCCCTTGGAGCCTTCGTATTGATAAAGTAGCTAATAGGATATTGCAACTGGATGCGGATATAATATGCTTGCAAGAGGTCTTTGAAGAAGAATCTGCTGAAATTCTCTATGAAAAGCTGAAAGGAAAATACGCGTACTTTTACATGAACATCGGACCGCGCAACTTCGGATTCAATCACGAAAGCGCTGGAATGGGTAGCGGTTTATTCATCGCGAGCAAACTGCAAATTGCAGATCCTCAGTTCCACCTGTTTAAAAACACCTCTTATCATATGAATCGAGGATGTTTTGATTTTACAGTCGTAAGCGAAGAGGCTCCTATCGCTCATATCTATACGACACACTTAGAAGCCTTCTCCCATGCGCCAGGTCCTGAATTCAGAAAAGAGCAGCTAGAACAAATACTTGAGTATATGCAGCAAGACTCCAAGAAAACAGACGGATCGCCAGCGATCGTTCTCTGCGGAGACCTTAACATACCTTGGTCTTCGAAAGAGCCTGCAGAGATGGTACTGCAAGAATACTTCTCTGATGCTTATAACAAGAGCCATAAAGAGCTTTCTATGAAAACGCGTACTTATGTGGACTTTACGGAGCTTTGGTGGAAAGCCAAACTCGATACGAGTAGATTTACACCAAAACCGGAAATCTTAGACTATGCAATCTTACTGCAGAAACTCCCCGGCAGCCAAGAGCCTTATGCAAAAGAGCAAAGCTACAGGATAGTTACGGCAGTTATTCCGATGAATGAGCTGGAAAATCCTCTTGATGCCCTATCGGATCATCATGCGGAGATATCACTGATTCAGAAAAGATAGTCTTACTTTACACTTCAAGCAAAATAGCAAGGCAAATGAGAAATTTGCCTTGCTATAGAAAAATTAAGATATTTTTTTATTTAAACGCATAAATATCGCTGGAGACCATTTTACAAACGCCCCAAATACAAGTGAGAGTACTATGACTGCAGGAGTTAGAGCTGCATCAATATTTGCACCCCAATAGGCCCATATTCCTATAGGAAGAAGAAGAAGAAAGGTAGTAATAAGGCCAGGACATGTTTTTTTACATTTAATCGCAGGTAGGATGTGTGAAAATACTGCGCTATATAGCATGATAGCTGGGAAAAGCAGTGCAAAAGCAGGTGCTTGCCAACCGATCATCGCACAGCAAAAGCCGATGATCAGCTTAATCGCATGAGCGACATAAAAATCAGACCATTCAAAATGGGAATGTCCCATCTTAGATTCCGACCATTTTTTCCAGTTTAACACCTTTTCTTCGACCATGTGCAGAGCGTATGCCGCTACACAGATCCATAGGACAAATTCATAGGTCATAAGTACTCCTTAAGCTAAAGCTCTTACCCCCAGGGTAAAAATAAAATAATTATTTACAAGAAAATTCCGCTTTAACTTAATTAATAAAGAGACTTTTTCTAATCTAATCGGACCATGCTAACGTTGTTATATATATATTTAAAAAGTACTTCTAGTAGTATGGATTCAGATTAATTCGTACCTATTTGGAGAAATCCTATGGCTTCATTTTCTAAAACAATCGGAATTGTTGGCGGTGCAGGTCCCATGGCCAGCGCTTTTCTCTACACATCGATCCTAGAAGTTTGCCAAAAAGAGTATGGCTCCAATGACTACAAAGAATTTCCTGAAATCACACTCGTTTCTTATCCTTTCACAAGAGGTGATGAGGAGAAGATAAGAGAAGAAATTTCTCATTGCCTATTAAGACTGAAAACGGCTGGAGCTTCTCTTTTTTGCATCGCCAACAATTCTTTCCATGGATTCTTACCAGAGTTACCTAAAACGGGCTTTGTACATCTGATAGCAGAAGGATTGAAAGAGGCCAGGCGTCAGCATATCTCAAGAGCTCTCATTTTAGCAGCTCCACTGACCATCAATTTGAAGCTTTATGAGCAGTCCTCCATTCAATGCATTTATCCCTCATCAGAAGAGCAACAGAGAGTCAATCACTTAATTAGGGAGATTGCCGGTGGGAAAGTGGAAGAGAGTCAATCTGAAGAGCTGAAAAAGATCATCTCAGAGGTGCAGGATAGAGATCCTTTTGATGGAATTATTCTCGCTTGCACCGAGCTCCCTTTACTACACAAAAAGACAACACTGTCTAATACTCTTCCTGTTATTAGTACGGTAGAAGTATTGGCGAGGCAATTAATAACGCTTGCTCGTGCTTAAAACTTTAAAATATCTTTTTTTGATACGGCTCCTGGATCCTACCTGAACCATTTTGCTGACGCCAGCAAAATGGTTCAAAACTAGGTATGAGGGCGCTTTAGAAGTGATTTTAGCTTCTTCAGCGATCCCTTTAATATTCCAGGCATTTTCCTGCGTTAAAAAACCCTTTTTCTTATATCATTACATGCCTTCTGAAATTTAATGACGGATTTTTTGCATGAAAAAGCTTAGATATTTATTGACTCTACTTATAGCTCATCTATCGTTTGTCTCTGCTGATAATGCTCCTCAAAATCCCCTTAAGGTTTTAATCGTGGGAGCCGGGCCCGCTGGCCTATCTGCCGCTAAAGCTCTCCAAAATAGAGGCATCTACCCAGATATCATTGAGAAACAAGCCCAAATTAGGTTCGATGGAGCCGGTATTGCGATCCCTGCCAATGGAACTTGGGCTTTAGACAGGCTCGGACTTGATATCAGCTCTAAAGCTCTTGTTATTCAATATATGCAATTTACAGATGACCAAGGGAGCGTTCTTGCACGAGAAAAAATAGATACTATTCACCCGGAAGGCGCTCAGTTTTATTCCCTATCTCGTGGTGAACTGCTCGAACAGCTTTTGTCTTCTTTGGATAAAAGGATCAAAATTCAAACATCCACTACCATTAAGACTTTTTCTGAGGAGGAGGATCATATCAAAGTTGAGCTCTCAACTGGAGAGATCAGATTCTATGATATGGTCATTGGCTGTGATGGAATTCATTCAAGCCTTCGAGGACAAATACATCCGAATGAACCCCCAGAGTTTTTGGGCTTACTCGCTTGTCGCACGCTCATCGATGATCCTGAAGGGGTCGTCATGCCAACGTATATGTTGGGACCTGATCGTGGAATGTTGCTTTATCCCATGCCAAATAATATAACGTACGTTTATGGACATGTGTTTCAATCTGAGACAAGTCCTCCACCGGGACCTTTTACAGAGGTATTTTCCTCCTTTGGAGGACTTGCTCCTAAAGCTTTATGTGCTACCCTCAGGCAAAATCTAAGCGATAAAAATCTTCAGTTCTACCACATGAAAAAAAGCCATAGCGTAAGATTTAGATTAGACGGGTTTTCAAGAGTATTACTCATTGGAGACGCTGCCCATGCTTTTGGACCGATGTTACAAAATGGAGCGGCTCAAGCTTTTGAAGATGCCTATGTCCTTCAAGACCTGATTACAGATCAAATAAGATCAGACAAAGTGGCTGATCTTATTACTACGTTTGAGAAAAGAAGATCTGCAAGAGTCCAAAACATTTTCACGATGTCTAATGCAAAAATCAGGGCCATCTCCAATCCTGAAGAGCTTGAGGGACGCAATGAGGCAATTCGAAAATTCGGAGCGCCAAATGTGAATGCCTTTAAATTATTCATGCAAGAAAATCCCTAATTACTAGATGTAATCAGTTAGCCTTGTCTGTAAATTTAGCTTAGGAAATAGAAGAATGTTAAGCGTGCCATTTTACTGAGTGAGGCAAAATGGCTTAAAAAACCTATTTTAGTTTTCCAGAAAATCTAACTTTAAGGCATTACCTAAGGCTGCATTTACTCGTCTCATACGATCGTGGTGGCAGCCTACTACACTTGAATCATCTGGTGAAAAAACTGGGGTTGATTCTAAAGAAACTGCGGATGAGCCTGACAATGCTGGATGTGAAGTCTCTGGGCTTGCTTCTGAAGAAAGTGTAGATATGCCTGATGATGTTCGAGGTAAAGAATCTGGGATTGCTGATGGAATAAAACATTGCATTGCTAAGTACTGTTCAAAACGGTCTAAATCATTTGAAAGTTCCCGTAGATGGCGAGTCTCAGAATGACTAAAGGGAATAGATTGTTTACATGTCTCTAGCGATGATGCTGGAGGTAAACAATCTGAGGTTTCATCTAATAGAGTTGAGCCGTATTTTTCTAAATACTCTAACTCTTCTAAAGCCTCCAAAGAAACCCTTAAACGGTCAATCTCAGCACTAATACTTGGAATAGAGTCCATAGATATCTGTAG